>Ga0182015_10007272_pt1 | contig 10841 bp, 13 predicted proteins | sample 712P3MmetaG_FD_120478 | JGI IMG/M metagenome (GOLD analysis project Ga0182015, IMG submission 120478) | Permafrost microbial communities from Stordalen Mire, Sweden - 712P3M metaG | ecosystem: Environmental > Terrestrial > Soil > Wetlands > Permafrost | place: Sweden: Stordalen | collected...
GGTTCACGGCGCACCGCCATTCGCCGCAGCGTATTCCGAATAGGGCATGAGCGTCAGATCCGCCCGGACGTCGTGGAAGAGCTGCTCCTCCTCCGCGCCCAATCGCGGATCGGGATACACGATCGCCGGCGGTGTGGCTGTCACCGCCACCTTGATCCCCGCGAACGCGATCAGTTCGGGCGTCCGTGACAGGAATCGAACGGTTGCGTCCGACCTGCGCTGATCGTGTGACAAGCGGGCGGCCCAGAGGTAGTCTTTAAACACTTCATCGAGCAGTCGCGCAACGACGTAAGGAATGCGTTCCATCGCCCGCGGCTCCATGCGAACGACGGGTACGTTGCCGAGGTAGGGGAAGCTGCGCTCATCGATCTCATCGATGCAGTCGGCGACCACCAGCGGACGATCTGTTCTCTTCGCTTCGATGATTTCGCGACGACACCACTCACGTGACGAATAGCTGTCGGTGTAGATGGCGACGACCGCGCTCTTCTGTACGTACCGTTCCAAAATCATCGGAAAGGGAAGGCCCGCCGGGACGTCGCGCACGTCGAAAAATTGAGAAAGCGAGGAATTATCTGAGAGAAACTGTCTGATCGCCAGTGCGATCTTCTCGCCATACGTGTCGTGCTTAGAATGGCTTAGGAAGACCGAGACCTTTTCAAGGTATACGTCGAGCCGATTGACTGCGACGCCGGGATGATCGTTGGACGCGATGTACGTGCGAAGTATGCGTGAAAGCTCGTAGGTCAACGCGCTGATCAGGCGAACTTCGCGCGTCTCGTGTCGCTCCGACCACGCGTCGTAGCGGACCGCGTTGATCGTGTCGATTATGTTCAAGCCGTGCCCGTCCATGCAGACTGGGATCACGCGCGCCGTCAGGCCCCGCTCGTTCGCGTCCGCCAGCAGATCGCGCACGTAGTCGCGCCAGGCCGAGTCCGTCGTCATGGCCTTGCTCAGGAGGACAAAGACCACGGCGATGTGCGAGTCGCCGAGCGGCACCGGCGCGGGACGATCGCCCGCCGCCGCGCTTCGGTACAGGACGCTCAACCCCACGCCGCCGGCTACATTCGTGAAGAGATCGCGTCGGAAGTGCTCGTACAGGCGCGTGGCCATCTCGCCGCCTGGCTCGTACGACGGGTGCCAAGCCACGTAGATCGCGCATAGAGGGCGTGTGTCGTGCGGATCTAGGGGCATTGGGTTGGCGTCTCCCTAAGTTCGTGATTGCGGCAGAGATTCGCGGGCGGCCTTGGCACTCCCGGCAGCACCCCCGCTCCGTGCCGCATCCCGCAGACGCCCAGGCGGTATCCTAGAGGAGCGGGGAGCGAATCTTTGCCCGGCGGCGGAGGACGAAAATGAGCGACGAGATCAGGAACATCTTCATCAGTCACATCCACGAGGATGACGAGCGGCTTCCGGCACTCAAGGACCTGTTAGCAAAACACGAGTACGACGTGCGCGACAGTTCCATTAACTCGACTAAGCCCAACGAAGCGAAGAACGAAGAATACATCAAGAATAAGATCCTCGCTCCACAGATCAACTGGGCTCGGGCACTAGTGGTCTTGATTTCGCCGGGTACGCACGAGAGCAAATGGGTAAATTGGGAAATCGAGTATGCCCACCAGCAGGGCAAGCGTGTAATCGGCGTGTGGGACCAAGGCGCGCAGGACGCTGACTTGCCGGAGAGCCTTGCAAAGTACGGCGACGCGCGCGTTGTAGGCTGGCGAGGGCAGCGCATCATCGACGCCATCAACGGCAAGGATGAGTGGGACAACGCCGACGGCACGCTGCGCGCCGAAGCCGACATCCCTAGGCATAACTGTTGAAGCTATATTCCTACGTGATCGCGCGCGATTTTGGTTTTGCCCCCAATCCTTTCTACGGCTTCTGCACGCTCGCAACGTGCAAGCCGAGAATACGCAGCGCGGCCGCCGTCGGCGACTGGATCGTCGGTACGGGCTCGACGAAATATGGGCTGCACGGGCACCTGGTCTACGCGATGCGCGTGACCGAGACGGCAACGTTCGAGGAGTATTGGAAGGATCAACGCTTCGTGCATAAGCGGCCGAATCTGCGCGGGAGCCTCAAGCAGTGGTTCGGCGACAACATCTATCACCGCAATCCGTGCACGGGTCACTGGGTGCAGGAAAACTCCCACCACAGCCGCGACACGGGCAAGCCCTACAAGGACAATATCAACCATGACACCCAGACTGATCGCGTACTGATTTCCGACGACTTCGTCTACTTCGGCGCATCGGCGCCACGCATTACGTCATCGTTCCGCCGCACGGGATACGAGTTGTGGAAGAGCGGCACCGGCCACAAGAGCAACTTCACGGGAGCCTACGTCGAGCGCGTCGTCGAGTGGCTTCATTCTTTGGGATTATGGGGCCGCGTGGGGGACCCAGCCATGTTCGCGAAGATCGAGTGGGCGTGATGACGACGAACCGTTGGCTCACCGCGTACGCGAAGGCGGCCAAGTGGTCCGACATCTTCGTCGGGCGCCCGGATCACTTACGTCTGATCGCTGCGGGGCTACTCGGCGAAGCCGGCAGCGTGCTCGCCGAGGTCAAGAAGCGCCAGCGGGAAGAGGACGTGTACCCCGGCTATCTCGATTCGCTCGGGGAAGAGCTGGGCGATTCGCTCTGGTACTTCGTCCGTCTGGCCGATCTGGTCGATCGACCCCTCCTCAAATCGATCGCACGTGAGCGCGCGCGAGCGAGCCGCAGACCAGCGCTAAACAGCGCACTCGATTTGGGCGCCGCAGCCGGCCGCATCATCTCTGCGCTCGGCCTCGATGAGCGAAGCGCGCTGCGGGAGGCGCTGCTTGCGGCATGGACGGCGCTTGAGCGGGTGGCGCGCGCCGCGGGCACCAGCTTAGAGAAAGCCGCGGACGAAAATCTGCGTAAGACGCAGAACCGGTGGCCGCGCGAACGTGCCAGGCGGGATTGGCCCCGACCTGCGGACTACTACCCGCTTTTTGATTCTGGCGTCCCGCCGGAAGACCGGCTGCCGCGCGACCTTGAGATAGAATTCATTGAACGCAAGCGCGGCGCGCGCCAGCAGGTCGTTCTACGCGTCAATGGCATCAACGTTGGCTCGCGCATCAACGACAACATTACGGACGCGGATCACTATCGTTATCACGACATATTTCATCTCTCATATGCAGTATTTCTCGGGTGGTCCCCGGTGATTCGAGACTTGCTGCGCTGCAAGCGAAAGAGCAGTCCTGAGCTTGACGAAAATCAAGACGGTGCACGAGCGGTCATAATCGAGGAAGCCATCTCCGCTCTCGTCTTCAGCAGAGCCAAGCACGCGCACTACTTCGAGGGCGCGACGCAGGTCGACTACGATCTGCTCAAGAGCATTGCCGAGTTCGTCCGCGGCTACGAGGTCGAAGTCGTGCCTGTATGGCAATGGGAACGCGCGATTCTCGAAGGATTTCGCGTTTTTAATCGGCTCAAGTCCCAACACGGAGGGCATGTCGCGCTCAGCCTCGCGCGCCGCACGCTTCAGTATCGCGCCATGCGAAGGAAACCGTCGGGACCCGTGCGTAAGCTGTAGCGCGATGGCCGCACGGCGCTCATTCAGAATCTCCCCGCGCTTGGTTCTGTCGACGACATCGGTTTTTGAAACCTACTGGCGCTTCGCCTATGAACGCCAGGAGATCTTCTTCCGTCGTCTGTCTGGCGATCCTGGGCCGTGGACCCAAGACGATATCCTTCGCACGTTCCGCTTCACCAACGTCTACCGAGCTTCCGACCGCGTCAGCCAGTATCTCATACGCCACGTGATCTACGAAGGTCCGCAGACTATCGACGAGATATTTTTCCGCGTCTTCCTCTTTAAGATTTTCAATCGCATAGAAACGTGGGAACGTCTCCTCGAACAGCTTCAACGGCCGAGCTGGGAAGCATTCGATTTTGGTCGGTACGATCAGGTCCTGAGCGACCTCATGCGGCGAGGCGAACGCATCTATTCCGCCGCCTACATCGTGCCACCGCCAGATCTCGGCCGCGCTCGAAAGCATTCGAACCATCTCCTTTTGGTCGCCATGATGATGCGCGATCAGTTGCCTGTGCGGCTGTCGGCGGCGAGTTCGCTTCTCGAAGCGTTCGAACTGCTGCGCGCCTATCCATCGCTCGGCGATTTCCTTGCGTTTCAATTCGCCATCGACCTCAACTATGGACCGTTCTTGAACTTCTCCGAGATGGAGGACGTCGTCGCGGGACCAGGGGCGCGCAGCGGCATCCGCAAGGCCTTCATCGATACAGCTGGACTTAACGACGAAGACGTGATCCGCGCCGTCGCAGAGCACGCCGCCCGCGAGTTCGAGACGCGTGACCTGCCGTTCCGGTCGCTGTGGGGGCGACCACTGCAGCTGATCGATTGCCAAAATCTCTTCTGCGAGGTCGACAAGTATTCGCGAGTTGCGCACCCGACGGTAGCGGGGCTCGGGCGCAAGCGAATTAAGCGTCGATTCGACACGCCGAAGGGGGCGCTCGATCAATGGTATCCACCGAAGTGGGGGCTAGCGCCCAATCTCGATTCGCCCTCGTAGCCTTGCTTGATGGCAGGGGCAATTATACTGCGGGGTAGACAAGCACTCGGAGCGGGGAGGCAACAGAAAAGGTGCCTGGGTTGGGCGTGCTCTCGACCGTTATGGCACGGACTTTGCAAAATCGGCCGGTTTTGGCCGGGACGGGCGGGACAGCGATGAAGCAAACCCCATATTTCACGGGATTCTGCGCCCGTTCGCGTCACTAGTCGGGATCATCGCCATCCGATTCGAATCCCGCTGGGGCTATTTCAAATCGCCACGGTCGCGCGCCCTTTCTCGTCACGGGAGCCGGCGGGTGCCGACTCGGCCATTTCGCCGGCGCGTAGGCGCCGCGGTCGCTGGATCTGAAGTTCTGCATCGGGGTTATCGAAGAGTTTTTGACGCTCGATCGTTACGCCGCCATGCTTATGCTGCATGGACCGATTGCATACGCGCGGGCACGACCGGAAACCTGGGCCGCAAAAAAAAAGAGGAGACCGGCGTTGCCGGTCCCTTCGTTCAAGAGCAAGGTCCTTGTCATATCACGCTCCCGTGCAGCAGCTTTATGTAAAGGCTAAAGATCCGATCAGCGATATGCTTAGCGTCTTCGGTCGAAAGATGACGAATCGTCGCTTGCAGCCTGCCATCCTCCGCCGAGTCGGGATCGCGAGCTGTTAGCGCGTCGTGGATGGATTCGTATTCCGCGCGCAGCTCTGGCAGATTCGCCGGAACCAGATCTGGTCCACTCGTCACGAGCGTAAGGCCGGCGGACTCGAGGCGCTGATGAATGTCGCCGCTCCCAATGAGACTCAGGGTTGCCTGATAGAGCTTTCCCGTTGCATTGTCCCGCGACATAAGTGCACGCGCGATGTAGCGTCGCAGATCGCCGGCCTGGATTCGCAGCAATCGACCGATGCGAAACGCTTGCGGAATCACTCCGCGCGAACACCGTTCGGTTGCGCTGCTTTGGCTGATGTTCAGGATTGCGGCGACGTCCTTCATGTTGAGCACCATGCTGTCGTCGACGTCTTCGATCGATGTGAAAAGTGGGCGCTTTTGCTTCAACTGGCACCTTCCTTTGGCCCGTATCCGGCTGCCCGCAGGTATGACCAAGCCTCGTTCGCCAGGGCCTCGCAACGCGTGAGAGGATCGCTGGCGTCATCGCGATTGCGACGTCGACGGCGCTCCGCGAGGTCGATCACGTTCGAAGCATTTTCCGTGCCCGCGGTGATGTCTTCGCCGTCGGGTAACGGCACCCGAAAACGAGGGGCGAGGCAGCTCCGCGCTTGGGCACAAAGGCGCTTCGCGATTGCGAGATCGTCTGATGTGTCATCGTGATCGGGAACGCCAGCCCGTGCATCACGCCGGCGCCGACATTCGGCCAGGCTGATGACGCTCGCGGTTGCGGGCCGCGGTAGACTGGTGGTGTGCATTCGGAAGACTCCTTTTCCGGTTGCGGGCGGGGGCGTCGTTAGCGCGGCGCTCTCGCCAGAGTGGCGGTCCCGGCTGGGCTCTGCCTTCCCGGGGCCTTGGCTTCCTGATTCTCGCCCAGGAAGCCTAATCCTGCCCATCTAGCGCGGTTTCGCCGGTCTAGCCTCCTGCGGTCACCCTAGGGCGAACCTGGGGTGAAATTCCGGACTCTCGCGGCCGGGCAGGCCTTTAGGAGGGCGGCCCCGCCCGTCAAACCTTGCATGGCGATGCAGGCGAACGAAATCGTTATGGTCATGCCCAAACAGGCCGTCGACATCTTCGTGCGCTCAGACCTGCACCTCCACGAATTCTTTTGGTGCCGATCGTGTAGCAGCACGGTGGGAGTGAGCGACTACCCCGTTCGATGCAACCGCTGCGGAAGCGTCAGTGAAAGGCGCTATTTGACGCCGCGGCCGGTCGCGCCGGCGTTTGAAATCGGGCTCAAAATCGAGCGCGACGGTCGACTGCTCCAGGATGTAAAGCTTGGGCCCAGCGTGTCAAAAGACGGCTCGATTGCGACACGTTTCCAAGAGCGCGACAGGCGCGACGAAGACAAAACGCAGCACCGCTACCGCAAGAAAGTCATACGCGCAGATGGCTTCGTCGCAAAAGACGTCGACGCGCTCCTCACCAATCAGAGCGCACACGGGAACGTCGGCACGATGCGCGATCCGGAATCGCGGGAGCCGCCCGGAGATCCGCTGCACGTCAAGCTCGACTGGAACCAACCGCGACTGTCGCGCCGGGCGTTCATGTGACGGTAGCGACCGCACCAGACAGCCAGGCGGAATAGCAAATAGCGGCCGTGGAGGTTCGAGGCTCTAACTGACCTAAACCGCCCGCCTATGAGCGATCATGAAGATGAGACAATCGCCGACCGAATGGTCCGCGAGCGCGACGCGGCCCAGGCTGCGGAAATGGATGCGCAGAGGGAAGTATTCGATTTATTAGAGGGCGGAATTGACTTCGTGCTGGGCGAGGCCGGCGCACTGGTCGTGCAGGGCCTCAGGAAAGCGGTGGGCGAGCCGAAACCGTTGCAAAAGCTAACTGCGCAGCGCGGCACACGCCACGCACGCTTCACGGCCGTGTCGCCGACGGGCGGCGTAGAGTGTCAAGTCGATCTGTACGTTATTGGCTTGCCGGAGAAGTTAGACGACCCCAAAAAGATTCAATATGTTGCAGAGGTCAAAGGCAATGTGGAGATCCCCGGTCGTGGCCTCGAACTTTTTGAGGATAGTTACGATCCCGCGCGGCTAGGCCACCCGACGTTTTCGGGCCCAGGGATCGCCCAATTGATAGAAATGGCTATTGCGAACATTCTGGAACCGTAGCCTGCGCCCGATCGCACTGGTGATCGCAGCTCCACTAGCGATTTCGGGGACGGAATGACCGATGCTGAGCTGGTCTCGAACGGTATCGCCTCGGTGGGGCTTTTGGTTGCAATTTGCAGTGTCGCGATCGCTGCGCGCGCGCTCTGGCGCACCGGTCAGACGGAGAAGCGCGAGCGCGAGGCGATCATTGTCGTCAGCAATATTTGGTCTGGAACGCCCGGCTTGGACGGCACGACGACGGGCACGCTCCTTGATCCGATGCATCCCATGCAGTGGATAGATCTCAACCCTCCACCCGCGAGCGCAGAGCAGCTGCTCGTGATCGCGATGGAGTCGATAGATCGGAGCGTTCTGGTGCGGCAGTCGGACGAGGACGTCGTACTGGAGCTGCGAACGGCAAGGCCGCGCGATCTGGCCGATCACGATGGCCCTGGGGGCCACAATACGCATTACGTGATGCTTGAGATCCACAACGTGGGACGCTGGGCCGCGACCGGCGTCAAGATTTACTGCACCGTCGACGGTACGTTCCTCGAAGAGTTTGGCGAAGGAACAATCGAGCGCGCCTTCCCTGAGCAGGCGCTCGCGTTCGAGGTGCTCGCTCCTAACGAACCGTGCTACGTCCAGATCCGCAACATGACGGGTCTTCCCGTGACGCTAGCGTTCGACGACGTCTCGGTCAGCGACGACCAGCCGATCCGGCTCGCGCCGGCGTCACCGGTGAACTTTCAACCGCGCGGCTATCGATCGTAGTGCCATAGGCCGCCGTGGAGTGGCCCGTAATTGGCCCGCATACTCACGACAACTGGCGACAACCGCGAACCGGCCTGCACTCGTTATTTTGGGCGCTCATCCCTTAAATGCCGGCATTTTCGTCGTCGTCAGTTGTCTCGGGTTGCCCTATGGTACCGCTTTCGACTCCCGCTGGCGCTACCACTAAACGCGCGATTTTACGCGCGTTTTGATAACCACCGGCATCACGTGGCACCGCTGTGGCACGCACTCCCCAACACGGGCGCTTCTTTTGCCAGCCGGAGTGCCCCCAGTGTCACCCTGAGCCTGCCGAAGAGTGACCGAGTCTGTCGGCATCGCGAGAGCGCTCGCGACGGCGCCGCCGAGCAGCCTGTCGATTCGCAAGGCGGCTGCTCTTTCAGAGCTTCGATCGCGTGAATGTAGATTCGCGATGTGCTGGCCGTCTACTCATGGCCGAGCGCACGCGAGACCGTCTGCAGATCAACTCCCGACGCAAGTACGAGCGTTCCAAAGGAGTGACGCAGATCGTGGAATCGGACGTGCGGTAACTTCTTAGACTTCACGAAGCGCGCAAAGGCGAGCGGGAACGCCCCCGGCTCCCATTGCGACCCATCCTCGCGAAGGAACACCCACTCGTCGTCACGGCCGATCCCTTCCTGCCGTCGATGAGCGGTTTTTCTCGCGCGTTCGCTCTTTAGGACCTCTAAGGAATCCGATACAGCGTGCCGTGCGGCCCCAAGCGGGACAAACAATTAAGCCGGAAATAACGTCGAAGGGTGCCCTGAAAGTGCCTCCTCAAACTACGTTGGGCGAGACGTAGCGCGGTTCCCGGTCCGCGTGGCGTCGCCACGGAGGCAAGAGGCCGAGAGCCTATGTTTGCGCCGAAAACAAGGCGACCCGGAGATTTTTGGGAAATGTTTCCTTCTAGCACTCGCATTTTACAGGAGTCAACCCAGGGGAAAATTCCGCCAAGCGTGAATACAAATTCTTCGTGGACGCCCAGCCTCACGAGACAGACAAAAGCGCGATAAGTGGTTTAGATATCAAGCAAATCGCCTCAATACCGGCGAACTATCAGCTCTATCTTGAAGAAGAAGGGGACACTCCCGACAAGCCGATATCCGACGGTGATACGGTTGACCTCAAAGAAAGGGACAAACACTTCTTTGCGGTGCCGCCGGCAACATTCGGCGTTAGATGACGCTATTCGACCAGCATTTGGATAACCTCCGGAAGGTGCTCGCGGACAGCGGAGCGAGTGTGTCATCCAAGCAGCTTCCAAGCGGTGCGCACCTAGTCGAGATCAAGGAGTTTCGGCTGGTTCCAGGATGGAATCGCGAGACAGCGTCGCTCCTTTTTGTCGCTCCTCCCGCTTACCCAACGGCGGCCCCCGACAGCTTTTGGGTTGAGCCTGTCGGTATTCGACTGGCAAACGGCAACACGCCGCAGAACACAAATGACGCGAATCCGATTCCGGAAGTAGGACCACGAGGAACCTGGTTCTCGTGGCACATTCAGGATTGGCGGCCTAACCAATCGAGTCTGATTACATTCCTTAGCGTGATCAAGGATCGACTCAACCCACCGCGATGATTCAGCTACTACTGCCTGAGGAGCAGTGGAACAGCCTCCGCGAAGCGGTGCTCGCTGGTACGACAGAACGGTGCGCCGTCATATTCGCTTACCAGGCTTCGAGTTTGAACTCGGGGATGCGACTGCTTGGTCGTGAAACGCTGATTCCCGACGAAACGGACTACACCAGGCTGGATGCATCGCACGCCGAGCTGTCACCAGCCTTCGTCTTGCGAGTATCAAAAGTTGCGCAAGAAAATGCCTACTCAGTCGTTTTCGTGCACAGTCACCGCGGAAAGGCTCCTCCTCGTTTTTCGGTAACGGACGACAAGGGTGAGGTACACCTTGCAACGTTTCTTGTGAGGCGCGTCGGCCCTGGGCCGCATGCTTCCCTCGTCATCAGTCCGGGCGGAGCTCGCTGCCGCGTACTCGGTTCCAACGAATTTGCCAAGGTTGTTGCAGTTGGCCATGAGCGGACCGTGCTCTTTGACCCTGCTAACAGCGGCCGGACCGTGCAGTCCATCTTCGACCGGCAGATCCGAGCCTTGGGGCCGGCGGGCCAAAACGCGCTCGCACGCCTGAGCGTAGGCATTGTAGGCCTTGGGGGAACCGGCTCGGTGGTTACACAGCAGCTCGCGCATCTCGGCGTAGGCGAGTTTACGCTCATAGATCCGGATATGATCGAACCATCAAACCTGAACCGGGTCGCTAACGCGTGCGCGTCTGACATAAGTCGACCTAAGGTAGAAATTGCTGCTCGCTATGTCATGGCTGTGGCACCAGGCGCTCACGTCTCGGCAGTTCAAGGAGATGTGATATGGGCCCGCTGTGGAAGAGCGCTGCTCGATAGCGACCTAGTGTTCTGTTGCACGGACTCGCAAGGAAGTCGTGCTGTTCTTGAGCAGATAGCCTATCAATATTTGATACCGATGATCGACATGGGAAGCGTAATATCGGTGCTGGACCACCGCATTGCGCAGGTCGTGGGTAGAGCCCAAATGATAGCGCCAGGTCTCGCCTGCTTTACCTGCAGTGGCCTCCTCGATCGAGCTCGTTTCGATTTGCGGGGGAATTCCCGGAGCCGCCTAGCGCCGGGAAATGAAAAGGCGGCGGTGTAACTCGTGGATTGCTGAAATCTAGGAGGTACACCGACCGTGAAACAATCCTAC
>Ga0182015_10007273_pt1 | contig 10840 bp, 9 predicted proteins | sample 712P3MmetaG_FD_120478 | JGI IMG/M metagenome (GOLD analysis project Ga0182015, IMG submission 120478) | Permafrost microbial communities from Stordalen Mire, Sweden - 712P3M metaG | ecosystem: Environmental > Terrestrial > Soil > Wetlands > Permafrost | place: Sweden: Stordalen | collected...
ATATGTCGCATAGGTGTACGCTGGGCCGGCGTCGGCCGCCAGGCGCGTCGCCGGCATCATGATCGCATTCTCGCCGACCAGGGTCCCGTTCAGCCCGGCCCGCTCGACCCGGTCGATGACGGTGTGCCTGTGCGGGAAGGGGTTGTCGTGCTCCGCCTGGAGGGCGAGCGCCATGTAGGCCGCCTGTTCGTCGGCAGCGGCGTCGAGGGCGGGCGACGGGGCCAGCGGGGGCACCCCGTGCGCCATGCGGACGACATTGGACTGGTAGAGGATGGCCCGGGACAGGAGCTCATTGTCGAACGCGTCGACGGACATGACCTTGTCGAAGGCCCCGTCCCTGGGCGGCGGCGGGGGCGGGGCGGGCGGCAGGGCGCATGCCCCCAGGAGCACGGAGAGGGCAACCGCGGCGAGGAGGCGGCATTCGCCGGGGATTCTCGCGGGTGGGGGAGGCGCGGCCGGCATGTCCCCGGGAAAATAGCCCCCGCGGCCCCGCCTTCCAGCATCATCTGGAGGCCTCCGGGGTGAGCTAATCCAGCGCACCGGAAGTCCCACACTGTGCAATAAGAGCACACCTCTATTCGGCACCGAAACCTAACGCCCTGCCATCGGGCGCCTTATGCCCTGGACGAAAGCGGCATCGCCCATGCAGGAGGAGAGACACTATGCGATTCATACAATTCACCCAACCCAGTGCCCGCAGCGCCGCGCCTGCCGTCCGTTTTGGCGGCCGATTCGGCGGGGCCGGCATTGAAAACGAGATCGACTGGCTGTTCGGCACGGCCCTGACCGGCTTTGCCGGCACCGCCCGCGGCGGGCAGTTCCCGGTCGACCTCTACGAGGACAAGGACAACACCTACGTCAGGGCCGAGCTGCCCGGCGCCAACCGCGACGCGATAAACGTCGAGATCGTGGACGGCTCACTCTCCATCCAGGCCTCCCGCAAGGAGAAGTCCGGAGAGGGCGAGAACACCGTCTCCTTCAGCCGCCTGGTCAGCATCCCTGACGAGGTCCAGGCCGACAAGGTCTCCGCCGCCTACGAGAACGGCATCCTGACCGTGACGCTTCCCCGCAAGGAGGAGGCCAAGCCCAAGAAAATCAACGTCGCGGTCAACTGAGGCCGCGCGAACACAACCAAAAGGAAAAACCACCATGTCATTCTTCAATACACTGGCTCCCAGCAGCAACGGCTCCTGCGCCGAGTCCGACGCAACCGCCACCCGCAGGCCGCGCTACGAGGTCGTCGAGACCGAGGGGTCCTATGACCTCACGGTCAGCCTCCCCGGCGTCGCCAAGGACGGCCTCGAGATTAGCGACGAGGCCGGCGAGCTCACGATCACCGGCAAGCGGACGGCCAAGCTGCCGGAGGGCCTCGAGGTCCTCCACCGCGAGACGTCCGACGCCGCGTTCAAGCTCGTGCTCACGCACGACAACACGGTCGACGCCGGGAAGATCGAGGCCGAGCTCAAGGACGGCGTGCTTCGCCTGAAGCTCGCCAAGGCCGAGTCGGCCAAGCCGCGCAAGATCTCCGTCAGCTGACGTCATTCGTTCTGGCAAGGGCCGGAATCCCCATGGGGATTCCGGCCCTTTTCATTTCAGGCCGGCGGCGCCCCCCGGCGAAGGACGGACGCGCCGACGGCGGCGGCCAGGATGGAGACCACGACGGCGAGCGACGCCGCGGTGGGAATCCCGTACCACGGCTCGACCAGCATCTTCACGCCCACGAACGAGAGGACTGCGGCGAGCCCCGCGCCCAGGTAGCGCAGCGCCTGGAGGGCGCCGCTGACGACAAAGAAGAGCGAGCGCAGGCCGAGGATGGCGAAGAGGTTGGACGCGATCGCGATCGAGGCGTCATGGGTCACCGCAAGGACGGCCGGCAGCGAGTCGAGCGCAAAGACGAGGTCGGCCGTCTCGAGGACGATGAGCGCGGCCATCCCCGCCGGCGCATGCCGGGTCACGAACCTGAAGGCGCGCCCCGAGGGGTCGAAGGCCGGCCGTCCCCTCCTCTTCATCGCGAGCCTGATCCCCGTCGCCACGAGGATCGCGCCGAAGACGGGGATCACCCAGGCGAAGCGCGAGATGGCGCCGATCCCCGCGATCAGGAACGCCGAGCGCAGGACGATTGCGCCGGCCACCCCCCAGAATAGCAGGCGGCGCTGGCGAAGGGGGTCCAGGCCGAACTGCGCGAACACGAGCGCGAACACGAGGACGTTGTCGACGCTCAGGCTGAGCTCGATCAGGTAGCCGGCGAGGTACTGCTGGGCGGGCTCCGCCCCGCGCCGCAGCCAGACGAGGGCCCCGAAGCCCAGCCCGGCCGCAATGCAGAGGAGCGCGACGGCGGCGTCCCTTGAGCGCAGCTTCCTGGCTCCCGGCTCGGGGTCTTTTAGGGATTTTGGAAACATCGTTCTCGGCGCCGGTGCTGGAGCTTGACGTTGCGGGTGGGTGCGGGTTTGGCAATGTCCTCGCATGGCCGCCCTCATTCCCGTCCAGGTGCCCGACGCCCCTCCGGTGGGCGTCCGTCGCTTCGTCGAGTGGCTCCAGGTGAGCTTCTTCCCGGGCGCCATGGACGCGTCGACCGCGCGGTGGGTCGCCTTCCTCCTGATCCTCCTCGTCGCGATCCTCGTCGGCCGGTTCCTGATCGCGATCCTCTTCTCGAGGCTGAGGAAGATCGCGACGCGCGCGAACAACCAGCTGATCGTGCCGGCGCTCGAGGCGCCGAGCGCGACGCTGGTCATCCTCTGCGGGCTGATCGCGGCCCTTTCCGTCGTGCCCCTTTGGGACACCGTGCCGCATATCGTCAGGCTGGGCGAGCAGGGGGCGCTGGCCTCGGTCATTCTCTGGGGGATGGCCTGCGCGGGCGGGGCGGTCGTCGACCACTTCGCGGTCGGGGCGAGGGCGCGGGAGCTCCACCTTGCGGCGTTCATCCCGCTCATCAAGCGGACGCTGGGCGCCTTCTTCATCATCTTCAGCATCCTCGTCGTCTGCGAGAGCCTCGGGTTCGAGGTGAAGACGTTCCTTGCCGGCCTCGGCATCGGCGGCCTCGCGTTCGCCCTGGCGGCGCAGGACACGATCGCGAACATGTTCGGCTCTTTCGTGGTGGTGATGGACCAGCCCTTCTATGTCGGGGAATACATCCGCATCCTGGCGCACGAGGGCACGGTCGAGGAGATCGGACTGCGCTCGACGAGGCTGAGGACCGCCCAGCGGACGCAGATCGTGATCCCCAACAAGACCGTCGCGGCGGAGGTGATCACCAACTACACGCGCATGCCCCAGCGGCGGGTGGACACGACGCTTGGGGTGACCTACGACAGCCCGAGCGAGGCGGTCCGCCTGCTGCTCGACGATGTCGGCGCGCTCCTGCGCGCCGACCCGGGCGTCCACCAGGGCCAGGTCGTCGTCAGGCTCGCGGACCTGGGCGACGCGTCGCTTCGCGTGCAGATCCTCTACTTCACGGCGGACCCGGACTGGGAATCGCACATGGCGGTCCGCGAGAGGGTCAATTTCGGGATACTAGCCGCGGTCGCGGCCCGCGGGGTCTCGCTGAACTACCCGAGCCCGGTGATCCGCATGGACCCCGCCGCGGCCCAGCGGGCCTCCCCGACGCCCTAGTCAAGCGTCTGCCGGTGGCGCTTCACCCCGACCGCCGCCGATACGGCGACGAGGAGCGCGATCGTCGATCGCCCCTCGTGGCCGGCCTGGGAGGCCACTTGACCGCGCGCGAAGTGTGCGTTTGCTTCATCCTGGGAAACATGACGGGCACGCGGCACTCCATCCTGGGCTTACGGGCGGTCCTTTCGGCCGCCGCGGCGATCGCCTGCGCGGGAAGGCTCCGGGCCGACCTGGCGCCCACCTCCCCCTTCATTCCCGCCAATTCCGCGGGCGCGGCCGCCCAGGCGGGCCCCTCGGGCCCGATCGAGCTGCGGGGCGTGATGGCGACCTCGGAGGGCGTAGCCTACTGCATCTATGACACGGCGAAGAAGAGGGACGTCTGGGTGGGGCTGAACGAGGCGGGCCACGACTTCGTGGTCAGGTCCTCCGACCCGGCCTTGGACAGCGTCCGGGTCGACTACCAGGGCCGCACCCTGAACCTGACACTCCGGACGGCAAAGGTCGCCTCCGCCGGCTCGGGCCAGCAGGCGGCCCCCCCGCAGCTTGCGTCCCAGGTCGCGATCAACCCGACCCCGGCCGAGGAGCAGAGGCGGCTGGACGCGGTCTCGCTGGAGGTCCGCCGCCGCAGGCTTGAGCGCGAGAAGTCCGCCCAGGAATCCCAGAGCGGGCAGGGTCCCGGCGGGCAGCCCCCATCCCCCAATCGCTAGCCGTCCCCCGAGGCGGAAATTTCGTGCACCTGCCGCGGGCAAGCGTAGCGTGAGTCCCAAATGGGACCCCTGCTGAACAGCGCCGACGCCGGACCCTCCAATCCGGAGCTGGTCCGCAGGCTGTTCAAGCTGGCCTGGCGCTATCGCCTTCGGTGCCTGCAGGTGCTGGGCATCCAGCTCATCCTCCTGACGATGGGCCTCTTCGGCCTGAGCTTCACGGGCGTCGGGATCGACTATATCCGGCAGGTCGTGGGCCACAGGGCGGCGGATGCGCCGCCCCAGGCCGTAATCCGCTTCCTTCATTTCAGCCTGCCGGCGGCCTGGCACCCCATGCATGTGCTGGCAGTCCTCGGGTGCCTGATCCTCGCCCTGTCGATGTGCAGGGCGTTCCTCAACTACGTCTATGCCGTCCTGGTCAACATCCTGGTCCAGCAGAAGCTGGTCGTGGACCTGCGGGCGGAGATCTATGACAAGCTGCAGAGGCTCAGCTTCCGCTTCTTCGACGCCAACACCACCGGCTCCATCATCACGCGGGTCACCGGCGACGTCCAGTCCGTGCGGATGTTCGTCGACCAGGTGCTCATCCAAAGCGTCATCATGGTGATCTCGCTCACGGTCTATGCCATCTACATGGCGAGCCTGAGCCCGGGCCTCACGCTCGCGTGCCTTGCGACGACGCCGGTGCTCTGGATCCTCGCCGCGCTCTTCTCCCGCAAGATCCAGCCGGAGTACGCCGAGAACCGGAACCTCGTGGAGAAGATGGTGCAGTACCTCGCCGAGAGCATCCAGGGAGTCGCCGTCGTCAAGGGCTTCGGGCGCGAGAAGGAGAACCGCGACAAGTTCGAGGCCGGCAACGCGGCGATCCTCACGCAGCAGTACGACATCTTCTGGCTGGTCAGCCTCTTCTCCCCGACCGCCGGCTTCCTCACCCGCATCAACACGATCGTGCTCCTGGGCTACGGGGGAGTCCTGGTGGCCCGGGGACAGCTCCCGCTGGGCGCCGGCCTCGTGGTGTTCGCCGGGCTCCTCGACCAGTTCGCGGGCCAGGTGAACAACGTGGCCGCCATCGTCAACTCGGTGCAGCAGTCGCTCATCGGGGCGAAGCGCGTCTTTGAGATCCTCGACGCCCCCGTCGACGTGCGGTCCGCGCCCGACGCCGTCCGCCGGAGCCGGTTCGACGGGGCCGTCCGATTCGAGGACGTGTCCTTCGAGTACGGCCGCCTCGACCCCGTGCTGCGGGACGTGACGCTTGAGGTGAAGCCCGGCGAGTGCGTGGCCATCCTCGGGGCGACCGGTTCGGGCAAGAGCGTCCTCATGAGCCTCATCCCCAGGTTCTACGACGTTTCCAGGGGCAGGATCCTCATAGACGGCATCGACGTGCGCCACCTGGACCTGAACGACCTTCGCCGCAACATCGGCACCGTCTTCCAGGAGAGCTTCCTGTTCTCGAACACGGTCGCGGCCAACATCGCGTTCGGGCACCCGCACGCGACCCAGGAGCAGATCGAGCGGGCCGCCCGGATCGCCGCGGCGCACGATTTCATCATGGGCCTGCCCAAGGGCTACGAGACCATCCTCGGCGAGAGCGGCAACAGCCTCTCGGGCGGCCAGAGGCAGCGCCTGGCGATCGCGCGCGCGGTCCTCCTGGAGCCCGCGATCCTGCTCCTCGACGACCCGACGGCGGCGATCGACAGCGAGACGGAGCACGAGATATTCGAGGCGCTCGACCGCGCTATCGCGGGGAGGACCACCTTCATCGTCGCCCACCGGCTGAGCACGCTGCGCCGCGCGGACGTGATCATCGTGCTGGAGAACGGGCGCATCGTCCAGCGGGGCACCCACGCCGACCTGATAAAGGTGCCCGGCCCGTATCTCCACGTGGCGAACCTCCAGCTGGTCGACGGCCGCGAGCTGCAGGAGCCGGCAGGGGGAATGAAGCCATGAGCGCCGAGAAACGACCATCGCCCAACCTTATCCTCGTCCAGCGGGTGCGCGACGCGGACGACGACGAGGAGCAGTTCAAGCCCCTCGACTGGCGCCTGATACGGAGGCTTCTCGGCTATGCGAGCCCGGTCAGGGGCAAGCTCTGGGCCATGGGCGTCCTGACCGTCATACGCGGCGCGCAGCTCCCCGCCCTCGCGTGGCTGAGCGCGACCGTGATCGCGGGCCTGATCACGAGCAGCGACGTCCACAAGATCCTCGTCGGGACGCTGAAGTTCGCGGCGCTGGCGGTCGCGACGGACGTCATGTTCCACTTCCGCCAGCGCTACGCGCTCGAGATCGGGGAGACGGTCGTGAACGGGCTCCGCTCCGAGATCTTCGCGAAGATGCAGCGCCAGCCCATGAGCTTCTTCCACCGCATGAAGCTCGGCAGGATCCTCAGCCGGGTCACGAGCGACGTGGAGGCGGTGCGGGTGGGCGTGCAGGATGTGGCCCCCGTGAGCGCCATCCAGTTTGGCCAGATGGTCTTCACCGCGGTCGTGCTGGCGCTCACGGACTGGAAGATGTTCATGGTCGTGGTGGGGATGGCGCCGATCCTCTGGCTGGTGAACAACCACTTCAGGATGAAGCTCAGCCGGCTCTCCCGGGCCGCTTCGGAAAGCTTCAGCCGTGTCACCGCCACCCTTGCAGAGTCGGTGAACGGCATACGCGTGACCCAGGGATTCGTGAGGCAGGACACGAACGCCGGGCTGTTCAGGAGCCTCCTCTCGGACCACTCGAGGTACAACGTCGCCCTCGCGAGGACGTCGGCGGTCCTGGCGCCGATCCTCGAGCTGAACAGCCAGTTCTTCGTCTCGACGCTCCTCATCGTGGGAGGGTGGCGCATATTCCACCATGGGATGGAGCCGGCCGACCTGATGGTCTTCATCCTTCTCTCGAACTTCTTCTTCTCGCCGTTCACGATCATCGGGAACCAGTACAACCAGGGGCTCCTCGCCATGGCCAGCGCCGAGCGGATATTCTACCTGGTCGACATGAAGCCCGACTGGGAGGACGACCCGGCGGCCGCGGCCCTTCCCGACCCGAGGAAGCCGGGCGGCGCCGGGTCGCCCAAGGGCGCACGGGTGGAGTTCCGGGGCGTCTCCTTCGGCTATGATCCCGCGAGACTCGTCCTCCACGACATCAGCTTCGCCGCGGAGCCCGGGCAGACCATCGCGCTCGTGGGGCACACCGGGAGCGGCAAGAGCTCCATCATCAACCTTGCCTCCAAGTTCTACCTTCCCGGGTCGGGCGAGATCCTGGTCGACGGCCACGAGATCCGCTCCATCACCGGCCACTCCCTCCACCGCCAGATGGGGATGGTTCAGCAGCAGAACTTCCTCTTCAGCGGGTCGCTGCTCGAGAACATCCGCCTCAGCAGGCCCGACGCGACCCAGGCTGATGTCCGCGCCGCCGCGGCGAAGCTCGGCTGCATCGAGCTGCTGGACGAGATGCAGGACGGCCTCGACACCCAGGTCGGCGAGCGAGGCGCGGGGCTTTCCGTCGGCCAGCGCCAGCTCATCTGCTTCATGCGCGCCCTCCTGGCGGACCCGAGGATCGTCATACTGGACGAGGCGACGAGCTCGATAGACGCGCTGACGGAGGCACGGCTCCAGACCGCGCTTGCGACGCTGCTGCGCGAGCGCACGAGCTTTGTCGTGGCGCACCGGCTGAGCACGATCCGCGGCGCGGACCTCGTGCTCGTCCTGGACCAGGGCCGGATCATCGAGCGCGGGACGCATCCCGCCCTTCTCGCAAGGGGGGGCCACTACGCTGCGCTATACAGGCAGTTCGTGCAGGTCGACGACCGGCGCTGATTCCCGGCCTCAAAAAACTGTTAAGATTTTCCTCGGAAATCGGGTGATTTTCGCTCTAGAAAGGAATTGCGTTCAGAGTAAAACACCCTAAAACAAAAGATTCATATGGCTAAAAAATCAGCTCGCAAACCCAACGCCGCGTTCATGAAACCGGTTACTCCCGATAGCGCACTTTCCGCTGTCGTCGGCTCCAAGCCGCTTCCCCGCACGGAGCTTACCAAGAAGCTCTGGGACTATATCAAGAAGAACGGACTCCAGGACAAGAAGGACCGCAAGATGATCAACGCCGACTCCGCCCTAAAGGCCGTGTTCAGCGGCAAGACCAAGGTCAGCATGTTCGAGATGACGAAGCTCGTCTCGGGCCACGTTTCCTGAGGTTCGGGATTCGTTTCGCATATTTGCCGCCGCGGATGTCATCCGCGGCGGTTTTTTGCGCCCGCCCGGCGCTACTTGCCGAGCGCGGCCTCGATCTGCCGGCAGGAGGTCTTGATGATCTCGAGGCGCGCGTGCCGCTTGTTGTTCGCCGCGACAAGGTGCCAGGGCGCGTGGCGGGTGCTTGTCAGGGCTAGCATGTCGCCGACCGCGATCTCGTAGGAACCCCACTTGCGGCGGTTGCGCCAGTCCTCGGCGTCCATCTTGTGCCTCTTGTAGGAGGTGGCCTCGCGGTCGCGGAACCGGCGCAGCTGCTCCTCCTTGCCGATGTGGAGCCAGAACTTGAGGACGATGACGCCGTGCTCGGCGAGCTCGCGCTCGAACTCGTTGAGCTCGCGGTAGGCGCGGCGCCAGTCGGGCTCGCTCGCGAACCCCTCCAGGCGCTCGACGAGCACGCGGCCGTACCACGACCGGTCATAGATCGTCACCATCCCGGCCCGGGGCAGGTGCCTCCAGAAGCGCCAGAGGTAGTGGTGGGCCTTCTCCTCGTCGGTCGGCTTCGAGACCGGGATCACGCGGAAGTCGCGGGCGTCAATCGCGTCCGTCAACCGCCGGATGGCGCCGCCCTTGCCCGCGGCGTCCCATCCCTCGAACACCCAGACGACCGAGCGGCGCTCCTGCCCGGCCGCGCGCACGACCTTGTTCAGCCGGCCGAGCCACTTGTCGCGCTTCTTCTCGTAGGAGGGCTGCGAGAGCTTGTTTTCCAGCGAAAGCGAGAGGAGGCGGCGCAGGCCCGCGGGGCGCAGCGGCACGACCCGCTTCCTCTGGCGGCCGCGGGCCGCGGTGACGCGGCTGCGCGCGCGCATGTGGATGCGGAAGCGCGAAAGAAGGATATCTGCGACGGCGAGGTTGCGCGCGCGCGGATCGCTTGAATCGATGACGTACCAGGGGGCTCCCGGCTGGTGCGTCGCGCCGCGCATGCGCTCGGAGATGCGCGCGAGGCGATCGTAGTCGCGCTGGCTTTTCCAGTCGTCCGGCGTGACCCGCCAGGCGGTTCGCGGATCCGACTCGAGCTCGCGAAGCCGGGTCCGCTGCGCGGACTTCGACAGGTTGAGCCACACCTTCACGATCAGGGCCCCCCCCGCCGCGAGCTGCCCCTCGAACCAGGCAAAGCGCCGGAGCGTCGCGTCGAACTGCACGAGCTCGCGCGCGCTCCGCGGGTCCTCGTGGAGCGCGTCGGCGTGCCAGCCTCCGGCATAGATCGCCATGCGGCCGTTCGCGGGGAGCGTCCTCCAGTAGCGCCACATGGCGGGCCGGTCGCGCTCCTCGTCCGTCGGCTCGTGGAAGGCGAAGGTCTCGAAGCCGCGCGGGTCGAGCCACCCGTTCAGGATGTTGATGACGTCCCCCTTCCCCGACGCCTCCACGCCGGCGACGACCAGGATCACCGGGAACTTGGCCGACTTGAGCTCCACCTGCATCCGGACGAGCGCAGCGCGCACGTCAGGAAGGCGGGCCTCGTAGGCTTTCTTCGACATTCGACGGTCGTCGCCTGATTTCGCCATTTTTCGGGGGTATCTTCGTGAGGAGTGGCCGCTGGCGCCGCCGATGTCGAGACGTCTCAGGTCCGCTCATGTTAAATTTGCGGCTGTTCCCTCTTGGCTGGCGAGGGGGCGGCCGGCACCCTCTGCGGTCTCCGAAGCAGCCTAAGCCGACATGACTGATCTCCCCAAATCCCGGCGCCGGCATGCGATTACGATGCTCCTGCTGGCGAACCTTTACTGGGGCGTGAGCTTCGCCGTCATCAAGTCCCTGACGATGCTGAACCGCAGGCTCCTGCCGGACGCGGGGACCTGGTTTCTCGCGGCGCAGGCCCTCGCCCCGCGCTTCGTCGTGGCTGCACTCCTCCTGCTTCTCTTCCGACGGCGCGGGGAGGGTGGGTTGACCCGTCTGGAGATCCGGCAGGGCTCCATGATCGGCGCCTTCGCCGCCGCGGGCGCGTTCTTCCAGACGGACGGCCTGCAGTTCACGGACGCGTCCACCTCCTCATTCCTGACGCAGTTCTCGGCGATCCTGATTCCGGCATGGTTCGCCCTATGGCACCGGCGAAACCCCGGCGCCGTCGTCTGGACCGGCTGCGTCCTCGTCCTCGCTGGGGTGGGGATCCTCGGCCACTTCGAGTGGCGCACGCTCAGGTTTGGGCGCGGCGAATGGGAGACGCTCCTCTGCTCCCTCTTCTTCATGGGCCAGATCCTCGTGCTGGAGCGCAAGGAGTTCGCGGCCAACCGCCCGGGGTCCGTCACGCTCGCCATGTTCGCGGTCCAGGGAACGATCTTTGCCGCGCTTGCCGCCGGAACC
>Ga0182015_10007274_pt1 | contig 10840 bp, 7 predicted proteins | sample 712P3MmetaG_FD_120478 | JGI IMG/M metagenome (GOLD analysis project Ga0182015, IMG submission 120478) | Permafrost microbial communities from Stordalen Mire, Sweden - 712P3M metaG | ecosystem: Environmental > Terrestrial > Soil > Wetlands > Permafrost | place: Sweden: Stordalen | collected...
AAGCCCGGATGCGCCTTCTTCGCGGGACGGAAATCATTCTCGACTCCAAGATGAAGTTGCACCCCACCGCTCTCAAACCAGCATCCGCCCCGCTTGGCCAGCTCCGCCGGCTTGGGTAGCTCCTTCATTCCCAGCAGAGCTCCGTAGAAGGTGCGAGCTTGCTGTTCTTCGCCACGAGGCATTGCGAGTTGAACGTGATCGACGGCGGTGAAAGATGATTCAGCCATGCTAACATGCTAGCTGAAAAGCACCAGGACTGAGAACCGCTCCCCGGCTGCTAAAATCAAAGATTAGCCCGCAGATATCAAGAACAGTTGCCGGACGCCGGTGCCAGGTCGATTTTGATTTGCTGGCAACTGACAACTGTCAACTGGCAACTGACTTATGGACGCCGCTTTCCTCCGCAACTTTGCGATCATCGCGCATATCGACCACGGTAAATCCACGCTGGCAGACCGCCTGCTGGAGCTGACCGGTTCGCTCACCGCGCGCGAGATGCAGGCGCAGGTGCTCGACTCCATGGATCTGGAGCGCGAGCGTGGCATCACCATCAAGGCCCACGCCGTCCGCATGATGTATACCGCGCACGACGGTCAGACCTACCAGCTTAATCTGATCGACACTCCCGGCCACGTGGACTTTTCCTACGAGGTCTCGCGCTCACTGGCCTCCTGCGAAGGCGCGCTGCTCATCGTTGACGCTTCCCAGGGGGTGGAAGCGCAAACCCTCGCCAATGCATACCTGGCGATCAACAACGGCCTCGAGATCATTCCCGTCATCAACAAGATCGATCTGCAAAGCGCCGACATCCCGCGCACCAAAGAAATGATCGAAAGCACGGTTGGGCTCGACGCTTCTGATGCCGTGCTGATCAGCGCTAAGACCGGCCAGGGCGTGCCCGATGTACTGGAAGCCATCGTCAAGCGCGTGCCTCCGCCAAAAGGCAACCCGGACGGCCGTCTGCAGGCGCTCATTTTCGACTCCTGGTTCGATGCCTATCGCGGTGTCGTCATTCTCACCCGCGTCTTCCAGGGCACGCTACGCAAGGGCCAGAGAATTCGCCTGTGGTCGAATGGCACAACCTTCGACGCGGAAACTCTCGGTGTGCTCACTCCCAAGCCGGTGGAGATCGACGAACTAAAAGCGGGCGAAGTCGGATTCCTCATCGCGAACATCAAGAATGTTGCCGACACAAAAATCGGCGATACCATCACCGATGACGCAAACCCCGCCTTCGAAGCGCTCCCCGGCTTCGAAGAAATCAAACCCATGGTCTTTGCCGGCCTCTACACCGTGGATGCGCACGAGCACACGCGCCTGCGCGAAGCTCTTGAAAAACTCCGCCTGAATGACTCCTCGTTTTTCTTCGAACCGGAAAGCTCCGTCGCCCTGGGCTTCGGCTTCCGTTGCGGCTTCCTCGGTCTGCTGCACATGGAAATTATTCAGGAGCGCCTGGAGCGCGAGTTCGCGCTCGAACTCATCACCACCGCTCCCGGCGTGCGCTACAAGATATACAAAACCGACGGCGTGATGATCGAAGTCGACAATCCTTCGCGCTGGCCAGATCCCAGCGAAATCTCGAAGATAGAAGAGCCAGTGATCCTGGCTACGATTCTCACCAACGAAGAATATGTCGGCGGCATTCTCAAGCTGGTCGAAGACAAGCGCGGCAAGCAGAAGACCTTCGAGTACGTCAGTTCGTCGCGTGTGATGTTGCACTATGAGTTACCGCTGAATGAAATCGTGCTCGACTTTTACGATCGCTTGAAGTCAGTCTCGCGCGGCTACGCTTCGCTCGATTACCACCTCGCCGACTATTGGGAGTCGCCGATGGTGAAGCTCGACATATTAGTGGCCGGCGAACCGGTGGACGCACTCTCCATCATTGTCCATCGCGATTTTGCCTACGACCGCGGCAAAGCGCTGGTCGCCAAAATGAGGCAACTCATTCCCCGGCAAATGTTCGAAGTAGCGATCCAGGCCTCCATCGGCGCGAAAATCATCGCCCGCGAAACCGTCTCCGCCATTCGCAAAAACGTGATCGCCAAGTGCTACGGTGGTGACATTTCGCGCAAACGCAAGCTGCTCGAAAAACAGAAGGAAGGCAAAAAACGAATGAAGCGGATCGGTCGCGTCGATATTCCCCAGGAAGCTTTCCTGGCTGTGCTGAAGGTCGGCGAAGACAGCAATTGAGTAGAAGTAACGTGAAAGAGCGGCGCTTCAGCGCCGCGCAAAGTGTCCGCCGTCGATGCGGGCTTCAGCCCCTGAAGGACCCGGTATCCGGCCACGCGTCTCGTCACTTGGGCTGCGGAATCAGAAGGTCAGGAACCGCCAAATGTGCAAATCCCTAAACTGAGAGTTGGGCTGGCTTCCACTGGTTTTGACAATGTTAATATCAAGTGAATTGCCTAAATGGTTACTATTCAGGGCCTTACGGACCAGAAAATCTGCCATGGCGATACCGATCACTGGCTCTTGCCGTCAGTCATTTTCTTCCCATCCAGCAATTCCACAAGCTTTTCCACAGCCTGCTTCAACGCCTGCAACTCACGCCGCGTAAGGTACTTACCAGAGTAAAGTACAGGAATTCCTGTACCTATGAAATCACTCGTCCGGCGACATCCCGCCCTCCACCAGTGTCTCGAATCTGGTGCAGTTCTTGATGAATGCCAACTGGATTTTCCCGGTCGGACCGTTGCGCTGTTTGGAGATGATGATCTCAGCTTTCCCCTGTAGGTCAGGATCGTCCTGCCTGTAAACTTCCTCCCGAAAGATGAACATCACCACGTCGGCATCCTGCTCGATCGATCCCGATTCGCGCAGATCGGAAAGTTGCGGACGATGGTCGCCCCCGCGGCTCTCCGGCGCGCGGCTCAACTGCGAGAGCGCGATCACCGGCACGCCGAGTTCCTTGGCCAGCGCCTTCAGCCCCCGCGATATCGCCGACACTTCCTGCGTGCGGTTTTCATAACGTTTGCTGCCGCCCGACATCAGCTGCAAGTAGTCCACGATAATAAGATCAAGTTTGCCTTGCGATTGTTTCAAACGCCGCGCCTTGGCCCGCATCTCGCTCAGCGAAATGCCCGGCGTGTCGTCGATGAAAATAGGCGCGTGCGCCAGCTGCTCCATCGCGCGCACCACCTTCCGCGTGTCGTCCTGCCAGAGCGACCCAGTACGCATCTTGTGCGCGTCCACTCTGGCCTGCGAGCAAAGCAGGCGCATCAACAGCGCCTCGCGCGACATTTCCAGCGAAAACACTCCCACCACCTGCTGGTCTTCCACCGCGGCGTTCTCGGCGATGTTCATGGCGAACGCCGTCTTGCCCATCGAAGGCCGCGCCGCAATGATCACCAGGTCCGAACGCTGCAGTCCGCTGGTCATCTCATCAAGATTTTCGTAGTGTGTCGCCAATCCGGTGATGCGTTGGCCGCGTTGCAGCAGCGCATCCACCGAGCCGAATGACTCGCGGACGATCTCCTGCACGCCCATAAAGCCGCGCCCAATGCGCTTCTCCGAGAGCTGGAAGATCGCTGCCTCGGCGTCGCTGAGCACGTCCTCGGCGGCATCGGATTGATCCGCCGCCCGCGCAATCGCCGTATTGGCCGCGTGAATCAGCCCGCGCAGCAACGCCTTGTCTCGAACAATTTTGACGTAGTGCTCAATACTCGGCCGGTCCGGAACTCCATCCAGCAAGCTCGACACATAGCCCACGTCGCCGATCGCCTGCAAATCCTTGTGCCGATCCAGCTCCTCGATCAGCGTGATCATGTCAATCGGCCGCGACGACTCCGCCAGATCCACCATGCGCCCATAAATCCGCCGGTGCGAATCGAGCATGAAGTCTTCGATCCGCAAATGTTCGGCAGCCTGGTTATAGGCAAAATTGTCCAGCAGGATCGCGCCCAGAATCGAGCGCTCTGCTTCTACGTTCGCCGGAAGAGTACTGATGTTGTAGTCAGTGGTCGCCATGGTTCCGTACGACACTGTGCCGCAGTCCCTCGACTAGCATAAGCGAACACAAAGCGAAGTTCCAAATGAATTGTGCAGAAGCTGTGAACCCCGGCGATATATTGTGGAAACCCCGCGAAAACGCGCCCGTTACCTTGTGGAAGATTCGGAAACCGCAGCGCGACAACACGACCTGCTGAAAAAACAAATGCGGCCCGGACCAGCCATCCGAGCCGCATCGTTCGTGGATCTCTCGTCTTGCCTTCCCGCCGCTAGGAGCGGCAGGACGATGGTACTGGTCCGAAAGCACTCGCGAGGAGCGCCACATTTACCAGTACTGGCTGCAGAACCGTGATTCGAGAATCACTTCTCTGCCACCCTGCGGCGGCCAGCGGCCCAACCTGCTCAAAGAGCGGGCTGTAGAGGAGGCCGCAATGCCCGGGCAACCGGTACGCGCTCACGCGCGCTTCCAATTTTCCCCCGGCAATTCACCCTCGAGAATTGCCAGTCTGCCACCGGCTCCGCCGCAATCATCATTCGGCAAGCCTTGAGAATTACCACGTATTCGCTGAACCCACTCTGGGGCAGAATGTTGCGACCCGCAACAGAAAAACATTTCGCCCTTGTGCAGAAACTGTGGACGATGAGACTTCCCTGTGGAAGGCTGAGGAAATCCGCGCAACAATCGCCGCCAACGTGACCGGGAGTTCAATAACTTAAACGCTGTAAAGGAATAACCCCCCGAAGAAAGGCACTGCCGAACAGCTTGCGGGAAAACCAACAAATGCGTGTAGCACCGTGGAAGAGCGGCGCTTCAGCGCCGCGCAAAGCCCATAAAATTAGTGTGGGCTTCAGCCCCGGTGGACGCGCTCTGTGTCCACAAAGAGTTCGTCCGCAGCGGCGAACCGCGCCTCATTCAGCCGATGCTAATGAGAATTCTTCAGCGCAGCCCTGGATGCTGTCAATGTGTCCTGCCGAGTGAGCCTCGGGACCAAGCAGATGCCACGCCTCGCGGTACTTCTCATATTTAGCTTTCGATGACTTGGGGTAGAGCGTAACGCATTCCTGACCTTGAATTTTTTCCTCGGGGATGATGTACCAAGCGTCCTCGTGAACGACGTAGGCTGCGAGAAAGTCGAACGAGCCGGGTGGATATGGCTTGTTGCCGCCGCGTACGGTGCAGACGTAACCTGTGCCTAGATCAGCGATCGTGGATTTTACCTGCACGCATACGAAGTGACGCGGGCGGCCAACGATAAAGTCGTAGCTCCTCATCTCTCCCCAGGGCTTGCTAATTGGTATTCCATGCTCGGCGGCGCGGACCATGAAGCGCATCTCGGCCCACTCACCGCGAAGTTTATGGTTGCTGATTTTCGGTTTCTGTTTCTTGCGGTTCTTCCAGTCTTTCGGTTCGGTCATGCCGCTGCCTCAGAACGAGAAAAGCAGCATTCGGGGAAAATTCGCGAATGCCGCCTCATGTTTTTATTCGACAGGAATAAAAAGCCGAAGGCAAGAAACTTCCAAGAAAAAAGTCGGGACGATTCCCATAGCGGGAAAGCGGACATCGCGGAGGCCAAACGTGGATCCGCCAGGACAGCTCCTGTTGACTTTATGTATCATGTATCGTTACACTATACGAGGTGATCAGGAGTTTCCGGCATCGAGGCGTGGAGAAGTTTTTCCGCATGGGGTCCAAAGCTGGGATTCAGCCGAAACATGCCGGCAAGCTGCGATTGCAATTGTTCGCGCTCGACAATGCAAGCCAGCCGACGGACCTGAACGCTCCCGGATGGAAGCTGCATCGACTGGCTGGCGAACTCAAGGATCACTGGGCGGTCAGCGTCAGCGGGAACTGGCGTTTGACGTTCAAGTTTGAAGGCGAGGACGCAGTCCTCGTTGATTATCAGGATTATCACTAGTGCGGCGGGCGCAGTTCAATTACGGTCCTCGGGACCGACAACAGGAGAAAGCCATGCGAATGCACAATCCGCCCCACCCGGGGCACGTCCTCCGCGAATATCTGGGGGATCTGGCTGTGACCAAGGCAGCGGCCCATCTGCGGATCACGCGGGTAACGCTCTCACGCGTGCTCAACGGCAAGGCCGGAATCTCCGCAGCCATGGCGATCCGGCTGGCGGCCGCCTTGGGCACCACGCCAGAGTTGTGGATGAATATGCAGTCGCAGTACGACCTGTGGCGGGCGCGGCAGGGACGGCAACCGGCGGTGCGGAGGTTTGCGCATGCTGGCGTGACTGCCGGACTGCCTCGGGGAGTAGATTTATCTGTTTCGTAACATTCCGTTTCGCCACTGACAAGAGTTGCCTCGACCAACTGACAAAGATCCTGGCGGAGTACCACCTCCCTCTCAAGGTCGCGGAGGATGAACCTAACAGAGGGCGTCCAATCTCGAAGAAGGTGGCGGATACGATGCATGAGTGCGGCGCTGCGATACTCATATTCTCTGCCGACGAGGAGTTCCCAAATAAGGACGGCGAGGTCGTGTATCGGCCGAGTGAGAATGTCGTGTTCGAACTTGGTGCTGCAAGCGCGCTGTACGGTTCGCGGATCATCATTTTCCGGGACTCGCGTGTCCAGTTCCCGACGAATTTCCGCGAGATTGGTTACATTACGTTCGAACCGAACCAGCTCTCCGCGAAGGTGAATGAACTGTTCAGGGAGCTCATCGGGTTCGGACTGATTAAGATCAGTGTCGCCTAGATTGTCGTCTTCCGCTCTTTCGGGGCTCGATTTCGCGCCTCTGAAAGAACACCCAGGGCCTACGGCCTGGGCTGTATTCTTGCGCCGTTTCGCGGCTAGAAAGGGGCAGGCACATCTTTGCGCCGCCACGAACGAGGCACCAAGAGCAAAGCCCCGAGATTCACTCGGGGCTTTCGTACTGAACGACGTTTGCCAAACGCTTAGTGGTACTGGACGACGCCTGCCAACTCCAATCCTACCAGCCGAGACGACTATGTCAACGGCATCTGCCTCATGCCGCGAAAAGCAGGTTCCTCGTCGGGCCTTCGGCCCAATTCGGAATGACGAGTGTGTGGGGCTAGTCCCTGACTCCATCCATAAACGCCCGCAGCTTCCGCGATCTCGACGGATGACGCAGCTTGCGCAGCGCCTTGGCTTCGATCTGGCGGATGCGTTCGCGGGTTACCGCGAACGACTGCCCGACTTCTTCCAGAGTGTGCTCGCTGCCGTCTTCGAGGCCGAAGCGCATCTTGATTACTTTTTCTTCGCGCGGGGTCAGCGTGCGCAGGACCTGTCCGGTCTGGTCCTTGAGGTTCACGTTGATCACGGCTTCGGCGGGCGAGACCACGGCGCGGTCTTCGATGAAGTCGCCCAGATGCGAATCTTCCTCTTCGCCAATCGGCGTTTCTAGAGAGATCGGCTCCTGCGCGATCTTCAGCACCTTGCGCACTTTCGCCACCGGAATATCCATGCGCTTGGCAATCTCTTCTGACGTAGGCTCGCGTCCCAGTTCCTGCACCAGCTGCCGAGAAGTGCGGATCAGCTTGTTGATGGTTTCGATCATGTGCACCGGGATGCGAATCGTGCGCGCCTGATCGGCAATGGCACGCGTAATCGCCTGCCGAATCCACCATGTCGCATACGTGGAAAACTTATAGCCACGGCGGTATTCGAACTTGTCGACGGCTTTCATCAGGCCGATGTTGCCTTCCTGAATCAAGTCGAGGAACTGCAGGCCGCGGTTGGTGTATTTTTTTGCGATCGAAACTACGAGACGCAGGTTGGCTTCGATCAGCTCGCGCTTGGCCTGCTCGGCGTCCATGTCGCCCTGGATGATCTCGCGCTGGGTGCGCTTGATCTCCTGGAACAACAGGCCTGCCTCAACTTCGAGCTTTTCAATCTCGCCTCTTACGGCACGCGACTGCCTGCGGTATTCCTTTTTCTGATCTTCGCTGCGGGTAGCGTCAGCTTTGCGCTCCAGGTTTTGCGCCTGGCGGTCAAGCGAACGCATGCTATCGACGGTTTTGTTGACGCGGTCGATCAGCCGCTTGCGCTCGGCGTTGGTGAAACCCAGCTTGCGCACCGCGATGGAAACTCTCACGATGGAGCGGGCGAGGTTGCGGCGGGCGCGGCGATGGTCCTTGGGCCGCTTCTTCTGCGACACCGCAATATACTTTTCCTGCACCACGGCGACCTTCTTGTAAAGCTTCGCCATGTTGTCGATCTTGCCGGTGAATTCGTTCAACCGGTTCTGCAGAATCTCGTCGGTGATCTCTTCCTCATCGAAGGTGACGACCTCCTTGATGGAGCGCACACCTTTCTTGAGGTCTTCGCCCATGGCCAGCAATTCATGAATCACAATGGGAGACCGCGAGAGCGCCTTGAGCACGCGCAACTGGCCGCACTCGATGCGCTTGGCGATCTCCACTTCGCCTTCGCGCGTGAGCAGGGGCACGGTTCCCATCTCGCGCAGATACATGCGAACGGGGTCGTTGGTTTTTTCGAGAGCGCCGGGAGTGAGGTCGAGTTCAACGTCGTCGCCCTCTTCGCCTTCTTCGAATTTTTTGTCGAGCGCGGCGGAAGGCAGTTTCGGGCCTTCCAGCACGTCGATGCCTTGCGTACCGATCGTTGTCAGCAGGTCATCCAGGTCTTCGGGACTAACCACATCGTGCGGGATGAGTTCGTTTACCTGGTCATAGGTAAGGTATCCCTTCTCTTTCCCGGCATCGACCAGCTTTTTTATGTCGTCGTACTTGTCTTCAAGAGCCAAAGGGTGTCCTCAAATTCGTCAATTCGCCCGCGCGGAGCGTATGGTACAGTTCTAAAAGGTGGGTCTGGGGCAGTGCGGAGTTGTGCACCTAGCACAAACTTGTAGAGCTTAGCACATAAGTGCTGCTCCGTCTATCACTTGCCCCGCAAAAGGTTCCCTTTACCCGCCGCTATCCCTAACTCTGCTAAATACTTAGATGGTTCCACCCGCTGTTTTGTTTCAGGCACTTTTCTTGTTTGTGGCAGGTGCTCTTAACCCGTCTTCCGCCAGGTTGGGATCCCTCAGCGCACGGCTGAGCCGATCCTTTTCAAGCAGCAATTCGTTCCTGAGCACCTTATCGTCACCAACCCCGGGCTTGTTCAGTTCGCGTTGCACCTGCTCCAGCCGGCGCCGCAAGTGAATACGCCGCAGTGCCCGCACTGCGCCCTCCAGACGCTCGGCGCTGAGTTCTTCGTCCTCTTTCAACAGGATGGAAGCCAGCATCCGGCGCTCACTCTCGGAGCACGGCACTTCCATTACATCGGCAACTTCCGCTCCGGCATTGAGCAGGACCTCGACCAGCGATTCCGTCGCCAGACCGCGATGCAGCGCTTCATTCTGGAGCACATACTGCGCCTGCCGCGCGGGATCAAAGCCTTCCTCGGCGCCGTCGCGCGCGGAAAGATGTCCGGCTCCCGGCTGCATCTGCCGCGCCGAGGCCAGCGCCCGGATGAGAATTCGTTCTGCATCCGTAGCTTGCGCTTCCAGCGGAGCTTTCACTGACGCGGCTGAACGGTCCGCAGCCACATGCCGCAACTCCTGTCGCAGAACCGCCGAATCGATTCCCAGCTTCTGCGCGATCTCCTGCCCCAACTCGTCGCGCACAATGCGGCTGGGAACGCGTTGAATGTGCGGCAGCAGGTAGTTTACAGCTTTCTGTTTGGCCTCAGGGCTGCGCGCGGGAAATAGACTTCGGGCGCGGTCGATCAGGTAGTCGAAGTATTTTTGCGAACCCCTGAGCGCGGCGGCGTACGCGTCCTTTCCTTTGCGGCGAAGGTACAAGTCGGGGTCGAAGCCCTGCTCCAGCGTCAACACCTTGATCTGGAATTCTTCTTCCACCAGCAATCCCAGTGTGCGCTCCGTGGCCTTCGCTCCGGCCGTATCCGGATCAAAGTTGACTACAGCGTTCTTGCTGAAACGCCCCAGCAGCTTCGCTTGAATCTCCGTGAAGGCGGTGCCCGAGCTGGCAATCACATTGTGAAAACCAGCAGCATAAACGGAAATGCAATCCATCTGACCTTCGACCAGAATCGCATAATCCAGCTTGCGGATCGCTTCCTTGGCGCGATCAAGGTTGAACAAAACCCGGCCCTTGGAATAAATCCCCGTCTCCGGCGAATTTAAATACTTCGGGCCAGACTTCTCGTCGGCGGCCAGCGTTCGCCCGGTGAATGCGATGATCTTGCCCGCATCGTTGGAGATGGGAAACATCACCCGGTTGCGGAACTTGGAGTACATCGCGGCAGACCGGGCATCGGCTTTCGGGCTTCGGGCTTCGGCTTGGGGCACCGGCGAATCGCCCTCTCTCCCACTATTGTCATTCCGAACGGGCGCAAGCCCGTGAGGAACCTGCTGTTTGCCGACTGCGCCACCGCTCTCGTCGTTCTCCGGATGCCGGGCGCCCGAAGCCCGGAGCCCCTCTTCCTTCCACGAAAACAACCCGCTCTCCCGCAACACCTCTTCGCTGAACTCGCTTGCCAACCGGTCGCGCAGCAGAAAACCGGAATCGGGCGCATAGCCGATGCGAAAGAGTGCAATCGTTTCCGCGTTCAACCCGCGACCCTCCAGATACTCGCGCGCCCGCGCCCCCTCGGGACGCTTCAGGCATTCCTGAAAAAACGCCGCAGCCCGCTCCTGCGCGTCGAGCATCTGCGCCCGCAGCTTGGCATCCCGGGCTTCTCCCGGACTCGAGTACGTAGCCTTGGGCAGCGGAATTCCCAGCTTCTGCGCCACCAGGCGGACGCTCTCAGGAAAAGTAATGTTCTCGATCTTCTGCACAAAGCTGAACACGTCCCCCGAAACGCCGCAGCCAAAGCAGTGATAAAACTGCCGCGTGGCATGCACCGAAAACGACGCCGTCTTCTCCCCATGAAACGGACACAGCCC
>Ga0182015_10007275_pt1 | contig 10840 bp, 7 predicted proteins | sample 712P3MmetaG_FD_120478 | JGI IMG/M metagenome (GOLD analysis project Ga0182015, IMG submission 120478) | Permafrost microbial communities from Stordalen Mire, Sweden - 712P3M metaG | ecosystem: Environmental > Terrestrial > Soil > Wetlands > Permafrost | place: Sweden: Stordalen | collected...
GCGTCCTTCACGATGATGTCGCGATGCTGCTGGAATGTCTCTTCGTACAGGCTCACTTCAAGGCGCCCGGTGCGGTCATCGAGGATCAGCGTCACGCGGTTCGGACGGCGGCGGATTTCGAGCACGAGGCCGGCGACCGTCGCCGGCTTGGATTGGGACCAGGTTCGCTCGCCGCCGCCCGGCGCGGGCCTTGCCGTAACCGGTCGAGGGCCGCCCACATCAACGAGGCGCGCGCAACCGAGGAATTTCAAATCCGGCTCGTACGGAGTGATGGGATGTCCGCTCAGGAACAGACCGAGTGTCTCGCGCTCCCCGGCGAGGCGCTGTGCCTCGCTCCAATCGGAGACCGTCGCATCTTCCGTCGGGCTCAACCCGAAAAGGTCCACTTGACCCACGCTCATGGCGCGGGAGTTCTGCTCGCCGAGATGCATCGCGCGCTCCAGCTGCGCGGTGAGCGACGCGCGGTTCGCGCCGATTCCGTCCAGGCTTCCCGAGCGAATCAGCGCCTCGAACACGCGTCTGTTGACGCGCTGCAGATCGACGCGGCGGCACAAGTCGGGAAGACTTTGGTACGCGCCATTGGCCGTGCGTTCCTCGATGATGGCTTCCACCGCCGACGAGCCGACGCCCTTGATCGCGCCCATTCCATAGCGGATGCTGCCCGGGCCGGATACCTTGAATGCATAGCTCGAGGCATTGACGTCCGGAGGTTCCACGGCCAGGTTCATGCTGGCGCACTCGTCGATGAGCGTGACCACCTTGTCGGTCTTGTCCATGTCCGACGAAAGCACTGCGGCCATGAAGGCGGCCGGGTGATGGGCCTTGAGCCACGCCGTCTGATACGACAGCAACGCGTATGCCGCGGAATGCGACTTGTTGAAGCCGTATCCCGCGAATTTTTCCATCAAGTCGAAAATCATCGTGGCCTGCGACTCGGGCACGCCGCGCGCGACGGCGCCGGAGACGAAGACCGAGCGTTGCTTGGCCATCTCCTCGGGCTTTTTCTTGCCCATGGCGCGGCGCAGAAGGTCCGCGCCTCCGAGCGTGTAGCCGGCGAGGATCTGTGCGATCTGCATGACCTGTTCCTGGTAGAGGATCACGCCATAGGTCGCCGCGAGCACCGGCTTGAGGTCAGCATGCAGATAGTCGATGGTTGCGCCGCTGGTATCATGCTTGCGTGCGATGAAGTCGTCGACCATGCCTGACTGCAGAGGTCCCGGCCTGAACAGCGCGACCAACGCCACGATGTCGCCGAACCGGTCGGGCTGCAGCCGGCGGATGAGGTCCTTCATGCCACGCGACTCGAGCTGGAACACCGCTGTGGTCCGGCAACTCTTGAGAAGCTGATAGGTGGCGGCATCATCCATCGGCAGCGCGCTCATGACGAGCGGCGGCTCGCCCAGGCGTCCGCGTTCCGCATTGATGTCGCGCACCGCCCAATCGATGATGGTGAGCGTGCGCAATCCCAGGAAATCGAACTTGACCAGACCGGCGGCCTCGACGTCGTCCTTGTCGAATTGCGTGACCGGGGTCGTGCTGCCCTCTTCGCAGTACAGCGGCGTGAAATCCGTGAGAACGGATGGCGCGATTACGACGCCCCCGGCATGCGTACCGGCGTTGCGGGCGAGCCCTTCCAGGGAGCGCGCCAGGTCGATCAATTCACGGACCGCTGCGTCGCCCTCGTACAAACGCCGCAGCTCTTCCTCCTGCGCCAATGCCTTGTCGAGCGTGATGCCGATTTCGAACGGTATCAACTTCGCGATCTTGTCGACGTAGCCATAGTTGTGTCCAAGCACGCGCCCGACATCGCGAACCACGGCTTTCGCCGCCAGCGTGCCGTACGTGATGATCTGGGAGACGCGATCACGGCCGAACTTCTTCGCGACGTACTCGATGACCTTGTCGCGCCCCTCCATGCAGAAATCCACGTCGAAGTCGGGCATCGACACGCGTTCTGGATTCAAGAAGCGCTCGAATAACAGGTCATGCTCGATGGGATCGAGATCGGTGATGCCGAGCGCGAAAGCCACCAAGGAGCCTGCTCCCGAGCCGCGCCCCGGTCCGACCGGAACACCATTGCCGCGCGCCCAGCGGATGAAATCAGCCACGATCAGAAAGTATCCTGCGAATCCCATGCTGCAAATGACGCCAAGCTCGAGTGAGAGTCGTTCCGCGTAGACCGCGGGCGCAGGCGCCGCGCCTCGCCGAGACTTGGCCTCCAGCAGCCGCTCGTCCAGGCCGCGCTGCGACTCGTCGCGCAGAAATTCTTCTGTGGTGCTGCCGGCAGGCACCGGATACGCGGGCAACATGGAGGCGCCCAATTTGATTTCGAGCGAACAACGCTTGGCCACTTCGACCGTGTTGATGAGCAATTCCGGCGCATCGGCGAACAGTTCGGCCATCTCCGCCGGGGTCTTGAGATACTGCTCTTCCGAATAGCGCCTCGCTCGACTGGCGTCGGCAAGCAATGCGCCGTCATGGATGCACACGCGCGCTTCGTGAGCCTCGAATTCCGGCCGCGTCAGGAAACGCACGTCGTTGGTGGCCACCGCGGCCACGCCGCGCGCCTGCGCCAGATCGAGCACCGCCTCCGTGTAGACCTGCTCGCCCGCCCGCCCGGTGCGATGCACCTCGAGATAGAAACGATCTGCGCACAATTCCTGCCAACGCGCGAGACAGCGCGCCGCATCCTCATCCTTGCCCCGGGCGAATGCCTGCCCGATGTCCCCCTCCCGGCCGCCCGATAGCACGATCAGTCCCTCGAGCACATCGCGCTGCAGCCAGGCGCGCTCCAACATCGGCGCCCCCCGCTGCTGGCCCTCGAGGAACGAGCGTGTGACGAGTTGCGTGAGATGCCGGTAACCGATGAGGTTTTGGCACAGGAACACGACCCGTGAAGCCCCGCCGGAGGCTGCGCCGCCCGCATCGCTGCGCGGCGCCCGCTCACCCTCGCGAATCCAGGCGTCGACCCCGATGAGCGGTTTGACGCCGGCGCCCAGGGCCTCCTTGTAGAACTTGACCATCGCGAAGAGGTTGCTTTGATCGGTCAGCGCAACAGCCGGCATTCCGGCAGCGGCCACCGCAGTCATCAATTCGGGTACGCGCACGATCCCGTCGAGCAGCGAATACTCGGTATGCAGCCGGAGGTGTACGAACTGGTTCACCGCTTATCCCCTAGCACTCGAGGCCGGCGCCCGAATCGAGATCGGCCTTCGGATAGGGTAACCCGTCATCATCCAATTCTGGGCCGTCATCGCCATCGCGCCAATCATCCGCCGCGCGCCCGACGGGGGCGAATGAGCACCGGTGCAGCGGGCAGGGTCCATGCTCCGCCAATAAGCGCAGGTGCAGCGCCGTCCCATAACCCTTGTGACGTGCGAAAGCGTATTCAGGATAGACCGCATGCATTTGATTCATATAGTGATCTCTGGCCGTCTTTGCCAGAATGGATGCTGCGCCGATGGCCGCCTCCGTGCCATCGCCGCCGACGATGGCACGCGCCCGCAGATCGCGCCCCAACCCACCAAGCTGGGGCAGCCGATTGCCGTCCACCAACAACATGTCAGGACAACACGCCATCGACAGAACGGCACGGCGCATGGCGAGGAACGTGGCATGCAGAATATTCAGCGAATCGATTTCCCTGGGATCGGCCCACCCGATGCCGAAGCAGAAGGCGCGGCGCCTGATGACGACGCTGAGGCTTGTTCGCATCTGTGCGCTCAAAACTTTCGAGTCTGCGATCCCCTCGATCGGGCGACCGGGCCGTAGGATCACCGCCGCCGCCACCACGGGCCCCGCCAGCGGCCCGCGTCCGGCTTCGTCCACTCCGGCGATCCTCGACTTCAAAGGGATCCCCGGGGCGGCGGCGGCGGACGCCGACCGCCCGCCTCCCCTCGCAAGACGAGCGCGATCACGGCCTGCGCGGCGCGGGCGCTGGCGTCGAGCTTGAGCTTCGCGTGAATCGCCAAGAACTCATGCTCCAACGCCTCACGCCGCGGCTTGTCGTCCAGCCACATCAAGAGTTCGGCTCCGATCGATTCCGGATTGATCTGTTCCTGAAAATACTCGCCGACGAGGCGGCGATCTGCAAGCAGATTTGGCTGCGCGAAGAACTTGGATTTCACCAGATTCAGTCGCCTCAGAAGCCAGGCCGTCATGACTCCCAGGCGGTACACCACCACCATGGGGCGCTTGCACAGCGCAGCTTCCAAGCTCGCCGTGCCGGAGGCCACCATGACCACGTCCGCCGCAATGAGCGCAGTTTGGGCCTGGGCCTCCAGGAGCAAAACCTGCAGGCGGGGCGCGACGCGCCGAAGCGCCGCCGCAAAAATGTCCCGCGTCGACGCGCTGGCCATGGGCGCGATGAATGTGAGACCGGGCCGCTTCTGCGCCATCCACAGCGCCGTCGCCGCGAAGTCGTCGGCCAACCGGGTCACCTCGCCCCGTCGGCTGCCGGGCAGCAAGGCCACGACCTGGGCGTCGGCCGCCAGGCCCAATGCCGCACGCGCCGCGCCGCGATCCGCCTCGAGCGGTATGGCGTCCGCCAGAGGATGGCCGACGAATTCCGCTGCGATTCCCTGGCCGTCATAGAATTGCTTCTCGAACGGCAGTAGACACAGCACGAGGTCGATCGACTCATGCATGGTTCGTGCGCGGCCTTGGCGCCAGGCCCACACCTGAGGGCTCACGTATTGGACGGTCGGAATGCCGGCCGCATGAATGTGCCGGGCCAACCGCAGGTTGGTATCGGGAGCGTCGATCCCCACGAATACATCGGGCCGCGCCTCGATGAACGAGCTGCGAAGGCGCGCGAGCAGCCGCATCAGGCGCGGCAGGTCGCGCAGTATCTCGAACAGACCCATGACCGCAAGCGACTCGGAGGGCTCCCATACCTCGCAGCCGGCCGCGCGCATTTTTGGCCCGGCCACACCGAAGAAAAGTGCGTCCGGCACGCACCGCCTCAGGGCTTCGATCAAACCCGCGCCGAGGGTGTCGCCTGACGCCTCCCCCGCCACCAATCCCACCCGCAGCGGCCCACGCGCAACGCTCACTTAACGAACGATGCTGCGGGAACTGCGTCTGATGAAATCGACGAAGGGGCGGATCTCCGCTTGCGTGAGCGCCGCCTTGTCGAGTTCCTCCAGCGCCGCCTTCAATTTCAGGCCCGACCTGTAGAGCAGGCGGTAGGCGCGGCGTACGTTGCGAATCTGCTCGTCGGTGAAGCCGCGCCGCTTGAGGCCCACGGAATTGACGCTGTGCGGCTCGGCCGGTTGCCCCACGGCCATCACATACGGCGGCACGTCCCTGGTCACGGCCGCGTTGTTCGCAATGAAGCAATGGGCGCCAACCCTGGTGAACTGATGCGCCGCCGACAATCCACCCATGATGGCGAAATCGTCGATCTCGACGTGCCCGCCCAAAGTGGCCGCATTCGACAGGACGATCTGGTTGCCCAGGCGGCAATCATGCGCAATATGCGCATACGCCATGAGGAGATTGTCGTTGCCGATGCGCGTCACGCCATCACCCTGCACCGTGCCCCGATTGACGGTGACGCACTCGCGAATGACGTTCCGGTCGCCGATTTCGAGCCGCGTCACCTCGCCCCGGTACTTCTTGTCCTGCGGTGCTTCGCCCAGCGAGGCAAACTGAAAGATCTTGTTATCCAGGCCGATCCGCGTCGGACCGTTGATGACCACGTGCGGTCCGACCCAAGTCCCCGGCCCGATGGTCACCCCGGGCCCAATGACGCTGAACGGACCAATCTGCACGTTCGCCGCGACCTCCGCTTGCGGCGAAACCACCGCGCGCGAGTCGATCATCCCGCCTCTCCCGCGCCCGGTGCCGGCTTCGTCTGCAGTCCCCTGGTCTCCGGCGCCACCATGATTTCGGCCGACGCCACTTCCTGATTGTCGACTTCCGCGATGCAAGCGAACTTCCAGATCCCCTTGAAGGCGCGCTTCAGGACCACCTTGAGGATCAGTTGATCCCCGGGCTCCACCGGCTTGCGGAACCGCGCGTTGTCGATGGCGACGAAATAGAACCGCGTATCGTTGTCCGGAATGACATCGACGGTCTTGAACGCGAGTATGCCGGACGCCTGAGCCAGGGCTTCGATGATCATGACCCCGGGCATGACCGGCCGGTGCGGGAAATGGCCCGGGAAGAACGGCTCATTGAAGGTCACATTCTTCAGCGCGTGCACGTATTTTCCCGGCTCGCAGGCCAGCACGCGATCCACCAACAAGAAGGGATACCGATGCGGCAGCTGCCGCATGATCGCTTCAATATCCATCTTGAAGGGGTCCGACATCATCGCTCCTTTTCACCGAATCGTCTCAAATGTGCCACCATGCGCCGCCACGCCCGCGTCTCTACGGTCGGCATGCCGCTCGAATAACTGCCGGACTCCCGGATCGAGGCGCTCACCAGGCTGCAGCCCGTGACGGTCACGTCATCGGCTATCGTCAAGTGCCCCGCGAAACCCACCATGCCGCCGATCATGCAGCGCTTTCCGATCGCCGTGCTTCCCGAAATCCCGGTGCAGGCTGCGATGGCCGTGTGCGCACCGATAATCACGTTGTGACCGACCTGGATTTGATTATCCAGCTTTGCTCCGTCTTCCACGATCGTATCCCCGATGGCGCCCCGATCGACGGTTGTGTTCGCGCCGATTTCCACATCATTTCCGATCCGCACACTGCCCACCTGTGGGACCTTGATCCATGTTCCGTCATCCGGCGCAAATCCAAAGCCGTCCGCGCCGATGACCGCGCCCGAATGCACCAGGCACCTGGCGCCGATGCTGACCGCGGGGTACACGCTGACCCTGGGCATCAGCCGCGTATCGTTGCCGATGCGGGCCCCGGCCAGGATGGTACACCCCGCGCCGATTTCGGCCCGCTCGCCGATGTCCACTCCCGCCTCGATCACGCATTGCGGGCCCACGCATGCCGTGGCCGCGATCCGCGCCCCGCTCGCGACGACGGCGCTCGGGTGAATGCCCGCCATCGTCGGGGCGACCGGATAGATCATCGCGGCAATTCGCGCGTAGTTCAGGTACGGGTTGGGGCCGATCAGCGCTGCCGCCGGACACTGGTCCAAATCGGCCGGCGCCAGCACTACCGCGGTGGCCCGCGTCGTCGCCAAATGCTTGCGATAGCGGGAGTTCGCCAGAAAGCTGAGCGAACCTTCGGTTGCCTGGGACAGGGTCGCCACGTGCGAAACCCGCAGCTCGGGGCTGCCGCGCAACTCCAAACCGAACCGCACCGCCAGCTCGCCTAGGCTGTAATCCCCATGCACTTGCGCACGTCCTTGAGTGCGGCGATCGGCGCCCCTCTGGTTATTTTGGCGGGGCGGCCGGCTTCGCCACGGCACCGGCCGGGGCCGGAGCGCCAGGCGGCATGGCCGGCAACGTCGTCGGCTTGGTGGCGAGCACGGCCAACACATTAGCCGTTATATCGAGCGGGCCCTTGGCGAAGAACACGCCGTCGCCCAGCACGAGGTCGTACCCCTGGGCGCTCGCGTAGCCCTGAATCTCTTGCACCAGGTAGCGCTGCACCTTGCCGATCTCCTCGTTGCGGCGGGTCGACGCGTCGTCCTGGAATTCCCCCGCCTTGCGCGAGAACTCGCGCTGCTGATCGCGCAGGGTCTTCTCGGCCTTGGCGCGGTCGGCCTCCGACATCACCGCGCCTTCCTTCTGCAACTTCTCGTCCCTCGCCTTGAGATCGTTCTGCATGGTCAGCAATTCACGGCGCCGGGGCGCGAATTCGTTCTCGAGCGCCTGCATCGCCGTCTTGGTCTGCGGGGCCTCTTCGAGCAACTTCTGAAAATTCACGACGCCCATTTTGACTTCCGCACTGGCCTGCTGCGCGGCCACGAGGCCGCACACGCAAACGGCCAAGGTGAGAATGCTGCGATTGAAAGTCGACATGTTGATCTTTAGGACCTCGGGTAATGGGGGGTCAAAATGCTTGACCGATGGAAAACTGAAAACGCTCTGTTTCGTCGTTGAATCTCACGGTATCGCCGGGATACGCGTTTAATGGAATCCCGTACGAGAACCGGAACAAGCCCAGCGGCGCTAGCCATTGCACCGATATTCCGGTCGATCTCTTAAGATTATCATAAGAGAAGTGGTAATTGACCGGCGTAATGTCGTCCTCACCCAGGAATTGGACCTTGTTTCCGGTCTGGAAGACATTGCCCATGTCGTAGAACCAGCTGATCCGCGCGGCGCTTTTCCATTTTTCCGGGACCGGAAATAGGAGTTCCAGCCGCTCCACCACGCGCATATTGCCGCCATAGGGATTGCCGATCCCTATGTTGTCCCTTGGACCCAGGGTGCTTTCGCGATATCCGCGAACGCTGTCGGGCCCGCCGGCGAAATAATTCAAATACGGCGGCAGCGCGGTGGTCCTGCCCACCGGCTCGGCATAGTCCACGGTCGAATTGAACGTCATCAGCCACTTGCGCCAAACCGGAATGTATTGCAGGTATTGAAAGTTTGTTGCGTAGTAGCGAACCGTGCTCAAGGGCATGGCATAGCGTCCCGATACGGCCAGGTGAAACCCGCGGTCGGCGAACAGCGCCCGGTTGCGGGTGTCGAAATTCCAGCCCCCGGTCAGCTCGTAGGTGTAGAAATCGGTGCCATACACCGTGTAGGGATTGTCCAGCGAGTTGATGACGCCGTCACCGTTGGTGTCGTCGAGCTCGCGCTGAAAGGTGGATCCGTTCGACTTCACCCAGTCGACGGCTTGCTGCGCGCTATAGCCCTGCGACACCACCAGCGTGTTCTTGTTCGCCGACACGCCGGCTTGTATGTACTGGTACTCCGTGATCGGGTACGACCACTGGTTCGCCAGGGTGAGTTGCTTGGTCGAGAATTTGGAACTCGCCGCCACGAATTGCGTGATGTCCCGATAGGAAAACGAAGCCGTGCGCGAGACCCCGTCGATCGTGGTGTACGGATTGGTCTGGGAAAGGACATAGCTCTTGCTGTACTTGCCCGCATTGACCTCCACCGCAACCCGCTCGCCGCTGCCCATGAAGTTGCTGTGCACGAAATTGCCGTTCAAGCTGAATTTCTGTGCTTCCGAGTAGCCGATGCCGCCGCCGAACTGCCCGGGCAATCCCTCCTTGATGTTGTAATCCACGTCCACCAGGTCGGCGCTTCCGGCGACCGGCTTCGTCTCGAATTCCACCTTCTCCACGTAGGGCAGACGCTGCAATCGCTCCTTCGAGCGCTCGATCGCGGAATTTGACAGCCAGCCGCCCTCGAGCTGGCGCATTTCGCGGCGCAATGTCTCATCGTTGATCGCCGTGATGTTGTTGAAATTGATGTGCCTGACGTAGACGCGGTTGCCCGGCTCGATGAAAAACGTGATCGACACGGTTTTCTTGTCGTTGTCCGGGGTCGGTACCGGGTCGATCTTCGCAAACGCATAGCCGTCGGCTCCAAGCCGGTAGCTCATGAGTTCCTGGGAGCTCGTCACCGCCTTGCGCGAGAAAATGTCGCCCGGCTTGATGAGCAGCCGTTTGCGAAGCTCCGCTTCCGGAACCACCATCGTGCCCGCCAGCTTGATCTCGGACACCCTGAAAACGTCGCCCTCATTGACGTTGACCGTGATGTACATGTCGTCTTTTTCAGGCGCAATGGTCACCTGGGTCGACTCGATCTGGAAATTTGCGTAGCCGCGGTCCATGTAATAGGAGCGCAGCTTCTCCAGATCGCCCGTCAGGGACTCGCGCGAGTAGCGATCGTCCTGCTTGTACCAGGAGAGCCAGTTCGGGGTGTGCAGCTCGAGGCCCTCCAGAACGTCCTTTTCCTTGAACTTCGTATTGCCGACGAGGTTGATCTGTTCGCTCTTCGCGCGCTTTCCTTCCTTGATGTCCACTATCACGTCGACCTTGTTGCCGGGCAGCTCCGTGATCTTGGTATCGACGCGCACGGCGTATTTGCCGCGGCTGAAATATTGATCGGTGAGGTATTGCTTGACTTCGTCCAGCACCGACCGGTCGAACGTTTTGCCGGTCGCGAGTCCGACATTGCGCAGGCTCTTCTGCAGATCCTCGGTCTTGATGTCCTTGTTGCCCTTGATCTCGAACTTCGCGATCGACGGGCGCTCGATCACCACGACCAGCAGGGTGTTCCCGTCGCGCCGCAGTTCCACATCGCGAAAAAACCCGGTGGCATACAGCGCACGCATGGCCTCGCCGATCCGCTGGCCGTCCAGGTGATCGCCGATGTTCACGGGCAGGTAGTTGAATACGGTGCCTTCGGAAATTCGCTGCAGTCCTTCGACGCGAATGTCTCCGACCGTGAAACTCTCCTGGGGAGCCGGCGCTTGCGCATGGACGGCGGCCCCGAGCGGCTGGATGGCGAGAGCCACCGAGCCGAGAAGCCTAAAATCAAGCCGCACGCGACAACGACCGAATGCAATCTCTATGAATCATGATTTCCCGTTAATTCAAATGTCTCGAAATATCGTTATAGAACGCGAGGCTCATCAATACGACCAGCAAGGCGATGCCGACCTGCTGCCCAAAATTCTGCGCCCGCTCGGACAACGGGCTGCCCTTCACCGCCTCCACCAACTGATAGACGATCTGACCGCCGTCCAATAGTGGAACCGGCATCAGATTCAACACTCCCAAACTCACGCTGATGATCGCGAGAAAACCGATGAACGCCGTCACGCCCAGATAGGCGCTGATTCCGGCAAACTCGGCAATGCTGATCGGACCGCTGATGTTCTTCGCCGACACCTGTCCGGTGACGATCCGCCACAACATCTGAACCGTGAGCGTGGACATGTCCCAGGTTTTCCTGACGCCC
>Ga0182015_10007277_pt1 | contig 10836 bp, 8 predicted proteins | sample 712P3MmetaG_FD_120478 | JGI IMG/M metagenome (GOLD analysis project Ga0182015, IMG submission 120478) | Permafrost microbial communities from Stordalen Mire, Sweden - 712P3M metaG | ecosystem: Environmental > Terrestrial > Soil > Wetlands > Permafrost | place: Sweden: Stordalen | collected...
AGCTCGTCGGCCATGTCCTCCATAGCCTTGCGGACGCGCGCTTTGGTCTTAGCCCATTGCTGTGAGCCGAGCCGGTTGAGAACCGGCGCAGGTCCTGCTTCAGTGGAGCGGTATTTCTGGATGAGGTCGAGCCGCGTAAGCGGGACGTAGAGGCGCGCGCCCTCGGCGAACTCGAGGATCATGAACTCCAGCGAGACGCCGTCCTGTTCGATCTCCCGCAGGCCCTGGTAGCGCGCGATGCCGTGCTCGACGTGGACGACGTAATCGCCAACGGTGAGGTCGCGGAAGTCGGAAACGAATGCGGCGGTTTTGGATTTTTTTAATGCCGGGCGGGCGGTGACATCAGCTTCGTCGAAGAAGTCCTGCGCGCCAAAGAGTACGAGGCGGGCGTCGGGTAGGCTGACTCCCGTGGCGAGCGCGGTGCGGAGGATGACAGGCGTGCGCATGTCGCCGGCGAGATAGCTGGATTCGTCGTAGATATTTTCGCTGCCGGCGTGCTGGATGCGCGAGCCGAGGCGGTAAGGGAGCTCGTATTCGCGCAGGAGATTGGCGAGGCGCTCGACTTCGCCCTGATTGGGGGCGACGAGGAGGGTGCGGACATCCTGGTTCATGAGTGTGCGGATCTGCTCGATGAGGGCCGGGATGGAGCCGTGGAAGCGCAGCGTGGGGCGGGAGCGGAACTCGATTTCGCCCAGGGTGTTGTCCTCGTCGAGGACGTCGACGACGCCGAGCTGATCGATGTCGAGTCCAGGATGGGAGATGAGTTGGGCCTGGAGAATTTCAGGACGAAGATAGATGTCTCCCGGCGTGATGAGGGAGCCGATGCTGGAGCGGTCGTGGCGCTGCTCAACTTTGTTCCACCAGCGGTCGATCTGGTTGCGGATCATGGCGGGCTCTTCGACGAGGAGCGAGGAGCGCGGGAAGAGGTCGAGGAGGGTGCTGGTGGCGCTACCGACGCCGGCGAAAAATTCCCATCCTGGAAAGACGGAAACGCCACCGGCCGCGATGGCTTCTTCGATGAGGTCCGGATCGTCGCTGGACTCGACGCGCTCACCGCTGAGGCGGGTGTGGACTGCGGCAAGAAGGCGCTCGGTGACAGGCGTTTCGGTGAGAGGCAGGAGGCGGGCTTCGTCGAGAGGCGCGGCAGAGCGCTGCGTTTCAGGATCGAATTTGCGGATGGACTCGATTTCGTCGCCGAAGAACTCAAAGCGCACCGGGCGATCGGCTTCGGGCGAGTAGATGTCGAGGATGCCACCCCGGCGCGTGTACTGGCCGGGCATTTCGACGATGTCGTTGCGCGAGTAACCGATGCTGGTGAGGTGCGTGAGGAGGGTGTCGACGTCAACTTCTTCGCCACGGCGAAGGATCTGCGCGAGGCCCGCGTAGAAGGGCGCGGGAAAGAGCTTCATCGCAGCGGCCTCGACAGGCGCGACGACGATGGAGGCTTCACCCGTAGCGATTTTCCAGAGCGTTTTGGCCCGCTGCTCCTGGATGTCAGGGTGCGGCGAGAGATTTTCGAAGGGCAGCACGTCATGCGCGGGAAGGCGGAGAACGCGATCGACGGGGATGGCCCCCGTAAGTTCGCAACCAGCGCGAAGCGCAAGATGCATCGAGTCCGCCGCCTTGTTGTCGGCGACGATAACGACGGTGGGAACCTGCGCGGCGCGGGCGAAGAATGGAATATAAAGGGCGCGAGCGGTGGAGGTGAGTCCAGACACACGACGACGCCCACGGGCAAGTGCCAGGTGCCTCCTTGCCTGTTCGAAGGAGGATGAGTGCTCCAGGTCCGCCAACAACTCGCGGACAAAGGGGAGGATCATGCCGTGTTTAGTTTAGCAGCGTGCGGAAGCGGCGATTGGAGCACTCTTGTGACAGTGCGATAATGGAATCGGAGGCGTCAGATGAATCCGAGTCAAAACTCAACCCGTCCGGCGGGAACCTTTCGAACCACCGACGCCAAGCTAGACAAGGCCAATAAGCCGAAAGCTCCCACGAATCTGGTTCTTCCAAAGCCAGTCCGAATTCCGCCACCACCGGGCAACGGCAATTCTCGTTAGCTAAAAGTAGAGTCGCCATATGCCCGGTACGCTGCAGGCTCTTGCGGTTTTGTTTATCCTTCTGCCCGGCTTTCTAGCCGCATATATTCTGCAGTCGCTGGTGACTCGTCCAAAACAATCGGACCTGGAAAAGCTCGTCGAAGCGCTGATCTTTAGCTTCGTTGTTTATCTGATCTCGGCGCTCATCATCAGAACTAAGCTTCCCATCAGCTGGCAAGCCGAGAAGGATTCCTCCGGGAACTTGGCGTACGGCGTTCATCTTTCCTGGTGGAAGCTGTTGGTTCTCTTGACCCTCCCGATCGTCCTGGGCCTTCTCTCGGCGTTCCTGATGCGGAACGATTATCTACTCCGTAGCTTGCGTTGGGCAGGTCTTACAGACCGTACAAGCAGAGCGTCGACGTGGAACGACGTTCTTCAGGACGTGAACGGTGTTGCGCAAGTGGAGCTAGCCGATGGGCGAAGCGTAATGGGTTGGGTCAGATACTACTCCGACGACGCGGACGACGCCTCGATATTCCTTGAACGCGCGGCCTGGGTGAAAACTGGAACCGACGAACTGGAGCCAATTGAAGGACAAGGAATTCTACTCACCAAGGACGCTGGAATTCGTAGTGTTATGTTCCTCGATTCACCGGGCGCAACAGAGGCGTCCGAACCACAGCAGGATTCGAGGACAGGGCAAGACTAGATTCCTATGTGCAATTTCAACATGCGCCAATGGCCATTGCCGGCACTCTGATTTGTCCTAGAATCGAAGAATGTCTTACGCCTCGGCACTCGACAGTCTTCATGCGCGCGTGGGTGAGCTGCATGCGGCTCCGGGCGAGCCGAGGCGAAAATTCCGCTTGGAAGAAATGCGCACGCTGGTAGAGGCTCTCAGGCATCCGGAGCGACGCTTCAAGTCGGTTCTGATTGCGGGAACCAACGGGAAGGGGTCGACGGCGGCGACGCTGACCGCAATTCTGAAGAGCGCCGGATTTCGGGCGGGGCTGTACACGTCGCCGCATCTGGTGCGGGTAAACGAGCGGATCCGGATTGACGGCACGCCGATTGGCGATGAGGATTTCGCGCGCCATTATTTTCGCGTCGACGATTGTGCTCGTCGGCTGGTGACGGAAAAGAAACTGCCAGGGCACCCGAGTTTTTTTGAGGCACTGACGGCGGTGGCGTTTGAGGCATTCGCCGATTCGCACCTTGATTTGGCTGTCCTGGAGGTGGGCATGGGCGGTCGGCTGGATGCGACGAACGTCGTGGAACCGCTGCTTTCGGTGATCACCGACATCTCGCTCGATCACACGGAGTGGTTGGGGGAGACGATTCCGCTGATAGCTCGGGAAAAGGCGGGGATTTTGCGGAAGGGCGGTGTGTTGGTGACTTTGCCGCAGCATCCCGAGGCGAACCAGACGATTAGCGAAGTGGCGGCGGATCTGGATGTGCGCGGGGTGAGCGCTGCGGAATTCGTTCCTTCGGCACAGGGTGCAGGGGACAGGGTGCAGGGTACTAGCGTTCAGAGATCAGTGATCGCTGATCACAAGGATCTGCTGCGGAATCGTTACTCGCTCGCTGTGATGGGGGAGACGATCCAAGTGGATTCGCCACTCGCAGGAGTGCATCAGCAGCGGAATATTGCGCTGGCGATTGCGGCGGCAGTCGAGTTAAGTAACAGTCACGGTTTCAAAATTAAGCCGGCTCAGATCGCGGAGGGGATTCGGCAGACGCGATGGCCGGGCCGGCTGGAGCGGATCCAGGTTCCGGGCAAGACCGATGTACTGATGGACGTGGCGCACAATCCTGCGGGCGCGTGGGCGCTGCGCGCGGCGCTTTCATCGCTGGACGATGCTGGGGTGCGGAATCCAGACACGCGGAACGGCAAACGCGTGCTGGTGTTTGGCTGCATGAAGGACAAGGCCTACGAGGAGATGGCGCAGATTCTTTTTCCGCTTTTTGATTTGGTCGTGGCGACACCAGTGGATTCGCCGCGGTCCGCGAGTGCAGGGGATCTGTTGCAGGCTGCAGCAAAAACAGGCGTGCGGGCAGTGGCGGCGCGCGATGGGCACGAAGCGCTGGAAAGGGCGTGGGCAGAGGCTTCGCTGGAAGGCTCTGCGCTGGAAGGGTCTTCACAGGAACGTCCGGTGGTGGTCGCCGGCTCGGTGTATCTGGTGGGTGAGGTGCGTCCCCTGCTCGAACGAGCAGCGGTGGGCGCACGATGAGGGCAACGGTTCCGCAGGGGCCACGTCCGAATCCGCTGCCGTTGACCGAGCGGCTGGTGAGCAACCTGCTCCGGTTTCCGGCATTTTTTATCGCGACGGCGTTCTTTGGCAGCCTGGCAATGCTGGCGTCGTTGTTGGAGAAGAACGGACGGTGGCAACATCGGATAGCGCAGACGTGGGCGCGGGTGAGCGTGGCGATCGGCGGAGCAAATGTAACGGTTCTGGGCCGGGAACGTCTCAAAGGCGAGCCAGCGGTGTATGCGTGCAATCACCTGTCCTATATGGATACACCCGTGATCTTCAGTTCGCTGCCCTTTCAGTTTCGGATTGTGGCGCGGCATGATTTGTGGAAGCTGCCGTTTATCGGGTGGTGGCTGAACAGGTCGGGGCAGGTGGCCGTGGATGTGACGAATCCGCGGAAGTCGATTGCGAGCCTGATTGGCGCGGTGCGGACGCTGAAGGCGGGTATGCCGCTGTTTATTTTTCCGGAGGGCGGACGGTCGGAAACCGGCGATCCGGCGAAATTCATGAATGGACCGGCGTTCATGGCGATTCACTCGCAGTTGCCGATTGTGCCGATGGCGCTGATCGGAACGCACGAGCTGTTGCCGATTCATACCAACGTAGTTCATCCCGTGCCGGTGACGCTGGTGGTTGGCGAAGAGATTGAAACCAGGGGCATGACCATGAAGCAGGTGAACGAATTGACAGCGCTACTGGAGGAACGCGTCTCCGCGCTGTATTATGAGCACTCCTGGCGGAAAAAGGCTGAGGCAGGGTCCGCAACAGCAGATTCCGCCGCGGAAGTTGGGCATCTGGAGACAGTCATAATTTCTCGGGACGGGCAAGAAACCGAGGAGGCGCGGAGACGATGAAAGTACCACGCATTGCGATTCCGGAACCCAACTTCGCGGACAGGGAATACAGCGAGCGCTCGTGGCCCCAGTATGCGCACGCGGTGGAGTACGCGGGCGGAGAGCCGGTAAAGGTGCCGCTGCGGGATTCGCCGGCGAAAGTGGCACAACTGGTGGCATCGTGCGAGGGAGTGCTATTGCCGGGCAGCCCGGCGGATGTGAATCCACAGAAGTATGGAGAAGATGCGGAGCCCGATTGTGAGGCGGCGGACGCGGCGCGGGAAGCCGTCGACGAGTTGCTGTTGCAGGACGCGTCGAACCTCTACAAACCGCTGCTGGGAATTTGCTATGGATTTCAGTCGCTGAATGTTTGGCGCGGCGGAACGCTGGTGCAGCACCTGAAGACTTCGGTGGATCATACAGCGGGACGGATGGTGGCTGAGGCGCATGCGATCGAAATAGAGGCGCGGTCGCGGCTGCGGCGGATTTTGGGACTCGGGTCGAGAACGACGGTCATGGTGAACAGCAGCCATCATCAGGCTGTGGCGGTGCTGGGCGATGGACTGATCAAAGCAGCCTGGTCGCTGGACGATGGCGTGGTGGAGGCGGCGGAGGGGCACGGCGATCAATTTTTGATGGGCGTCCAGTGGCATCCGGAGCGTGTGCTGGACGGAAGCAAGGCGGCACAGTGCTTGTTTCAGTCCTTCGTGGATGCTGCGGCGGCGTGGGAGCCGCGGATGATCAGCGAGTCGGTCGCGGACTGAGGGACAGGCCACAGATCTCAGGGCACAGGCAACGGTGATGCGCCCGATGCCGGAGCCAATCGCAATGAAGGAAACACCCGAGCAGAGTCGATTCAGCCTGGACGTCGCGGGGCTGAAGCCGAGAGCCGTCGAGCAGTTCGAGGCTTATCTTGCGCTGCTGGTGAAGTGGAATGGGCGGATCAATCTGACTTCGGTTCGCAAGCCGGAGGAAATTGTCCGCAGGCATTTCGCTGAGTCGATTTTTGCGGCACGGCAAGTTCCGAAGAAAATCAGAACGCTGCTCGACTACGGGTCGGGGGCCGGATTTCCAGGGATTCCGATCGCGATTTGCCGGCCGGAGATCGGCCTGACCCTGGCTGAATCGCAAAGGAAGAAAGCGGCCTTTTTACTGGAGGCGGTGCGGACGCTGGGATTGAAGGCTGAAGTGTGGGCGAGGCGTGTGGAGGAGATGGAATCGGGCCGAGTCTTTGATGCTGTGACCTTGCGGGCCGTGGACAAGATGGCTACGGCCTGCGCAACGGCCGCGGATAGGCTGGCGCCGGGCGGATGGATTGCGGTGTTTGCGACGCGGAAAACGGAGGCGGCGATTGAGAGGATCCAGGGGATTCGTTGGGAGGCGGAGGCGTTGGGAATCCCGGGGACTGAGCAGGAGATTTTAAAAACCGGGTATAGACGATAGGGTGTAGGGTTTAGAAATCGTCTTAGGACACGGCTGCGCCTCGCAAGGAGGATCCCCCCGCATGCAGCGTCAATGGCAACTTGTATTCGTCTTGCTGTCTCTGGTGGCCGCGGCGCAGCTGAGCGTCGGCTGTGGCACGAGTTCGGTGGCGGCAGCGAAGCCGGACTTTTCTCTGACTGCGGCCGGGACAAGCGTGACCCTCACCGCCGGCGCAAATCCGGGGACGATTGTCGTTTCGGCGACGGCTCTGAATGGATTCTCGGGAGCGATTCAGGTGACTGCGAGCGGAGTGCCTGCGGGCGTGACCGCGAGTCCCGCCACATTTAGCCTGGCGCCTGGAATGCCGCAAACGGTCGGTCTGACGGCTGCGGCGACAGCAGCCGCGACGACTTCAACGGTCCTATTCTCGGGGACCGCGGCGAGCTTGACGCACTCAACATCGGTGGCGCTGACGGTGAAGACGGCGGTGGTTGCAACCCCGAATGTCGACGTGACCACGTATCACTTCGACGTGGGGCGGACGGGGCTCAATCCCAATGAGACGACCCTGACCCCGAGCAACATGACTTCAGCGAAGTTCGGCCTGCTGCGGGTGCTGGCCGTCGACGGGAAAGTAGATGCGCAGCCGCTCTATTTGTCGAACCTGACAGCGGGCAGCCAACAGCGCAACGTCGTCTATGCGGTTACAGAGCACGACAGCGTCTACGCGTTCGACGCCGACACCGGCACACAGATCTGGAAGACCTCGATCCTCGGCGCAAACGAGACGACGAGCGGCGACCAAGGGTGTTCGCAGATCACGCCGGAGATCGGCATTACCTCGACGCCGGTGATCGATCGCAAAGCCGGTGCGAACGGCACGATCTTCGTGGTCGGGATGTCGGTGGATGGGGCGGGAGCGTATCACCAGCGGCTGCACGCGCTCGATGTGACCACAGGCTCGGAACTGCCGGGGAGTCCGACGGAGATTCGAGCGACCTATCCGGGGACTGGTGCGAACAGTTCAGGCGGCAACGTTGTTTTCGATCCGAGCCAGTATGCGGAGCGCGCAGGGCTGCTGCTGCTGAACGGCACGATCTATCTGGGGTGGACTTCGCATTGCGATCAGGGCGCATACACAGGCTGGCTGATGGCGTATAGCGAATCGACGCTGGCGCAAACGAGCGTGCTGAACCTGACGCCGAACGGCAGCGAAGGCTCAATCTGGATGGCGGGCGCGGGGCTGGCCGCCGATATGAGCGGGAACATTTATTTTCTCGACGCAAACGGCACGTTCGACGCCACGCTCGACGCGAGCGGCTTTCCCGTGAACCATGATTTCGGCAACGGGTTCCTCAAGATTTCGACCGCGGGCGGAACTCTGGCGGTGGTGGATTACTTCGAGGCCGACAATACGGTCGCCGAGTCGGATAGCGATGAGGACCTTGGATCCGGAGGTGCTCTGGTGCTGCCGGACATGACGGACACTGCGGGCGCGGTCCATCACCTGGCGGTTGGTGCAGGCAAGGATTCGAAGATTTATCTGGTCAATCGCGACGCGATGGGGAAGTTCAACGCACAGAGCAATGGCGCGCTGTATCAGGAGATCGATGGAGCGATTGACGGGGTGTGGTCGATGCCGGCGTATTTCAACAACACGGTCTATTACGGGGCGGTGGGCGATTCGCTGAAGGCGTTTCCGATCTCTAACGCTAAACTGGCCACGAGCGCGAGCGTGCAGTGCGCGAACAGCTTTCCCTATCCTGGAACGACGCCCGCGATCAGCGCCAGCGGAACCACGAATGGGATTGTGTGGGCGGTGGAGAATTCGTCACCGGCACTGTTACATGCTTACGATGCGGCGACACTACAGGAGCTGTACAACAGCAGCCAGGCTGCGAGCGGCCGCGATCAGTTCGGCAACGGCAACAAATTCATCACGCCGATGATCGTGAACGGCAAGGTCTACGTGGGCACCCCGAGCGGCGTAGCGGTGTTCGGATTGCTGCCGTGATCGCGCCTGGATCAGTCCACGCCTGAAGGATTCTGTGAGACATTCCGAGCATTAGTCACATTGTCGGGGTCGTCGTGAAAGGTCTTGCCCTGGCTATAGGCGACCTTCTTAAACTGGCCGTTGATCCTCCGGATGCAGTCCTGCCAGCCGTCGTCCCATGTGACCTGCGCCTCGCCGCTGACGTACTGCCAGGTCCCGTGCTCGTGTTCCATAGTGTTCATGGTCCGCAGGGCTGAGCCGTCTTCGCGAAGGGAGATATAGAAGTTCTCGCCATTGCCTTCGCCGACCTCCCACTTGCCGAGAAATCGAGCGCGAGAGGGGCCCGGCGTGCTGATGAACCCTGCGGGAACAGCTCCGGGAAACTCGATGCGCTCAATGTCGTTGAGGTTGAGGCTCTGGCGATGTCCGTCCTTGTAAACGATGACGAGCGAGTTGGAGTGCGGTGCGGCTTGTGCAAAGGCGGCGGGAAGCACGAAGGGGATGGCAAAGACGAGGGCTGCGGCGCTAATGAATTTCTGCATGGGTTTTCTCCTGCACAAAAGCGGCGCGGCGGGGGAGGGCTGGACCGCGCCGTAAGGGAGTACGCATCCGGACGAGGAACAGTTCCGCGTTGCCCGACCCAGGAGACTGGAAGACAGGGGACAGGGGCAAGAAGGCAGGAGACGCGCAGGCAAAGACTGACACCGGGCGCCTGTGGGATAGTGGAGTCCGGGAGAAAGACGTGCCGAGCCGAAAGAAACCTCCGGAGCCTGTCGCCGCAGCCCCCCATTCCGCGCCTACCGCCGGCCAGCAGAATCCCTACCTGCGCATCTTCAAGTCCAACGTCTATGTGCGGGATCCCGATCGCAGTTTGCCGTTCTATGTCGATCAGCTCGGCTTTAGCGTTGTCGCCGAGAGCCGCTTCGAGTTCGGCCGCTGGGTCGCCATTGCCCCACCGGACGGCAGCGCGATTCTCGCCCTGATCGCTCCGCGCAAGGGGACGGACAACTACAAGCTGATTGGCCGCGAAACCCACATCGCCTTCATCGCCGAAGACATCAACGCCACCTTCGAGCTCTGGCGGAGCCGAGGCGTCAACTTCCTGCGCCCGCCCCAGCCCCAGCTTTGGGGTGGAACCTTTGCCACCTTCGCCGACGTCGACGGCAACGTCTTCGACCTCATCGGCTCCGACGAAATGAGTCGCGAAATCGAGACCCAGCGCCGCACCGCGAACGAGCGTGTCGAGTCGGAACGCCGCGTCGCACAGGAGCTGGAAATCGCGAAGCAGGTCCAGGCGCGGCTCTTTCCCCAGACGTCGCCAGCACTCCGCACCCTGGACTATGCCGGAGTCTGCATCCAGGCCCGCCACGTCGGCGGCGACTACTACGACTTCCTCTCCTTCGGCCCGCATCGCGTCGGCCTCGTGCTCGGAGACATCTCTGGCAAAGGCATCGCCGCCGCGCTGCTCATGGCCAACCTCCAGGCCAATCTGCGCAGCCAGCTCGCCCTCGCCGGCGATTGTCCCGAGACCTTCCTGCGCACCGTCAACCAGAACTTCTTCGACAGCTCCGTCGAGAGCGCCTACTCCACCGTCTTCTTCGCCGAGTACTGCGATGAGGAGCGCAAAATGCGCTACGCCAACTGTGGACACCTCCCCGGTCTCCTGTTGCGAGCCGATGGAAGCGTCGAAGAGCTGGCCTCAACCGGCACCGTAGTCGGCATGTTCCGCGACTGGGTCGGCGAGATGGGCGCATGCCAGCTCGAACCCGGCGACCTGTTAGCCCTCTACACCGACGGCGTAACCGAAGCCTGCAACGCAGAAGAAGCAGAGTTCGGCCAAAAGAGACTGCTGCGCGCGCTGAAGAAACAGAAGAAGCGAAGCGCCCGAGCCATCGTCGACGCAGTCCTCGACGAAGTGCAAAAGTACAGCGCAGGCGAGCAAGGCGACGACGTCACCCTGATCGTGGCACGGTGTTTGTGAACAGATCGCCAGCTACATGCCGTTGCGTCGGGTAAGCGCCTTGGATTCATATAGATCGTTGGGCAATAATATACTTGACTGAAGTGAGAATCATTGCTATTCTGTCTTTGCCATGAACGTTCCCAAGACCTTACAGCAAGCGATTCAGTACTTTAGCAACTTCGAGAATTGCCGCAATTTCATGATTTCTGCACGCTGGCCGGACGGAAAAGTCCTCTGCCCCCGCTGCGGGTCAGAAAAGGTCGCATGGCTGGAAAAGGCGAGAGTTTACTTCTGCTCTGTGAAGCATCCGAAACAGAAGTTTTCGCTCAAGGTTGGC
>Ga0182015_10007278_pt1 | contig 10835 bp, 7 predicted proteins | sample 712P3MmetaG_FD_120478 | JGI IMG/M metagenome (GOLD analysis project Ga0182015, IMG submission 120478) | Permafrost microbial communities from Stordalen Mire, Sweden - 712P3M metaG | ecosystem: Environmental > Terrestrial > Soil > Wetlands > Permafrost | place: Sweden: Stordalen | collected...
CAGGAGCTTGTTGAGAAAGGCGCCCTCCGGAAAACCGGCGAACTGCGTCATACCCGATATCATTTGAATTTTCCCGAAAAGGCAGCTTGAAGGTCCGCCGCGATGGCGAAGGGATACGCCGCGCCGATCTGGATGACCTACAAGCAGGCGCAGGAGCTTGGAGCGAACGTGCGCAAGGGCGAGCACGGCTCGTTAGTGGTCTACGCCAATAGCATCAGCAAGACCGAGACCAACGAACAGGGCGAGGACATCGAGCGCGAGATTCCGTTCATGAAGGGCTACACCGTGTTTAACGTCGAGCAGGTGGACGGCCTGCCGGCACACTATTACGCGCAGCCGGAAAACCCGCTGCCCCTGTCGGAGCGCATCGAACACGCGGAGGCATTCATCGCCGGCACCGGCGCCACTATCCAGCACGGTGGCAACAGCGCATTCTATGCACCTTCCCGCGATGCGGTGCAGCTTCCGCCCTTCGAGGCCTTCAAGGACAAGGAGAGCTATTACGCGACCGCGCTGCATGAGCTCACGCACTGGACGAAACCCAACAGCCGCCTTGACCGTGATTTCAGCGCCAAGCGTTTCGGCGATCACGGCTATGCACGGGAAGAACTCGTTGCGGAACTCGGAGCCGCTTTCCTGTGCGCGGAACTGGGCATCACGCCGGAAGTGCGCGAAGACCACGCCGCCTATCTGGGCCATTGGCTCACGGTGCTGAAGGAAGACAAGCGCGCGATATTCTCCGCCGCGGCCCATGCGCAACGCGCGGCCGATTATCTGGGCAGCCTGAAGCAGAAAGAGCAGAGCGCAGCGGCATGAGCGGGCAGGGGGCAGGGGCCAAAAGCCCCTGTTCCATTTTTCCTGGCTGGGGCGCCGCCCCAGTCCCCGCGAGGGGTTACAAACCCCTGCGACCCCGCCGTTTTCTTTTACCGACGTCAGCCAGGTCGCGTTCCCCGCTGACCTGTTGCAGCACATCATCCGTTGCGCAGGCGGGCAGGGGCTGCCCCGCCGTAAAACACCCGGACGCCATGTTCTTTGGTGAGCGCCCTCGTCCCCCGCACCGGGCGCAGGGTGCTCTCTTCGCCGGCATCTGCAATCCGGGTACAATCGTCCTTCTCAAGGCAAATGACAGCCGGACGCGGGTCTGGTACAAGCATTTGATTGTAATGAAGAGGCATCGACGCGACTATGCCCCTCAACGAACCGGATACAATGCGTGCGAACAGCGGGCAATATTAAATGAAACTGACGATAGCTTCAGCGATTGCCGCGTTTGGCGCCCACGCAAAGGAAAAGCTGGCGAACCCAGCGGCAACCGGACAACCGGAAGACCAGCTCCGTGCTCCGTTTGAGCGGTTACTCATAGAATTCGCGGAGCTTTGCAACATACCCAAGACCGTGGTCGCAGCCGTCGGCGAGTCATCCGTCAGTGACTTGAAAACCCGCCCGGATTACGCGATCACCGTCCACAATGCTCTCGTAGGCTTTGTTGAACTGAAGGCCCCAGGCAAGGGAGCCGATCCGCGCAAGTTCAAAGACCCGCATGACAAAGCACAGTGGGACAAACTTCACTCCCTCCCGAATCTGATCTATACGGACGGCAATGCGTTTAGCCTCTGGCAGAACGGCGAGCTGGTTGGTTCCGTGATCAGGTTGATCGGCGACATTGAGTCATCAGGCAACAAACTTGAGGCGCCTCCGGGTCTGATGAACCTTTTCGAAAGCTTTCTGCGGTGGGAGCCCGTTCCTCCGCGCAACGCTAAGGACTTGGCTCATACCACTGCGCGCCTCTGCCGATTGCTGCGCGACGAAGTCACAGAGCAGCTGGCGCTGAAGAGCGAAGCCCTTACAGCTTTAGCGACAGATTGGCGGAAATTACTTTTTCCCGACGCTACAGACGAGAGATTCGCCGACGGGTATGCTCAAGCCGTTACGTTCGGCATGCTCATGGCCCGAGCGAAAGAAATTACGCTCGCTACGGGGCTCCAGCAGGTCGCAAATGAGCTTAGCCACACAAGCTCGCTCATCGGTGCAGCGCTCAGATTACTTACCGACAACGCTGAGAACCAGGCAACGCTAAAGACCTCACTTGGAACGTTGACGCGGGTTCTGGATGCCGTTAACTGGTCCAAGATAAGCAAGGACAGGTCCGACGCCTGGCTCTATTTTTACGAAGAGTTTCTGGAAGTCTACGACAACGAGTTGCGGAAGCAGACGGGCTCATACTATACGCCACCCGAGGTCGTCGGCGCGATGGTGGGCCTTGTGGATGAAGCGCTGAGGACTACCCGCTTTGGGCTGCATGCTGGGATAGCTGCACCATCGGTGACGCTGGCCGATCCGGCAACGGGAACCGGAACGTTTCTCCTGGGAATTCTCCGAAAGATTGCCGAGACCGTCAAGGCGGACGAAGGAGAGGGCTCGGTCAACGGAGCGATTAACTCAGCCGTCAAGCGGCTCATCGCATTTGAGATGCAACTCGGCCCGTTTGCCGTAGCCCAGCTCCGCGTTCTTGCCGAAATTGTCGATCTTACAGGTGCTCCACCGACGACACCTGCTCGGATGTTTGTAACCAATACCCTGGGAAATCCGGACGATGACGAAGGTTGGATTCCGGGCATTCTGGCGCCTATAGCGAAATCCCGCAAGGAAGCGAACAAGATCAAGCGGGAAGAGCCCATTACAGTAGTCATAGGGAACCCGCCCTACAAAGTGAAATCCAAGGGACTTGGGGGCTGGATTGAAGGGGAGAGTACGAAGGCGGAGAAGAGTGCTCCATTGGCTGATTGGATGCCGCCGCCGGAGTGGGCCGCGGGGGTCCACAGTAAGCATCTGCGCAACCTCTATATCTATTTTTGGCGCTGGGCGACGTGGAAAGTCTATGATCACGGCCCCGGAAACAAAACCGGAATAGTTTGCTATATCACCGTCGCCGGTTTTCTCAGCGGATTGGGGTTTCAGAAGATGCGCGATTACCTGCGCAGGACCTGCGATGACATATGGGTGATCGACTGCTCCCCTGAGGGACATCAGCCTGAAGTCAATACCCGCATCTTTCAAGGCGTCCAACAGCCAGTTTGCATAGTACTGGCCTCGCGCTCCGCTAAGAACGACGCTAACAGTCCGGCCAAGGTGTTGTTTCAGGCGCTACCGAGTGTTCGCAGGGAGGAAAAATTCGAGGCTCTGGGCGCAATCAGGCTCGATAGCAAGACGTGGGTTGAATGTCCGTCCGGGTGGCGCGCTCCCTTCTTGCCGGCATCGCAGGGTGCTTGGGGGACCTATCCCAGGTTGGAAGAGTTGTTTGTATATAATGGCGCGGGCGTGCAGGCAAAGCGCACCTGGGTCATCGCTCCAGACGCGGAATCCCTAATCCGACGCTGGCAGAGGCTAATAGAAGCACCTGCCGACCAAAAGGAACTTCTGTTTCACGCCACTCTTCGCGATGGAAAGCCAGCAGACCGGCACATCCGTTCAGTGGTGAAAGAAGCAATCCCCGGATACCAGCCGAACATCACACCGCTCATCGATGAACAGGGACAATGTCTGGCACCTGTGCCATACGGATTTCGTTCCTTCAACCGTCAATGGATCATCCCCGATATTCGAGTAATAACCCAGCCCACTGCGGAACTGTGGGGTTCACGCTCCGATCAGCAAATCTACCTCACCGCTTTCCTGGAGGAATCCCCCTCGTCTGGCCCCGCACTCACTTTCACCGGGCTCGTTCCTGATCTTCACCACTACAAGGGTTCTTTCGGCGGTCGCGCCTTTCCTCTCTGGCGCGACGCAAACGCTACTGCCCCAAATTTTCCGCCCAAGTTTCTTTCATTCCTCATTCAAAGATACGGGCAGGCGGTTAGCGCTGGAGACTTTCTTGCGTACATCGCTGCGGTGGCGGCTCATCCGGCATACACGGCGCGCTTTCAGGATGACCTCTCAACACCAGGACTACGCATCCCGATCACAGCCGATCACAACATTTTCGCCGATGCCGCCGAGTTAGGCCGAAAAATCCTCTGGCTTCACACGTTCGGAGAGCGCATGACAGATCCTCAGAAAGGACGACCTGCTCATCCCCCGCGATTGCCGCAGGCGAGAATGCCGCGTATTCCTGCAGCCGGCGCGATTCCCCAGGCACCGACGGCAATGCCGGACACTATCAACTATGATGCGGCCAAGAAAAGGCTCCTGGTCGGGCAAGGATACGTGGAAAATGTTGAACCCGGAATGTGGAGTTACGAAGTTTCGGACAAGCAGGTGCTCCTGCAGTGGTTTAGTTACAGAAAGGCGCATCGGGAACGCCCGATTATTGGTGATCGGCGGACTCCGTCGCCGCTCGGCGATATCCAGCCTGACCATTGGCTTTCCGAATACACAACGGAGCTAATCAACGTGCTCAATGTTCTCGGGATGCTTCGCGACCTTGAACCAGCGCAGGAAAAACTTCTGGAAAGAATTTGCGCCGGCCCCACAGTCTCGTCAGAAGAGCTTCGCGTCGCTGGTGCGCTTGATGTTCCAGCGAAACCCAAACGAGGAGTCCAGAAACCGGTGGGTCCAAGCCTGTTTGACCACGCGAATGATCTGTAACGCGAAATTTGGGTTTATGCCACGACGGAGTCTCCCTTCGACGCGAACACCCAGCCGACGAACATTCGTCGCCTCCGTCCAAATTTGTGTATGAAGAATAATAATAATTCGTGTATGATGATGACGAGGGCAGGAGGCGCCTCACCATGCCGAGCGTAAAGGTAGCAGCCCTGACTCGACAGGACATCGTCAAAGCGGCCCAGAGTTTTTCCTGGTCGAGACGGATGACGAAATGGTCCACTATTGTGGAAGGAAAGGAGTTACCGGCTCGACCCCTCGTCCTCCACGCGGCAGGCGTGGCACCGAATGATGCGACAAATTCGCATCAGGCAATAGCCATTCTGAAAGATCTTGGATTCGAGACGCGCTATGAAGGGAGGCCAGCTTGACGATTTCTGCGACGGGGTCTCTAATAAGATGAGGGCGAAGAAAAGGAGAATCTTGGGCGCCCCCCTCTCCAGAGGAGCACTATGACGGACATCTCCCAGTTTCGAACCGTTGACGCGTGGCGTGGAGCACTGGGCTTGCTCCCAGTGCCCCTTCGGGACGCTCCGGACAATCGAGAGAGATATGTTTTACTAAACGGGTCCACGGGTAACTTTTGCCTCGACTTTGTTGGCGGTTCCGAACGTACTCTTCAATCTTCAGCCGCGTGGTCCTGCGACGTTGGGCACTATATCACCTGCGTTGGAGACTCTGTAATCGTTAATCGCTGGGACAAGCACGCCTCCGAAGAGAGCTACTCGCGTGGCAGCGTTGTGGCGCACCTTCACGACTTTCATCGTCACCTTGAAAAGACATCTCCGGATCGCTCACGCAGCGTCGTTGCCCACGTACTCCGAATCTTTCGGCAGATAAGAGCAGCCGTCCATGAAGAGGCTGGCGGCCTCCGATCACTCCGCATCCTTCTGCATTTGTTGGCCTCCGCAGCAACCGGGCAATATCGCTTGGCCGGCGCGGATGTGGCCGTCTGGGGGCTCACACCCGAGATCTTGGATTCTTCCCGAGATCTCCCAGACGCGAGTTGGCTCCCTCTATATAATGACCTCTCCGGAATTGGGCGTTATCAAGTCCTACGCCCCGACTTTGAACTTGTCCTTCGGCATGCATCCGGTGCCGTCTTTCAGGACGCTCATCTTGAGGTTGAGTTGTCCCCCACTTATTGGCTTCCAGGTTTTGAACGCCCTGCAATTGTTTACGAAAAGGCTAGTCCGAGCGAGACTGGTATATATTTCACTCCACCAGCGCTGGCACGAACTCTCGCCGAAGAAGCGACAGCAGATGTCCACATCGTCGGCAACGGCCCGCTGCTCCTATTCGACCCGGCATGCGGCTCCGCCGAGCTACTGAAGGAATGTTTGCGGCTCCTAAAACTGCAAAGGTACGCTGGCCGAATACGTCTCATCGGCTGGGATAAATCCGCGGCTTCCGTTGACATGGCGAGATTTGTGTTGGCATGGGAAAAGCGCGTTTGGCCTGCAGATCAGATCGAGATTGAGATCTCTCAACAGGATTCCCTGTTCGCGCCTCAATGGCCGACCTCCGTAGACATACTAGTGATGAATCCGCCTTTTCGATCTTGGCTTCTCATGGACCCAGGAGAGCAGGAAGCCGTCACGAATATACTTGGGGCGTCCAACAAGCCAAACCTCGCGATGGCCTTCGCTCGACGTGCCATCGGTAGTCTCGCGGGCACCGGCACGCTTGCCATGATAACGCCGAATTCGCTTCTGGAAGCATCCTCCGGAAGTAGCCTCCGAGGAGCTTTGGGCGAGATCCTTGCGCCACAGTTGATTGCAAGATTAGGCGACCAGAACATCTTCGCACGTGCCCTCGTTGATGCTGGCATATATGTCGGCAAACGGAAACCTAGCCATGAATCGCCATCCGCTATTCTATGGGCTGATTCAAGGCCAAACTCCCTCAATCGAGCGCTGAGAGGCCTGCGCAGATGGCGTGGAGCTGAGTCTGAACCACTATTGGAGGAGGGATTTTCTGTCTATCAACGTGAAGACATCGGCAAGACGGCGGCACCCTGGGTCGCGCGAGGATATGAGGCATGGAAGACCTACCAGAGCGTGGAACGTACCAGAAAGACCCTGCCCGCAAAAAAGCTGTTCGACATTAAACAAGGAGTACGTCTGGGAAACGACGTATTCGTTGTCGCTAGAGAGTATCTCCAAGATCTTCGAAAGAGCGAGCGCCGATTCTTCCGTCCAGCAGTAATGAATGTTTCCATAACCGATGGAAAGCTTAACGATAAGCACTACGTGTTTTACCCGTATAGTACAGGTCTGCCGAGTATCTCCACGGAAGACGATCTAAAACTTCATGTACCGACTTATTTCGAGAAGCTTCTCCTACCGGCTAAGCCGAAGTTGTCCGCTCGAAGGAGCTTGAAAAAAGCAAACCTTAACTGGTGGGATCTACTTTGGCACCGCTCGTGGCAAGAAGAACCTGCGTCTAAGATCGTATCCAAATACTTCGGTGGAGAAAGATCATTTGCTTTCGATCAGACTGGGGACTTTGTAGTAGTAGTTGGGAATGCATGGTTACTGGAAAAAGGGGCGGTGAGTCGCAATATAACAGAAGAAGAGATTTATTTAGCGACGCTTGCCTATCTCAATAGTGAGATCGCCGCTGACCTCCTTCAGTATGTGTCTATCCAAGTATCCGGAGGCCAGTGGGACCTATCAAACAAGTATGTAGCAAGCCTCCCGATACCCAATCTGTCAAAGCTGACCGATGCCGAGATCAACAGGCTTGTGCAAATCGGAACTCGAATCTCTCAGGGAACAACAGAGAGTTGGTCGGTGGCCAGCGAGACCATTCTTTCGATTTTGAATAGGTGAACTGTGGCGGTAGGGATACCATATCGTGATGGACTCGTGCAAACGCTTGAAAGGAGTCTGCGATCCGCCTTCAATCAGCCACATCTCAGGCTCACTAGGAAACCTGGGAAGCCTGGCGAAGGCTTTCGAATCTCCTTAGAGACTGGGGACAAGATAGCTCGAACAGACGACGACAGAGAATTAACCGTGATGGGGATTCGAACATCCGGAGAAGATGTAAGCGTATTTTATTTCGGCTTTGTGGCCACCTTTGAAATTCAAGCAAGTGGCTACACTCTCCAGCACGCGAGTATATCGGTCTTTCATGATATTTTTGCAGGGGATCTCGCACCGCTGTTCCGAGCTGAATGGGATCAAAAGGCTGCTGCTGATACTACATCCGAGCATGCACAGCCCCATTGGCACTTTGTCCAAAGCCCTGATCGCATTGGAAGCATTGTGCGGACGTTAATAAGCCCCTCAGGCGAATTCTCTCCTGAACCTGAAGGAGATATCTTCGCAGGAATTGCCGACTGTGGCAAGATTCACTTCGCAATGACATCGCTATTGGGAGAGGGTACGGCTGCTAGTCACAAGCAGCTTTTTGATGCGTCTGATTTTCCAAAGTGGTTTGCGAGCCTGACGAGGTACATCGCAGCTCAGATTGCTTATATTATTGCAAGGGCACCTGCGGCCCCGACAACTGAGTTTGTTCCCACCGACAATTGATTTCGGCCGACCATCAAGCTGCCTGCGGCGCGGGGATTTGGTAGGCTTCTGAACGTCCCGGCGTCTCACGATTCAAACAGGGGTCATCGTAGAGGATGTTCAAACACGCCAATCCGCATACCTCTTGGTATCCTGGCTCAGTGCGTGATAATCCCGTTTATCACCACGGCGTAATTGTATAAGATACGGGGCTCGTCAGGTCGTCAGGAAATGAAGCGACACTATGCCTTTCGCTTTTTACTTGTCCTCGGAAGGTGCGGGAGCCCCTGACAGAGGATCGTAAGAGGGATGATCGCCCGCGGATGCACTTGAAACTTCTTGGGCTTCTTGTTCAGCAGCTGATTGAGGCGCTCAGCATATTTCCAGTCCTTCACGAGAACACCCGCATTCGGCGGCAATGTGTAGTCCCCCTTGCATCGCCACTCGCGCTCGTGTAACCAGCTGATCCAGCCTTCATCACCGGCCTCGAAGCGAACTACTCGCCACAATTCGTCCCCAGGGATACTTAGCTTCTTCAATTCCTGATCCGACATGTACAGAACCGGCCGGCCTCCTTCCTGATAGGCGTGCTTTTTGGTCACGAAAACACCGAACGCCTCGTAGCGCGGGGCGCTTGGATTGCTGTTTTCCTCGTTCAGGATGTACTTCAAGGAATGAAAGGGCACGTCCATAAAGCAAGCAGCGCGATGCGGGCCTTTAACAAACCCCTTCTTCTTGGTGCTGCCCCAGATTTCTCCGGTCTCCAAAATACTCACGAGATTGTCGAAGGCGGAATACTCATCGGTCGCCGTAGTGTTTTTCGTCAGGTGGATCAGATAGGGCGTCAGGTCTGGCCTCTCAAAAAAACGGCAGATCTTTAAAGTCCGGGCGCATAAATTGCCTCTCAAATCCCTATTTCTACGCGATTATCAACGCTCATCGTCACGCCAGTCAGGTTCTGTTGTAGCCGAACTCACAGGTCTGAAGCACCCGCTTCCAATATTGTTCCCGGTCGATGATCGCCTGATCGTCCGTCCTCATCGATCGGAACTCGAGAATCGAAAGGTAGAAATGTTCGCGGGCGTATTCCATACCTTTAAGGGCGATGAGCTTTGTAAGCTGGTCATTCCACCCGTGGCCGGTATTGATATAGCACGTCCACCTCGACCAGATGCCGGCGTCGCCATACGCAGAGCCAACATACATCTTCCCGTTGCTTCGGTCAGTTATCAGGTACACTCCCTTGACGTTCTGCAGGGCCGCCTTCCAGTCGGCTTTGCTCTGCCGGATGATCGTCTCTAATTGCGAAAAGCTGTGCTCGACATTCTCGTATCCAGCGAAGGCCTCCCCTTCGAAGGGCTTCTCAAGGATCTGCGCGAGTATTAGTTCCCCGAAATGGTTTTCGAGATAGAATGCGCGCCCTCGTACGCCTGGGCCGGGATATTGAATAATCAGACGCCCGATATACTCGCGATAGAGATCCAAGAGAACCACGGTATACGAGTCAACCTTGCGTTCGCTAACCTCAAAAATGCCGCCAAACAGCCACTTGTCCGGCTGGTGGTAGTACCGTATCAGACTGAAAATGAATCTCCGGCTGAAATCGTCACGGCCGCCTCGCCAACTGTTCCACCCTTTCCACTCATCCGGATCACGAACGAAAACGTCCAGCGGCTGCTCGGCTCCGTTCCATACGGCGAAGTGAATCTTATATTCATTCAGATTGCTGATCGGCATCACACTAGAGACTCCGATATCCATTTCCTTCTCCGAAACTTGTGATGAAATTCTGTCCGCGCATCTCAGAACCATATGATCGCTCAAATCGGCACTTTGTGGGAGGCGGAATCCCGCACGGAGCGCCGTCTTTTATCGTAAATCTGCGTGGTGGTGATATGCTTGTGATCGAGCAGATCCTGCACGGACTCGATGCCAACGCTGGAATCCAGCAGCAGCGTTGCGGTCGTGGCCCGCATGGAGTGCGGCGAGTAGATGCATTCCTGGTCTTGCTCTCCATCGGGAAGCTCTTTCACCTGCATTGCGCCGGGCAGGCGCTCCAGGTAGCTCATCAGAAGCCTGTACATACTGCGCTGGGTCATGCGACGGGAAGCGAGCGCGTCGCCGTGCCGTGAAACACGGGGGCGGAAGAGGGGGCCGCTTTCGATTCCGGCCGCCTTGATGTACTCGGCGATGGACTCCGCTGCGCTGAAGTGGATGCCTTTGGTCTTGTAGCGGTTGCCTTTCAGGTGAAAGCGGAGCGTCGCCTCGTCGCCGTCCTGGTGAAAGTCGGAGACGTTGAGCGCACAGCCGGTTTCGATGCGCGCACCGGTATAGAGGTAAAACTTGAGCATGGCGCGGTCGCGCAGCTCTAGCAGGGAGTCTCCCGGAACCATGGCCACCAGCTGCCGCGCCCGTGTTTCCGAGAGCGCGCAGGTTTCATCGACGGGGTCCGAGGATTCCCGCGATATGAACTGCGCATGGGCCGGATTGGGCACCGTGATTGGCAGCCGCAGCTCGGCCGCTGCGCCGCTTAGGAACTTGTAAATCGAGGAAAGCGAGGAAATCCGCCGGTTGATCGTTTTGGGTGCGCCGGCATGTTTCGCCATGTGGTCCTTGAAGGCCTGGACATCGAGGATGGAGACCCGCAGCAGCTTAGCGGAATCGTCCGGCCAGGTGAACCTGCAGAACTCGACAAAGGCCATGACATCGCCA
>Ga0182015_10007279_pt1 | contig 10835 bp, 8 predicted proteins | sample 712P3MmetaG_FD_120478 | JGI IMG/M metagenome (GOLD analysis project Ga0182015, IMG submission 120478) | Permafrost microbial communities from Stordalen Mire, Sweden - 712P3M metaG | ecosystem: Environmental > Terrestrial > Soil > Wetlands > Permafrost | place: Sweden: Stordalen | collected...
CTTTCTAAGTCAGGGAATCCTCACCGCGCCGCGCGTCTACTACGCCATGGCCCGCGATGGCCTCTTTTTCAAAAGCGTAGGCTGGCTCTCTCCCAAGAATGGCGCTCCCGTAGTAGCTATAATCCTGCAAGGCATCGCCGCCACCATCATCGCCCTCTCCGGCCGCTACGAGCAGATCCTCAACTACGTAGTCTCTATCGACTTCATCTCCTTCGGCCTGACCGCCGCCTCTCTGTTCGTTTTTCGCCGTCGCCCAAAATCCGAGGCCTCTTATCTCGCGCCCGGCCATCCGTACACCACGGCTTTGTTTGTCCTGTCCTGCGCAGGAATCGTAGCCAGCACCATCTGGACTTACCCTGCGAACAGCGCCTTCGGCTTCGTGATTTTGTTAGCAGGAATTCCCGTATATTTATATTGGAGCCGGGCGGCTCAGCGTCAGGCCGAGCTTGGCAAATGATTTCTTGTAGGGGCGGGGCGTGCTCCGCCCGGCGTAAGACAATCTCCATCTATCGATCAAGAAGATTACGGACCCATCCATGCGCCAAAAACAATCCGACTACATGCAATGGGCCAAGCTCCAAAGCAAAGCCCGCTACAACCTGGCGACCAGCGGCGTAGGCGCCTTCCCGCTAAGCGAACTTCCCATCACCCTCGATCAGCTCGAAATCAATGGTGACAGTTCCTACGGCTACGCCTCTCTACAAAACGCCATAGCAAAAAAATCCCAAGTCGATCCCGACTGCGTAGTAGCCGCAGCCGGCACCTCCATGGCGAATCATTTAGCCATGGCCTCGCTCATCGAACCCGGCGCCGAAGTCCTGATCGAACAACCCACCTACGAACTCCTGGTTTCCACCGCCCAATATCTGCAAGCCAACGTAAAACGCTTCCCGCGCCACGCCGCCAGCAATTTCGCCCTCGATCCAGCCGAAATCCGCCGCGCCATTACCCCGAAAACAAAACTCATCGTCGTAACCAATCTCCACAATCCGACCAGCGTGCTGACGGCCGAACCGATTCTCCGCGAAATCGGCGATATCGCCCGCAGCATCAACGCCCACGTCTTAGTCGATGAGGTCTACCTTGACGCCGTTTACGGAAACACACCGCGCAGTTCGTTCCACTTGGGCAAAGAATTCGTAACCACCAACAGCCTCACAAAGGTCTATGGCCTGAGCGGCCTCCGCTGCGGCTGGATCCTCGCTCAACCAGACTTGGCCCGCGCCATGTGGCGCCTCAACGATCTCTTTGGCGCCTCGCCGTCCCATCCCGCCGACCTGATCAGCGCCGTCGCTTTCCAACACCTCGAGAAAATCCGCAATCGCGCCCGCGCCATCGTCGAAGCCGACCGCGCGCTCCTTGCAACTTTTTTCGTCAGCCCGGAAGGCCACCAATTCAAAACGGTGCGCACCGAGTTCGGCACCACCTGCTTCCCGCTCCTGAAGCATGGCGATTTGGACGCCTTCATCGCCCGCCTCCGCGAACGACACGAAACCTCCGCGGTTCCAGGCCGCTTCTTCGAAATGCCCAATCACTTCCGCATCGGTATGGGCGTAGACACAAAAATGTTCTCCGAAGGCCTGCGTAGAATAGCCCTGGCAGTTCTGTAGCTAGACCGGCGGTTCTAAATCGCCTAAGCCTTCGCTTTTCGGGCCGAAGGTGTTGGCGGAGTTGGAGGCGCGGGCGCCTGCCCGGATTGCGCCTTCAGCGCCGCGAGCAAGTTCGCTCCGTCGATCGACCCGAGCCCGGTGCAGGAATCCCATCCCGGACCGGCCGCAAACTCTCCGTCCAGGTCGTTGTAGATATCGTTGTTCCCTTGCGTCACGTCGTGGTACACGCTCGGCGTATTCATTTGCGCACACAGAAGCGGATTCACGAAACCCACAACGTTGCCTCCCCCGCTCGTCAGGCTCTGGTTGATTCGCGCAATGCATCCCGCATACAGCGGAGCCACCGCGCTCGTTCCACCGATTGCCTGCTCGGTCCCGCCAATCACCACGCCATCACCAACAGCGGCACCGGCCCGTTGATCATTTCTTCTCTCCAAACTACCGGTCCATTCGCCACCGCCAACACCTGCGGCGCTCCGGTCACGACCGATTGCACGGTGCAGGTCACCTTCACTCCCACCGCCTCGGGAACTCAGACGGGAACTTTGACCATTGCCGACAACGCTGCTAACAGTCCGCAAACGGTGGCACTCGCTGGAAACGTTCAGACTACGACGCCGCCTCCCCCGACTCCGCCGCCGACTCCGCCAGCAGGTCAGCCTCCCAGCATTGGCATTGGCATTGGCATTGGCCTCGGCGTCGCCTCAGGCGGCTCGACCTCGGCCACGGTCACAGCCGGGGCAAGCGCCGGCTACGCGCTCTCCATCGGCGGCGCGGGCATAAGCGGTACCGTTTCGCTAACGCGCGCCGGTGCACCAAAGGGAGCGAATTGCTCTGTTCCCGCATCCGTCCCGATCAAAGCCGCCACGGCTTCCTCCTTCAACGTCAGCGTCACCACAACTTCGCGTTCGCTGCTGTTGTTTTCTCCCACCAGCCCAACTTTGTGGCTCTGGGCCATAGCGCTGCTTGCATTCTTAGCACTGAGCAAAGCAGCCTCGTCCGTTCAACCACGCCTTCAGCTGCGCTGGCGCTTCGTACCGCTACTCGCCATAGCACTGTGCGCCTGCGGAGGCGGCAGCCCCGGTTCGCCAACGCCGGCGCCGAATCCCAACGGCACGCCGGCGGGGACCTCCACGATCACCGTCACCGCGACTTCGGGTAGTACGACGCAAGTTCAAAAACTGACGCTGACGGTCAACTAGGACCGCGTGGTCCAGTTCTGTTCGCAACGACGACGGATTGTAAAATCGCTGGACCTCTCGGTCACATGCTTCCTGCGGCTTGTGCAGCGAATATGTAGTTCCACGTGTTCATCTTTCCTGCGTGTACAGTTCTCCCATTTCTCCATTCCACCCTGGCCGTCGACTCTTCGCGAACTCCTGCTATTCTTTCCCGCGGCACAGACATTCCTTATCTGCACGGAACACTGCGAACGGAACGGAGAACGGTGATGTCGCGAACGATTGCGATTTTGGGTGGGACTGGGGCCGAAGGAACTGGATTAGCGAACCGCTTGGCGCGGGCGGGCGAACATGTCGTCATCGGGTCGCGCGATGCCGTGCGAGCGGCGGACGCGGCGAGAAAATTACGCGAACAGATTGGCGAGGCGGCGCGCATCGATGGGACGGACAATGCTTCGGCGGCGGCGCAGTGTGATGTGGCGCTGCTTACGGTTCCCTTTTCTGGGGTGGCGGGGCTTTTGAAGGAATTGAAGAGCGTGTGGAAACCGGGAACTGTGGTGATCGATACAACTGTGCCCTTGGCAGCTTCCGTTGGCGGGGCGGCTACGCGGATGTTGGGTGTGTGGCAAGGTTCGGCGGCGGAGGCGGCTCGAGAATTGCTGCCAGCGGGCGTCAGCATCGCGGCGGCATTTCACAATTTGGGAGCCGCGCTGCTGACAGGTGACGCGGCGGTGGAGTGCGATGTTTTGGTTTGCGGCGACGACGACGCGGCTAAAAAAGTGGCGACGGAGTTGGCGGGAAAGATTCCGGGCGTGCGGGCTCTGAATGGGGGGAAGCTGGAGAATGCGCGGATTGTGGAGTCGATGACGGCGTTGCTGATTGGGTTGAATATTCGTTACAAGGTGCATAGTGCTGGTGTGCGGTTTACGGGGTTGCCGTGAGTCGGACCGGCACGGTAGAGAAAGATAAAAAAAGGATTAGCCACAGAGGCACAGAGAAAGGAAAGGAAAAGAAAAGAGGAGAAAGGAAGTAAAGAAAACGATCGGCGCGGGATCGCGGCATTATTCATAAGGCGAGAAGGGCGCGGGCTAGTTTGCGTTTGTCGGTGCGGGTTTTCATTATTGTTGGGATTACTTTTACTTTCATGTTCAGGGCTTCGATGGATGATGCCTGGGATTGATCTGTTGGGTCGATTACAAAAATATTTGTGAAATCGGAATAGAGTTTGGCTACCGCCTGGGCTGAGGACTCGTGGCCCAGTTGCGTCAGCATTTTGTCGGACGGGCCTTTTAGGGATTTGCCGCCGACTATGGGGCAGACGGCGATTATGTCCTGGCGACGGGCGCGCAGGGCTTCGCGGATGCCAGGAACGGCCAGGATTGGGCCGATGCTGATCAGCGGATTGCTTGGGCAGATGATGATTCGGTCAGCTTCGCGGATGGCCTCGAGGACGCCGGGAGCTGGTTTGGCGGATTCTACGTTGTCGAAGCGAATGGCGCGGACGATTGGTTCAGCGCGGCGCTTTACCAAATATTCCTGAAAATTCAGAGGGCCTTCGTCGGAGTCGATGATGGTAGGGACCGGTTCGTTTGACATCGGCAGGATGCGGGATTTTACGCCAAGCGCAGCGCGGATGGATTCGGCGGCATCGGTTAAGGTCTCGCCTTCGGCTAGCATGGCGGTGCGATGGATGTGGGTGGCGAGGTCGCGGTCGCCCAGGTTGAACCACTTGACGCGCCCGAAGACCGCAAGGCGTTCGAGCAGGTGAAACGTTTCGTTACGAAATCCCCAGCCTTTGGCGGGATCGATTAGGCCCGCCAGCGTGTAGGTGACGATGTCGAGGTCGGGGGAAATCTTCAAGCCGTGGAGAGTGATGTCGTCTCCGGTGTTGACGATGGCGGTGAGCCGCGTGGGATCGGCGACGTCATAGAGGCCAAGAAGAAGCTTTGACGCACCGACTCCACCGGCGAGTGCGGCTATACGCTTGGTGCTGGTATTTAGCATTCCGATACCCCCCCTGTTTTTCGTAAGTATTGATTGTAAAGGAAGTTAAAGTCTTTTGTTTTGATAGACCTTCAGAAGTGCGGATTCTAAATGACTTACGAGGCATGAGCAACGAGGCATTGAAACAAGGAAGGCAGGTCCGTACGCAGGATAACCCACCCGTATCGTGACACAATCGCTACCGAAAGTCAAGGACGATTTGTGGAGCTAACGGGCAAAACCGTCCGAGGAAGCCAGGTTATGGAGGCGGCGGCGGACGGTCGGGGACAGAAACCGGTCGCGGAGGACGAATTCGGGATAGAGGGCCAAACGTTCGCGAAGGATGAAGCCCCGGGCGGAGGTTTCGGCTTCGAGTTTGCTGATCTGGGGCCAGGCGGCTTCGGGATTGATGAAGTCTCTGGTTACGGGGGAGATGCCGCCCCAGTCGTTGATCCCGGCATCGAGCAGACAGGGGAAATCGGCGTAGCTGAGATTGGGCGGAGCCTGGATGTTCATGCTGGGGCCGAGGATCAGGCGGGCGACGGCGATGGTGCGGAGCATGTCGTCGAGCGTGGGCTCGGGATGATGGGCCATGGGGATTTCCGGCTTGGCTCGGAAATTCTGGATGATGACTTCCTGGATGTGACCGTACTTCTCGTGGAGGGCACGGATGGCGAAGAGTGAGTCGATGCGTTCTTCCATGGTTTCGCCGATGCCGATCAGGATTCCGGTGGTGAAAGCGATGCTGAGCTTGCCGGCTTCCTCGATGGTGCGGAGGCGGAGTGCGGGGGCTTTGTCGGGAGCTTTGGCGTGGGGTAAGTCGCCGCGCATCAAGCGGTTGCTTACCGTTTCGAGCATCAGGCCGACGCTGGCGTTAGAGCCTTTCAGCCGCTCGAGGGCGGGTTGGTCCATTACACCGGGATTGGCGTGGGGGAGGAGGCCGGTGCGGTCCAGTACGAGTTCGCACATGGCGGCCAGGTAGTCGAGCGTGCGGGAGAAACCTTGCTGGCGGAGGAATTCGCGGGCTTCGGGAAAGATGCGCTCGGGTTGGTCGCCGAGGCTGAAGAGAGTTTCTTTGCAGCCGGCGCGACGGCCTTGCTCCGCCAGGGCGAGGACTTCGTCGGGAGTCATGAAGTGGGCGCCCGGCTGGCCGGGGTCTTTGCGGAAGGTGCAGTAGGTGCAATAGTCGCGGCAGAGGGTGGTTAGGGGGATGAATACTTTTTTGGAGTAGGTGATGGTGGTGGATTTTTGTTGGGCGCGGAGGGTGGTGGCGGCGGAGAGGAGGTCGGGGAGTGGGGTGTTAAGAGCTAAATAGAGTGCGGTGTCGCGGTTTGGCAATTCACCGTTCGCGGCGAGAGCTAGCGTCGAGAGTGCGGAGACTAGCGGATTTTTGGGTTGGGGTTGAGGTTGCATATTTGGCGGTTATTAAAGTCAATTGCGCCCGCTTCGGAAAGCGGCCGCTATAACGGCGAAACCAGGTGCGGACTGATCCAGAATGCCAGCTTCGCGATTGGTTTGCTACTGGCTGAGGAAAATCCGCACCCTTTGAAAAACGCAAAGGATGCGGCACCCAGGGAAAAACCAAGAGTGGGCAGGATGCCGTTGGAGGCTCAGGGCAAGCCGGCGCTACAGGTGCTGAGTTAGCGGAAGAGGTCTTCGTTGGGTGGGCGGATTATGTTGGCGGCTGGAGCGGTTGCGGGGCGGTAGGCGTAATTGCGGATTATTACCGCCGGGATGGCTGCGGATTTTTCCATCAGGAGGCCGGCGGCGGTGGCTAGTTCGTCGGCTACTGCGATTATTGTGGCGTGGAGTGGCTTGCCGTAGTGATCGCGCTTGCCGCGGAGGTCGAGGAGGACGGGGACACCGGCTGCGCCTATGGCTACATTGATTAGGCCTAAGCGCCAGGGGCGGCCGAAGGTGTCGCTGATGATTACGGCGATTTTCTTGCGCGTCAGGCGGCGAAGCTTGGCGGCCAGTCGGCGAGCGGTGTTATCGGGATCGCGCGGGAGAAGCGAGACGATGTCGTTGCCGGGGATGTTGGATTGGTCCACGCCTGCGTTGGCGCAGACGAGACCGTGGCGGGTTTCGACGATCAGGACGGGATGGCTGCGGACTATGCGGTGGGATTCGCTGAGAATGAGTTCGATCAGGCGCGGGTCCTTCCTCAGCCTGGCGGCTAGTTGTTGAGCTTGTGACGACGGAGTGATGTCGCGGAGATTCGCGAGACGATTTTCCGACTTGGAGATAATTTTTTGCGCGATTACCAGGACGTCGCCGTTTTGTAATGCGATACGCGCGCGGCGGGCCGCCGACAGAATTAGTTCGGCAAGATCATCGCTGGGTTGGATCTCCGGGATGCCGGGAACGGCGAGGAGTTGGATCGCAGATGGGAACTGCGATTTTTTTCGGAGCGAGGCTTTTCGTGGCGAGGCTTTGGCGACCGAGTCTTTGTCGCTGGATGGTCGAGTTGGTCGTTTCGGCATGATGAGCGTGCCTTCGCGCGGTCTAGCTCTGCGCTGAAGAAGAATATTTCTCCGCTGGAAGAACTTTTATGATTTGCAAAAGCTTGCGGACGAAATCAGGTCTCGCGATGGCGGCGCCTAACAGCGTGCCCAAGGTGTTGGTGATGATGTCGGTGCAGCCGGAAACTCTGCTAGGGATGTAGGCCTGCGCGACCTCGATGGTGAAGCTCAGCAACGCGCCGACCAGTGTGGCGTAGAAGATTGCCTGAAGGCGAGGACGCGTCAGAGAGAAATAGACTCCGAGAATTACGCCGAGTGGAACGAACCCAGCGATATTCAGCAGGACATCCATCAGGTAATCGCGGCTGCGCCTGAATTCTTTTATCGCGGAAGTGAGCATGGCCTTGTGGGGTACGTTGTAACTTGTCGGGATTTGCAGATCGGGGCTGCCGGTTACGGCGCTGTGCACGGAACGCCCGCGTCTTTCACCGAACGAATAGCGTGCAAGTGCTCCGTCAAGGTCTGGTGCGGCGATGGGAGGAACCGCGGTCCACACGTTGTAGTGTTGCAAGACCTCTGACGGGGTCAGTTCTTTGGAATAGATGGCGAGGCCGCGAACTTCTCCTTGCCACGGCCAGAAATCAACGGGCGAAGTTCCCAATATAATTTGACCCGCGAACTCACTGGGCGCGATTGCGAATCGGGGAAACGACCGGGCCAGCTTTGCGTCGCGGTAGACGATGGTGCCCTGCGGGCCGGACGTAATCGTCAGCAGCAGAAGCTTTCCCGCGCTAAAAGCGTGATCGACGTCGAATTTCGCGGATTTTATTTTGCCCTGGGCGTTTACCGATTTATGTACGACGAGGAGCCCGTCGGTCCATTGGCGGACTACAAATTTTTCGGGATTTTCTGGAACGAAGAAAGTGAGGATGTTGCCCGAATCGGCGATAGTCGCGGGACGGACTAGCAGTTCGAGGGTGCAGGATTTTTCGGACTGGATTTCTTGCGGAGCTTGCAAAGGCGCGTTGCTTAGGACCAGCCCTGGGGGACCGAATTGGATTCCGTTGGCTTCCGGGAGCCAGTCGACGTCGTTTCTTGGGAAGGGATTGAAGGGCCACAGGGTGCCGAAGAGAACTGCGGCAATGGCGATCAGGCAAAGTAGGCCGATGCGTTTTTTTTTTGATGGCGAGGTCGGGTTCACGAGTGACCTTAAGATTTCTCGTTCATGAGCTTACTGTGAAAGAGGTTGCGGAAAAATGGCAGATGCGTTTTTTAGGGGTTGAGCAGTTGACGCCGGCTGCACGGGTGCGGGAACACGCAGTGAAAGCCGGAAAAAGCCTTCTTCAGGGGCTGAAGCCCGTCCGTCCCAGACGAAATGCGCCGTGGCTGAAGCCCCGGCCTCCTAAGGAAAAGAGTCGAGAGCGCTTCGACGGTGCGGACGGTTTATGACAGATAGGCGATGGTTTTGGTGGCCAGAAGGTCGAAGGCCGTTACGGCTTGTTCCAAGTGGTTTTCGCGGGTGTCTTCGATTTTGTTGTGGCTGATGCCGCCTAGGGATTGCACGAACATCATTACCGTGGGTACGCCGGCGCGGGAGACCTCGGCAGCGTCGTGGAGCGGGCCGGAGGGCATGCGATGGGTGGTTTGGGCGACTTCGCGGATGGATTGGTCGCAGAGATCGAGCAGCGCCGGATGGAAGGCGATGGGCTCAATGTTCCAGATGCGCGACCATTCGACAGTGCAGCGCTCTTCGCCAGCGAAGCGTTCGCTGGCTTCGCGGGCTTCGCGAAACATAGTGGCTAGGACTGTGGGATCGAGGTCACGTTGATCGATGGTGGTCTCGCAGCGGCCTACTACCGCGGTGACTATTCCGGGGAAAGTTTTTACGCTGCCCATGGTGCAGACGGCGTCGGGATGTTTTTTTGCGATGGTGCGGATTTCGAGGGCTAGCTTTGCGGCCGCGGCTAGCGCGTCGTGGCGAGCGTTCATGGGAGTTGAGCCGGAGTGAGCTTCCTGACCGTGGAAGGTGATGTTGTGGCGCTCAACCCCTTTGGTGCCGAGGACGGTGGCTAGCGGGAGGCCCATGCGTTCTAAGACTGGGCCTTGCTCGATGTGGAGTTCGATGTAGGCGGCGGCGTATTTTTGTTCTTTGGCGGCTTCGGGGAAACGGTCCATCTCTACGCCGCAGCGGCGAAGGGCATCTTCCATGCGGATGCCGTCGCGGTCGGTGCGGATGCGGTCGGCGGCTATGCTGGCGGTGCCTGCAAAGGCTGAGGAGCCAAGGAGGCTGCGGCCGAAGCGGGCGCCTTCTTCGTCGGCCCAGTCGACGAGACGGATAGTGATGGGTGGGCGGCCGTTGAATTCTTCGTTGATGCGGCGGAGGATTTCGAGGCCCGCCAGAACGTCTAGCGCGCCGTCGAGCCAGCCGCCGTTGGGGACGGAATCCAGGTGGCCGCCGATGAGCAAGGATTTTTCAGATTTACCGGGAAGGGTGACCCAGTTGTTGCCGGCGGCGTCGTGGTGATGCTCGACGGGCAGAGCTTTGATTTTTTGGGCAAACCAGTCGCGAGCTTTTTGCCAGGTGTCGGTCCAGGCTACACGTTGCGCGCCATTGTCGTCGGCGGTTAGGGCGCGGAGTTCTTTGAGGTCGGCGAGGGTGCGGGTTGGATCGAGGGGCATAGGTTTTGCGTCGGATTGGTAGGGTAACAAATGAGCGGGTTGGGTCAAACGGCTGGGGAGATTTTTATTACGAAGATTCTGGTGGGCTCGGCAGTCGCATTTAACGTTGATTGGGGCGCTTCGATCAAGGGGGCTGAGTTGCTGGCATCTAAACCCCGCCCTCTGAAAGAGGGCGGCTACAAGAATTGGGGGACGGGCGTTTGATTTAGGCCCGGGCAAGCTGGGGCGCAGGGTTCCTGCGCCCCTACAACGGCGGTATCGAGAAATGCGGCTAGGAGCGTTCTATTGGGGGCGCTTGTGCTTTGGCTCGGTGTCGGCGGGCGCAGCTACAGGTTTCGCCAGCGGGGAGTCGCCGAACCATTCGTCGCGCTGCAACTCGATGGGAACGTTGCCGTTGCGCCAGACGAAATCGTTGAAGGCGCGGATGTCGAATTTGTCGCCGGCGCGGAGACGGGCTTCGGCCAGGAATTTGGTGATCTGGAGTTTGCCGGTCTGATAGGAGATGGCCTGGCCGGGTTGCGTGGCGAACATTTCGGCTTCGACCTGGGCGGTTTTTGGACTCATGGGAACAGTTTTCGTCAGATAGGCGGCGGCTTCTTCGTTATTCATCTGGCCGAGGGCCAGCTTGACGTCAACTTCTACGCGGAGGGCGCGGAGGCGGGCGAAGTTGTAAATAATTTCGCGGGTGTGCGGAGAATCTTCGAAGAGGCCGGCGAGGAGCATCATTTCTTCGGCGTAGAAGCCCAAGCCTTCGACCGAACCGGAATCGTAATAGTGGCGGCGAATGGGGTCGGGATTGCGCCAGGAAAGCCAGAGCTGCATGTAGTGGCCGGGCACGCCTTCGTGAACGATGATGGGGCGAGGATCGCGCAGGCTGGCGGCTTCGAAATAGCCGGGATTTGCGGAAGGTCTGGCGGTCC
>Ga0182015_10007280_pt1 | contig 10835 bp, 12 predicted proteins | sample 712P3MmetaG_FD_120478 | JGI IMG/M metagenome (GOLD analysis project Ga0182015, IMG submission 120478) | Permafrost microbial communities from Stordalen Mire, Sweden - 712P3M metaG | ecosystem: Environmental > Terrestrial > Soil > Wetlands > Permafrost | place: Sweden: Stordalen | collected...
ACATCTCAAGAGCTGACGGAAATTAAAGCCCGAGTATATCACAAGTGAGATGCCTGTTTAATATATAAAAGGTCTCGACTCTTGAGTGGTTAGCCACCGGGGGACCGTGCCATCTGTTCCACATTTACCGGACTTTGATTCGGATGGCGGGGAGAATTAGATGCGCCAATCTAAGGTTATTGAGATCAGCTTTCGAAATTGAAACGACTCGACAAGCAATTCCGAGACGCGTTCTATCTTTTGATCTCTCAACCTGCTCATAGATGTATGCTGTGCAGAGTAAAGTTGCCCAAATTCGATTATAGATTCCATATTCTTGCCGCATAATCTGGCTACGCATGCACGCAAAGTATAGGTATCGCCTAAAGCCACTTGATCCTTCAAATACACAATGTACAATGTAAACTCCTTTATATATGCCGAAGTCCCAAAAAGAAATATGTTATAAGTCCAACCAACTCCCACCACCATAAATTAACCTACCACCAAAGTCCGTATTTTCTCAATCAAATCCTGCTTCTCATATGGTTTCACAATGAAAGAGTCAATCCCAATTTGCGACGCTAAAGAGTTAGCGATACATTTGAGCGGAAGAGATACCTTTATCCATGTATCCGGCTCTGGCGTTCCCGGTGACTGCGATGATGGGGATTCGTCCGGAAAGCTTGCCTGATGCTTCACGTTGACGAATCTCCTCTGTTGCGACAATGCCGTTCATAATCGGCATCTCCAAGTCCATCAAGATGATATCGAACGTAGTCGTGGTTTTCGCAGCCTCATCCAGGATTTCCAGACACTCTATTCCGTGATTCGCGACTGCTGTTTTGAATCCTGCCAACTGCAGTTGTCGTGTGAGGACTTTTTGATTGATCTTTCGTTAGCTCCGCTGGTGCGAGGGAGGTTACCAAGTTATCTTCCACGACGAGGACTTTGATGGCTTTTATTTGAGGGATACTCGTGGTCGACGAGGAACTGCGTTTGATCTTTGGTGTTGTGATACGTGGACTGATGGATCTCGAACTAGTTGACGGAGCAGTCGAGTTGACGGGCGTCGCAACCTGAGTCGCTTGAATGTAGAACGTCAAAGTCGTCCCCTTATCTTTCTCACTTTCCAACGAGATCCTCCCTCCTTGAACTTCAACCAATGACTTGGAAATGAATAAACCAAGTCCACTCCCGCCGTACTCGATGTGCGTTCTCGGGGACGCTTGGGCAAACTTTTGAAACAGATTCGCTCGTTCATCCGGTGTGAGTCCGACGCCACTGTCTGCTACCGACACGATTAGATAGACACGGTTATTCTCGTCTGCAAAAGCATCCAGCTCGGGTCGAGAAGCATCGTTACTTCCAACAAGAGGATGCGGGAATGTGGGTTCTACTTCCGACGCATCGAGACTGATCTCAATTTCTCGTACAGCAACCTTTTCCGTGAACCTCACCGCGTTTGAGATGAAGTTCAACAACACCTGTGAAAAACGGATTGGATCAGCGCTCACCCAGCCAATCTCGTGATTCCGGTATCCTTCTCGGATGGTGAACTTGAAGGCGATATTCTTGACAAAGGCCTCGCGCTCGAACATTCGAATAACGTTTCGTGTTTCCTGGAATGGGTCGAATTGCGTGACGGTCAAGGATACGAGATTCATTGATAATTTCGACATTTGTAAAACGTCGTCGGCGATACGTTTTTGATGTTTTGCGCAGAGATTGAGGGATTCGAGGGATTCGAGATCTTGTGCTAATTCCGTGTCGAGGAACTCCACGAGATGGGAAATCGTTTGGGAGTCTTGATACGAGTATTCGATGTTTGAGAGGTCGTTCGTCTTATGTGTTCGGAAGAGATCGTCTCGGAGTTTGAGAACCTGCTCTCGTATGCTGGTCACACTTTCGGAGACAATGTCGGCATTGTGGTATATTCCGTTCAGGGGATTCCGTAGTTCGTGACAGATAACATCTTTTATGAGTGAGATGATTGAGATGGGGTATACCAATTGCGAGTTCTTGCTGAGATCGGACTTCTTCCGCTGCATCAAGTTTCTCGGCTTCCATTTGTCTCCGTTCAGTCACGTCCGTCAATACGCCAATGAATCCGAGGGCCTATGAATGAGCATCATCTTGGCGAAAATATACCTTCTCGCTAATGGTTTCAGGGATAATTTCTCCGATAGCCCACCGGAACGAGTCCACAGTTCCCCATCTCACCTCAAATGTACATTTCTCGATCTTCTCAATGGCACCACGTAATAGTTCCTCCATTGATTGCCGGTCATCCGGATGCACAACAGCTAAAAAGCGGTGGCCAGCAGAGTCATTCTCCAGCCGTTCTTCAGTCCCAGTAATCTCTCTCCATTTTGAATTTGCATACGTTAAAATTCCCAGGAAATCTATTCGGAAAATTCCCGCGGGGGAGATAGCGCTTAGAATTCTAATGTCAACACTATATCGTTGGGACAAACCGATAACGTTCCTCGCTTTCTGTAAGATCTTTCGTTCGTTCTATTACTCTCTTCTCAAGCTCGACCCTCATACGGGCGATATCAAGATGTGTGTGGACTCGTGCAACGAGTTCTCTCGCATGGAACGGTTTCGCCAGGTAATCGTCAGCTCCGGCTAACAATCCCTCCACTCGGGCTTCATCTCCCGCTCTCGCAGTCAAAAGAATAAACGGTGTTGATCTTGTCTCCGGAGACGACCGAATGACTTTGAGCAATCCATACCCCGATAACTCGGGCATCATGATATCGCTCAATATCAAGTCGGGCTTCTCTTGCACCGCCAGTGCCAGCGCCTCTTGTCCATTTGCAGCTTCAATGACCTCATAAAACTGAAGTAGTACGCCCCTGACGTATCGTCGCATGTCCTCATTATCGTCCGCGATGAGAATACGAGATCCCCGACTTGAGATAGGAACCCATTGTGCTGTTTGTAATGCAACCGTAGAATTCGTATCACTCGATGCCGTCGACATGGCCCGTCCTTCAGCTCGATCTTCATACGATTCTCTAGTCGCCCATCGTCCCGCCTCTTCAATCATGCTTTGTCCATATGACCGTTCAGTGTGCGATGGCATCATTTCGTCGCCCCGAACAAGTTGGTCCTGTGGAAGATGAGAGCTTCCAACTGGAAGTTGAATCCTAAACGTGGTGCCTAGTCCATACGTACTTTCAACTTCGAGTTTGCCGCCGTGCAATTTGACGAGTTCTTGGGTGAGGGAGAGGCCGATACCGGTGCCTTCGAAGGATCTGCCTTTTTGATCGTGGACACGGTGGAATTTGTCGAAGACGCGGTTGATTTCGTGAGGTGGAATCCCGTTTCCGGTGTCTGTTACTGAGAATATCATGAATCGACCGTCTTCGGCGAGATGACATGTGACGGTAATTTGCCCGGAAAGAGTAAACTTGAACGCGTTTCCGATGATATTAAAGACGATTTTCTAAAGTTAGAATCGTAAACAACGGGAACGAACCTCCCACATATCACGATCAACCCATACCGGGCGGTGCTTCCCTCTGACATCGACGGTATACTTGACTCCGCCTTTTTCGATCGCGCTTCGGAAGAGACTGGCGAGGTCTGCGGTGAACTTTTGAAGATCCGTCTCTCTAAAAGAAGACGCCATCTTCCCAGCTTCCACTCTCGAAAAGTCCAACAGCGAGTTGACCAATCTCAGTAATCGCCTTGCATTACGGCCCACAATTTCCAATCTCCCCTTGTGTTGTTGCGACAATGACGGATCATCGAGACACTCCTCCAGCGGTCCCAGGATCAATGTCAAGGGCGTCCTCAATTCATGCGACACACTATTGAAAAATGATGTGCGATCGCGATTCAACGCTGCCAATTCATCTGCCCTCCCTGCTTCTTCCTCAATACTTTTCACCAACGTCATTGCCGCGGCGATTTGTCTCCCACACATGGTTGCGAAAGTCTGGTATGTTTCATCGAAACCTCGACGAGGATTCGTTCCCAGGACCAACATCCCCATCATGACACCCTTGCCCTCATAATCCCGTGCTCCCATAATTGGAACAGCGATGGCGTGTCCGGGCAACTCGGGCCACCCTTGAGGTATGACTCCCTCAAGACTTTCGCTGGGTAGATTCGGCAGGTCGATTGCCGTTTGGAGTTCAGCCATTCTACGGAACGGCCAGAGATGCACTTCATCTTGATCCAATTCGTTCAGATGGATCTCGACTACTTCGGGGGCAAGATGGTGGGCTTGAGGGATACCGACTGTGTCTTGCAGCCGATATACCCATATCGCGGGGTCCGTTTTGTCGCTTGCTGCGACACTGCCGGAATGGGCCGTACTATTTAACGATGAACGTCGAGTTAAGCCAGTGGAGCCTGTTCCGCCGTGCAGCAGAGATGTTCCGTATTCTGTACTGCAGAAATATACAAGTGCAAAGGGTACGTCGTAAGGGTTGAAGGTAAACGCGGTGCTGATGCATTTCCCGAGCTCTGACGTACTTCGGGCCATGGCGGTTTGAGTATCGAGCTCGCGCAATGTCCTCAGTCGACGTTCAGCAAGGATACGATCCGTAGTCTCGAAGCAAGCTTGGGTCAAAATAGGTTTAGAGGGAAAATACGATTAAGAAATCCGAAAATCTCTCCAGTTTCATTAGGGATCGGGATATATGACCATGTGAAATACGTTTCCTAGAATCAGCCAGGGCGATTGAAGAGAGACCTCTTTATATCCATATCTTTCCATGATTAGCAGTGAATCCTCACTGTAGACACTTTCCCCCTTCCAGACACCCTCAATAATTGGATCCAGGTGGGGAAACAATTCAGTCCAGCCGATCCGAGCGCTTTGACCGAAGGAATCGGGATGGTGACCACCTGCAACTTGCATATACCCATCATTGTAGATAAGTATGAGATCTTCCCCTAACCAAAGCGACATTGGATGACTACTGGACATTATCAGGGAAACCATCGTGATCAGAGTTTGACTCCATTTGGACATGGGTCCAAACTTTGTTTTACTCCAATCTTTCTCCCTTAGTAACTTTCCCATTATACTATCCCCACCCATTGCTTTCACAAACTACAGTCAGACAAGTCTCTGTTGCCCAAACCTTCTCTGTGTGACGCCACTTACGTCCTTCCCCTTCTTCTGACGTGTCGCTCCCTTCTTTAAGTGATCCGATCCGTGACTGGTCGCTCAGCGTAGTGGAGGACGATTGTCGCGCTTTTCCCGAGCGACGGGGACGCCGCGCATTCGAACTATTCGATGGGGAGGACGATCTGGCGCTGACCGGTTGTGGAGGGTGATCAGTTTCCTTGGTCTCTTGTTCGTCCTCCTCCGCGATAGCTGATCCGGTCAAATCGCTTGATAAAATTGGCCCCGTTTGCGGCTGAACAGCAGAGAATTGAACTGTTCCTGTCCTTCGCCCAGTAAGAACGATGAACTTTTTCTCCATGATGACAGCATTCCATTCGATATCGACAAACTGTGGTGTTCTTTCAGAGACAACCTCTTCCTTTGCCACCGTGAAACCCTTGAAACGCGTCTTCAAATGATGCACTATTTGAGGTTCCTGCGCCACTCCGTTGACCCACTGAATGAACTGTGACGCGGATGGGTTGATGCACTGAGTTTGTAATATCGACATAAAATCAGGTGGGGGGACCGAGTGGTTGTTCGATGTGGCGAAGAGCTCGGGTGGGACCTCTTGCTCCGCTGGATCAACCAGTGGACTGTCCCCGATACTGTCAAGGAATGCCCGGTTAACGTAGCATACATATAATGATTCGGCCGATAAAAACCCACCCTCGGACGTGAATATCACCGCCGCTTGTGGAACCAGGTCGAAATAGTTCGACAGAGACAACGTGTTGACCTCCATGTTTCCGGTCCGCGACCCGATTTGGGTGAGCTCTCAAACCTGGACGAAATGTATCGCGTGGCTAGGGCCCGTAGAATGGCATGGCGAAATTGCGAGCCTGGCGGAGGGCGTTAGTGGGGCTGAGGGGACTGGGACTGAAATTTTCGCCCGGCTGATGCTTATGTCGAGCCAAAATCCTGAATGGCTGACTTGGTTGCTCGAGGGGTTGATCTGACAAATTCGTTGGCCCCCATTTGCGGTTGACTTGCCTATACTCCGATTTCGTCCACTCGGCAGCTGCCCCGTGAGTCGGCCTCCCCTTCGTCATACCGAAACTTTAGTTGAGTTAAATTAACACTGCGAAGGCTGATTGACGGCTTCGTGCTCGGACTCCGTCTCATTCGAAATCGAGTGGATCAGGTATTTTAGCCGTTCTAGAGCACCGGGAGACGATCCATCATCCATGGATAAAAATATTCGGTTTCCAAAAGATGTCAATCCCGAATGAGGCAGGACGTATTGGATAACAGGTATTTGCGATCAAGTGAAACGAAAATCTTGATTTGATCGGCACGACTGATCAGATCTGTGTTTTGTGAGTTTTTTCATCGAATGAGAAAATGTACTCCTTCCCATCGTATTCTCGTTTACTTTCTCGTCCAAATATCGACCTATATCTCTCGTCAACCTCACCTCGCTTACAGCTATCCAAGCCTTGTTTAAAATGGAACCTAAGTGGAGTCGATTCTGCAGCTTTTCCTTGTCCTTCCCGAACTATTCTTGGGCAGATGCTGAGGACTCGGATCCAGACTCAGACAGTTCAGAAAGCGAATCTGAGGATATGATGATTGAATATTATGAGGAATGCAAAGATTCTTTATCCTCAGACCAGACGTGCAACGACGAAAACCCTCTCTCAGACAAGTCTGATCATGGAAGTATCGCGACAAGTGACGACGATCATGCGGAGATATTTCGTGAGTGGCAAGAAGAAAGAAATAGTGTTCAAGCGGTACTATCTAAGCGTTTCTGCAGACGCACCCCGTTGTCACAGCTTGTTCTGCAGAAATCGACCGTGACACGGGCACTGACGAAATGTCGGATCTCGTATGGGGAGCTTGGGAGTTTGTCAAAGGCTTTTCACCTACAAAACGAGATTTTGTGGTGTATTATGCAATACTCTTGCTAGAGCTATAGGCTTTAGCGTTGAATCCTAGACGGGAATATGATTGCGAAGAAGTGCATCGACCAAAGCGGGACATCAGCTTTGTAAATCGTCAAAAATATCGTCTAAGGGGAACATGTAATCCCAGATTAGTGCAATGTAATTTGAATAGCTATACCTCTGAGATTTGAAGATAGTAGAAGAGGATGGAAAGCACTTCACAATATGAAATTGCAACCAGTATCGTACTGCGGTGGTAGGTTTCAATTTCTGAATCCAAAATTACTATAATCCGGTTGAGATTCGCCGCCATATTCTCGGGAAGATCTTCCCTGCACCAAACAAAAGTCGTTGCTGACAACCACCGCTCGATCGCTCTTCTTGAGTTGCGCTCCCTTTTCGCTTTGGCGAAATGACCCCAAATCCTGACATGGGCGTGGCAAGCGGCGACGTGAACCCAACGGCCCGTGCCGATTCTGAGACCCAGGGACGTAAGTATAGAAGTCGGCGGAACCGACCGTATTCCCGCACCGTAGGTCCTCGGCTAATCCCAGTTGCGATGCCTGCCGGAGGAAGAAGTTGCGGTGTTTCATCGAGGGGGACCAGCGTGTATGCACATTATGTCGATTGCAAGGGATCGAATGTACTTTTGTGGAACAGCCTGTGAAGCGAATACGAACGTCGTCGAAACCCGCCTCGTCCCCCCCGCACAGCTCGACTCAACAAGAACAACATATATCGCCGCAGCGAAGTAGAATGTATCTTCCGACCAGAAACGTGACTGATAAGATAGGTCGGAAGATGTTAGAGCAAGGCCAGATAACTCGCCGACGAATACTGCTCCACCGCCGCCCTCTACCGATGGTTCCTTGACGATGTATAATGGCCATACGACGCAATGGGTCGGTCCTTCGGGTGATCTTGACCCAGCACTTCTGAAAGCGCGTCCCAACACTGAAGGAATGGATGTCCTCGCCGAGACCTCAATTCGTCATATCTCTTCGGACCCTAACGATCCTGTTCATTTCAATGTTGTACCTGACATAGACTCAGAACCGGAACCTCAAACACCACGGCAATTCACATTTCAAGCTGTCCGTGAACATTGCCAGCCTTATACACGTCGAATGATAGACCTCTATTTCCGGTTAGTTCATCCTACGTACCCCATCATCAACCAGACACGGTTCACAAAGTTCTACGAGGAGGGGAATCTGGCTGCTACGCCTGGGACATTGTTGGCCAGTGTTTTGGTTCTGGCGAGTAATTGGTGGAGTTTTGATGCTGGGCTGTGTAGACATCAGTGTCCGGATATGAAACCGTTGCGAGAGTACTTGCGACAAGCCTTGTTAACGGAGATGAAGACCCCAAGGCTCGTTACAATTCAATCTCTCCTCCTGTATTTCTCGACGACGATGTCGGCATCGCAGAAAAAGAACCCAATGGCTTCGTCATCGGAACTTTGGGCACTGAGTGGAAGCGTATGATTTTGCAAGATGCGACTGATCGTAGTTGGTGGCAACTGCACAGACGTTGGGGCTGCATCAAAGTCCACTGCATTGGCATATTCCGAAATGGGAGATTCGAGTACGCAAACGGCTCTGGTGGGCTGTCTTCATTCACGATAAATGGTAAGGTCTTGGAGGAAGTTCTATTAATATCAGGATTGCTCATAGCCTTGGTAGACCCAGTCATATCAATACGAATGATTGGAACGTTCCTCCGCTAACCCAGTACGATTTCGTGGATGATGATCTGCCAGATGGTGAGGCATCGCCCTTCAGTAATCTTGTGGACGAAGACCGAATAGGCAAAATTTCAGGGATTGAATTATTCATCAACATGGCAAGCCTAACGATAATTTTGTCTGACACGCTCGATTCATTATAGTACTTCTCGCCACAAAAAGGTGCTGATTTAGTTCAACTCGAACTTTTAGGATGCTGATGCAAAGCACGACTGCCAGCATGAACATCGTCAACCCACTATCTCATCGCCTAAAAGCCTGGCACGAATCGCTTCCACCAACTTTGTCTCTCAACAGTATCGAGGAAGGAATTCTGAACGCAAATGGTTGCTCCTCCAACTTCTCAGACTGACGACAGGGTGTCTTCATCTGGCCTACTATACTATCAAAATCTCCTTGCACAGGGCGATCATGCGCTCAATCAAGGAGTCCGATCCGTCAAATCTGATAGCCCAAGCCTCTCGTGCAGATGCAAGAAGAACCGCATCTTCCGTTTTGCAGTTCACTAAACAGTTGACACCTGAACATATGCAAGCATTCTGGTATTCTTGTATGTCGCTTTTTATTCTTAGCTGACCACAGATTCGCGAGTCAACTTCAGCATCGTCGGAACGTTTCTAATAGCTCTCCTCTTCACATCTTCCGATGAGCCAGAATTCTCAGGTCTGCAAAAACTGGTGGAGAAATACCGCTGGACCCTCCGTATCCATGCCCGCTCTTCGTCTGGTCTTACCGACCTGGCGCTTTACCGTCTCGACAGTCTCCTCTCTACCACAGTTCCCGCACCCGTCTCCCGCGGGTACAACGGAATCACGACTCAAGATCCTCCAGTGGCAACTGGCTTCGCTCACGAATCCCCAAGAGGACCAGAGTTGTTACCCCGGATTTCTCCTCTTGCGAGTGGGGTAGATCCCTTTGGAGAGGGATGGGGTGGCGCGGAGGTTAATGAAGCGGAAGTCGCGGCAATGGAGTTTGATTTTGAGAGATGGATGAGAGATCCGGGACTATTCGGAATGGAGGGATTGTTGAATGCAGATACCGGAGGGATGGACTTGGACTTCCCTGCCGAATTGGTTCAATTTGATCAAGGACCTGGTTTCTGAGAGAGCTTTTGCTAACTGAATCTCAGGAGTCCTATGTGGAAATATTCTGGGGAAAATACTTTGGGAGTTTGGGTAATAGTAATACAGTCCTTCTTTGACTATGTACAAGAGTCACAGTATCTCAAGTTGCTTTGATGAGAATGCTGGAGATCTGTGGAATCTCCCGTATTAAGTATTTGCGTTCGAGGTACCGATCGGAGATCGTTTGAAATGTGGAGATTCCGTACGCCTGCAAGGGATGTGGCTGACGGGCAACCTTCAATTGGCCGTGGGTAAAGAGATGCGATAATGCCGCCCCACCGCACACTGGCCCATTGGTCAATATGGCGGAGCTTCCTATTGAGACAGTCCGGAGAAGAAAGGGAAACTCAAGTCATTGGCACCCCCTCCGGGTGTTCGACTACAAGGATCGCAGGATAACGTCTCAATTGCCTTCTTACGACAAATCATGGTCGGTAAATTCAATGAATTCAGCATTCTCACACCAAATGGCATGCTCGGATATGGTTACCCCCTAGCGCATTTTTGGCATGGCATCCACCACCACAAGCCCTCCGCGATTATTGTCGATTCGGGGTCAACTGACCCGGGCCCATATTTAATCGGAACGGGGCTCAAACTGTGCAGCAAGTCGTCGTACATTCGTGATTTGACACCAATTCTCGAGGCATGTTCGAAATACGGTATCAAGTTGCTTGTCAGTTCGGCAGGAGGAGATGGATCAAACGCGCACGTGGAGGAAATGGTAGGATTTATTCGCGAGATATCCGAGGAACATGAGTATTCGTTCAAAGTCGCAACCATCTACTCTCAAGTCGATCCGGCGGTCGTAACGAAAAAGTTCAACGTCGGCGCAATTCACTCTTGTAGTTCAGCACCCGCATTGACGAATTTCGACATTGAAAATTCAAAGTTGATTCTCGCTCAGATGGGCGCCGAACCGTATCTCGAGATTCTAAAAGACCAGTCCGTGGATATAATCGTAT
>Ga0182015_10007281_pt1 | contig 10833 bp, 7 predicted proteins | sample 712P3MmetaG_FD_120478 | JGI IMG/M metagenome (GOLD analysis project Ga0182015, IMG submission 120478) | Permafrost microbial communities from Stordalen Mire, Sweden - 712P3M metaG | ecosystem: Environmental > Terrestrial > Soil > Wetlands > Permafrost | place: Sweden: Stordalen | collected...
AGATCGTATTCACTTATTCCATCGCCAATTTTCCCATCCTCCGCTGCCTGGAGCAGGTGCGCAACGACGTCTGCTATCACAACGCCAACGTAAAGATCGTTGCCGTGGGCGGTGGGCTAGCCTACGGGTCGCTGGGTGCAACCCACCACGCGACCGAAGACTTGGCGATTATGCGCGCCCTGCCTCGCATGGTCGTGGTTGCTCCCGGAGACCCGGCCGAAACTGAGTCGGCGACGCGCGCCGTCGCCGCCCATGCCGGCCCATGCTATTTGCGCCTGGGACGCGCTGGGGAAGCTAAGGTCCATCGCGAAGAAATTGACTTTGAACTGGGGAAAGCGATCACTGTTCGCCAGGGGGACGACTTGACCCTTATCTCCACCGGCGGGATGCTCGAAACCGCTCTCCAGGCAGCCGAATCACTGCATCAGGCGGGAATCCAAACGCGGGTGCTGAGTATGCACACCGTGAAACCTCTTGATGGCAATGCCATCGGCGCTGCCGCCCGCGAAACCGGCGCGGTCTTCACCCTCGAGGAACACAGTGTGGACGGTGGTTTGGGAGGCGCGGTTGCCGAACTATTGGCTGAAGCTGGCCAAGGCCCGCTTACATTTCGCAGATTCGGCCTTCCTTCCGCGTTCTCGTCCGTTGTGGGGACGCAGGAATATCTTCGAGCTCAACACGGGCTTACAGCCGAAGCCGTGGCCTCTGCCATCGCTTCCATATTAGAAAAAGACCGAACGTTCGCCGCCACCAGCACAGGCTAGCCACCGGCTGGCACTGAATCTATTCAACAGGAGGAAAAATCGTTTGTCCTACCGTGTGCCGTTCATAGATCCCCGCGAGCATTACCGCCGCATGAAGAGTGAAATCGATTTTGCTATCACCGACACGCTTGCCAAAGGCGACCTGGTCCTGCGACAACAGTTGCGCGACTTCGAAAGCCACCTGGCGGAATTCGTCGGCGTTCGCTATGCCGTCGGCGTCAATAGTTGCTATCACGCGCTGTATTTCTCCTTGCTCGCCGCCGGCATCGGGCCGGGCGACGAAGTTATCACCGTGGGCCACACTTTTGTAGCCACGGTTTCGGCCATCGTTCACACTGGAGCTACCCCCGTTTTGGTCGACGTGCGCGACGATTACAACATCGCTCCCCATAAGTTCGAGACTGCGGTTTCACCTCGCACCAAGGCTGTGATTCCTGTCCATCTCAACGGCCGGCTGTGCGATATGGATGCAATCACAGCAGTCGCCAAGAAGCATGGGCTGGCCGTCATCGAAGACGCAGCCCAGGCCCTGGGCGCCACCTTCCGCGGCAAAAAAGCCGGCTCCTTTGGTCTAGCCGGATGTTTCAGCTTCTACCCGTTCAAATCTCTGGGCGGTCTGGGGGATGGCGGCGCTGTCACCACGAACGATCCTGAAATCGCCCGCTTTGCCACGCTCATGCGATTTAACGGCGAAGACCGGCAAACCGGAGAATTCCATTACCATGGCTGCACCGCACTGCTCGACAACGTCCAGGCGGCGGTTCTCGATGCCAAGCTGCGCCACCTTCCCGATTGGATCGAACATCGGCGACAGACGGCAAGCCTGTATCGCAAGCACCTGGAAGGAATCGAAGGCCTGCGCTTGCCCCATTTTCCCGGCGATGAATATTTCGACAGCTATCAGAACTATGTGATCCGCACAACCCATCGCGACCAACTCCGCCAGCACCTACAAGAACAGGGAGTCGAGACTCTGATCCACTGGCCCAAACCCATGTGGGAACACCGCGACCTCGGGCTCGAAAATCCCGGCCTCCCGGAAACTGAGAGCATCTGCAGGCAAGTCATCTCACTGCCTATGAGCGCGGAAACCACTCCCGCGCAAGTCGAGATCGCCGCCGGCTGTATCCGTGACTTTTTCGCTTCCCGTCCGCTGCTGGTGGCAGTCCATGCTGTCGGCTCGAAAGGAATATCGTGACTCTTTCATTGAGTGTGAAAAGCGCGCGCATCGAGCAAGCCGAGATTCGCTCCATGTCGATTGCGTGCGAGAAAGTCGGCGGCATCAATCTCGCCCAAGGCGTTTGCGATACGCCCGTGCCTTTGACCATTCGGGAACAGGCGCATCAAGGAATCGAAAACGGAACCAATAGCTACACCCGCTTCGATGGGCTCGCCCAGTTGCGCAAGGCCATTGCGCAAAAGCTATCCCAGCACAACGGCATCCAGGCTGACCCAGAGACGGAGATCGTGGTCAGCGCCGGATCCACCGGAGCCTTCTACTGCGCCTGCCTGGCGCTGCTCGATCCCGGCGACGAGGTGATTCTGTTCGAACCGTATTACGGCTATCACCGCAATACTTTGCTGGCGGTCGAAGCTGTTCCTCGCTTCGTTACTCTCCACCCACCCGATTGGTCTTTTACCAAGGCTGACCTCGAAGAATCGGTAACTTCCTGGACCAAAGCCATGGTGATAAACACTCCGGGGAATCCGTCAGGAAAAGTGTTTTCCCGAGCGGAATTAGAGTTCATAGCCGAGTTTGCGGAACGTCACGACCTCTTCGTTTTCACCGACGAGATATATGAACACTTTCTCTACGATGGCCGCAGCCATCTTAGCCCAGGCTCGATCGCAGGGATGGCGGACAGAACCATCACCATTTCCGGCTTCTCAAAAACCTTCAGCATTACCGGATGGAGGATCGGTTATGCAGTCGCTGCAGAGCGCTGGGCTCGCCGAATTGGTTACATGAACGATCTGGTTTACGTCTGCGCGCCATCGCCATTGCAGTACGGCGTCGCCATGGGGCTGGCGCAGCTTGAGCCCACCTTCTATAAGGAGCTTTCGCTCGTATACGCCAAAAAACGCGACCAGATTTGTAATGCTCTGGAACAGACTGGCTTACGACCGTACATCCCGCAAGGCGCGTATTACATCCTCGCCGACGCTTCTTCTTTGCCTGGGCACAATAGCAAAGACAAAGCAATGTTCTTGCTCGACCAAACCGGAGTAGCCTCGGTGCCCGGCGAAGCTTTCTTTCATAACGGTTCGGGAAAGAACTTACTCCGATTCTGTTTCGCAACCACCGAAGAAAAACTCCAAGAAGCCTGCAGTCGTTTGAAAAGATTTTCCCGCGCCGAGTACAGTCCGAGCGCGCAACTTGCTTTGTAGGGAATTGCTGAATGCGCTGTTCGCGAACAATACTCGCTCAAAATCACGGACACGTGAGCTTGGAAGGGGCGCGGCATCAGGCGCGCCGTAAGCGCGAAAGAAACGATGACAGGCGCGGCTCGAACCCCGCAACCAATGACAGGTCTAACCGCCGATTTACATCTGTGGCCACGGTCAACCCCACTCACAATTGCCTCTTCGCGCTGGCCCGAATCATCGCCCAATCAGTCTGACACTACCCTTTCGCCAACCCAATCATGACACTTAACTCTCCGCGCTTGATGCTTCGTTACAAACTCTGGTTCCTCGCCCTCTTTCAGGCTTGGCTGATCGTCTGTTCCCTGATCCTCGCCTGGTTGCTGAGATTCGACTTTACCCTGCCGCATCGTCCTGTTCTTATTGCCGCCATCCCAGTGCTGGTGTTTGTACGCATTGCTGCGATGGCCTATTTTGGACTACTCCACGGGTGCTGGAAGTATGTCGGACTGGGAGACGGAATCGATGTCCTAAAAGCCGTCGCCGCCGGATCGGTCCTCTTCTGGGCCACCATGAGCCTGGCGCTGGGAGCCGATTTCCCGCCCACTCTCTATGTGCTCGAGGCCGTGCTTACCGCGGAACTGTTGGTTGGGGTACGTCTTTTTTCCCGTTGGTTCGCCGAGTCAGCCCGGGAAAACATTCCCTCATGCAGGAAAGCGCTGCTGATTGGCGCCGGCCGTGCCGCCCAGACCATCCTTCGCGAAATGCATCAGCCCGGCTGCGGCTATGTTGCCGTGGGCTGCCTCGACGACGACCCCGCCAAACTAGGCATTCGAATTCACAATGTCCGGGTGCTCGGCCCTGTCGACAAGCTATCCAGCGTGCTCGCTTCCGAACCAGTGGATGAAGTCCTGATCGCCGTCCCCTCCGCCAGCGGAGCCGAAATGCGCAAGTTTGTTGAGGTTTGCAATCGCGCGAATATCAGCTTTCGCACAGTTCCCGCTCTGAAGGACATCATCGCCGGTGAAGTGATCGTGAACCAGCTCCGTGAAGTCACTCTCGAGGATCTGCTGGGCCGTCAGCCCGCCCACATTGATCTTGAGGCCGTACAGCGGAACATCGCTGGCCAGACGGTTCTCGTAACCGGAGCTGCCGGTTCGATCGGATCGGAGTTGTGCCGCCAAATCCTCGCCTACGGTCCTTCGCGGCTGGTCTGTTTGGACCAGAGCGAAACCGGCCTCTTCTTCCTTCGCCTGGAACTGCAGGGGCCGCAGCCCGTCAGCGAACTCGATTTCTGTGTCGCCGACGTGAATGATAGCGAGCGCGTCTGCTCTCTGCTGTCGGAATACCACCCGCAAATTATCTTTCATGCCGCCGCCTACAAACACGTGCCGCTTATGGAGTCGAACGTTCAGGAGGCGGTCAAAAACAACGTGCTGGCGCTCCTCGGATTATTGAATCTGGCCGACGATGCAGGCTGCAAGAGCTTCGTCCTGATTTCCTCCGACAAAGCCGTGAATCCAACCAACGTGATGGGCGCAACCAAACGCATCTGCGAACTGATCCTTTCGTCTCGCCCTCCGAACGGCATGCGCTGCGTCTCCGTGCGCTTCGGAAACGTACTCGGTTCCAGTGGCAGTGTGATCCCGGTATTGAAACAACAACTCCGCAACCATGAGCCGTTAACCATCACCCACCCGGAGATCAAGCGCTATTTCATGATTCCGCGTGAAGCGGTAGCCTTGGTTCTTCAAGCCGCCGAAATTGGGGACCATGGCGACATCCTTGTTTTGGACATGGGCGAGCCCATGCGGATACTGGATCTAGCCCGCAATCTAATCCGGCTTTCGGGTAAGTCCGAACACGACGTGGAAATTCAGTTTACCGGCTTGCGCGAGGGAGAAAAACTCGAAGAGGAACTGTTTTACAGTTATGAGAAAGTGGTCCCAACCTCATGCGGCAGAATCAAACGGACTAACGCCGCGGTGGAGGATTGGTCCAAGCTATGCCGTCAGTTGGGTGAGCTTCACGCATCCATCAATGATGATGGCGCGGCATCCATCCGTGGGAAGATCCAGGAAATCGTTCCCGAATATTTCTTCCCCCCAGAACCCTCGCTGGAACTGGCCAGAAAAACACCCGCCCAAAACGCCTTCGAAGCAGTAGCCGGTCACGACTAATTCTCGAGTCCCTTAGCGATAGTACCGAGAACCCAGTCTCAGTCTCATGAATCACCACCCCACCCCGCATCGCCGTCGCCGCACTCTCGCCCGCTAACGTCGCCGGACCGCCCGCATTCCTTCAGCTTACTGCAAGATTGCTCCAATGCCAGCTATTGTATACAATAATGCATAATTGTCTACGATAATGAAGCAGGTGCATTCAAAACGGCTCAACGCTTCGCGCCTTTCTCTTGACCACGTCGAGATCGCCAAACTTCGGGTGGTGGGTCAGTATGATTTCCACAGGGCTTCCCGCCGATCCTGAATCATGGCATGATGGAACCATGCCGAAACCGCAACATCGCGGAGGACTAGTCGAATCGACCGGGAGTACGGTGTTAAGCCTCTGGAGAGATAGCTCCGCAGTAGTTGTCAGCCGCCCTGGGATTGAGCTGAATCCTTTCTGTCACAGAACGTCTGCAAGATCAATCGAACCCGCCCCTTCCGGCCAGACGCGACGCTGGCGATTTGAAGTGGATTGTAATCCCGCTGATGTCATCGCAGAGGAACGGTAGTCTGTGCGACCAAGGAAAGAAACAGTACGTGGCGAACTTGTTGTGCTGTGCTCAATAAGCTTGGTCGAAATAACGGACAAAAAACGCCGAATGAGGACTCCCGGGCGGTTGAGAAAACGAACATGGTCGCTTTCATCAATTGAAAAAATGCTGCCCCTCTCGAATCAATGACAATTGCACCGTAGCACTATGTGCTGCCACAAACGTGCTGGTTGTTCGCGACGATATCTTTGCGCAGCAATCGTCTTAAGTAGTGACCAGGTGTACTTCTTGGCAGGTTACGGCGTGATCTGGAAGACAGTACCATAGCCGCCGTTGTCATCGCCATAGAAACTGCCACCATAAGCGGTCGTGCCGTACAAGTTCCCTTCTGCGTCGAGAACTAGGGAGGATTCGGGGCCAGAACCGTCCGTGCCGTTAAAGGAATGCACGACTGTCTCGGTCCACACGCCATCCGCGCCGGGTCTAAGCTTGAAAACGGTACCGCAGTGGTTAGGCCCCGGAATGCATTCAAACTCTCCTCCCGCGACCGTAGTTCCATACAAATTTCCCTCGGCGTCAAAGGTCACGCCGGTTGCGGGGAATGCACCGTCATCGCCGCCATTGAATTCGTAAACCGTGGTCTCCCTCCACTGGCCCTTCGCTTGGGGCGTCAGCTCAAAAACCTTCCCGTCCCCATAATAATTGCAGGCACTTGTGGTTCCGTACAGATTCCCTGCCGCGTCGAAAATAAGCCCGCCGTTCGGGCATGAGTCATTGGAACTGCTGGTAAAGTCGTGCAGCACCTTCTCGGTCCACCTGCCCTTGGCGTCGCGCACCAACTGGAAGACAACACCCCCGCTGTAGGAATAAAGGGTCGTGCCATACAAGTTCCCCGCAGCGTCGAAGATCAAACCGGAGTCAGGATAGTCTCCATCCTCACCGTTGAAGTTATGCAGCACTTTGTCCGACCAATTGCCGTTCGCGCCTGGCGCCAACTGGAAGACCGTGCCATAGCCTGCGGTGCCGCCTTGCGCAGTCGTGCCGTACAGCTTTCCTGCCGCGTCGAAAATTAGCTCACTTACGGGGTTCGCTCCGTCTTTGCCCTTGAACTCATGCAGCACAGTCTGGGTCCACTTCCCGTTCGCACCGGGTGTCAGCTTGAAGACGGTCCCGCAACCGCCCCCGGCACAATCAACTCCGCCGCCATATGTCGTGCCGTATAGGTTCCCCGCCGCGTCGACGATCAAACCGCCGGAAGGCATGGCACCGTCCTTGCCGTTGAAGTCATGCAGCACAGTCTCTGCCCACTTACCGTTCGCACCAAGTGTCAATTGGAAAACGGTGCCGCAGCCATAGTCACCACATTTACCGACACCACCGCCAGTAGTCGTGCCGTAGAGGTTTCCTGCTGCGTCGAAAATTAGGCTGGCGACTGGGGTGTTCCCGCCCCTGCCATTAAAGCTGTGCAGCACTTTCTCTTTGCCTGCCGCAAACGCAGGAGTTGTCATGGCGATAAATCCGAATGCGACCAGAGTTGCAAGTAGAATTGTAAACGGGTTTCTGGATGGCATTGCGATGTATCCTCGGAACGCTGGTTCGCAAGATGAATACTTCAGGCGGGGAGTCCGTCTTGCCACCAGCAGTACGAATTATACTCCGAATTATACTCCACTTTGTGAAAAATCAATTACAGGCGCAGCAGGCCGAGCGCGACGACCTTTTAGCGGGTATCGATGCCGCATCACCACTTTCGTGAAGGCGACCCAGGAGACACGGGACAATTTCAAAAAGCCCCACTAGGACGGCATGGTGGTGGAAGTTCGTAGTGGAGGAGTTCTTACACCCAGTTCGCCGAGAAGGTCTGGGAGTTCATGTCGCCTCAAGGGTCATCGACTCTGTTTTTCGGCGTACGCCACAATTTGAGAGTCAGCCGCTGAGTTCTGCATTGGGGACGGGCCGAAGTTCGCGTTTGCGGCGCGGACTTTGACGCCGCGAGCGACAGGCGCGGCTCTACTCGGAAGAAACTGGCGCGACCTTTGTTGAGGATGGGCGGAAGCCGGCGGTTTCCGAAGGCGCAGGCACCATCAGAAAGAAGAACGACGATGCCAATTCGAGAAATCTTGCAGTTAGGTAATCCGCAATTGCGCGAAATGGCGGCCAGGATAGAACGTCCATCTTCAGCGGCAACACGATCGCTCATACATGACCTCGCGGACACGCTCGCCCACTGGAGAGCGTCCACCGGCTATGGCCGGGCAATCGCCGCACCACAGATAGGGATTGGTTTGCGGGCCATTTTTCTCCAATTGCCGGGGAGATCGCCAATGCCATTCATCAATCCCGAGATTATCGATCGCAGCGGTGAAAAGATCGTAGTGTGGGATACCTGCCTGAGTTTCTTATCCATATTCATGCAGGTGGAGCGGCATCGGACAATCAAAATTCGATATCAAGATATGGCGTCAGAATGGCAAGAGGCGAATGCAGGAGACGAACTTAATCTCTCCGAACTCCTCCAGCATGAGATAGACCACCTCGACGGCATTCTTGCGATTGATCGAATGGTTGATGTTAAAACGCTGTGCGGGCGTGAGGAATTTGAAAAGAGGTACAAAACTTCAAGTCCATATGCGGACACGATGCCGGTGCAAACGTCGTGACGACACGCGCCCCAATGCGAGAGGAGCTCCATAAGACAATCTTAGAGCGTATCGTTCGCGGTGAGTTGCGGCCCGGTGGCCGCATCAATGAATCAAGTTTGGCTGAGGAACTCGGCGTCAGTCGTACTCCGCTGCGCGAGGCTCTATTCTCATTGGAGAGAGAGGGATTCGTCCGTGCGGAGATGGCCAAAGGATTTTCCGTAGGACCACTGTTGGGCCGCGAGGTGCGTGAAGCCTATCCTATTTTATGGACTCTAGAAGAGCTCGCGCTTCGTGCGAGCACACCGGTGGTGTATTCACTCCTAGAGCACCTCGCGAGAATCAACGATTACTTTGCCATGGCCGCAGAACCCAAGGCGGCCATTGAACGCGACTCGCAATGGCACCAAACATTGATTGGCTCTTGCCCAAATCGTCGCCTCGTCGAGATGATCGAGGGCCAGAGATCGGCGGTGAAACGCTATGAGCATGTCTACATGCTCGATCCAAATCTTATTTCGGAATCGGTGCGTCAGCACCAGAAAATAATCGACGCAATCGTTCTAAAGAATATCGAAGCCGCTGGAAGAGAATTAGTCGAGAACTGGAAGTTTAGTATGGACATACTCCTGGTACGGCTCGGTGAACCATAACCGGCTCAGCACGGTAAGTGGACCACCAAGATCGGAGACCTGTCGAAGACATCCTCTGCACCGACGAATCTTATCGGGCGGTGTATAGAGACGCGGGTCTTCAGACCATCGAAGTCTTCAGGCCTCTGGCCAGCGGCGACGAGCCGTACTCGTGGGTGAATGAAACGAAGATTGCTCCTTGCGTGATTTACACGGTGAAACGAGCGATGTAGCGCTGCAGGGCCGTCAAGGAGTTCCGCAACACCCGGCAGATGTGCGCTGGATCGGCCTGCTAACCCGTGGAAGTAGCACGGCAGAGTATCAAGGAAGGGCCTCGCTGGCACCTTCGAAGTGTTTCACGAGCCCCCGCTGAAGTTCGACGGCTACCAGTTCCCGCGTGCCAAGATACCTGCCGCGAAAAAAAGCTATCCTGATTGAAATATTGAAATTCGAATGCTCAATAATGCTCAGTCGAGTGCGCAGCGAGTGTGTCCGTAAAACACTGGCTCGTAACATTCCCACCCCCACATTCCCAGCAATGAGCGAGAGTTGCAAGTCCGGATTGTGCAGCTCGGCGGCCACCATGAGTGGAGCACCCAGCCGTTCAACTCGAGTCTTCAACTCCTCTCGCACCAGGCATCCGGCCGGGTTAAGAACCCAATTTCGTCGATAGAATTCTGCGCATCTCGATTTTCGGTGGGCTGCGGTTCGGGCTTGCACCAGCCGCATCGGTTCAAGCGAGAGCGTTACTCCCTGCAGGTCCTGTGGCAGCACCGTGTCGACCGGCAGAACCACAATCGCCCCGTCCAGCTCGCCCAGGTGAAGGCGCGCCAACAACTGGCAACTGATGTCGTTGCAGATGCTGGGTTGAAGAAGTGGAAATTGCCTGCCAAGCCCGATAATGACTTCAGATATGTCTGGTTGAGCCACCGCGTGCGAGATACCCAAACGAAAAGGACCTGCTGGCGCCGTGTTTCCAGACGTGGATGCCTTCAATTCGCTCAGAGAGGAAAGGATGGCGCGACTCTTCTTTAGAACCTCGAATCCCGCTTGCGTCAGCTTTGGCGGTTTGAAATGCCGGTCAAGGAGCACCACACCGAGTTCGTCCTCCAATCGCTGAATCCTTCGAGTGAATGCTGAAGGCGTAAGGTACAGATCACTGGCGGCTCTTTCCATCGAGCCGGTCTCAGCCAAGGCAACCAGAGCTTTGAGTTCCGCAAACATGATCAGGCCTCAGTCGAACCAAGGCTAGCCCAATATTGCATCGTACGCAAGTTCATATTGATTATTTTGAAATTGACGCAATGCCGGCGCGAGGCGCACGATGAGGAACATCGGGGGTATCGCTCCGCGGAACGCGCTACGCAAACAATAGTGTGTCTACCTCCGGGGTCGCAGGATTGAGGACATGGGCATAGAACTTCGAATTGAGAACCTCTCGAAAACATACCAAAACGGCGTTAAGGCGCTCGATAACGTCTCCCTAACCATTCCCGCGGGCATGTACGGACTGCTCGGCCCGAATGGCGCGGGCAAATCCACTCTCATGCGCACGCTGGCAACTTTGCAGGAGCCGGACAGCGGCACGGCCACGCTCGGTGACATCGATGTGCTGAAGCAAAAGGACGAAGTGCGGAAACGGCTGGGCTACCTGCCCCAGGAGTTTGGAGTGTATCCGCGCACCTCCGCGCAGGATATGCTCAGCTACATCGCTC
>Ga0182015_10007282_pt1 | contig 10833 bp, 8 predicted proteins | sample 712P3MmetaG_FD_120478 | JGI IMG/M metagenome (GOLD analysis project Ga0182015, IMG submission 120478) | Permafrost microbial communities from Stordalen Mire, Sweden - 712P3M metaG | ecosystem: Environmental > Terrestrial > Soil > Wetlands > Permafrost | place: Sweden: Stordalen | collected...
GAAACTCGGGCTCCACGCGGCCCATCGAGAGTTCGCACTCCGCGGGGTGAGTGGTGGGCCAACACTCTGCACCCACCACCCGCTCTGCTATGTTGCAAAGGTGATCGAGTTGCACAGTCTGCTGGACATCCGGCACGCCGCGGATGGCCACCGCACCGCGGTCTGGTAGGCGGCCACCTGACAGCCGCAGCGAAACGACTTGCGGTTGTTGGCCGCCAAGAGGGTCAAACGAAATGCAGCGGAGGTCATCTAGCGCCGAACATCCGGTGTGAGCGGCGCACGGCCTTGCGCAGTGCAGGTCCTGGCTCAGGAGGGTCGAGGATAGCTTCGGCAATTTGCCGCTGCCCTTCTACAGAGAGGCGAATGATTCCTGTTTGCTCGATGGCGCGGCAAGCGGCTTCGTCGGCAGCCGCCACCACAAAATCCGTAAGACTGCGTCCCTGGATCTCGGCCGCGCGCTTCAAGCGATTGAGAACCGCAATCGGCAGCCGGGCTTCCAGACGGGCGGTGGGTCGTAACCATTGTTCCAGAGGAGGGTGGGGCGGCCGCCCTCCGATGGCAGGAGGAGAATCAATCTTTCTGCCAGCGACCGCCAACTATCATATCGGCCCGGCTCTCGAAAACTTGCGCACGCCAGGGCGCTGGCGCTGGATGCCGCCACCACCCACCACCCACTCTGCTATGTTGCAAAGGTGAGCGAGTTGCACACTCTGGTGGACATCCTGCACGCCGCGGATGGTCACCGCACCGCGGTCATTCTGCCGGATACGGGCTTGTCCGTTACCTATGACGATCTGCGGCGGCGCGTACGCGGGATGGCCGGCGCCTTGCGCGCGGCGGGCGGGCGGCCGGGGGATCGCGTCGCCCTGGCGCTGCCTAATGGGCTCGACGCCATTGTAGCCTTCCTGGCAGCCGCGGACGCGGGTACCGCGGCGCCCCTGAATCCCGGCTACAAGTTCGAGGAGTTCTGTTTTTATCTGGCGGATATGCAAGCCAGACTGCTTATGGTTCCACAGGCGGATGCTCCCGACGCCCGGCGCGCGGCCGAGCAGGCCGGCATCCCCGTGGTGACGCCGGAGATTTGGAGCGATAGCCCGGCGATCGATCCGGCCCCCGATGATGTCGCCCTCGTCCTGCATACCAGCGGCAGCACGGGACGCCCGAAGCGCGTACCGCTGCGCCACCGGAATCTGGCCGCCTCCGCGCGCACGATCGCCGCCACCTACGCTCTTGGTCCCGGCGATGTCTCTCTTTGCCTGATGCCGCTGTTTCACGTACACGGGCTGATGGCTTCCACCATGGCGACGCTGTTGACCGGCGGAACCGTAGTGGTTCCCGCGCGCTTCAACGCGCTCACTTTCTGGCGTATGGTGCGCGATTACGGGGTCACCTGGTTTTCGGCGGTGCCCACCATGCATCAGCTCATCCTCACGCGCAAGCGCCCGGGCGACGAGAAGCTGCGCTTCGTGCGTTCGTGCAGCGCCGCCCTGCCGCCCGATCTGATGCGCCGCATGGAGGAGTACTTCGCGGCGCCCGTGCTGGAGGCTTATGGGATGACCGAAGCATCCCACCAGATGGCTTCCAACCCGCTGCCGCCGGCCGCGCACAAGGCCGGCTCGGTGGGGCCGGCGACCGGCGTGCGCATCAGCATCCGCGATGGGCAAGGTCTGGAACTGCCGCGCGGAAAGGCGGGCGAAGTGTGCATCGATGGTCCCGGCGTGATCCGCGAATACGAGAACAATCCGGAAGCCACGGCCAAGTCGTTTTTCGGCCAGTGGTTCCGCACGGGCGATCAGGGAATCCTGGATGACGATGGCTATCTGCATTTAACCGGGCGCCTGAAAGAGTTGATCATTCGCGCGGGTGAGAACATTGCGCCGCGGGAAATCGACGAGGTGCTGCTGGCGCATCCCGCGGTAGCGGAGGCGGTCTGCTTCGGCGTGCCGCATCCCACCTGGGGAGAGGAGGTGGAAGCAGCGGTGGTGCTGCGGCCGGAAACACCGGCGGCGGAAACCGAGTTGATTGCCTTCTGTCGCGGCCGTCTGGCGGATTTCAAATGCCCCAAGAAGATCCACCTGGTGACGGCGATTCCCCGCACCGCGACCGGCAAAATCCAGCGGCTGAACGTGGCGGCGGCACTGCGCGAAGCGATCAAGTAATGCACGGAGTGTCTAAGTGAAGTTTGTGATCGCCGGCGCGGGCGCCGTGGGCGCCTACCTGGGCGCGGCGATGGCGCGCGCCGGTCTGGATGTCACGCTGCTGGCGCGCGGGCCGCAATTGCATGCCATCGAGGAGCGCGGCGTGCGTGTCGTCAGCGCGGAGGGCGATTTCGAGGCGCGTCCCAAGGCCACCGGCGATCCGGAGTCCATCGGCCCGGCCGACGTGGTGTTCCTGGCCGTGAAGGCGCACAGTCTCCCGCAATTGGCGCCACGCCTGGCGTGCCTGCTCGGTCCGGAGACGTGCGTGGTCAGCCTGCAGAACGGCGTGCCGTGGTGGTTCACCCCGCTCGCGCGCGTGGACCCGGGCGGCGTGATTGCCGCCGCGATCGAGCCGCGGCGCGTGGTGGGATCGCTGGTCTATTTCGCTACCGAAATCGCGGAGCCGGGCGTGGTGCGGCATATCGAAGGCCGCCGCATCTCGATCGGCGAACCGGACGGCACACGCTCGGCCCGCTGCCGCGCCATCGCGGAAGCGCTCATCGCCGCCGGGCTGCGCTGCCCCGTCACGACGCATATCCGCGAGGAGATCTGGGTCAAGATTCTGGGCAACGTGGCTTACAACCCCATCAGCGCGCTGACCGGCGCCACGCTGGCCGGCATGTCGGCCGACCCCGACGTGGCCGCGCTGGTGCGCACCATCATGACCGAGGCGGAGCGCGTAGCTGCGCGCCTGGGGATGACGCTGCCAGTCACGGTCGAGCAGCGCATGGCCGGCGCCGCCAAGGTCGGCGAACATAAGACGTCCATGCTGCAGGATCTGGAAGCCGGCCGCCCGCTGGAACTCGAAGCGGTAGTCGGCGCGGTACTGGAATTAGGCGATCGCCTGGGCGTGGCCATGCCTGCGACGTGCGCCGTGTATGCCTGTACCAGGCTGCGTGCCGCTAGCGCTAGAGTTTAAGACATATGCACATGCGCATCGCCGCCCTGCTGTTCCTGGCCGCAGCTTCCTGCCGGCCGCAAACCAACATCCCCGGCACGCCCGCCGGACACGCGCTGGCCGCCTGGTTCGAAGCTTTCAATAGCGGCGACCGGGCGCGCATCCAGGCTTACCTAGCCAAGTATGAGCCAACCAAATCGGTGGACGAATCGATGTCGTTCCGCGAACAGACCGGCGGGTTCGAGTTGCTGGGTATCGACAAGAGCGAGAAGCTGCACATCGAATTCCGCGTCAAAGAGATGGCCAGCCCGACCACCGCGATCGGCAAAATGGACGTTAAGGACGCGGAACCTCCGGAGATTGTAAACTTCAGCCTGCGCGCGATCCCGCCGGGTATGACCACGGCGGCGATGACCACAAAAATCGATGCCGCCGCGCGCGCGCGGGTGATCGACGGCGCCATCGCCAATCTGAACGAGTTCTATGTCTTTCCCGAAACCGCGAAGAAGATGGAAGATGCCCTGCGCGCGCACCAGAAAAAGGGCGATTACGACGCCGTCACCGACGGTGACGCGTTTGCGGATCTGCTCACGGATAACCTGCAGGCAGCCAGCCACGATAAGCACTTGCGCGTGAGCTTCTCGCCCATGGTGCTGCCCAAAGACGAGGCCGGGCGGAAAAACGATGACGACCCGGAGATGCGCGCCCGCATGGAGCGCGACAACTGCGCCTTCGAGAAAGTGGAGCGCCTCCCCTCGAACATCGGCTATCTGAAATTCAACGCTTTTCTCGATCCTGCGATCTGCGCGCCAACAGCCATCGCGGCTATGAATTTCCTGGCCAATGTGGACGCCATCATATTCGATCTGCGAGGAAACGGGGGCGGCGATCCGAAAATGATCGCGTTCATCTCGACCTATCTTTTCCGCGAACCCACGCATTTGAACGATCTCTATAATCGCAAAGAGAACAGCACCACGCAGTACTGGACGCTGCCCTATGTGCCTGGAAAAAGGCTCGCCGGCAAGCCGGTATTCGTACTGACGTCGAAGCGCACATTTTCGGGCGCGGAAGAGTTCAGTTACAATCTCAAAAACCTGAAGCGGGCGACGCTGATCGGGGAGACTACGGGCGGCGGCGCGCATCCCGTGGCGGGGCATCGCATTGACGATCATTTCATGATCGGCGTGCCTTTCGCCCGCGCGGTGAACCCAATTTCAAAGATCAACTGGGAAGGCACCGGTGTCGAACCCGACGTCAAAGTCCCGGCCGGCGAGGCGCTCGATGTGGCCAAAAAGATGGCCGCGGAAGCGATCAAGAAAAATTAGCGTGGGGCGGGCGCTGAGCGCCTTGCCTCGAAGTTCGTGGCGCGGGCCATGCGCGCGGCCTGGCATCGGCTGCCCTTCGCGAAATTGGTAGTATTTAGATATCTTTGAACACTGGAGGGGAACAATGGGTCCGAGAAACATAGCTTCCATGGCAGGTTTGCTGCTTTTCGCGGGCGCAGCCGCGGCAGCACCACGCTTAACTTTGACGACACACGTGCCAGCCGCGGTGGCCAACGGCCAAGCGGCGCGAGTTGGCGCGCTGGCCGCGGCGCAGCGAATTAACCTGGCGATCTCCCTACCTTTGCGTAACGAGACTGAACTGGACGATCTGCTGGCGCAACTCTACGATCCGCTGAGTCCGAATTACCGTCAGTATCTCAGTGTGGCGGAGTTTGCCGGGCGGTTCGGCCCGGATGCCGCCGACCATGAAGCGGTACTTCATTTCGCGCGGGCGAATGGGTTCCGCGTGACGGCAACGCGCGCGAACCGGTTGGTCGTCGATATAGAAGGGCCGGTGGCCAGCATCGAGAGGGCTTTCCACGTGGTAATGGGTGTGTATCGGCATCCGGCGGAGAATCGCACATTTTACGCCCCGGACCGCGAACCCACTCTCGATCTGGACGTGCCGGTGTCGCACATTTCAGGTCTGGACAACTTCACGCTGCCGAAGCCCAAGAACATCAGGAACGCTACACCTTCGCCCGAGGCGGACGGGAAAGCCACGGGTTCCGGCCCCAACGGCCAATTCACCGGCAGCGACATGCGGGCGGCATACTACGGATCGGGACCCCTCACCGGCGCCGGCCAGTCGATTGGGCTATTTGAATTTGCAGGATATGAAATCAGCGATGTCCAGCTTTATTTCCAAAAACTGAACCAGCCGCTGAACGTGGCGGTTTCCGGCGTCGCTCTGAACGGCGCACACCTGGCCTGCCCGCCCCGCTATTGCGACGACAGCGAGCAGGTTTTGGACATCGAGATGTCCATCTCCATGGCGCCGGGACTGAGCCAGGTGGTGGTTTACGTGGGGAAGCACCCCATCTCGATCTTCAGCCAGATGGCGGCGGACAACACCTCCAAGCAACTCAGTTGTTCGTGGGGATGGACCGATGACGAGACCACCCTCGACCCGGTATTCAAGGAGTTCATCGCGCAGGGCCAAAGCGTGTTCATCGCTACGGGCGATTATGGTTCCCGCACGCTGGCCGACTCGGTATGGCCGGCGGATGACCCGTATGTCATAGCGGTCGGCGGCACGGACCTAACCACGGATGGCCCGGGGGGCGCCTGGCAATCAGAAACCGGTTGGAGCGGCAGCGCCGGTATGCCTTCCAAAAATAATGTGCCAATTCCGCCCTACCAGCAGTTCGCCGGCGTGATTAATTCGTCGAATCAGGGATCGATCACGTTGCGCAATATACCCGACGTGGCCGCGGAAGCCAACACCAACCAATTTAGCTGCTATGACGGTTACTGTGCCGGGCGAAATGGCGGCACCAGCTACGCCGCGCCGCAGTGGGCGGGGTTCACGGCGCTGATGAACGAGCAAGCCGCGGCCGGTGGCCGCGCTGTAGTTGGTTTCCTGAATCCAGCTATCTACCGGCTCGGCCTGAGCGCGAATTACACGAGCGATTTTCATGATATTACCAGCGGCAGTAACGGCGCTTACTCGGCGGTTCCTGGCTACGATCTGGTGACCGGATGGGGCAGCTTCAACGGCCCCAACCTGATCGATGTTCTGACCGGGACACACTGAGCCGCGCCGAATCGCCATCGGGACGGACAAGGGACACTATGCAGGTATTTCTGACGGGGGCGACTGGATACATCGGGAGCGCCGTGGCTGAGGCGCTGCTACAAGCCGGTTACACGGTAGCGGGACTGGCGCGGTCGGAGGATCAGGCGCGTTTGCTGGCGGCCCGGGGCTTAGGCGCGCATCGCGGAGATCTGCGCGACCCGGCGAGCCTGGCGGAAGGCGTGCTCCAGGCCGATGCCGTGATTCACACCGCGATGGTGCCTGCGGCCGATGCCGGCCAGGTGGACCGTGCCGCTGTGGAAGCCATCCTGGGCGCGCTCTCGCAGGAGAATCGCCCGTTCATTTACACGAGCGGCTGTTGGGTGTTGGGCAACACCGGCAGTAAGATCGCCGACGAAGACACGCCGCTCGATCCGACGCCGCTGGTGGCGTGGCGTCCGGCTGTTGAGCGGCTGGTGTGGGATGCTGTACGCCAGGGCGTACAGGGGGTGGTGCTGCGACCGGCGATGGTTTACGGCCGCGGCGGCGGCCTGGTCAGTTCATTTGTGCAGTCTGCCCGCGAGCACGGCGCTGCCCGCGTGATTGGCAACGGTGAGAATCGGTGGACGTTGGTACACGTGGACGATCTGGCGGCCCTCTATGTACTCGCGTTACGGGCGGCCGCGGGCACACTGTTATTTGCGGCACACGGCGCCGCGTTACGCGTACGGGAAGTGGCCGAGGCGGCCAGCCGCGCCGCGGGCGCCGGCGGCCGGGTGGAGACCGTGCCCATTGAGGAAGCGCGCCAGACGATGGGGCCGCTTGCGGATGGTCTGGTGCTCGACCAGCAGATTTCCGGCGAACGCGCCCGGCGGATTTTGCACTGGCAGCCGCAGGCGCCGTCCGTGATTGAAGAACTGGCGGGGGCGCCGGCGCTTGCGCGCGATGTTAGTTAATATCTATTTCGGCTGCGGCGCTGCTGGCGGGACTGCGGCGGCCGGCTTGGCCGCGGGCGCTGCAGCAGCCGGAGGAGTTGGGCCAAAGTAGTCGGGATCCATGACCACGCTCGCGCTGGCCTTGAGATCGTCCATGGCTTTCTTGACCAACTCCCCATCCAACTTGCGCTCCACCTCAGCCCGCACCTCGACGAAGGTCTTCTCCTGCCGCGATTCCACCTTTATGATGTGATAACCGAACTGGCTTTTTACGGGTTGGCTGAGTTCGCCCACCGGAATGGTGAAGGCCACTTCCTCAAAGGCCGGGACCATGCGGCCATGTCCGAAGGTTCCCAGGTCGCCGCCGTTCGCCGCGGAACCCGCGTCGTCGGATTCGGCCTTGGCCAGCGCGGCAAAGTCTCCGCCATCCACCAGCTTCTGCCGAATTTCCTTGGCTTTCGCCAGGGCTTCTTCATCGGTCAGTTCCTTGGCGTCTTTCTTCAGCGGGACACTCGATCCCTTAAAGCGGATCAGAATGTGGCTGGCCTTAACCTGTAAATAGTCGCCCTTATGCTCATCGTAGTACTGGCGGGCGGTGGCTTCATCTACTTTCGTGTTCGCTACCAGATTCTGGTAGTATTGCCGCGCCAGTAACTGTTCGACTTGCGTAGCCAGATCGCTCTTGTAAGCGGGAGTGTCTTCCAGCTTGAGGCGGCGGGCCTCCTGTGACATGAGTTTCAAACGAATGACATTCTCGGCGAATTGCCGGCGCCCGCCAGGGGTGCGCATCTGATTGCGGTATTGCGGCGGGATCGACTCGATCATGTGATCGAATTCCCCGGCGGTGATCTTGGTCTCTCCAACGGTAAGCACGACGGTCTCCGGGGGGACGTGAGGAGCGGCTGGGGCGGGAGGCTGCACGGCCATCGTCGGCGGCTTAGGCGCCGCAGGGGCCGCGGGCTGGGACGCTGGCGGGGTCTGCGCGAGCAGACAAGCCAGTGGTGTTAATAAGAGCAAGGGTTGCAGGTATTTCATCCAGACCATGATACCAGTAGCTTGGAGTCTGGCGCAGGGCAGTGGGCTGACGTGGCCCCGATGCTTACCGGACAGCGGTGACTTCTGCCGGCGCGCTCGATCAGACACTACTTAGCGGAGAGGCATAACGGACGCGGATATCGTGGTGATAGTAATCTGAATTGGCAAACTTCTCCTGGAATATACGCTCCCAGCGCGCATTCTCCTGGCAATTGCGGCACTGCCCACAATGACAGCGTCCCGAAGCACGGCGCGACCTGACCGGGTGGGACGATGGGGCCGGTTCCACTCGGGGAACGGGCGCCGCGGCCTTGCGGGGTATGCGCGGATCGCATTCCGGCGCGGCGCTGGGCATTGTCTCCCAAGGCAGCAGATCCGCCGACCGCGCTCCCCGCCGCCGTCCGGATGTCGAACGCAGTGAGCTGAAAGCATAAAGCACCTCGCCAAACGTCGCCAACTCGAAGCCGGTTGACTGAGGTAATACTGTTTCGTTAACCATTGAGACTATGAACCTCCTCTGGCCAATCTAATAATTAACCGTCAACTCGATAATGATATACCGAAAAAAATTCGACTTCAATCGGTTTGATTAACAAAGGGCAACTTTATTTAACCAGAAATGGCCGCAGGCAGTGTTTATAGGGCTTCAATGCGGACGCAAGAAGTGTTGCCGGTCGCAGAACCATACTCTATTTGTATTAGAAAAGACGGCGTTATTCTGGCGGGCTGAAATCGAGTAAGCAAATCAATACAGAGCGCGGTTGTTGGACCGGGGTTGCGTGATCCCCTCCCACCAGGCTGCGGGTGTTACAGTCAAATTCGAAATGGCGGCGGCTACCATCGCCCCCGTTGAAGAATACCTGCAGACCAATTACGATCCAGACCTGGAGTACGTCGACGGGCAACTGGTGGAACGCAACGTGGGTTAGTGGCGCGCTGTAGGATACCGGACGTGTGCGCCGTGGTTCTGACGCGGCCTCCGCATCTGGCCATCGAGGTGACCTCGCCCGATGAGGAAACCCCGTTCGTGGGCGGGTGGATTTCGGCGCATTATTTGCGCAATTGGACGCGCTGGAGAAGTAAGCGACCGCGCGGCCCGCAGGCCGGTGGAGCCAGCGGTGACTAGCGGCGTAAGTCGGGGACCATGATAAGCTCAAATTCGCATGGCAACCGAAACCAGCGTCGCGGTCGAAGTCTATTTGCGGGCACAGCCGGTTGCAGGGGTTTCTGGTAGCGCTGTTAATGGCCCGCGAGGCCCGGGGTAATTCCATCTCTATCCTGAGCAGCGCGTCGGGTGTCGGCACACGCGACGTATCGCATTCCGGACGTATGCGTGATGCCCCTGCCTTACCAGGCAGAGTCAGTCTTCACGCAACCGCCGCACCTGGTTATTGAGACGTATCCCCGGATGACAAGCTGGGCGACATGCTGGCGAAGGTTGCCGAGTAGCTCAAGTTCGGCGTACCCATGTGTGGATACCCGATCCGTATCGATGCCGGTTGCAGGAAGCTGATTGCGATGGCCTCCGGGACCGTCCGGACCTGGTTGTAGTAACGGAGCTTGCCGGACGGGTGGACTTCCGCGAATTTTGCGAAACTCGACGAACCGAGCGAGTGACGATCTGCTCCAGCCGTTACTTCGCGTCGCGCCAGTTGTCTCCAATCCCGACATCCACTAGCAACGGCACTTCTAATGGGTAGACCTGTTCCATCTCGCGCTTGGCCAACGCCGCCACCTCGGCCGCCTCATCTGCCGGCGCTTCAAACACCAGTTCGTCGTGCACCTGCAGCAGCATGGCCGCCTGGCCACTGCCCCGCTCCATGGCTCGGTCGATACGCACCATCGCCAGCTTGATCAAATCCGCCGCGGTGCCCTGCAGCGGTGAATTCACCGCCGTGCGCTCCGCAAAGCCGCGCGCCGCCGGGTTGCGGCTGTTGATATCGGGAATGGGACGCTCCCGCCCCAACAAGGTGCGTGTCACGCCCGTGCGGCGCACCTCCGCTTTGGTCGCTTCGATGAATTTGCGCACGCCCGCGTAGCGCGCAAAGTAATTCTCGATATACACCTGCGCCTCGCGCTGCGGGATTCCCAACTGCGCCGCCAGACCAAACGGGCTGATGCCGTAAACGATGCCGAAGTTCACCGCCTTGGCGTTGCGCCGAGCTTCCGGCGTCACCATCAGCGGCGGCACGCCCATCACCTCCGCCGCGGTGCGCGTGTGGATGTCTTCGCCATTGCGGAACGCTTCCACCAGCACCTCGTCGCGCGACATGTGCGCCAGAAGCCGCAGCTCGATTTGCGAATAATCCGCCACAATCAGTTTCCAGCCCGCGCGTGGCACGAATGCCGCCCGGATCTCGCGGCCGAGCTCGGTGCGAATGGGTATATTCTGCAGGTTCGGGTTCGAGGACGACAGCCGGCCGGTGGCGGCCCCTGTTTGATTGAAGCTGGTATGCAGCCGGCCGGTCTGTGGATCGATCAGCGCGGGCAGTGCATCCACGTAGGTGCCCTTCAGCTTGGTGAGCTGCCGGTATTCGAGCACCTTGCGCACGATCTCGTGATCCGCCGCCAGCTCTTCCAGCACATCCGCCGCAGTCGAAATGGTCTTGCCCTTGCCGTACTTGACCGGCGCGGGCAGCTTCAAATCTTCAAACAAAATCCGCCCTAATTGTTGCGGCGAGCTGATGTTGAAGGGCTTGCCGGC
>Ga0182015_10007283_pt1 | contig 10833 bp, 6 predicted proteins | sample 712P3MmetaG_FD_120478 | JGI IMG/M metagenome (GOLD analysis project Ga0182015, IMG submission 120478) | Permafrost microbial communities from Stordalen Mire, Sweden - 712P3M metaG | ecosystem: Environmental > Terrestrial > Soil > Wetlands > Permafrost | place: Sweden: Stordalen | collected...
AACAGCTTTCCGCTTCTCCCGCTGCGAACGATCTCCATTGCCTGCAAAAACGGCACGGCAAACCGCCGATTTTGCCTGACGAACAGCTTCAGCCCCAAATCTTTTGCAGCCTTGATAAGCCTGTCCGCGCCGGCCAGATTCAAAGCCATCGGCTTTTCGACCAGCACGTCTTTCCCCGCCTTCAAGGCCTGAATCGCCATCCGCACATGCTCGTGAGACCGGGTCGCCACGATCACAAGCTCCACTTCCTCATCTTTCAGCATTTGGCTGTACGTGGTGTAGACGCGGGAAGAGCAAATCTCCGCCAGTTGCCGGGTGCGATCTTCAAGTAGATCGAATCCCGCAACCACCCTGATTTGCGGAAGCCTCTGCAGATCGCGCCGCACCATCCCAAATCCGGCGCGGCCGATCCCGCACAGCCCCACGCGCAGGGCATCTTTCAATTTGATGACGGAATCACCGTTTCCGCTTGCCGCCTCAGGCGGTGTTTTTTGCGCGCGAGGAACACTGCCCATCGATGACCCGCTTGGCCGGGGCATCCTCGATGCACTATTCATGTCCGGAAGTATACAGGAGGATTTGGATGATGCCGAGTCGTAGGGAATTCGGATCTAACCAAGGCACCACGCTCGCCACGCTTGCCGGTAGGCAGCCTCGATGTCACAGGCGAATCTCGGAGCATCCATCAGCAGGTCGGCTTCCATCCGCCGGCGCAGGCCGCTTCGCAATTCCGCCAATCGCGGCAAATCATTGGCCAGCCCAATAGCGATGGACACATATTCGTCGGCCGACGGCGCGATCAATTCCGGCAATCCGGCGCACCTCAGCAGGCTCACCCCAACGCGCGAAACATGCGTACTTCCCGCCAGGGTCACTACCGGCACACCCATCCACAACGCCTCGCAGGTTGTCATCGTGCCGTGATAGGGGAATGTATCGAGAGCAATATCCACGCAATTGTAAGCCTCAAGATGCGAAATAACATCCGGCTCATGTCCGCGAAGCTCAAGCCGCTCAGCATCTATCCCGCGCGACGCAAAATACCGATTGATTCGCCCCCTGACGCTCGGTTCGCCCAGCCCCCGCGATTTGACCATCAGGCGTGACGAAGGCATCGCCTTCAGAATCCCGGCCCAAAGTTCCAGCACATCAGGCGATACCTTGGCGAAATTATTGAACGAACCGAAACAGACTGACCCGCCCGCCCCCGCCGGCAGCGCCCGCACCGGCGGAGAATCATCCGGCTCGCCGAAACACCAGTTGCATACCGGCAAACGCAACAGTTTTTCATCGTGCGGTGACTCCATTTTATCCTCGGGATCGGCAAGTGCGTCGGTCAGACGATAATCCATCACCGGCAAACCCGTGCTCCCGGGATAGCCGAGATAGCTGATCTGCACCGGCGCCGGCTTGCGCGCAAACACCAGCAGCCGGTTTCCCGCGGTGTGGCCGGAAAGATCGACCAGGATGTCGATTTTGTCCTCCCGCACTTTCTCAGCAACCTGTTCATCGCTCAGCCGAGCGATATTTTCATAACGATCGGCACACGCGCGCAGTTTCTCCGTAATCGCGTCATCTTTGACGACATCGCTGTAACAGATCACCTCGTAAGCATCGTGATGGTGATGACGCAGCAATGGCAGAACAAATCGGCCCACCGGGTGGTTGCGAAAATCGGCGGAAACATAGCCGATGCGCAATCGGCGATCGACCCTGCGGCTGTTGGCATGCGGTAGAATAGATTTTCCGAACGGGTCGGCAAACCGGACGCGCCAGCGACGCAATTCCCCATCGATTAACCGGGCGTCATTGCCGGAATGATAATTCATGGCAAAAAGCAGATTGCTGTGAGCGATGGCGTGATCAGGCTTGAGCCGTATTGCCTGGCGATAAGAGGCGATTGCTTCCTCAATCAGGCCGGCATCTCGCAATGCGTTGGCGAGATTGTTGCATGCCTCCGCAAAATTAGGCCTAAGCTCGATGGCCCGGCGGAAAGCGGCGATAGCTTCTTCTAATTTTCCTATGCTCAGAAACGCGCTGCCCAGATTGTAGTGTGACTCGGCATAGTCGGGTTTGATCCGGATGGCCTCACGATATGCGGCAACAGACTGGTCAAATTGCCCTTTTTTATCATGCACGTTGCCAAGATTGTTAAATGCCTGTGCATGATCCGATTTAAGGCAGATGGCATTGCGATAGCAGCCTATCGACTCATCAAATTGGTCGTTTGCCTTGAATGCGTTGCCGAGGTTGTAGTGCATCTCGGCGTCATTTGGTTGAAGCCGGATGGCATGCCGATAAGACGCGACGGCCTCGTCGATATGTCCCGTGTCGGCCAGCGCGATTCCCAAATTGTTGTACGCGTTGGCAAAATCGGGCTTGAAACGAATTGCCTGCCGATATGAAGCGATCGCCTCTTCAAACCGCCCAAGCTCTTTCAGGGCTATGCCGAGATTGTAATGCGCCTGGGCATAGTCAGGCTTGATTTGGATCGCTCGCCGTCCGACCGTGACGGCTTCATCAAGCTGCCCGATCTCCTTCAGAACCACGCCCAAATCGTTTTGGGCTTCCGCAAAATCCGGTTTTAACTGAACCGCTCGCCTGATTAATTCCACCGCCTCCCCCCGCTTTCCCATTTGTGCGGAAAGCACCCCCAGCAAATGCAACGCCTCCGCGCAATCGGGCCGCTGCGACAGGATTTGGCGATAGACCGATTCCGCTTCCCGCAAACGCCCGGCCCGGTGGTGGAAAAGACCGGATTCAATTTGCTCCTGGAGAGTCATGGATTCCCGCCGTCCAAGCACCAGCGTCCCCACATCTCCCGATAAGCAGCTTCAATATTGCGCGCGAACCGGCCAGCGTCCATCAGTGGAGACCTCTCCATCCGGGAACGCAGCGTTCGCCGAAGCTCCGCCAACTTCGGCAGATCCGCCGCCAATCCGGCGGCGATATCCACATACTCCCGCGGTGTCTGGGCAACCAATTCCGTCAGGCCGAGATTCGTCAATTGTGATAGCCCGGCTCGTCCCACAACCGTTTTTCCCACCAGCGTTACCACGGGAACGCCCATCCAAAACGATTCCAGGCTCGTCGTGTGGCCATTGTAGGGAAACGTATCCAATCCCAAATCGATGCGATGATAAAGTTCCATGTACTTCGGCCTCGGACGCTGGGCAACCAAATCGATTCGTTCGGAAGCAATTCCTTCGCGATGCAGAAAATCCAGCAGCCGCTGACGATGGCTTCCTTCGGGACAAAGAACCATGAGCCGCGATCGATCAATCTTTTTCAGAACCTGCGCCCAAAGTCGTAGCACTTCTTCATTCACCTTGCAGAAGTTATTCAGGCATCCAAAAGTGACGAACCCCTGGGTTTGCGCCGGCAATGAATTCACCCCCGGCTCCGCCGCCAGCGGATCATAGCACCAGAAGCTGTCCGCGAGCCGGATCGACTTTTCGGAATAAAACGAATCGTTCAACCCGGGCGGATCCAGATAAGGATCGGTAAGCCGGTAATCGATTGTCTCCAGCCCCGTCGAGCCGGGATAGCCCGCAAACGTCGCCTGCACGGGCGCCGGCTTGCGCGCGAAAATGCCCAGGCGATTGTTTGCCGTATGGAGCGCCAGATCCACAAGAATATCGATCCGATCTTTTCGGATATGATTCGCCGCCTGCGAATCGCTCAGGCCTATGATGTTGTGCGACCCTTCGATGAGTGAACGGAAATTCCCGGTCATCGCATCTTCGCGGAGCATGTTCGCGTAACAGAAAATCTCAAATTGAGCATGATCGTGCTGGCGAAACAGCGGGAGCAGATTGCGGCCGACGGCATGATCGCGGAAATCCGCCGAGACGTAACCAATGCGCAAACGGCGCTCCGGGTCGCGTTCATTGCCGTGCGGCTCAATGAATCTCTTCAGCGGCTTGCCGTGCGCGGTGTTCCATCTCTTCAATTCCTCGTGGATCATCCCGCCGTCGTAGGCCGGGTGATATAAAAGTGCGATCAACAGATTATCCGGCAGTTCCGCAAGATCAGGCCGAAGGCGAATGCCCTGCCGATATGCGGCAACCGCATCGTCAAGCCTCCCCACATCCTTGAGAACATTCCCAAGATTGACGTGCCCTTGCGCAAAATCAGGCTTGAGGTGAACGGCTTTCTCGTAAGAAGCGATTGCCTCGTCGAGTTTACCCATGTCCTTGAATACATTCCCGAGATTGCTGTATGCGCCGGCGGAATCCGGCTGGAGCTGAATGGACCGTTGGATTAGCGCCAGCGCCGCATCCGCCCTGCCGATTTGCCCCGCCAGCATTCCCAGCAGATGCCACACTTCGGCGAGATCGGGCCGCCGCTTGAGTATCTCGCGATAGATGATCTCCGCGTCGCCCACCCGGCCCGCCTGGTGGTGCTCCCGTGCAAGGCGCAACGACTGCTCGACATCGTCATTCACGGGCGTCATTCGGCGCTTTGCTCTCGAAACCGCGCGGTGCAGACATAGCTTTGCCCGTCCACGCGCTTCACCACCCCGCGCAGCGTGAGCATCGTCAATCCCTGCATCACCAACTCCGCCGGCAACTCGGTTCGCGCAATGATCGTATCCAGAGCCGTCGGCTCGGAGTCAATTTTCTCAACGATTTTCCGCTGCCGCTCATCCAGCGGAATTGGCAGCAAAGGTGGGTCCGGATTCTCGGGCATCTCGCTTTGCGTCGCCGAGACATCGTGGGGCAGCGGGCCCAGGTTCTCGATGATCTCCTCCATGCCCGTCACCAGAATCGCCCCGTCACGGATCAGCGCGTGCGGACCGGCCGACATCGCGTTGTCGATTCGCCCCGGAATCGCAAACACCGGCCGGTTGTGCGAATCACACGCCAGCCGGGCCGTAATCAGCGCGCCGCTGGCAATATCCGCCTCCACGACCAGCACGCCGCGCGATAAACCGCTGATAATCCGATTCCGCCGCGGAAAATTCTCCCGCAACGGCGACGATCCCATCGGAAATTCGCTCAACACCGCCCCGCGCCCCGCAATTTGATCGAACAGCGCCGCATTCTCCGGCGGATACGCCACGTCAACCCCGCTGCCCAGCACCGCAATCGTCCTTCCATTGGCCAGCGAAAGCGCCCCGCGATGCGCCGATGAATCGACGCCTCGCGCACCGCCGCTGACTACTGTGAATCCCGCCTGTGCCAGCAATTGCCCGAAACGCTCGGCCTGCTCGCGCCCGTAATGCGAGCAGCGGCGGCTGCCGACCACCGCAAGCCCGTTCAAATCCCGCGGCTCAAGCTCTCCGCGGACATATAACACCGGCGGCGCGTCCGAAATCGATTTCAGCATCGGCGGATAGGCCTCGTCCTCCAGGCAAATGATCGAAACATTCGCCGCCTCCGCTCTGGCCAGTTCCGCCTCCACCTGCTCCGCCGCACGGCGAAGCGCATCATGGATCTGCTGCGATTTCGCCGCACCGATTCCTTCGATATCCCGAAGCAACCGCCGATCGGCCCCGCAGGCCGCCTCTGCGCTTCCGCTGGCGGAGACCAGCCGAGACGTCAGTATCGGGCCGATCCCTTCGGTGAGAGCAAGTTGCAGCCAATGAGAAACCGCCATGATTTTCACCGTGGCATGGCCGTCTCGGCCATGTTGTTTGCCGTCCTTACGCCAACGCCTCAATCGCTTCGCGAATCAGCGCAGGGGGAACATCTTCGCGAATCGTCGCTTTTCCAATCTTTTCCAGCAGAACCAGCCGAATCCGGCCATCCTTCGCCTTCTTATCAAATGCCATGGCCTTAAAGACTTTGCGTGTGTCAAGTTTCAATCCGCCAGTCGGCAATCCCGCCATCAGAATTGTCGAGACGATGCGGCCCCGCTCGGCGGACGTGATGTAACCCAGCTTCTCCGAAACGAACGCGGCCGCGCACATTCCCAGCGCGACGGACTGGCCGTGAGAATAAGAAAATTTCGACTCCGATTCGATCGCATGGCCAAACGTGTGCCCGAAATTCAAATGCGCCCGCTCGCCCTTTTCAAACGGGTCGGCTTCCACCACGCGCGCCTTGATCGCCACGTTGTGTGCGATCAGGTCGGATAGCGCATCCATATCCAGTTTGATCGCGCAATCGATCTTCCGTTCCAACTCGCCAAACGCCTTCGCGTCTCGGATAAGATCGTGCTTGATGCACTCGGCCAGCCCGCTCCGCAGTTCCGCAGCCGGCAGGCTTCTCAACATCTGCGGATCGACCAGCACCGCAATCGGCTGATGAAACGCACCGATGAGATTTTTCCCCGCCGGATGATCCACGCCCGTTTTGCCGCCGATGCTGGCATCGACCATGGCCAGCAGCGTCGTCGGCATCTGCACGAATGGCACGCCGCGCAGAATCGTCGCCGCCACAAACCCCGCCATGTCCCCCACCACCCCGCCGCCCAGTGCAATGATCGGCGTGGAACGCTCAATTTTCGCTGATAGAAATTGATCGTACACCGGCATCAGCATCGAAAGAGTTTTATGCGCTTCCCCCGCGGGCACGGTAGCCGATATCGTTTCAAATCCCGCCGACTTCAGCGAGTTTTCCAGTGCCTGCAAATGAAGTTCGCCGACGTGCGAATCGGTAAAAATCGCCACTTTGCCGGATTTGCTGATCCGGCGAAGTTCCGGACCGGCGCGAGCCAGCAGTCCCGGCTCAATTGAGATGTCGTATTTGCCGCTGGGAAGATTGACGGAGACACATTGCACGGTTCGGAATTGTAATCGTTTGCCAGTCATTGGCCATTGGCCCGCGAAATATGACAGAACACTTCGATGTCGACGTGAAATGGAAATGCTACCGCCGAGACGCCGAGAAGACCAACAGGAATTCTGAATCGTAACGAATACTTCGCGGCAATCTCCATACAGTCTTTCTCATCCGTCCTCGGCGTTCTCGGCGCCTCGGCGGTTGCATTTGGTTTTCTTTGCGAATCGAAACGCGTTGGGTAATATGACTGCGTGAAAGATTTCGACGCGACCATTCGGCGCGGCGGCGATTCCGCTCTGAAAGAGGCGGCAAAATTCTTTATGGGTACCGATCCGGTTCACCAGGCGTTGCATTCCATCGCCGCTCGATTGAATCAATTGCAAATCCCGTATGCCATCGCCGGGGGCATGGCATTGGTCGCGCATGGGTACGAGCGAACAACCCAGGATGTGGATATCCTTCTGACTGCCGAGGGACTTGCGAAAATTCGAAGCCAACTGGAAGGTCTGGGATATGTACCACCCTTCGCCGGCAGCAAAAACCTGCGCGATACCCAAACCGGCGTTCGGATTGAATTCCTTGTCGCAGGCCAATTTCCCGGCGACGGTAAACCCAAACCGGTCGCATTCCCTGATCCGGCGGCCGTTGCAATCGAAATTGATGGAATCAACTATCTCCGTGTTGAAAAGCTGATCGAACTTAAACTCGCTTCGGGGATGACGAATCCGGGAAGATTGAAGGATTTGGCGGATGTTCAGGAGTTGATCCGTGCGCTGAACCTTGGCGAGGATTTCGAGACAAAGCTTGATCCTTATGTGCGAGAGAAATTCTCGGAACTTCGCAGGGCTGTGGAAATAGACCGCGGAAATTAGGTTTTCAACCGCGGTGCCAATACCTCAAGGGGCTACAAGACCGCAGGTCGGTATTCCCAAAGGGCGAAAGAACGGGTCAATATGCTCCAGATCATCTCGGGGAAGTTCTTCGGCGATGGTAAGGTGTACGAACAGGAAACGGACGCCGTCTTATATTCGAACTACTCGTGGATTGCGCCTATCAGGACGACAGTTGCGGAGCTACGTCCCGTGGATACATACGGTAGCAAAATCGCCTCGTACGTCCTCCGGTATACGAATCGTTATGAGCAGGCTCCGGGCAGAGACCCCCTGATTTTGGCGCCGAGCGAGGAAGCGGTGGAGCAGTTCCGTCTTATCGCATCGTTCTACTTCCAGTCTTATTTTCACGTTGATCGGAGCTACGTAGAGAGCCTCTGTCGCACACAAGCAAGCCACAGTCTTGACAAAACCGTACCGAAAGTCTTGATCTCCAAGTTTTTCGATCTTGCGAAAAAGGGTACAAATGAAGAGGCGGTCGGCTTTGTATCGTTTTTCGAAAAAGTCTTGTCGATGCAGCGAAAGCAGTATCGACTCCTCACCTCCTGCCTAGCCGGATTCTTAGAGGCTTTGGAGGCCCTCGGGAAGAATTTCGATTTGGCTTACTCCATGATGGTGTACATGTTGGAGGCTCTGAGCAAGTGTGTTGAACAACCCAAACCCGTCTGGGAGGACTACGATCAGAACCTTCGTGGCAGGTTGAACGACCAGCTTGCTTCAGTCGATCCAAATACTGTCGAGGGGGTCAGAGCTATTCTTCTTGACAATCCGCACCTGAAGGCAAAAAAACGATTTGTTAACTTCATTTCCGCTCACGTCCGTGACGCTTTCTTCACGTCGGAGGCGGAGGGGTTGAGTCTTGCACTCGCCAAGAGCGAATTAGGGCGAGCCCTGGCGAACCTTTACGACGCGCGGTCGAAATATGTCCACGAGCTTAGGCAGGTTCGGGAACAACTTCGGCTGCCTTTTGTCGGAAGGGACAACGATGTATTCCACTGGCAGAACGAACCCCATCTCACATTCGCTGGCCTTGCCCGCTTGGGCCGGCATGTGCTTACGACCTTCATCGACCGCCAGCCAGCCGTCGAGCATGAGGATTACCCATGGCGGAAGGAACTTCCCGGACAAACTGAGGTGGCATTAGCGCCCGAATGTTGGGCAGCGCATCCCGCAGGATTCCAGCCGGCTCAGGCAAGACAGCGTTTCAGTGGCTTCATCCAACACCTCGTCACGAACTTTTCGAAAGCTCAAATCAGGCCCCTCGATCTACGGCCATTGATGGAGCCGATTGAAGCGCTAGTCACTAAAGCCAATCCTGCCGACCGGCGTCCGATGCTCACATTGTATTGGATGTTCAACGGCATGGTTCCAGAGGAATACCGGCGACCTGGTTGGGAAACCTTTCTGGAATGTTGGAAATCTGAACTTGAGTGCTGTTCGATTGAACTATTGACGATGTTCGTCTTCTGTGGCCGTTTGTTACCGTGGCCGGCAGATGAATGCGCGGGCACGTTCGACCAATACCAGAGTTCAAGGCATAAAGAGATGGCTACACGCCTACCGCAATTAGCAGAGATCGCGGTAATTGGTGAGATCGCCAACCTGTTTCACTCGGACGGGCACGTGGGAAGATTCGAAGAGTGGATGGACAGGGCCATCTGCGACGCACCTGGACGGAAGGTAGTTCAGGAATACCTTTGTAGTTGTCGACAGGCCCGACAACGTGTCGAGGCACTGCACATCCTCGGTCGCCCGATAACCACGAAAGCAGTCGACAGCAGTAATGGGACGAATGCGACGGCCTTTACCGAAGAGGACATTCGCCTCTGTGCCTATTTCAAGTGGGCGGCTGCGGGTAGACAAGAGGACGATGGAGTTTACTGCTGGCTTGAGGCAGAGAAGGAGCTACTTGCTGGAAGTTGACATGAAACTGCGATGACTCGCACGGGGGAATGCCTATGCAACTTTTATACCGTCATCCCACTCGCAATATCCGCCTGTTTTTGCGCCTGCATCGCATCCCATTCCTCCACGGTAAACAGCGCCTCGCGCGCCTGGCTGCCTTTGTATGAGCCGACGATTCCCGAATTGGCCATTGCCTCGATCAACCGGCTCGCCCGGCTGTAGCCGATCGTCAATCGCCGCTGCAGCAAGCTCACGCTGCCGCGTTTCGTTTCCAGCACCACCCGCACGGCGGCATCAAACAACTCATCCTTCGCCGCCTCATCGTCCACCGTCGTTCCGGCACGAATCTGCACCAGTTCCGGCTCATATTGAGCCTCGGCCAGCCCTCTGACGAGCTTCACGCTCTCCTTCATCTCTTTATCATCGATAAACGTCCCCTGTCCACGGATCGGCTTGCTCGCCCCCGGCGGCAGGAAAAGCATGTCGCCCTGTCCAAGCAGCAAATCAGCCCCGTTCTGGTCCAGCACGATTCGGCTGTCCATCTTGCTGGCGACGCGGAACGCGATCCGGCTCGGCATATTGCTCTTGATCAGGCCCGTCACCACGTTGGCCTGCGGGCGCTGGGTCGCCACTACAAGGTGAATGCCGACCGCGCGGGATTTCTGCGCCAGGCGGACGATGAACGATTCGACTTCCTTGCCGCTGGTCATCATCAAATCCGCCAGTTCGTCGATGATGATCACGATATACGGAAGCTGCTTGGGAATTTTCGCCTCCTCGTCCTGCGATGAGGGCTTGAACCGATCCACCAGCTCGTCGCGCGTCAGGGAGTTGTATCCCTTGATATTCCGCACGCCCGCTTCCGCGAGCACTTCGTAACGCTCGTCCATTTTTTCGCACGCCCATTCCAGCACGCTCGTAGCCCGGCCGGCATCGTTAATGATTGGACACATCAGGTGCGGAACGTCCTTGAACGGAGCCATTTCCACCACCTTCGGATCGACCAGGATCAGCTTCACATGATCCGGCCGCTGCTGGTAGATGATGGACATGATGATGGAATTGATGCAAACGGATTTTCCCGACCCAGTGGTTCCCGCGATCAGACAATGCGGCATCGCCGTCAAATCGCAAATAAGCGGCTCCCCGCTGGCGTCCTTGCCCAGATAAAGCGGCAGCGCCATTTTCTGCGTGGCGTCCGGCGCCGTGGCCATCAACTCCTTAAGTCGCACTTTTTCCTTCTGCGCGTTGGGGGCTTCGATTCCCACCGTATTTTTGCCCGGAACCGGAGCGACGATCCGCACGCTCTC
>Ga0182015_10007285_pt1 | contig 10828 bp, 11 predicted proteins | sample 712P3MmetaG_FD_120478 | JGI IMG/M metagenome (GOLD analysis project Ga0182015, IMG submission 120478) | Permafrost microbial communities from Stordalen Mire, Sweden - 712P3M metaG | ecosystem: Environmental > Terrestrial > Soil > Wetlands > Permafrost | place: Sweden: Stordalen | collected...
CAGGAAGATCTGGTGTTTCGCGGCAATTTCTGCAATCCAGGAGTGTCCACGCAACACCTCAACATCTTGGATCCGGGCGGCAATCACACGCCCTTTAGCATCAGCTCCAATACGGCCGGCGTTTCGGTTTCTCCCTCCAACGGCGTGACGCCAGCCACGCTGACGGTCTCGGTGGACCCCTCCGCGTTCGGGAGCCAGTCTGGAACCGTGGCCGCTACGCTCGCGATCACATCTCCCACGGCCATCAATGTCATACCCAGCGTTCAGGTGCTGGTGAACAACGCGGCGCCCAACCAGGTTGGGAGCTTGATCAGTGTGCCGGGAACGCTTACCGATATTATGGCCGACCCGGTCCGCAACCAGTTCTTCGTGGTGCGCAGCGACCAGAATGAAGTGCTGGCCTTCAACGGAACCAACTATTCCAAGATCGCCACGCTGCAGACCGGCAACCAGCCGAACACCATGGCGATCTCCTTCGACCAGCAATATCTGTTGGTGGGAAATTCGGGATCGCAAATCGTCAACGTATTCGATCTCGACACTCTGCAACCGGTGTCGCCGATTGTCCTTCCGTCGGGCTTCATCGCCCTTTCGATCGCCTCCTCGGCTAACGCCACGCTGGCGCAGGGCGGCTATTACGACGGCACCTTCCACATCCTGCAACTGGATATCGCGCAGGGCATGGGAGCTGAACTGCCCACGCTGGGCATCTTCAATAACCTCACCAACGCCAATACCGTAATGACCACTTCGCAGAACGGCTCTTCCATCTTCATCGCGCAAGCCGACGGCACGGTGTATCTCTACGACGCCAATTCCAACACGTTCGCGGTTTCACAGCAGGTCGGCACGTCGCTGTCCGGACCTTACGCCGCGTCGGCCTTCAATCAATATGTGGTCGACAGCAGTCTTCTGAACTCTTCGCTGAATCCGGTGCTGACGTTTGAGACGGCCACGGGAACTCCATCCGGGTTCTCCTTTGTGGACCAGACCGGTTTCCGTTCCAATGCTCCCGCGCCGGCGACTACCACCAGCACTACCACGACCAACACAACGTGCGTAGACACCGCGACAGGCACTACCTGCACCACAACGAGCCCCACCGGCACTACCACGACCGTCACAACGTGCACAGGCACCGCGCCCACCACTACCTGCACCACAACGACCACCACCGTGCCCGCACCCGTCACACCCGGCGCTCAGAGCAGTTCTCCGGGCGTCATGGAGCGCATTGACATGACCAATCCGACTGCTTCGGTGAGCAATGCCACCCAAATGGTGGAAGCGCCGCTGCTCGGAACCACGGCTTCCCCCTTCACCCGCACCATCGCGCCGCTCGCCAGCCAGGTTGCCATCATGAACCTGACGGTTTCCGGTGTCACCGTTCTGCCCTGGAACTTCGCCGCCTCGGTCCCGCCGCCCAACATCACCTCGGTGGTGAACGCGGGCAATTTCGGAGGCGACATCGCACCCGGTGGTTTGATCTCCGTCTTCGGGACCAATTTGAGCCCGGTCAACATGGCTTCGTCCGAGATTCCATTGCCCACCGCTCTCGCCAATAGCTGCCTGAGCGTGGACGGCTTGCCAGTTCCGATTCTGTTCGTCTCCCCCACCCAGGTGAACGCTCAGATGCCGTTCCAGGCCGTGGGCGATGTGACACTGATTCTGCGCACGCCCGGCGGCATCAGCAACAACTTTAATGTGGTGATTGAACCCAACGCTCCCAGCGTGTTCTACGGCACGGCGGGACCGGAAGACAACATCCCCACCGTGGTCCGTTTCGACGATAACGAACTCATCACGCCTTCCCATCCGATTCATCGCGATTCGGGCTCGGCGCTGGTGATTTACCTGACTGGCCTGGGCCAGACTTATCCAGCGGTTCCAACCGGACAGCCGGCGCCTTCCAATCCGCTGTCAGTCTCGCTGGTGCAGCCCACCGTCACCCTGGGAGGCGTGAACTTGCCGGTGCTTTATTCCGGCTTGGCTCCCGGCTTAGTGGGCGTCGATCAGATCAACGTCAGTGTGCCCTCCAATGTCCCCACGGGATTCTCTGTCCCCCTGGTGATCACGGAGGGCGACGTTTCAACCTCCATCCCCGAGCGGGTGGTGGATTAACCGCAGATTCTAGATTAGAATGAGAGACACTATGAAACATTTCCTGTCGTTAATGTTTTTGGCTCTTGCCGCGGCGGCTACACCGGCGGCATTTGCCCAGAAGTGGGAAGTTGGCATCGGAGCAGGCGGCAGTTTTCTAACCTCCGAAACCATCACCAACCCGGCGGGTAATGCCGACGCCGGCCGCGATCCGGGCCTGGCCGTGAGCGCCTGGCTCGACAACAACATTGGCAGCGGAGTATTCGGCGGGGAGCTCCGCTACGACCACGAGGCCGGCGATCTAAAGCTGTCCTCGGGTGGCACCACAGTCAAGTTCGCCAGCCAAAGCAACGCCGTTCACTATGACGTCGTTGTTAACTTTGCCTCTTCTGAATCGGCCGTGCGGCCCTTTATCGAGGGCGGCGCCGGAGTGAAATGGTATACCGGCACCGGCACCGAGCAAGTATATCAGCCGCTGTCGAATATCGCGGTGTTCAGCGACGTCAAGGACCTGAGAGCCCTGGTTTCGGTGGGAGCGGGCTTGAAATTCAATATCGCCAAGTCAGTCCTGCTGCGTCTCGAGGTGCATGACTACCTGACTCCGTTTCCCAACCAGCTGATCGCGCCCATGCCGGGATCCAGCGTGGGCGGCTGGCTGAACGACTTCGTGGCTGAGGTCGGAATCGGCTACGCTTTCTGATCTCAATCTTCCGGCGCCCGGCGGGTTTCCCGCCGGGTCGCTAGCGGCTGCCTTCCAAAGAATAGGCGGTTTTGACCAATGCATGTTTCTGGCGCCTCCCAAGTAACGCTGGGGCTTTTGATTCTGTTCGGACTGTTCGTGATTTATACGCGGTTCAAGAACTGGCTGCAGAGCAATGTCCCGATCATCTTCTATATCGTTTTGATCGCCTACATGCAGTCCACCGAGGGCTCGGTTCCGTTTTGGCTGATTTTTACAGGGTTCGCGCTGGCGCTCATGCTGCGCTTTGAATTCATGAACAACGGCTTTACGCGCGTGGTGAAAGTCCTGGAAGTGACCGCGCTGGGCGTAATGCTCTACCTCTCGGCGGGCATGCTGCTGCAGTAGCTACTCTTTCTACTTGCCGCTACTTGGCTCTACTTCTCCAACGGCAAACCAGATTCCTGATACAAACGCCACCCGCCATCCAATGAGATGGCGTTGCTGTAGCCCATCTGCCGCAGCGCATCCGCTGCCAGCGCCGAGCGGTATCCACCGCCGCAATACAGCACCAGCTTGGCATCCTTGCGCGGAACGCGCGCTTCAATGTCGCGCTCGATGATTCCCTTCCCCAGGTGTATGGCGCCCGCCGCGTGCCCGGCCGCCCACTCACTGTCTTCGCGTGTATCGATCAATACGTGCTCTTCGCCAGCGGCGCGCAGCCGCTGGTACTCGCCGATATCGATTTCTTGAATTCGGCCTTTGGCGCTGTTCACCAACGCCAGGAAACCAGGATTGTGAACCTTTGGTGCGGTCATATTATGCGCTCGATTCGCGCGCCAGCGCGCGCCAATTTCTCCTCGATTTTCTCATAGCCGCGGTCGATGTGGTACACGCGATCCACCAGGGTTTCGCCGTGCGCCACCAGGCCCGCCAGCACCAGCGACGCGCTGGCGCGGAGATCGGAAGCGATCACCTGCGCGCCGGTCAGTTCTGTTACCCCCGCCACAATGGCCTGCCGGCCTTCCACGCGGATAGTTGCTCCCATCCGCGCCAGTTCCTGCGTGTGCATGAAGCGGTTTTCAAAAATGGTCTCGCTAATGAAGGAGATTCCCTCCGCGAGCGTGATGAGCGCCATGTACTGCGCCTGCAAGTCGGTCGCGAACCCGGGAAATTCTTCAGTCGTGATGTCAGTGGCGCGTAGGCGGGAGGCTGCCCGCACGCGCAGCGCGCCCTCGCCCGCCGCGGTGATATCCACGCCAGCTTGCCGCAATTTCGCGGTCAACGCATACACGTGTTCGGGAACGAAACCTGAAACCACCAGGTCGCCGCGCGTGATGGCACCCGCGATCAGAAATGTGCCGGCTTCAATGCGGTCCGCAATAATTGTGTGCTCGGTTCCGTGCAAAGCGGCGACCCCTTGCACGCGGATGGTCGACGTGCCGGCGCCTTCCACGCACGCACCCATCTTGTTCAGCAGCAGCGCCAAATCCTGCACCTCGGGTTCGCGCGCGGCGTTGTGAATGACAGTTTCACCTTCAGCCAAAACGGCGGCCATTAGCACGTCCTCAGTCCCGGTGACTGTGATGCGGTCGAAGTGCACCAGCGCTCCCTTCAAACCGTGCGGCGCTCGCGCTTCCACGTAGCCATGCGAATGCTGGATCTCGGCGCCGAGCTGCTCGAGTGCCGCCACGTGCAAATTGATCGGACGAGCGCCGATCGCGCAGCCGCCCGGCATCGACACTCGCGCTCGGCCCGTGCGAGCCACCAGCGGCCCCAACACCAGGCTCGAGGCACGCATGGTCTTCACCAGATCGTAGGGCGCCTCGGGATGATCCAGCCGGGCGGCGCGCACCGTGACGCTCCCGTCCGCGACTTCCAGATCCGCCCCCGCATGCTGCAACAACTGCTGCATCGTGCCGATGTCGCGCACCGGCGGAATGCGCCGGAGCGTTACCGGATCGCTGGTGAGCAAACAGGCCGCCAGTGCTGGCAGCGCGGAATTCTTGGCTCCGCCCACCGCGATCTCGCCTTCCAGCGGCACGCCACCTTGGATGCGGAATTTGTCCATAGTTGTTAGTTGTTGGTTGTTAGTTCTTGAGTGCCTCGGAGAGCCGGCCGCCTGCCGCAGCCAGGCGCGCCTCGGCCGCGCCGCGATCGAGCGCTAGCCTGGCCATCAAAATTGCCACCCGCACATCGCCGGCCTCGGCGAGCAGTTCACCCGCCCGCTCGTAAGTAACCGCCGCGCTCGCGGCAATGATGCGCGCGGCGCGGTCCCGCAGCTTGGCATTGCGCGGCTGCACGTTGACCATGAGGTTGCCGTAGACATAACCCAGGCGGATCATAACCGCCGTGCTGATCATGTTCAGCACCAATTTCGTCGCGCTGCCGGCTTTCATGCGCGTCGATCCGGCGATCACTTCCGGGCCCGCCAGAGGCGTAATTGCGATGCGCACCGCGCGCGAAAGCGGTGAATCGGGCGTGCAACTGATCCCGACGGTCAGCGCGCCCAACCGATTCGCCTCCTCCACCGCGCCCAAAACATACGGGGTCCGGCCGCTGGCGGCTATTCCGGCCAGAGCGTCTTTCGCTATGAACCCGCGGGCGATCAGGTCGCGGCGGCCTTCTTCGGGATGGTCTTCAGAGGCCTCCGTAGCGTGCGCCAACGCCGCCTCGCCGCCGGCGATGATGCCCTGGACCAAGTCCGGCTCCACGTGGAACGTCGGCGGACATTCAGCGGCATCCAGGACGCCCAAACGGCCGCTGGACCCTGCCCCGATATAGAAAAGGCGCCCGCCGGCTCGCATTCGATCCACGATCCGATCGACGGCTTCAGCAATTTGGGGAATCTCGGCCGCTACCGCGCCCGCCACCTTCTGATCTTCCTGATTAATGATGGCGAGGACATCGGCCGTTCGGAGAGTGTCGATATGAGCGGAAGCCGGATTCGGCTGCTCGGTCAGGAGAGCTTCCAGGTTCACTTCAGGAGATTCACTTAAGCGCTGAAGGAGCTACCGCACCCGCAGGTGCTCTTGACATTGGGATTGTTGAACTTAAACCCCGATCCTTCCATGGTTTCCACGTAGTCCACCTCGGCGCCGTCCAGATACAACAGGCTGGCCTGATCGATGAACACCTTCAGATCGTCGAATTTGTAGGTTTTGTCCAACATGTTCGGGGTGTTTTCGAAAGCCATCGAATAGCTGAATCCGGAGCATCCGCCGCCCACCACTGCAATGCGGAGCCCGGCTGGCTTGGGATCCTGGCTTCCCAAAATCTCCCTCACCTTGGTCACGGCTGTCTCGGTCAGTTGAACCATTTCTAAGATCTCCTATTGGCTGAACTCTCTAGAAGCTATTATCACCCGAACGCTCGCGCATCGCAAGACGCTAGTACTCAACCCTTTGGATGTTAAGATCGCTGGTAGGATGCAAGTCCGGCTAAATTTCGCTCAGGAGGCCCAACTGACTGCAACCGCAGCCCCTTGGCATACGTCTGGCAGGGTGTATGAGCGCTGTTTCGGGAACTCTGCCTTTTCCGGCGTCCGGCACCCGGGTTCAGGCCAAGACCAGAGTGGATCACCGGAATTCTGAAGAAGCTTCGCTGGTGCGGCGGGTTCAGGCCCGGGACGAGATCGCGTTTAGCGAAATCGTGGGGCGCTACCAGGCCAAGGTATTCTCCATCATCTTTGGAATTCTCCGGAATCACAACGACGCCGAGGACATCGCCCAGCAGGTTTTCGCAAAGATCTATTTCTCGATCCAAAGCTTCGACTTTCGCAGCTCGCTGCTGACCTGGATTTACAAGATCACGGTCAACGAGTGTTACGACTATCTGCGCAAGAAGCGCGTGCGAAAACTGGTTTACGAGAGCGATTTTTCCGAAGAAGACGCGCAGCGGATGCAGAACAGCGAGTCGGCTGTCGGCCAGGAGCCGGCCGTGGATACGCAACTGGCGCGCAAGGATCTGGTTACCAAGCTCCTGGCAAAACTGTCGAATGAAGACCGGAGCCTGCTGCTTCTCAAAGAGGTGGAAGGCCATTCGGTGGAAGAGTTGTCGCAGATGACGGGCATGAACGAAAATACAATAAAGGTGAAATTGTTTCGCGCGCGCCAGAAACTATTGAAGGTCGCGCAACGTCTGATGCGGGGCGGGCAGTCGCTCGCGTGATGTGATAGAACAGTTGGAACGAAACGGACGAATCGATCCGTACAAGTCAAAGCAGTCTTTTATGAGGGAAGAAGTCAATGCATCAATCAATCAGGAAGAATCTTGAGGAGTATCTAAAAGGCTCCGTTTCAGAGATTCCGGCGGAGTTTCACCGGCACTTGGGAGAGTGCCGGGACTGCGCGAGCGAGCTGCGGCGGCTGGAAGAACAGTCGCAACTGCTGCGATCGCTGCAGAGCAAAAAGGACGCCGGACCGCGCGCTGGATTCTACGCGCGCGTGATGGAACGGATCGAAGCGCAACAACCGTTTTCGATCTGGTCTGTGTTCCTGGATCGCAAATTCGGATTTCGGCTGGCCGTAGCTTCGGGCATGCTTGCAGCGCTGCTCGCCGGATATCTGGTGACTTCGGAACCGGGCGGATCCGAGACCGGAGTTGCGAGTACGGTTGCGACAGCCGGAGCGGCCTCCGATACAGGCGACCAGCTGCAGCGTGACGCGGTGCTGGTGGATCTGGCCAGCTACCACCAGTAGCGGCTATGCTTGCATCGGATCGGCCAAGCTGGCAGAATCCGCGCATTCTGACGACGCTGGTGCTGGTGTTTTTAACCGGCGCGCTGGCGGGCGCCATCGGCATGCGCGAAGGTTTGCACGAGCAGTTGCATCGCGGCGCCGCTTACTGGCGCGGTGACAAGGCGGAGTTTTCCTACCTGCGGCTGAAGACCGAGCTGAATCTGACGCCGGAGCAATCCGAGCGTCTGAAAACCATTCTGGATGATTACGTGAAGTATCACGAGGATCTGGAAGCGCAGATTGAGGACGTGCGCGCTACGGGGCGCACAAAGATCGTGCAAATACTCACGCCCGAGCAGCGCAAACGCTTCGAAGAGCTTTCCGACAAACTTCCCGCGCGGTAGACCAGCTTGGCATTGTGGTGTGGGACTGGCGCGCAACCCTCCCTAGGTCGCATTGCGCGCCCGCGATTCGACTATTTCAATTGGTGGGGAGGGCGCTTGGATATGAAGAATCCACCGTGATTCGCTCCCCCTCTATGGTTCCCGCGAGGTGGTCGACCTGTTTTCCCGTGGGGTCATAGATGTTCTCGGTAAAACTGCCAGCGTAGAAGGTGCCATCGGGAGACAGGGTGACCTGTTCACGAAGGTTGATATAGTTGGCAACTTTTCCGGTAGTCGGGTCGAACGCGATCGGAAAATGGTTGAGTTCGAATCCCAAGAACCCAGTCTGCATCCAGGTGCCCAGACAGAAGCCGCCGCCTGGGACGCCGGCAGAATTTTGTATTTCGGTTCCGTCGCTGTGCCATTGGGTAAACCCGAAGTCGAGCAGTGCGCCGTCCGGGATGGAGGGATTGTGGCTCGTGTTGCCCTTGGATATCAACTGAATTTTCCAGAGCCCGACGATCGACGCGGTGGTCGGGCTGTCATCAGACGCCTTTTCCGCCGCTGCTGCCGCAAGTACGCGCCCACCGACCGCGTGCTCGGGAAACTCAAAGGGGCCTCGCAAATTCAGATCCCCGCAACTTGCGAAGGCATTGGAGACGAACAGCGTCACGAAGATCCCCGCACTCAAGCTCATGGTAATTGCTCGAGAGATTGTTTTCATAAAGTTCCTCTTTCTGCCGCGGGTAAATCCCGCGTACAATCTCAAGGGCGCAATCCGGCAGCAAGAACTGGCACCGGCCTAGGGAAAATTTTAGGCGCTCAGCTCGGTCAGCAGCCACGCCCGAGCCACCTTCCAATCGCGCATCACGGTGTCGGAAGAGACCTTCACCACCTCGGCAGTCTCTTTGACGCTTAGACCGCCGAAAAATCGCAGCTCCACGATCCGGGCTTTGCGCGGGTCAACTTCGGCCAACGCGTCCAGTGCGTCATCGAGAGCCAGCAGTTGGCGCGCCGGAGTCTGAGCCACATCCAGGGTCTTGGTGAGGTCCAAAGGCTGCGCTTTGCCGCCGCGCTTGGCGGCTGCCTTGCGGCGGGCCCGATCAAGCAGGATTCGGCGCATCAGCGTGGCTGCCACGGCGAAGAAATGCGCGCGGTGCTGCCAGTCCACTTGCTGCGCGTTCACCAGGCGCAGGTACACCTCGTGAACCAAATCCGAGCTTTGCAGGCTGTATCCTGCGCGCTCATTTTGCAACAGGTGCCCAGCCACGCGGCGCAGTTCACGGTAGACGCGCGGAGTTAATTTTTTCAGGGCTTGAGAATCGCCTTCCGCCCAGGCGCGCAGAAGCTGGGTGGTGTCGGAGGTGGATGAGTTTGCCATGGCCCCGTCTTGGGAAGTATAGAATATGTAGAAACAATTGGGATTTTGCGGGGATGACACCAGAGCATTGGCGCCAGATCGAAGATCTCTATCACGCGGCTCGGAAGGGTGGTCCCGCCGAGCGCGCGGCTTTGCTGGAATGCACCGATCCGGAGATCCGCGCGCGCGTCGAACGGATGCTCGCGCTGGAATCGAATGGACAGATTCTTGATCGATCGGCTAGCGACTTATTGGCCGACCAGACAAAAACCGCGATCACCGCCGGAACCCAACTCGGTCCCTACCAGATTGAAGCTCAAATTGGCGCCGGCGGCATGGGAACCGTGTACCGCGCCGTGGATACGCGATTGGGACGGGTGGTTGCCATCAAGATCGCGGCCGAGCGCTATAGCGAAAGATTTCAACTCGAAGCGCGGGCAATTTCCACCCTGAACCATCCGCACGTTTGCACGCTCTACGACGTCGGCCCGAATTATCTGGTGATGGAGTTCATTGAAGGCTCCACGCTGGCGGCGGAGATCAAGAAAGGTCCGCTGGCTCCTGAAGCGGCGGCCAGCTACGGCGCGCAAATCGCTGGCGCATTGGCGGAGGCGCACTCGCTCGGAATCGTACATCGCGACTTGAAGCCTTCCAACGTGATGCTCACTCGCCATGGCGTGAAAGTACTCGATTTCGGGTTGGCTAAGGTGCTGACTGAAGCTGGCATAACCGACACCAACGCCATCATGGGCACGCCAGCGTATATGGCTCCGGAACAGGTGGAGGGCCGCGAGCCGTCGAGCGCCACGGACCTGTTTTCGCTCGGCCTGGTGCTGTATGAAATGGCCGTCGGGAAGCTACCCTTTCCGGGCGCGTCGTTGGGACAAATGCTTTCGAGCGGGGCCCATCCCGCCGTGCCCGCACCTTCGCGCGAGCGCGTGGGGGTTCCGGCCAGCCTGGATGGATTGGTCGCCAAGCTTCTCGAAAAAGATCCGGCCAAGCGCCCGCAATCCGCATCCGACGTGGCGCGGGAGTTGTCGGCAATTGCCGATCGACTGGCCGCTGCGCCTCTGGGATCTCGATGGCGTCCCGTCTACGTTATCCCCGCTGTCGTAGTGCTTCTCTCGCTCGCGGCATGGCTCTACCTGCGATCCAAAGTGCCTGAAACCAAACCCCCAATCCCCAACAACCCAGCCTCCTACACCCAGCTCACCAGCTTTACTGATTCGGCGGTTTCGCCCACGCTTTCCCCTGACGGCCGGATGCTCGCCTTCTATCGCAGCGATCATCCATTCGGCACGTCGGATCAGATTTGGATCAAGCTGCTACCTAACGGCGAGCCGGTTCAAGTGACGCACGATCCGCGTACGAAATACAATATCGCGTTTTCTCCGGACGGCTCCCAGATCGCGTACACCGTATTTGGATTTGAGACCTATACCGTACCCACGCTGGGTGGCGATTCCAAACTGTTCCTCCCGAATTCAGCGGGACTGAGCTGGCTGGACGACGGCCACGTGCTGTTCTCAGAAATTAAGACCGGAATCCACATGGGGATCGTGACCTCGAAACCAGACCGGTCCGATCTTCGTGAGATCTATTTCCCGGCGCACGCGCGCGGCATGGC
>Ga0182015_10007286_pt1 | contig 10828 bp, 12 predicted proteins | sample 712P3MmetaG_FD_120478 | JGI IMG/M metagenome (GOLD analysis project Ga0182015, IMG submission 120478) | Permafrost microbial communities from Stordalen Mire, Sweden - 712P3M metaG | ecosystem: Environmental > Terrestrial > Soil > Wetlands > Permafrost | place: Sweden: Stordalen | collected...
CGGGCAGCTGGTGGGTGTCGAATCCTGACTTGCCTGGGGCGGAATAGACGAGATTGTCTATGCGACGGTCTACGGTGTTGAGGAAGCCATTGAGGTTTGCGTTTGGATTGGTCGATGAGGTAAATTGGGGCCGTAGAGCTGCTGAGCCAAAAGTTTCATCGAGCAGTGCGTGGTCTTGTCGGAGACGAAGGTTCTCGAGATGCGGCTGGTTGATTACCTGCACCCGCTTGTTGGAGAGTTTGCGTAGAGTTGGCCGACTCGTAGAGAAGCAACGGCAGACAGTCTGCTGTAACTGAAGTACCCGGCTTGGACGTAGAGCCATATCCGAAAAATTGAACGTTTCGACAGGTTTTCCCCTCCCTTGTTGCGGCTCGATCGGCGGCGCAAAAAATTCTTTTCTATAGGAAGACTTTAAAGCCACAGTTGGAAGGGAATTCCAACTCAAAAACATCATCGAGCTCCTATTGGCTGCCACACCTTAATGGAGACCACTGTGTGATCCGTACAAGCCGTCAGGACGAGGGAAATGCGTACGCAGGGATTTCTACCGAGCCTATCGACGCCAGAAGATGCAGCGTCATTCGAACACTCGGTTCTCCCTTTCTACCACGTTGCTATAGAGCACATCTCTGAATATCTCAACCCGTCGGAAATTTACTCGACCACAAATCCTTTCGTCCTTGGATCCTTTTTATCTGTTGTTTCTTCCTTGACAGTCTTTGTAGTCAGCTTGTCAACGGGAAACTGGTCATGGTGTTTTCTCGAAGACACTGCCTTTCTAAATCCTTAGGGTCGACCGATTGTGGGCAATTATCCCTGTTCTCTACAGCTTCCACTACCTCACGTTTGCCGCCTTGCACGGCTTGCTATCTCCCCGGCTATTGCTGATCTCGGCCCTTCAGCTACTGTGGGGTGCCAGACTTACTTTCAACTATTGGAGAAAGGGCGGATTCCAAAGGTTTTATCCCACCCTACTCCTGATTCCCTATTTAATATTGGTAGAGGTTCCGAAGATTATCGATGGGTATACGTTCGCAAACTGGTAATGGCAAACTTGCCATCTGCTTTGGAGCCTCTGGTGCTGGTCACCTTTAACCTGGTGTTCATAAGCTTCATTCAGAATATTTTGCTTTTCCTCATAACCTCGCCGTATTCTCCTCAATCACATGAAACTAATTTCCTTCAGAAATTACTTGGTCATGTTGACGGGACCCGAAACTCCTATCAACTACTTGGACTTTATCTGTCTGACATCTGTTATCGCATCCCTGGCCATAGAGACGCTGGCCGATGAACAGCAATGGGTGTATCAAAATGCAAAACACGCCACACCGTCAAAAAGCACTCGGTCTCACTCGAAAGAATCTTCTGCTGCCTCATACTGCCAACCCGAAGACTTGCAGCGAGGATTTATCACTGGAGGCCTTTTCCGGTACTCAAGGCACCCCAATTTTACCTGTGAGCAGCTCAATTGGTATCTGTTCTACGCCTTTGGATGTATCGCAACGGTAACGTTCTGTGGCAAATCGATGTATTGACTGTTTTAGCGAACTTGGTGGAATTGGACGCTTGTTGCTCCGGTGGCACTTACTCTGGTGATATTTTCAGTTCTATCCCCTTAATCTGTCCAAGAGAGTTAACCGATGCTTCAGGGTTCGACAATTCTAACGGAATGGATTACGAAGCAGAAATACCCGTATGATCTTGCAATCTGAGATTTGGCTGATTTTCCATGAAGGGAATATAAAGTGTATCAAAGGAAGGTGGGAAAGTTTTTGCCTTTGCCTGGATATGTATGGGACGGCGATAAGGCTAAGAAATACGAGTAGGTCGATGAATGGAAAAGGATTGTCTTGTTAAATATTTTTGGGATAAGAGCAATGGATATTTTGAGGGGTGAGATAGATCTAGATGTTGCCGAGCCAACGAGCAAACTTGTGATGTGGACCAGGGGCAAATTTCCCGTTGGGTCCTCGCACACTCTCACAAACTCGCGTCGATCGGCTGTTTTGACGAGTGTCTTTGTGCAAGAAAAACCAAAAGTCATGGCTGCTACTGCCATGGACGACCCTCCAGACTCTTTATCAGCGACTGCCTCGCCTCTCAGCGAAGACACAACCACAACAACCACCATCATCGCTGCCTCGTTTGATCCAACTTTGCTCACAGAATACGTCGCCGACCTCGCAGTCGTGGCTCTCAATGCCTCGCGTGAAGATCTCCGCCTCTCGCTCCTCTCCTACCCGGACACGCTTCAGAGGTGTTCCAGATTTGCTGCCGATCCGAATAATCTTGTCCTCTACCTGAGAAAGGAGACTGGCGACACGAGCTCGCAGATTGGTATTGGCCCCCTTTTTTTCCAAAAGTGTGTTGATGATTTTCAGGGGATGGCAAAACGCCGTTTGTGTATTATCTCGGTACAGAATACTCTGCTGGCCCTGCAACAGTCGCATCCATCGCCATAATTAAACGTCCTCTCCCACTCGACTCGAGCATTCCTCTTCAAAGTCAACTCCAGTTTGTGCTCCTTCCAGGACTGCCCGCGCGTACAGGCCAAGAGACGGTATCACCGTATGAAAGTTTACATTCGATTGTTCGATTGGCAATTTCTCCCTATTTCGAGTCATTTACAAGGGGAGACCCAGACCAAGCTGTCAGACGCGGAAAAGGACTCGAAGACGCCAAAACAGGTAACGTATCCACTTCGGTGTAATCGCTGACAATTCATAGGCATCCCGTTGACCAAGAAAAAGATCGCAGAACTGGAACTCTCACTCTTGCACCTCCAGCAAAACGTCGAAATCCCAGAAATTACGCTTCCAATTCCGACACTTGTCCAGAACGCGATTAACCAGGCAACATCTCCCTCCATCATAGTGGTTAACCCTCAGGCCCAAGCAAGGAATATTCGACCTACGACAGCATTGTTGCCCCAAGACATCATAAGCGATCCTGTGTTTCTCAACTCGATCCAAGGAACGGTCAACTCGTGGATCAAATCAATTCAAGCCATCACAAAGATGACCCGCGATCCTTCTAGCGGAACGGCGTCCCAAGAGATCAACTTTTGGATCTCCCTCGAAAACGCCCTGGACAGCATCGACAGACAACTCAAAAGCGATGGTGTTAGCCTCACGCTCGACGTTCTTCGCCAAGCGAAACGATTCCACGCGACAGTCAGTTTTATCGCAGACACAGGACTTAAAGAAGCTGCGGAGAAAGTTCAAAAGTATAACCAACTAATGCGAGAATTCCCAATCAACGAACTTCTCTCGGCCACGAGCTTGGACAGACTTCAGGAAGCCCTCGTGTTGATATTCGGCCATCTGACAAAGAAACTCCGAATATCGCCTTATCCGATTCGCAGAGCGTTGCCGCTAGTCGAGGCAATTTCCGGCGACCTCGACACGCAACTTCACAGTCTTTTGAGCGGTAGACGATTGATGCATTACGAATACAGCGAGTTCGAAAAATTGATGAATGCGTCAGACGACGTGTTTCAAACTTGGGACGATCAACTCAAAGAATTCACCAACGTCGCTCGAGAAGTCACACGTAAACGTTCCGAGAAATTCATTCCCATCAAAATCGTCCCCCGCCACAGTGCAACGCAAGAACGGCTGCAATATCTACGTACCTTCCGGAAAGCTCACGAACAACTCCAAAAGACGGTCGCAAATGTCGTTGAGGCCCATGAAAATACCACACATCGTCGTGGAGATGACCGAAGCAACTTCCTTTCTGAGAGTTTCGGGGATATGGACGCTATTGGAGAAGTGCGTCAGGCATATGAATCGTTAAAAGACGTCGATGTCCTCGATCTTTCGGCAGGTATCCTGTTTTGTTGCAGCCTCATCTAACCTTAGATGGGACTGAGTTATGGGTTGCGGCTGAAAATTCGTACAATGATCGCATCGCCCAAGTCGAAAATGCCATTATCGCAAAGCTACGTGAACGTTTAGCGAAAGCTAGTACTGCGAACGAAATGTTTCGGGTCTTCTCGAAATATAATGCCCTCTTCGTTCGGCCAAAAATTCGTGGCGCAATTCAAGAATATCAAACTCAACTCATCGAAAATGTAAAGACGGATATCGCGTCGCTTCATGATCGCTTCAAATTACAATATGGAAATTCGGAAGCTCATGCGATGGCTCAACTCCGAGACTTACCACCAATCTCCGGAGCGATCATCTGGGCTCGGCAGATTGAGAGACAGTTGAATACTTACATGCGTAGGGTTGAAGATGTCCTTGGAAAGGGTTGGGAATTGTATGCAGAGGGACAAAAATTGCAGAATGAGAGTCTTATTTTCCGGAAGAAACTCGACACGCGCGCTGTACTATCCCTAGGTAACGGGGCTAACCTGAGCTCAGATTTACGACGCCTGGTTGCAAGATGTTTCGCAGCGCCAACTTGCGATTTCGGGATTTATCTTCAAGATCACTCATAATCGTGCTTCTGGATCGCTCCAATTGCAAGTCAACTTTGATCGCCAGATCATTGCCTTGTTCAAAGAAGTCCGCAATTTCGTATGGCTTAATTTCCAAGTCCCGCACGCCGTCAGCAACGTCTCTAAGGAAGCCAAGCGCGTCTACCCTTACGCAGTATCTCTTGTCGAGACGATTCGTACGTACACTCAGACCCTCCGCAAAATTGAGTCGATGTCCTCAGTGTCCACTCTTCTCTCTGGGTTTCGCATGGAGGTCCAGAATCTGATTGCCAAAGGTTTCCACCTCTCTCTCTGCAATTTTTGACTGAATAGGGATGCAAATGAAATGGGAGTCGTTTGTGCACTCTTTCGATCCTCATCATCGATCGGGGGCGTATTTGGCAAATGGCAGCACTGACGGCTCCGCGCATCCTCCTGTACGGGAGAGTCGACATATTCAATTTGTACGAGATTTCGCGATATCAACATCCACGCTGCAATCAAAAACCGATACGCTAATCTCAATTCATGATGACGTTCTCTATTGCCTTAACGAGCTTAAATCATGTCCCTATGTTTCGAGCGCGTTCACAGATTCCGTGCGTCGAATACAAGCCCTGGTATATCATCTCATGCGAAGTGCGTCTAATTGATAAGGTCGATCGAATGAATTTGGAGAATTATGTCAACTTGACAGTGTGGGTGGAGGAACTCAATAGTACAATCGAAGGAGTGCTTCTTGAACGATTGAAGGAAGCAATTGCCGCTTGGACAACGGCCTTCAATTCTGATGGGCGCCCAGGTGAGATGTACGGTCACAAATCGCGGAAAGCTCCTTTCAACAAATCTGCCGAGGAGAACAACAAGAGCAAGCTAATATCCGTTGAGACGATCCTTCACGAGCTTACAATCCGCAATCAAACTATCTTTCTTGAGCCTCCTCTAGAGCATGCAAAAGCTATCTGCTTCTCAAGCTTACATGACTGGCTGGGTACCCTTTGACCCTGAAAGTTCTAATTCTAATTTCTAGGGGTGGTTTGTAATCTTCAACGAGTGCAAGCGTCTCGGTATGAATTATCCGTGCATCGTTCTTCAGGAGAACGAGTGAGTGGAACGAGCTACATGTCATTGGTAATTCCCGTCTTCAAGTAATCTAAATCCGATAGCTCGACAAAATTGCAACCTCAGAGTTGAAATCAGCTTATTTGACTGTTGAAGGCCGACTCATAGAAGCTGCTTCCTACGTTGACCGCTGGCTACAATTCCAGTCACTATGGGATCTTCAGGCAGATCAAGTATACAACACTCTCGGCGATGATCTCAGTAATTGGTTACAAATTATAGTCGAAATCCGAAAGTCTCGAGCTACATTCGATACGTCAGAGGTTTTCCGCTCTTTTGGAGTCATCGCAATCACCTTTGATCAAGTTCAAAGCCGAGTCAACGCAAAATATGATGCGTGGCAAAGGGACATCGTTCAGCGCTTCGCCGGCGTCCTATCAATAGCAATGAGGGACCTGTACGCCGACTTACAGAAAGCCCGGATCGATCTCGAACGCCAATCTCTCGAAGCTTCCACTACCGCCCAAGCAGTATCCTTCATCACGATTGTTCAGAAATCCGAGCAGAGGATGAAGACCTGGGAACCCCTGGTTGACACCTTCCAAAAGTCGCAAAATACGCTTTCCCGAGAACGATATCACTTCCCTGATGATTGGCTCCACATTGATCAAATATCTGGTGAATGGACTGCGCTCAAGGAAATTCTAGCTCGGAAGAGCAAACAAGTCCAAGATCAGTTTGGTAAAGCCCTTTTTTAATACTTATTCTGACACTAGAAACTCTACGTTCAAATATTCTTGCGGAAGATCGTATCGTCGGCGAGAAAGTTTCGAATTTGATTGCGAATTGGAATTCGGAGAAGCCTGTGGCTGGGAACCTTCTGCCTGAGGACGCCCTTGCTACTCTAGTTAGTTTCGATGTCAGATTCAGGAACGCCGAAACGGAATATGATACGGTTGCGAAAGCCAAAGAAGCGCTCGACCTTCCTCACTCGCCACCCAACCCAGTCCTTCCTTTACTCGATGAGTTGCAAGACTTCAAATCGGTTTGGACGGCATTATCGAAAATCTGGGAAGCCCTCCAAGACTTGAGAGATACAATTTGGACGAGCGTTGTACCGCGAAAAGTGCGTCATAACCTGGACGGTCTGGTCGCTGTTACTAAAGATATGCCGAGTCGTATGCGACAATACTCAGCTTTCGAATATGTTCAGGGAGTGCTGCAAAAACTGATTAAAATTAATCCTATGCTCACGGAACTCAAGTCAGACGCGGTTAAAGAACGACATTGGACAAAGATTTTCAAATCGTGTCGGAGCCGTGAGAGGTACCTTCCTTCCACTATGACTCTCGGCATCATTTGGGACTTGGATCTATCGGCAAACGAGACAGTCTTGCGCGATGTGATCGTCCAAGCGCAAGGAGAGATGGCATTGGAAGAATATATGCGACAGGTCCCGTCTTCATCATTTCTGAAACTCATGAGTTAGGTCCGAGAAACCTGGACAAACTATATCCTCGATCTCGTCAACTACCAAAACAAGTGTCGATTGGTCAAAGGATGGGATGACTTGTTTTCAAAATGCGGAGAAAACTTGAATTCTCTCACGGCGATGAAATTCTCTCCGTACTACAAAGTTTTCGAAGAAGACGCTACACACTGGGAGGACCGATTGAACCGTGTGCATGTCACCTTTGATGTTTGGATCGATGTCCAACGTCAGTGGGTGTATCTCGAAGGCATTTTCGCCGGCAATGCGGATATCAAACAACTTCTTCCCGTCGAGTCGTCAAGATTCCAAAATATCAATTCGGAATTCCTGTCCCTAATGAAGAAGGTCTCAAAGTCACCATACGTCATGGATGTCTTGAACATCCCGAATCTCCAAAAGTCCCTCGAACGTCTTGCAGATCTACTCAGCAAAATCCAGAAAGCTCTTGGAGAATATCTAGAGCGCGAACGGGCCGGGTTTCCTAGATTCTATTTTGTCGGCGACGAAGATCTACTCGAGTTGATCGGTAACAGTCGGGATGTCGTTCGGGTACAAAAGCACTTTCGGAAAATGTTTGCAGGACTGCATAGCTTGAGGCTGAGCGAGGACGCAACGGCAATCGTCGGAATAAATTCAAAGGAAGGAGAAACGATTAGCCTGCGGAAACTCATCTCCTTTGCGCGCAATCCGAAGATCAATGACTGGCTTTCAGCTCTCGAACATGAGATGAAGCAAACTCTGGCGGTATTGACAACGGAAGCGGTTCACGATTTTGCAGCTTTGTTTGGCACAACATTCGATCGGACTCAATTCCTTTCATTCCTCGACCGGTATCCAGCTCAAGTCGTCCTTCTCGCCACTCAGATCGTCTGGACTCAGTCAGTTGAAGCAGCCCTTTCGAAACAAGGCTCAAGCTGTCAGTCTCTCACCGACGTCCACGATCAGATCGAGCACGTCTTGCAAGCATTAGCGGAAACAGTTCTACTCGATCTCGAAGTCATCCAACGTAAAAAATGCGAACACCTCATCACAGAAATGGTTCACCAGCGCGATGTGATTGTTGGTCTTTTGGGTCATTCAGTTTCCTCTGCCGACAGCTTCCACTGGCTGTATCAAATGCGTTTCTATCATGCCACGGACGGCGACATCATCGACAATCTAGTTGTTCGGATGGCGGATGCTTCTTTTCAGTATGGCTACGAGTATCTTGGGGTTGGAGAACGTTTGGTGCAAACTCCTCTGACTGATCGTTGTTACTTGACCCTCTCGCAGGCACTGAGTCAGCGCCTTGGTGGTTCACCTTTCGGGCCTGCAGGAACCGGTATTTCCCACGAAATCGTGTGCTAAAGGTGTAGGTAAAACGGAATCTGTGAAAGCATTGGGAGGTCAGCTTGGCCGATTTGTTCTAGTCTTTTGCTGCGATGATACCTTCGACTTTAAGGCTATGGCACGCATTTTCCTTGGAATATGTCAGGTCGGAGCATGGGGGTGTTTTGATGAGTTTAATCGGCTGGAAGAACGGATTTTGAGCGCTGTATCTCAGCAGATTCAGACTATCCAACTTGGGTTGCAATCTTTGTCAGATACCGGCAAGGCAATCATCGACTTGACGGGGAGGTCATTCGAATTACATAAAGACACTGGTAAACCCCCTAATCCTCCGTTCTTATAATAGGTATATTCATTACTATGAATCCTGGCTATGCGGGGCGTTCGAATCTCCCCGACAATCTCAAAAAGCTCTTCAGAAGCGTCGCCATGACTAAGCCAGACAAAGAATTGATAACTCAAGTGATGTTATATTCACAAGGGTTTCAGACGGCGAAGAAGTTGGCGACAAGAATCGTTCCTTTTTTCGACGAATGCCTGCAAGATCTATCCCAGCAGACGCACTACGATTTTGGATTACGCGCATTGAAGAGCGTTCTAGTCACGTCCGGTAATCTGAAGAGAGCACGTTACCAGGAAGGGTATGTTGAAACCAATGTCGGCGATAGCGAGGAGGAGCTGGAAGCAAAATTGATTCTACAAGCCCTCCATGAGACGGTTTCTCCAAAACTAGTTGGGGACGATGTTCAGAAATTAATCAGGTATCTATTCTTAGATGAGAACTATGCTAATTTCCAGAATCGAAGAACACGCATTCCCTGGAGTGGCTTACGAGCCGGCGCGGTTGATAGAGTTGGTCGAGAAGATCAAGTCTGTTGCAGAAGGCCAAAACCTTGTCATTTCGGATCTATGGATCACGAAGATCTTGCAACTCTATCAGATTCAGAGCATTCATCACGGTGTTATGATGGTTGGGGCATCGGGAACTGGAAAGTCAACGGCCTGGAGGATTTTGCTTGAAGCTCTCGGAAAAATTGATGGGGTTGAAGGGGTTTCGTACGTAATCGATCCCAAGGTTATGTCAAAAGATGCGCTATACGGAACTCTTGATTCTACGACGAGGGAATGGACCGACGGTTTGTTTACTCAGGTCCTAAGGAGAATCATCGATAACGTCAGAGGCGAGGGTGACAAGCGGCACTGGATCGTTTTCGATGGTGATGTTGATCCGATATGGGTTGAAAATCTCAACAGGTACGTTTGCTCCCATCTCCTGTTAACGTGATCCAGTGTTCTGGACGACAACAAAATGCTTACACTGCCTAACGGCGAACGCCTAAACTTGCCACCAACCGTCCGTATTATGTTCGAAGTCGAGACTCTCAGATATGCAACGCCAGCAACCGTCAGCCGTTGTGGAATGGTCTGGTTCAGTGGCGATATCGTTGATTCCGACATGCTTGTTCGTCATTATTCTGAGATGTTGAAACATTCTGTCTTCGAGGATCTCGACGAAGACGGTATTTCAGGATCCATTCAACCAGGCAGTGCTGCACGCGACACGCAAGCGGTAGTTGTCGAGGTGGCGGGTAAATACTTCAGCAGTGCCTTCATCGCCAAAGCCTTACAACGAGCGAAGGATTTCGATCATATTATGCAATTCACTGACACCCGAGCACTCAACACCCTGTTTTCTCTCATCCAACGTGCTTGCCATACGGTTCTCGAATACAACGACCAACACTCCGATTTCCCACTCGAATACGATCAGATCGAACACTTCATCTCCCGAAAGCTTCTGTTGTGTTTTGTCTGGAGTTTTGCCGGCGATTGTCCCCTGGACGTTCGACAAATATTTGGCGATTTTCTCTCTCAAATGACGACCATTTCTGTTCCCGTTGGAAGCACATTGCTCGATTTCAATGTGGTCCTGCCATCCGCGACCTGGGATCCATGGCAAGAGGTCGTACCTGAGCGAGACGTTGATCCTCAAGACGTCAACACTGCCGACACGGTCATTCCAACCATCGACACTGTCCGGCATGAAGAAGTTCTTTACTCATGGATGTCAGAGCATCGGCCCGTCATTCTCTGTGGACCACCGGGTTCCGGAAAGACAATGACGCTTTTCAACGCCCTTCGAAAATTACCAAATTTCGAGGTCGCCTCAATCAACTTCTCGAGTGCGACGACTCCCGATCTCGTTGTGAAGTCATTGGAACAATACTGTGAATACAGGAAAACAATGAACGGCACAATGCTTGCCCCTGCTCAGATCGGACGTTGGCTAGTTTTATTCTGTGACGAGATCAACCTCCCGGCACCAGATACGTACGGCACGCAACGAGTGATATCATTCATGCGACAACTTGTAGAACAAGGCGGGTTTTGGAGAACGTCAACACGCACCTGGATAACGCTCGAACGAATCCAATTTGTCGGTGCCTGCAATCCTCCAACGGATGCCGGTCGTGTCCCACTTTCCCCGAGATTTTTGCGCCATTCCCCTGTCATCA
>Ga0182015_10007287_pt1 | contig 10828 bp, 12 predicted proteins | sample 712P3MmetaG_FD_120478 | JGI IMG/M metagenome (GOLD analysis project Ga0182015, IMG submission 120478) | Permafrost microbial communities from Stordalen Mire, Sweden - 712P3M metaG | ecosystem: Environmental > Terrestrial > Soil > Wetlands > Permafrost | place: Sweden: Stordalen | collected...
GAAGCCGCGCCTGGCTTCGAAACAGGCATAAACATTGGAGGGAATTGGGGTGAGCGACGGGGATTGAACCCGCGACCCTCGGTGCCACAGACCGATGCTCTACCAGCTGAGCTACGCTCACCATCGCCAATTTTTTATTGGCTTTTATGAGTTCCGCGACCTCGTGTTGTACCCACATTTGTACCCAAAGCCGAACGGCCACGGACCGGCTTTTGCAGCTTCTTGAAGACTTGTGCGAGCCGATTCATTGCCTGTTTCGATTCCTTGGTCACGACGTTTTTCTTGATGTAGTGGCGTCGTGTGGTCTTTACGTCAGCGTGCCGCAGAATGGCTTGGATGGTCGTCTCATCTTCACCCAGTTGGTAAAGATTTGTGGCCAAACCACGACGAAACCCATGCCAGCCTGACCAGCATTGTACACCAGCTGCATTGAGCTTGGGAACTATGACGCGGCGGGCAAGATTGGCGAGGTTGAGAGGGCGGCCATTTTTCGGACCCGCAAAAACGTAGCCATCACCCCGATGCGGCTCTAGTATTTTTGCCAGAGACTTCAACACTGGAACTGGCGCCTTTGCGTCAATTGTTTTCGTTTTGTCCCGCTCGCTCGTGTTCCACACGGTCCGGGTAATAAAGAACTGACCGTCACGGAAGTCAGACCAGCGCAGTCCTCGCAACTCTGACCGACGCAGACCCGTGAACGCCGCGGTTGCAATGACGGCGCCCGCTAGGGGTTCGTGTTCCAGGGCGGCGATCATGGAACTGATTTCTTTGAGGGAATATGCTTTCGTCTGTTCGGTCGCGATACCTTCCGGGACTTCGCAGTATTCCATCGGGTTGCCAGCGGCCAGGAAAGCATCAACCTGTTTTGCGTAATTTATCGCGGCTACAAGGAACCATTTGATGTGTTTCAGCGAAGTGTGCGACAGCTTGGCTTCTTCGGCGATCCGGTTCAACAATCCTTGTCCGGTACCTGTGCTGAAGTCGCACAGGCGCACATTGGCGAGACGATCCCGCAGATGCTTCGTGAAAATATGTTTGTACCCGAAGATCGTGCTGGGCGCGAGTTTCGCGGCCTGTTCGACATGCGGAAAATACACGTGCTCGATGAAGTTTGCGGCCGTCTGTGTCGTGGCCGTAGTCAGTTTTTCGGGCAGGGAATCCAAGTGCCGCTTTGCCAGGTGCTCAACCGCCCGAGCAGTATTGTATTCGTCTCGGTGCGCAAGTTTCTTGTACTGATCTTTCAGTTTCCGCACGCCATTCTCTTCGACGGGAATTCGATACCGCAGCATCCAGGCATTGCCGCGCAAATAGATGTAAACGCCTGATCGCAGTTTGAAGTGCTTCTCTTTTTTACCTTTGACGTAGATTTTTCCGTTTTGCATCATCGGCTCCAGTTCACGCTAGGTCTTCGCGGTTGCTATCTTTCGTCGAGAACCCGGCAATCTAGGACTGCTCTTTCTCATCTTTGCCTGTCGTTTCTTCCTGCCCGCCGTGTAGTAGTAATCGAGCCTTCTCTTGTTGTCGTTTTTGTGACGGCAAGTCTCGCCTCGGGAATCAGGATATTCACAGAATTCCCGTTTCCCATGAACGTGTACAAAATACTTCCTACACTTTTTGTCCTTGCAACGCTTTGCTTGCTGGGGGTGTTGGTGTAGGTACAGCACGGCTTCGTGAAAGGAATACAGTTTGGTGTTTAATTCATAGACGGTCCCGTCCGGCAAAAGCACCTGTGACGAATTCCAGGCTAGTCCTGGCCGGTCCACATAGAAAACTAACTTCAGAAGGTCGGAGATTGCCGAGGCATTTAATTTGAATCTTGCTTCCCAGACTTTTTGGATGTGGTCTTGCGCATATTGCCACTGCTTCAGACCCTCGCCCAATTTGACTAATTTAGTTTTATAGTTTGGGCCGTTTTTGATTTTGTCGATGTCTTCGGCGCGAATCATCCGCGCACCGTCGATCCGATAGAGGTAATCCCACCACGCGCTAGGCGCGAAATCAGGGTAGTTGTTTCTAAAGTTCGCGACGTTAGCCGAATCTAACGGGTTTAGGTTCGCAGGGTCTAGGTTCGCAAAAACCGCCAGAGTTTCTGCATTGCGGAACGCCTCCGTAACTTTCACATCGCTCCCCTTGCTAGACGCATAGGATATCACATATAGCCAACAAAATGATCAAGCGTTATCCTTCCCTTGTTAGTAATGGCACCGGAGGAGACGGAACAATGAAACGCAACGCTCAACCAACACTAAACCCATTCACGGGACAGGCGCCGAAAATCCTGACCGTCAAGCAAGTCGGAGAATTGCTCCAGATACCCGTGTCTTCCGTCTACGAGAAGACTCGTGTTCGCCGTGGGCCCGCACCCCCACTGCCGTGCCGCCGTGTCGGCAAGTATTTGCGATTTTTCGATTCGGAAGTGATTGCGTGGCTTACTGCTTTGCCCCAGAACAAGTTGGTGCAGCGGAAACGGAGAGCAGCGGGCGAAGTCAGATAAAACCCAATACAGGCCCCCCCAGCCCTCCCGGTTCAGCAGCACCTGAATCTTTCGATATCCGTAGCGTACTCTGGCTTCCACGATTTCCCGAATCCCCATGCGCAGCGCCGTCCACGGATTCTTATGGCTGCTATAGCGATACGTCCAGCCGGCAGGCCCTCCGCTCGCTGATCCGGTACGGAACACTACCCCGACCGCATTGCATGGAGGTGATGTCCGGGAATTTGCTCTCGTGGAAACTCCTCAAGAGCCGCGAACGATAAATGCAGTTTAGGTTGAGACAATATATGGTGAGCAGCCCGATCGCCCCGACCGGAACGACCGGGTGATGAGTGCCGGGCGTCTGCCGCGGCAGTAAAGAGGAGAGGAGATGTTCGACAACATCCCTGACGAGATGCGGCGTTTGCCTCACTGGATCTGCTGGCAATTGAAAGATGTGGATGACGGCAAAGGCGGTACGAAGCAAACCAAGGTGCCGTTTCGGATAGACGGCAGACCCGCATCCACGACTGACCCAAAAGACTGGGTCACTTTCGGCGCTGCAGTCCGCACTCTGCGAGTAAACGCTAAATTCTCCGGCATTGGGTTCGTGTTCACAAAGGATTCAGGATTTGTGGGTATTGATCTGGATAAATGCCGCGACCCAGAGACCGGTGAGACGGAAGCATGGGCCAAGGCGATCTTGAATGAACTAAGCAGTTACACGGAATTGTCGCAGAGCGGGCTGGGCTGGCATGCGATCGTGAGGGGCTCGTTGCCGGAAGGCGGAAATCGCAAGGGCCGCGTCGAGATGTATGACCGTTACCGATACTTTGTGATGACCGGTAAGCGCGCATCAAATTCCTGCGAAGAGGTTCAGATACGAGACTTGACGACCCTTCATGCCCGTCTACTTTCCGGACAACTGGACCCCAAACCAGCCGAACGGGTAGCTGGTCGCAAAGCTAGGGGCACTGACAAGACTCCATCGGGAAAGGATTTCGCTCTTATCGGTTCGCTTGCAAGGGAACTTTGTACCAATGATCCGAAAACAATTGATTGTGAATTGCGACAACGGTATCCGGAGTATTACGCGAGCCGCGAGGATACGAAACATCGGCAAGGTGGTTATTGGCTCTATTCGATTGAACGTTTCTTGAAATATAGGCGGCACCGGCTGTTTCGCAAACCAGCCAGCGTTGATCTCCGCAACGCATCTTAGAGTCTTTTGGTTTCGGTTCGGCGTTTTGCTTTTGTGCTAAGCCCGCTTCAAGAATCGCCGAGGGGCATTTACGCGAGAGGTTGATGTGGAACCAACAAGAGACGATACCATGCCAACACAACATATGACGCCTTACGGAGATATGAACGATCTCGATCAGGTCCAGAAACTCATCGGAGCATTGTTATACAGCAATGCAAAAGAACGGACCGCTCAAGGCTTACCGGCATCAGGTAACGAATGCATAAAATTGGCCGGCGATGCGATTTGCGCAAACATCGAATGCCGAGGAACTTTGTATAACTGCGACGGAGTTGGCTACATCCTTCTACGTGGGCAAGAAGCCAAACCTATTCGCATAAGTCCGACTGACGCGCGATTCGCAGATTTGCTGATTAAGTACGGCATCGGAACAGGAATGGAGGCAGAAAAAAGAATCGGGAAGTTTCTCGGTATTCGGGCCATACAAGACGGCCACAAAACCTCGATTCGGCACTTCTTTTACTATAATCCAGAAACCGAAACGGCCTACATCTGCGAACAGCTGGGACAGTTATTACGGGTTACAAAGGATGGAATCGAAAGGGTGCCCAACGGTACGGATGGACAGTTGTTTGAGTTCAACGAAAAATATCAAGAGTACAAGGTCGACCTAGGCAATTTGCCTTTCTTTACCGGCGGGATATCTCGTGCTCTCGTACCGTCTGACATGCTCGCTAAGGTTTTCCACGGCATTCAGTTCGAGCCGAGTCGGCTCACGGTGGAGCAAAAGATGATTTTGATCTCAACGTGGATCGTCGTCATGATGTTGTCCGGTCTAATTGTCGAGAAGCCTATTTTGCAAATTGTAGGACCATCTGGCAGCGGCAAGACTACGATGCTGGAGATCATCGGACGTACTTTGTTTGGACCAGAATTCAGAGTCGAACGCCTAGCCGAAGATGCAAAAGAGTTCGAGAACGCTGTCATCAACAACGACTTTCTCGCAATCGACAACACTACCGGAGTTCCGAAGGGAATTCGTTCCTTGATCTGCCAGACTGTGACGGGTTTCCGAGTCACAAGGCGAGAACTGTACACAACCATGGGACAAGTTCAACGCACTTCGACGGCGACTCTTTCTGTGGCGGGCATCACGAAAATGCTGAATGAGACCGAAACCTCAAATCGCAGCATCGATGTGCATATCACAGAGCGACCCTCGGAGAATAATATTAGTGAACAAGATTTGCACAACGAGATCGATTGGGAGCGAGCTGAGCTAATGGGTGAGCTGCTCGTTCGCGTTCAAATGGTTCTGAAGGCCCTTGACGCAGAGCGCGACTACACCCCGAGGACCAGTTTGCGCCTGGCCGGATTCGCGAGTGTTCTCTTGCGTGTGGCGCGACATGAAGGATGGGAGGCAGAGGCCAAAACTTTGATTGACGCTTGGCATGAAGAGCAAATCGAAGCGGCCCTCGAAGGGGAAGATGTGGCGCAGGCGCTGTCGATCTGGATGTCACAGCCAGGATGGAAACCGACAACGATGACGGCTGAACAGCTAAATCACGAGCTGGTCAACATTGCCTATTCGTACTCCATGGGTGAGACAAGTTGGAGTGGTAAGGCTCAATATTTAGGGATGCGGTTGCAACGATCCCTCTCATCCTATCGGCGACGATTTGGGCTGGAAATTGTGCGCGATAGCCACACCAAGAGCAACCGGTATCGTTTTGCTCCCACTGAAGAACAGTTGTCGCTACTTCGCGACACGGAGTCGGCGCCTACCGCCATCGAATCCGAGCCTGAGCCAGAGAAACAAGAGGAGATGTTCTGAAGATGCAGGCCGCCGCACTAGATTGCGAACCGGTACACGCACTGGTTCTAAGCCCGGCACGATCACGGGCGGCGTTCTCTGCGTGAGAGCGGCCTGAGAACAGGAGCAAAACAGGGGGGAACGGTTCACCTCAGAACAGGTGAACCGGAGTCGTAAATACCCTTCTTGGACGTAATTCTCGCCAATCCTGTCAGTTGTGCCAATGAAATCGCCATCTAGTTTTCGCTTGACATGGCATTCCCTCTATGGCATATTCCATCTGTGGCATGGGAGATTGAATTCACCGACGAGTTTGAAGCCTGGTGGAACGGTCTAGATGAAGCTGAGCAGGATTCGGTGGACGTCAAAGTAGAGCTCCTTGGGTCAGTCGGCCCGGCTCTTGGACGCCCACATGCTGACCAGATTAAGAGCTCGCGTCACCCTAACATGAAAGAATTGATTATCCAGCATAGCGGAAGGCCTTACAGGGTGCTGTACGCGTTCGATCCTCGTCGATGCGCCATGCTGCTCATCGGTGGAGATAAAACCGGCAATAACCGCTGGTACGAAGAATTCGTTCCGGTGGCAGACAGCCTTTTCGACAAGCATTTGGAGACGGTCAAAAGGGAGGGCAAATCAAATGGCTAAGAATTTTTCTGAACTGAGGGCGAAGATGGCGCCCGAACGCCGCACGCGCAATAGCATAGCGGCCCAACAAATCCTCCAGGAAATTGCTCTTGCCGAACTCCGACAAACAAAACAGGTCACGCAGGCAGAACTCGCGGACCGGCTCGGCGTCAATCAGGCGGCCGTTTCAAAACTCGAGCGCCGAGCCGACATGCACCTAAGCACGTTAGCCAACGTGATCGAGGCTTTGGGCGGTAAGCTCGAATTGCGGGCGGAATTCCCAGACGGGGACGAATACGTTGTTGCGCTCGCGACAAAGCCAAAGCACGCGATAGCGTAGTATCACCTGATTTCGACGCACCGGAAATCCAGCATCTCATAGGGACTTGCGGGTACTGCGGGGAGATATTTCCATATATTCGCGTAGGAAAAGGACAAGGAAGTAGAGGAATGTATGAAGTGAAGTTAAAAAGAAGCCGCCGAAAGGTCCCCGCAGCTCCCCGCAGTGTTGCGCTGTAACAAGTCGTTGATACAGGACTCTCACCGGCACGGTTCAGCATAAGTCCTTTAAAGGCAATTGGTCGAGCATTCGGTAGCCTGGCACAACCGCCTTTTTTTCTATTTTTCTCGACCACATCTATGACGGGAAAAAACTGCTACCATCACCCAAAGCAATCTATTTAGCTTTGCTTTCATTGATTTATCCGCGTCCAGCGCATCATTTATGTGGCACTTACGAAGGCAGTTACAACGTTAGCTAAATCTACTTACACTTACTGCGGGTCCAGTAGATGGCTCAACGCAGGGATTGACAGGGTGGCGATTGGTCAGACTTTGAGGCTGCCCACAAATCTCAGCCGATCCCAGCGCCCGGGCACACGGACAAACTAATCGCGATCCTCGGGGCGGCAAGAACTGAAACGGATGATGTTCAGCCATGCGGTGGTTTCGGCGATCCTTACGGTCAAGATTGGCGGCGGTATGGCGGAAACGGAACGGGTGCGCGATAGCTTGATGCAAGATCCTGGAGAGTGCGTAAATAAGGGTCGGTTTGGACGCACCGCAGAACAAGAAAAAGCCTGCTAGTCGGGAAGGACTTAGCAGGCGACTTTCATGGGGACTTTTTACGCAGCAGTAGAGATGAGGCGACGAACAGAGCCTTCGCTAATGCCGAGCGACCTTCCGATTGACCGTAGTGAGTGTCCAGCGGCACGCAGGCGATGAACGTCAGTCGATTCGACTCCAAGCCTCGGGCGACCAATCTGCTTGCCCCTAGACCGCGCAAATGCGACGCCAGCCCTCGTGCGCTCGCGGATGAGATCGCGCTCAAACTCAGCCATAGCAGCAATCACATGAAACATGAGTTTGCCCGTAGGTGTGCTCAGGTCGAGCGATTCCTTGAACGAGATGAAAGCCACACCGACCGCTTCGAGTTCCGCGATGGCGTTCACGAGGTGCTTGATTGAACGCCCGAAGCGGTCGAGTTTCCAAACTAGGACGGCATCGAAGCGTCGTTTGCGAGCGTCAGCCATTAGCCGATTGAGTTCAGGCCGTGAATCCTTCGAGCCAGATATGCCCTCATCGATATAAGAATCAATAAGTTGGAACTCACGGCGTTTGCAGAACTCTTGAAGTTCTTCTGACTGCATCGCCGAGTGCTGATCGAGTGTAGAAACACGAGCGTAGATTGCGACTTTCATTGTTTTGTGCTTCCTTTTGGACGCCCGCCTCTCAATCCGTTCTTGCGAGCTGCCCTCGCCTTCTCGAGCGAAGTCACAGAGCCACCCTTCGCGCCGATCCGTCTCAGATATTCGCGGACGGCTTTGTTCACGATGTTATTATCCCAAATCGCTTGGGTTATTTCAATGGTACTAGACTACTGAATTGTCGCTCTGTGATCCGCCCCATCGGCGCGCGCGAATCGGCGGTGGGACAAACGAGTGCGGCGCGGCTCGCGCTGAATATGTGAGTCACGGAGCCTGGGAAAAAAAGAGGGGTCCCTTTAGACTCTTGGTCGCCGATCAAAAACCCCAAGGTATCCCGCCCGCCAGCCTGGCCTGGAAACACGCACCACTTTCGTTTTTAACGAGTTTGTAAGTACCCGCCCTCACCATGATCCAAAAACCCCAAACGTAATTTCGTCGAGACTCTTTATCTTGTCCGCAATCTTTCTCGGAACAAGACTTTCTGCGCCATATATAGGAAGACTATTTCGATGTCATCGCTCCAACCGAAACTGGCAGTCTTAATGCAGTCCCAGAGCACATGGAACGGCTTTCGGTGATTGCCTAATTCAAGGGGCTTAGTTGCGCGGCGTTCCTTCGACTCATGATCGCGCAGGCCGTGCGTCGGAAGCATCAGCCGAAGTGAGGAATTAAATCATGGCGATGGAGCGGAACTCGAAGCCAAAACCTTTGGGCATGGCTTTGCCTGAACTTAGTGCTACGGAATTTTGGAAAGCGTTGACGCCGCGAGGGTCAAGAGACTCTTGGTCATGGCGATTGAAAACTTCGATCTGTCGATGGTCAAGAGCATCGCCCATTGGGAGCCTTGGCGAACTAAGGATGACCATCGCGAAGTTTTTGCAATGAGGAGAAACAATCATGACCGAGGCAAAGGAATCAAGCATTTTCGAACATTTGGGCGGCAAGTTAATTCACGTGCCAGATCATCCGCACGTGAAGTCTGCGGATTTGAGGCCCGCGTATGGCGCAACGGGCCGATTTGTCTACACTCCACCTGAGTCCGAAGAATCGAAAGACGAAGAGGTCGGCACGGATGAGTGAATGAAGCTTCGGCGTCTCCGCACCCTATGCTCTATGGCCGAGGACTGTCACGATTCACCGCGACGTTACAGGCACGCCTGGTCGTACCAGTCCACCGAGATCCTACTTTTTCTAAGACAAGAATCGCTCCCGAGTTACAGTGAGAACCACACAGGAACACGTATTTGAGAACAGCAAAGCGGTGGCCCTTGTCGAAGACGATTTCGGACAACGCCAGCACTCCAGGATCTTTTGTCATTCCCGAGGCATCCATCATGGAGTCTGCGCCGTGCGCGGCCACTTCAGCATCTCGCTGCTTCAAAATCGTCAATTCTTGCCGATCGCCAATAAGATGAATCGAGCGTCCCCGCAGCACTTCCGGGCCTATTGAATGAATCAACTTACTCGATTCCTCCGTGCCTTCGAGTTCAATACCTTGCAGGCAGGCGGCATCTTTTCCGACGATAGTTAGGTCAAGTGGGAAGGTTTTATTCGCAAGGAACTTGAAATTCATCTTACTGAACGACTCTATGAAATCACCGTATACCTGCAACCGCTGTGAGGTCAGTGGGGCTCCGCTGGATTGAGAGGTAGACCCGCCAGATCGATAGGAAGCTAGACTGACGAGTGCAATACTCAACAGCAGGAATTTGTAAACTCGCTTCATTTTCACACCTTCTCAGCGTACGTTCCGCTCCTGCTTACAGTTCTGTCGGTCCTCGTTCACCCCCGCTTTGCTCCATTCTTTCTTGCGGGCTACATCAGTGGTTAAGTGGGACATCAACTGGGAATGGAAGTGGATTGGTTAACCCTTTCTTGGAACATAGCAAGGCCTTTTCGCAGTTCTCGTTTTGCATACACACGTGGACGTTCAGCGTATCCGTCCCTGCGCTGGACCCCGTCTGTTGCGCTAATGTTGCAAGCGCAGTTGTCCATATGACAGGATCTGGACTGTTCAAGGCCTCTGCAAGGTCTTTCTTGATGCCCGCTGCCTGATTGAGGCAATCCACGTAATAAAGCCCGCAGAGACTCCAATCCATCGTCGAAGCAGCAGCATTCCATGTGCTCTTTCCAAGGCCCAACCACCCCCAGAGCTTGTCCCACCAATCCCAAGGTGACTTCCCGCTAGGATCTGTGTATCTCACTGGATTGTTTCGGACGTATGCGTAAAAGTTCAGGCCGTGCAGTACTTCTTTGTGAGGGTCTTCAGAGACGAAGCGCCCAGCGTTGGGATCGTAGTATCTGGCGCGGTAGAAGTAGAGACTGGTTTCCGAGTCGAATTCCCGGGCGTTGTAACGTAAGAAATTGGTTATCGAGCCGGCCGAAGTTGTGGTGTTCCCGAACGAATCGTACGTATAAGTGTTTGCGAGTGCCCCTGCAGAACTGGTCAAGGATGTGACCGAGCCAAGGCCGTCCGCTTCGTAGTAGTTCGTAGTCGTCCCGCGTTGCACTGCCAACGCTTCATCTATATTCAGACCCTGCGTGTAATGAGCCACTTCACCGCCCGTGCCATTCACGGTTTCGATCAGATTGACGCCGTCGTAAGAAAAAATACTAGTGGCATTTGGAGACTGCTTGTATATGCGTCGGCCGAAGGGATCATACTTGAAGGTGACAATCCCTCCAGTGTTTGGGAGTGTGACGCTCGTCAAACGGTTCTCGAAATCCCAGGTGTACTGCGTCGTGTTTCCGGAAACTATCTTGCTGGTGGTGTTGCCGTTCGCGTCGTAAGCGTAGCTTGCGGCCGAGGTTGAGGTCAGTTCGTTCGATGAGTTGTTCGTGTAGGCCGACACTCCCAGTGAACTCAGACGGTTGCCGACTGAATCGTACGAATAACTTTCCGTTGTGTTCGTCGTTTGGGTCACTTGCGTCAGCCCATAAAGCGGATCGTACGTATAGTTCGACGTCACTCCCGCCAAAGCATCGGCCTTCGCCGTGCGGTTCCC
>Ga0182015_10007289_pt1 | contig 10827 bp, 6 predicted proteins | sample 712P3MmetaG_FD_120478 | JGI IMG/M metagenome (GOLD analysis project Ga0182015, IMG submission 120478) | Permafrost microbial communities from Stordalen Mire, Sweden - 712P3M metaG | ecosystem: Environmental > Terrestrial > Soil > Wetlands > Permafrost | place: Sweden: Stordalen | collected...
CACGTTGATGTTCATAAATTCGACCGGTTTGTCTGAGGGATTGTAAATGGCGTGGGAGTGGCCCATCCGGCACGGCGCTCCAACAGTCCCCTTGAGGACCGAGGTGCGGCCGTCGATGGTGAATTCCGCCTCGCCGTCGAACACGATGAACATCTCTTCAGTGGTGTTGTGGAAGTGATGGCCGACGCCACCGCCGGGCATAATTTCGCACCGGTGCATGAAATTGAGGTTGACGTCCATGGCGGAAGGAGGAACCAGAAGTTCGCAAGCCATATCGCCGGCGCTGTTATGGGAACGGCTACGGGTGTACTTGCTCGGGTCAGTATGACCGATCCTGGCCGCCAGCGGTGTTTGCGCCCACAGCGAAGAAAGGGGAAGAAGCGCAAAGGCACTGAGAATCCGTAGCAGATACACGCGTCGCATCATATCGTTTCCTCGCATCCTTGTCAGTCGGGCACAACACAGCACCCGCCGTTTAAGCCGCCCAAGAATATATTTCGAGGATAGGACCGTCAAGCCAAAACAGGACCAATGCAAAGGAAAGTAAACTGTATTTCGTTATTGTGGCATTTGGTTCGGAAAGACTACGCTCGAGATGATAAAGGGGAGGTGACAGGCTCTCCCGAGCGTTGGGGACCCATCCGACCCAATGAGAAATGAAAAGGTCGAGACAAACCTACCCTTTGTCATCCCGCCTGCCCCGGCGCGCCGTGGGACCGGAGCGTGCCCGGATTTCCTGCCACGCAGCACTGGACAAAGCCACGCGTGCGCCTTTCTTTAAAGGAAAGGCGCATGATGTTTGCCAACCCACCAACTTCTACAGGAAATCCGGAGGACCGCAGTGGAGCGACCTGCTGTTTTCTTCCCGGCTTCAAGCCTTCTTCAAATCCAAAGCGACTTGCTCAGCAGTATCCCGGACGGCCGCAATAATCGCCTCTTCATGCGCCGCATCCCGAAGCCGCGTTTTGGGCATCGACGAACTGATCGCGGCAGAAACTTGTCCATTCGGTCCAAAAATAGGCGCGCAGAAGCATATTCCATCGTAAGCGCACTCCTCACGATCAATCGCGTACTTCTGCACCCTTATCCCCTCATACTCCTGGTTCAGATCCTTGCGATCCGTAATCGTGTGCTTGGTAAACCGGTAGGTCCCAAAGCTCCGCAACAACCGTTCCCGGTGCTCCGGCACCTGGAAAGCGGTGATCGCTTTACCCAGCGAACTCGCATTCGGCGGCAAAATATGCCCCACAACATTGCTCATCCGGATCACATGCGGACTCTCCACCACCGCGATCACTTCCACCCGGTTCTCAAACAAGGCCGCCAGGGTAGAAGTCTCGGCGAGTTCACGGCTTAGCGCCTCCAGGTAAGGAACCCCGACGCGATGCAGCTTGCCCAACCATTGCGTCGGGGTTACCGCATGGATCCCAGGGGCAAGCATGTACTGACCCCGCCCATCCACGACCACACAGCCCAGCGTTTCAAGGGTACGCAGAATGCGAAACGCCGACGTTTTTGAAAGTTGGATCCGCTGGGCAATCTCGTTCATCGACAATGGCTTTAGCTCGGCCTGGAGGAACTCCAGAACCTCCAGCGCCTTACCCACGGCGCGGGAGAAGTATTGATCTCCGCCGCGCGCCTCGTTAGCGGTCTCGGCCTTTACCAGGTTAGGTGTCCCAGCCTTTGCCGGGCGAGCGGTCTTGGTTTTCAACATAAGAGTTTCATGATAACGGAACCTATCCGGGTGATACCTAAGGTCAGGGCAGACCCCATCCTGACGGCCAGATGATAACGGAAAAATAACCGAATTGTCGATGTCTTATAAGGATTCCGAAACTGTTTTCGGAAAACAGTTGCAAATCGTCGATAGGCGGTGATATAGGTTCTCCGCTCGGTTTCAGGAGTCTGTCGCAGTAGTCAAAAAGCGGGAGATGCAAAACGAGATAGGCGAGAACGCGTTGTTCATGTCAGCAACCTTGTTGGTGTGCTCGCAGCGCCCGACGACGGTAGATTGCCGAATAGGGCGGGAGCATTTTCGGCGCTCCGGCGCGAAGGTTTCAGCGTGGGCGTGACAGTCGCCAACTTGGGCCCAAATTGTCTGGCACGACCATCGACGAAAGCCGGAGGCAATTTGTTCACCGCGCTTTCCCCCTGTTGACTTTACCGTCACAGCGGAAGCACTCGGCGTCCGCAAGCTGGAGCAGAGCAGGGTGAGTCTCCGATTCAACCAGAAGCCACGCGCGGAAATTACGCGATTCCGGGTGGAAGCATTCAACTTGTTCAACCATCTGCGGTTTGTATAACCGAATCCGACCATTCCGGAACCATTCTGTTCGGAATGTTTCTGAGCTCGATACAGCAATGCGCCAAGCGGAGTGCGAGAACTCCGTCCATTTTTTTTAAGACGCTTACCGGAGGTCCGAAAATGATAGGAAAGAAAATGTTGAGGCTGATCAACATAAGCTTGATAGCAATCGTGTTGTACTGTTCCGGCTCCCTCTTGGCACAATCCGATCGCGGCAGCATTACCGGTGCGCTTGCCGACCCGACGGGTGATGTAGTTCCGGGCGCCCCTGTCACAGCAACGAATGAAGCCACGGGAGTCCAGAGCCGGACCGTAACGACCGGAGATGGGTACTACACGATTCCGAACTTGCCAGCTGGCAGATATTCACTGACAGTTCAAGCGCCAGGCTTCGAGAAGTTGATCCGCAATGGGATCACTGTTTCGGTCGATGCGGCCATACGCGTGGATCTGTCCTTGACTGTCGGCTCTACCGCCGCCACGGTCACCGTGACCGAGGACGCTCCGCTCCTCAAAACCGAGAATCCCGAGAACGACATCGTCGTGACCAACGAGGACATCAACGCGCTTCCCATCAATATGGCGGGCGCAGGTGCGATCCGGGACCCGCTCGCCTTCGCCGAGCTCGCGCCTGGGACCACAGTTGGGGGTTGGAACGACATTCATATCAACGGCTCACCGGGAAGCACCTTTCGCGTCATCCTCGATGGACAGGACTCAGGCAGTGGATTGAACCCGCGTGTTTCCGACGAAGAGCAACCCTCGGTGGAGGCTCTGCAGGAGTTTGCCCTGGTGCAGGACAGCTTTCCTCCGGAATTCGGGCAAACCGCCGGAGGTATTTTTAACTACACCACAAAATCTGGAGCGAACAAGATTCACGGTTCGCTCTACGAATACTTCGAGAACGAAGCTCTCGATGCGGGTCAACCTTTTACCAATAACGGCAACGGAGGCCTGGTAAGGCCGAAGGTCCGCCAGAATGACTTCGGTGGGAGTTTCGGCGGTCCGGTCTGGATTCCTAAGGTCTATGACGGCCACGACAAAACGTTCTTCTTCTTCAACTACGAGATGTATCGCGATCAGGTCGACACCAACAATGGCTTCAGAACTGTTCCCACCGCGGCCGAACGGGGTGGAGACTTCAGCTCTCTTCTGACCGGAACGGTGATTGGTACCGATCCTCTCGGGCGCCCTATTATGGACGGAGCGATCTACGATCCATCCACCACCAGAACGGTAAATGGCCAGGTGGTGCGAGATCCCTTTCCTGATAACCAGGTTCCCATGAACCGATATGACCCCGTGGCCACCAAAATTCTGGCGCTGATCCCAAATCCCATTAATGGCGCGGCTACGAATAATTATCCAATCATCTTTCCGGCAAATAAATTCCAGTGGATTCCCAGCATCAAGATGGACCACGCTCTTACCACCAATATCCATCTCTCCGGCTACTACGCGTTGACGGCCACGGACAAGGACAACGGGGGAGACGGCCTGCCTGATCCGATCTCTGCGCGTCGCTACCAGGTGATTCGCAGCAATACCGTTCGTATCAACATGGATGACGTAATCAAACCCACGCTCGTCCTGCACGCAGGTGTCGGCTTCCAGCGTTATCACAACCCGGATACGACCCCGATTACTAACTTCGACCAGTCAAGCCAACTCGGTCTATCCGGCGCGTTGGTGGGTGGATTCCCCGTCATCACGGGCACTCCGCAGGTGAATGGCGTCACGCTCAATGGTGGGAGTTTAGGTCTGCTCTCAGGACTGTCGGTAAGCGGGCAGCCAACTAATGGCACCCAACTCCTCCAGCTTGGCCCCTCCAATTACCAGCTCTATATACTCAATAAGCCAACCGCTGTTGCTTCGATATCATGGATTAAGGGAGACCACGCCCTGAAATTTGGCGGCGAGTGGAAGTACGAACAATTCCTCAACAGAGTCGCCAATCAGGCGGTTGGCAATTACTCGTTCGACCCCCAACAGACCGGTCTGCCGTCGACGAACGGCCAGAACCTGCAGGGCGGTTATACGGGCAGCAGTTTCGTCAGTTTCCTGCTGGGCAACGTCAACACGGAGTATATCGGCAACGTTGCGGCTCCCTGGTTTGTACGAGGATCAGGCGGGATGTATGCGCAGGACACCTGGAAAGTAACTCCCCGACTCACTCTGACCTATGGTCTGCGCTATGATCTGCTGCAAGCGTCGCATGAAGAACGGTACCGCACCACTCAATTCAATCCGACGATACCCAATCCATCGGCTGGAGGTCTCCTCGGCGCCGCGCAGTTTGAGGGATATGGTACCGGCCGTTGTAATTGCACTTTCGAGCACAACTACAAGTACGCTATCGGCCCGCGGCTCGGTATTACGTACCAGGCAGATCCCAAGACAGTCTTTCACGCAGCGTCAGGTATCTTTTACGCACAGCAGCCCTCCTTGAATTATCCCGGATCGGGCAATAGCATCGGCTTCATCTGGAATACTGTGACCTACAACGCTCCTGGCTTTGGATTGCCAGCCGCACAATTAGCGAATGGGGTAAAGTACTCAGCCTCACAGCTGTACTCTACGAACTTCAATCCTGGCCTCTATCCAGTAGCCGGCCAGTTGAATAGTCTGCCAGCTTACAACTACCCCAACCTCGGAAAACCGCCCCGTACGGTGCAGACCAACGTCGGCATGCAGCACGCGGTCACCAAGAGTACGTCCCTTGAGATTGCCTACGTAGGAACACGCGGTTCATGGTTTGAAGCAGACGGGCTCGTGGATCCAGCTCAACTCGGGCAAGCGCAGCTCGCTCCTTATGGCCTCAGCCTGACAAATGCGAGTGACAGGGCACTCCTTGGCAGTCCTATTTCCAGCCAGGCGGTGGTGGCTCGGGGCTTTACAGCCCCCTATGCGGGCTTCCCGTCAAGCGCTTCGCTGGCACAGGCGCTGAGACCCTATCCCCAGTTCAACGGTGTGTCTATAAACGGCGCGATGATCGGTAACTACTGGTATGACGCTCTTCAAGTCAAAGTCAGCAGGCGCCTGTCGCGTGGCTTGTGGGCTCAAGTGTCCTATACGTGGTCCAAGGATCTAGGGACGGTCAATGGTGACGGAGGCTCGGGCAGCGCCGTGCCGGTATCCGAAGCCAACCTTCCGCCTAAGAGCTATAAGACATACGTTTCGATAGATACACCGCAGATCCTCTCGGCCAGCTACAGGTACACAATTCCAACTTTTGGTTTCGCCGAGACTGGTTTAAAGTCGCTCCTGCTGAAGGGATGGACCACGGATGGCATTCTCATCTATGAGAGCGGCGCCCTCATTCAGGTCCCGAATTCTCAGAATGGACTTGCAAGTATAACGTTTGCGCCCGGCAACTTCTCTAATCGCGTCTTCGGACAACCCCTCTTCCTCAACAACGTGAACAAGCACGATGTGAATCCGGCGACCACGTTTTATTTGAATCCTGCCGCGTGGTCCGATCCTGCGTCAGGCACGTATGGCACCTCAAAACCCTATTACGGCAATTACCGTGAGCCACGGTATCCAAACGAGCAGATGGGGCTTGGAAAGACAATCGGTATCGGTGAACGCACCACCTTCTCCATCCGGGCCGACTTCTTCAACGTCTTTAACCGCTGGGCTCTCCCTAACTTGAGCGGTACCTCCAACGCACTGCAGACAAATCAGTTCGGATATGTGGGGACAAACATTTCGAGCGCAGGCGCTAACTATCCACCTCGAAGCGGGGAAATCGTAGCGCGCATACAATTCTAGACACAATGAAGTGGGTGCAAGCAGGCGTGTTGTTTGTCGTAGCAGGCCAGGCGTTAAGTCTGGCCTGCAGTTCCCAATCCAGCCGGGATAGTCCATACTTTGAGTCGCTCTCTCCCCAAAAAACAGGCATCGTCTGGAAGCATGACAATGCCATGTCCGTGCGCCGGTATCTTCCGGAGTCGATGGGGCCGGGCGTGGCCATTTTCGACTATGACAACGACGGCTGGATGGATTTGTACTTTACCAACAGCGGGCCGGCCGATTTTTTTGAGCCCACTCACCCCTTGCACAATGCGCTCTACCACAACAACCACGACGGCACGTTTACCGATGTGACGGAAAAGGCCGGTGTCGGAGGAAGAGATTTCGGCATCGGCGTTGCGGCGGCGGACTATGACGGAGATGGATGGACCGATCTGCTGGTAACTACCTACGGCAGGCTGATCCTCTACCATAATAACCATGACGGGACCTTCACTGACGTTGCGAAAAAAGCCGGCCTGGATAAGCCGGGGCTGTTTACCAGCGCTGTGTGGTTCGATTACGACAACAATGGAACCCTCGATCTCTACGTAGGACACTTCGCCAAGTACGACAAATCTCTGGAACATGACTGCAGTACCAACGGAATTGCTCATTATTGCTATCCGAAGAGTTATGAGCCATGGCCGAGCCGCCTTTATCGCAACGATGGCGACGGGACATTCACTGACGTGAGCCTGTCTTCAGGGATAGGGAAATACCCCGGCAAGGCCTTCGGGGTGGTCGCTACCGATATCAACAATGACGGGCTGCTCGACCTGTTTGTGGCCAACGATTCTGTTCCCAATTTTCTTTTTCTAAATAAGGGCGGAGGCAAGTTCGACGAGGTCGGGCTGCAGGCTGGAGTGGCCTATAGCCCTGACGGAGCTGCACGCTCGGGCATGGGCGTTGACGCGATAGACTTCGACCAGGACGGTTTTCAGGACCTCTTTGTGGCGAATATCAGCCGGGAGATGTACTCGCTGTATCGCAACAAGGGGGATAATACCTTCGAGGATGTGGCGGGGGCGACGGGAATCGCGATGGCCACGATCATGGATACCGGCTGGGGCATTCGATTCTTCGATTTCGACCTTGATGGTTGGCCAGACATCATCATGGCCAACGGTCACCCCGACGATCTGATCGAAACCATTTCCAGCTCGCTGCGGTATAAGGAGCCGCTTCTTCTCTTCCACAATAACGGACACGGTTTCGACGATGTAACTGCGCTGGGCGGCTCTGCCTTCACGGCGAGATATCCGGCACGCGGACTTGCGGTCGGAGACCTGGATAATGACGGGCGCCCCGATGTTGTTATCGTAAATAATGGCGGCGCGCCCGTGATTCTCCACAACATCATACAAAATGCGAACCACTGGTTGGGACTGAACCTTGTCGGCTTGGCGGTGGGCGCTAACGTCACCTGGTCGGCGGGCGGGGTAAAACACAGCTCGTTCCATCGCGGTGGCGGCAGCTACCTTTCCTCGTGCGATCCGCGGGATCTTTTAGGACTGGGTCGAGCTGAATATGCCGATTGGATTCAAATTCAATGGCCTGGTGCTGTGGGACGCACAGATCGCTTCGAGCACGTTGAAGGAGGAAGATATTACTCGCTCGCACCGGGAGGCAAGCTCAAGTGATCTGGCTTCTCGCTCTTCAACTATCAGTTCCCCCACAGCAGCAGCACTATGACAACGCGGAAGCTGATCTTGCCAAGATGCAATTCGGTCCGGCCGATGAAGAAGTCGATTCAGCCCTGCGCCTCGATCCAAACTTCATTCCAGCGTTGGTTCTCAAGGCGAGGCTTGCACTCTTTGCCCATCGGCCGGATATTGCCAAGAGCTGCCTTATCAAGGCGGTGATCGTTGATCCCTCGTCCGAGAATGCCCAGTTTTTTCTGGGCATGTTTTATTATCTGCAGAACGATTTCACCCTGGGGATTACGCCTCTGGAAAAAGCGCGGGCTTTGTCTCCGAAGGCTCCCTTGCCGCCCTTCTACCTGGCGATGTCGAAGGAGGCCATGGGCGATGCCTCCAGTGCTCTGCGGTTCTACCAGGAAGCGGAAGCCCTCTCCCCGGAAAAAACTCCGCAAACCGCGGCCATCCTGGTTGCCCATGGCCGTCTGTTGTATTCCTTAGGCAAGTTCGAGGAAAGCATCGCCAAGGATCAACTCGCCATTGAAGCAGATAATCAAAGCCGCGATGCATTCTATGAGAGGGCAAAAGGTCTTGAACACCAAAGCAAGTATGAAGCTGCAGCGGCGGACGGCGAGCGAGCGCTCACCCTGCCGGAGTTGGGCACCAGCGACAGCCAGATTCACTTCCTCTTGGGAAATATATATCTTAAGTTGAACAAGCCCGATCTAGCTGCCGCGCATTTAGCAAAGTTTCGCGCCGCTCCACAGACCACTCAACGATGAACGCGAACCGGGGCATCGGTCCAGGATTCTTCGGGCGCTCGTTACCGAATACGAGAACGTCTCCCATGAAACATCCTTTGCGGCTGCTCGCGCCAACACTGGGCAGCGCAGTCCGCAGACCCGGACCGCAAAAAGTAATTCGCTTCGTCGCCATTTTGGGCTTACTTCTCGTGCCAGTACAGCCGTTCCTGGGTCAGATACCGGATGCACCGGCTCCGGCTCATCGGGCCTCACAGTCGACAGCCGCCGCAGGTAGCGGTGTGAGTTCCCGTGACGGATATGTCGGAGACGAGGCCTGCCAGGGCTGTCATCAGGAAAAGTTCGAAACCTATCTAAGATCGGCCCACCACCTAGCCTCGCGCCTACCCAGTCGGACTTCGATCAACGGTAAATTTACTCCGGGCTCTAATATCCTGCGAACATCGAATCCTTATCTTTACTTTGTCATGACCGCGACGAAGGAAGGCTATTTCCAGAGTGCGGTCGCGAAGTTTCCGCCTTTCGAGACCATCTCTCGCAAGGAACCCTTCGATCTTGTGATCGGCTCCGGGAGGAAGGGGCAAACATATCTGTATTGGAAGGGCGATGCGCTCTTTGAGCTACCCGTCACTTATTGGACAGAAACCGATCGGTGGATAAACAGTCCAGGATATCCGGACGGACTACCTAACTTCGATAAGCCCATTATTTCACGATGTCTTGAGTGTCATACCACCTACATCGGGTCACTCCCTCCTCCGCTCAATCGGTTTGATAGGAGCAGTATGGTTCTCGGCATCACATGCGAGAAATGCCATGGGCCAGGCCGTAAACATGTTGTTCGCAACCGGTCGAAGATTCCTTTGCGCCCGGGGGAAGTGGGGGACATTGTTAACCCGGCATCGCTTTCGCGCGACCGGCAAATGGATGTGTGTGCGCTGTGTCATGCCGGACCGGGAACTCCCAAGGCCCCCGCTTTTTCATTTGTCGCCGGAGGAGTCCTGGGACAGTTTCTATCCCTACCGGACAACGCCCCAGACACCCCGGCCGACGTTCATGCTCACCAGGTGCAACAGCTCAGCAGCAGTCGTTGCTTCCGATCCAGCAGCATGACGTGCACCACCTGCCACGATGTCCACAAACCGCAGCGTGACGTGGCGTCTTTCTCCGAGCATTGTCTAACCTGCCACAGCATAGAGAGCTGCGGGAGATACTCGACGATGGGTTCTAAGATTCTTCGTGACTGCGTGAATTGCCACATGCCGCTCAAACAATCGAATCAGATCTTTCTGGATACGGATGACCGTCAGGTAAAGCCCCAGGTCCGTAATCATAGGATCGCGATCTATGGACAAAACGAGCTACCGTGACTTCGGTCGGATCGCGAAAAGTTCAAATGGGAACGATGCTACCCTCAAAGCGTTGAATACCCCCTCCGTGCCCGGGCAGCGCGATAGGAAGACGATAGCGGAATAGATACCGAAATGTCGACGAAGTGTAAGGATTTCGAAACTTTGTTCAAAAAATGTTTGCGCATCGCTCATGCACGGTGATATAGGTTCTCCGCACGATTTCAGGAGGCGAGAGCTGTGGTCAAAAAACAGAGAACACAGAATATGGTTTGGCTGGTAAAGGCACTTTGTTTCATGGCGGCAATCTTCCTGCTTTGCTCGCGGTGCCCGGCGCAGATAGCGAGCGCCGAATTAGAAGGAAATATACTCGACGCTTCCGGCGCGGCCGTTCCCAACGCAGCTGTAACCGCCACCAATGTAGAGACCACAATCGCCCACAAAACCGTCAGCGGGAAGAACGGAGAGTATGTGCTCACGGACCTTCCTCCAGGAGACTACACCCTGACCGTCGAAGCGCCGGGTTTTCGCAAGCTTGAGCAAACGGGGGTGAGTCTTCAGGTCAATCAGCAGGCTCGTGTCGATCTCCCGCTGCAAGTGGGCCAGACCGCCGAAACGGTAAGCGTGACTGGCCATCCACCGCTGCTCGAATCCGAGTCTTCTTCTGTAGGAACGGTGATCAACCAGCAGCTGGTGAACGAGTTGCCGTTGAATGGGCGCAACTTCGTCCAGCTCGCGACGCTCAGCCCGGGAGTGACTGGCGTGGGCGAGTCCGCCAGTGGAACCATCATGAGCGGTACGCGGCCGGACGACCGCCGCGCCAGCTCCGAGATCTTCTCCAATGGTAACCGCGAAGGCGACAATAACTTTCTCTACGACGGTGTCGATAACAACGAGCGACTGACGCTGTCTGTGACCCTCCGGCCGCCGGTAGATGCGATCCGCGAATTCAAGATTCAGACCAACCTGTACAGCGC
>Ga0182015_10007290_pt1 | contig 10824 bp, 10 predicted proteins | sample 712P3MmetaG_FD_120478 | JGI IMG/M metagenome (GOLD analysis project Ga0182015, IMG submission 120478) | Permafrost microbial communities from Stordalen Mire, Sweden - 712P3M metaG | ecosystem: Environmental > Terrestrial > Soil > Wetlands > Permafrost | place: Sweden: Stordalen | collected...
CGCCGCGCAACGCAGAGGGGACTTAAGACATTGAAGATCGCGTTCTCCGCCAGAACGGCAAGCACGCGCCGATGGGCATAGATCGCCAACGCCTGATTTTCGCGCATGCCAAGCAGGCCCGCCGCGTGGTCCACATCCGCGTTCGTCAGCACAACCGCGGCGATCGGACTCGACCGCAGGGGATCGCCCGACCGGGGATGGAGCGGCGGCCGCTCGTTGACCTGCTGGCGCAGGTCCGGCGAGGCATTGAGGAGCACCCAGCGCCGTCCGTCGCTGCTGACGCCAAGCGAGGACTGGGTGCGCGGCAAGAGCCGCGAATCGCCCGCCCGCAGCGCGCGGGTCGTTTGGTCATTGCAATTCCACTGCGGAAAGCCTCCGCCCGCGGCCGAGCCGAGTACGAGAATGTGCAGCATGGATCTGGCCGCAAAAAATGCAACGGACGCCGCGGGTTCACGCGGCGTCCGTGGCCGTTACGCGATTGATAGCTTCAGAGCTCGGCGCAGGCGTAGCAGTTGATTTCCATCCCGACGCAGATCTCGACGACCTTCGGTGTCGTCCAACGCATGATGCTCTCCTGCCGAAAGATGTGTGCAAATCGATAGCACGGTTCGATCGAGCCGGAAACCCCCGTCGGACCGCAGCCGCAGCCGGTTCCCACCGGCGTGCGGCTCCCCGATCCGGCGTCGACTTGGAAGATTTCTCCTGGGCGGCACAAGCGCGGCGCAGTTGCGGTGGACCATGACGGGCGTGCCGCCGACCCCCTTCTGCCCTCCAGATCGCATGATCGCGACCTTGAGTTTCGCTGCCATGACTCCATCGTTCCGAATACCGCCTGATTGGACTGTGGGTCGTCAGGTTCTGCCAACCAAATTGGAATTGTTGGCGAGGCCGTCGGGGTAGAGATCGGTGGACGACGCGAGCAGAAGGCGCGCGGAGGGGAAAGGCGACATCCTCGAACGTGCGCGCCGGGAACCCCGCGTGCGATCTTTTGTTATACCAACGAGACTTCGAGCGTGGGCGCGGTCGATGGCGGAGTGGGATTTCAGCAGGCGGCGTTTATTGGAGGCGGGAGGAGCGTTGGGCGCGCTTCCGCTCGGCGCAGGCGCGATTGGCGCAGCCGGCGTTCCCTGGCGGGCAGACGAGGCGGCCTACCCGCTCGCCGTCGATGAAGCGGGAAGCTACAATTTTTTCAGTCAGGCCGAGGCGGCGTTCATCGTGGCGGCGGTGGCGCGGATGATCCCGGCCGACGAGCTGGGCGGGGGCGCGATCGACGCAGGGGTGCCGATCTTTCTCGACCGCCAACTCGCCGGCGAGTTCGGGCAGGGCACCCGATGGTACATGCACGGACCTTGGGCGAAGGGCCTGGAGACCCAAGGCTATCAGAGCCGCATGTCCCCGGCACAGATGTATCGCGCCGCCATCGCCGCGATCGACAAGGATACAAACCTGGTTTTCAAGGCCGTGTTCGCGAGACTGAAAGGCCCCGATCAAGACGCGTATCTCACGCGCCTCGAGACCGGCGATGTCCCTCTTGGGAATGTCGATTCGAAGGCCTTCTTCACCCTGTTTCTGCAAAACGTCATCGAGGGCTTTTTCTGCGATCCCATCCACGGCGGAAATCGCGACATGATCGGCTGGAAGCTGATCGGCTTTCCCGGCGCGCGCTATGACAAGCGGGCCTGGGCCCTCGCCTTCGGCAAACCCTACGATCTGCCGCCGGTCTCGATCGGCGGTCGCCCGGGCTGGCTGGCCCCCAAGGACTGAGACGACGATGGCCAGACGTCTCCCGAAGGTCGATGCGGTGGCGATCGGTTTCGGCTGGACGGGCGCCATCCTGGCTCAGGAACTCACCGACGCGGGATTGAACGTCGTTGCTCTGGAGCGCGGCATCTGGCGCGACACGGAAACCGATTTCTCCACCACCTTCGCCCAGGACGAGTTGCGCTATCGTTACCGCATGGAGCTGTTCCAGCGGCCGGCGCACGACACCTGCACCGTCCGCAACAATGCAAGCCAGACGGCGCTTCCCATGCGTCGCCTCGGCTCCTTTCTTCCGGGATCGGGCGTCGGCGGTGCTGGGATCCACTGGAACGGCCAAACCTGGAGGTATCTGCCCTCCGACTTGACCTGCAGAAGCCATAACATCGAGCGCTATGGAAAGGCTGTCGTCCCGCCCGACATGACCATTCAGGATTACGGCGTCACCTACGCCGAACTCGAACCATATTACGACAAGTTCGAATATCTGTGCGGCGTCTCGGGCCAGGCGGGAAATATCAATGGCGCGATCCAGGAGGGCGGCGATCCGTTCGAAGGCCCGCGTTTGCGCGGCTACCCAAATCCGCCGCTGGACATGCCGTGGGGTCCGACCCTGTTTGGAAAGGCGGCGGCGTCGTTCGGCTACCACCCGTTCCCGCAACCGGCCGCCAACGCGTCCAGGCCTTACACCAATCCTCTGGGGGTGCAGATGGGGCCCTGCACCTATTGCGGCTTCTGCGAGAAATTTGGCTGCGGCAACTACTCCAAGGCCAGCGCGCAAACGACGATCCTGCCGGTGCTGATGGGCAAGCCGAATTTCACCCTGAAGACCAGTTGCGAGGTTCTAAAAATCAATCTTGCGCCGGACGGCAAGACGGCGACCGGAGTCACCTATATCGACGCCGCCGGGAGCGAGTTCGAGCAGCCCGCGGATCTCGTGATCCTCTCTGCCTATATCCTCCACAATGTCCGCCTGCTGCTGATTTCGGGGATCGGCAAGCCCTACGACCCGGCAAGCGGCGAAGGGATGATCGGCAAGAATTACGCCTACCAGATCGATTCCTCGGTCGATGTTTTTTACGAGGACAAGATTCTCAATCCCTTCGTCGGGGCGGGTGCGCTGGGTTTGATGATCAGCGATTTCAACGGCGATAATTTCGACCATTCGGGATTGGGTTTCATCGGAGGCGGATATATCGGCGTCCTGCAGACCGGCGCGCGACCGATCGAAACCCACCCGACACCGGACGGAACGCCCAAATGGGGCGGTGCGTGGAAGAAGGCTTTGGCGAAGAGCTATCTGCGCTGCACCACCGTCGCCACCCAGGGTTCGGTGATGAGCCATCGGGGCAACTATCTCGATCTGGATCCCACCTATCGCGACGCCTACGGCCAGCCGCTCCTTCGCATGACCTTCGACTTTCACGACAACGAACACGCGATGAGCAATTATATCACCGCGCGCGCCACCGAAATCGCCAAAGCAATGGGCGGCCGCGAGATCGGCGTCAAACCGCGAACCGGCTCATGGAGCGTGGTTCCCTACCAGTCCACCCACAATACGGGCGGGGCCATCATGGGGACCAACCCCAAAGAAAGCGCCCTCAACAAATATCTCCAGAGCTGGGATGTCGCCAATCTGTTCGTGATGGGCGCCACCGCCTTTCCCCAGCAGTCCGGTTACAATCCCACCGGCACGCTCGCGGCCCTCGCCTATCATTCCGCCCAGGCCATCACGACGCAGTATCTGAAAGCGCCCGGCCAGCCGCTGGTTCAGCCGTGACGAAGCCCGGATCGCGCCTTGGCCTCATCGCGGCCACCCTGTGCGTGGGCGCCTTCGCGCTGCAGAGTTCGAGCCATAGCCAGACTTCCGCGCCACCGTCACCCAACGCGGCGATGATCGCCAAAGGTCGCTATCTGGCCGCCTTGGGCGATTGCGCGTCCTGCCACACGCGGGAGGGCGGACCGGCGCTCGCCGGCGGATTCGCTCTGAACACGCCCTTCGGAACGATCTATTCGGCCAATATCACACAAGACAAGACGACCGGTATCGGATCGTGGTCGCAGACCGATTTCGAGCGGACGATGAACGAGGGCCAGGACAACCATAAGCGGAATCTCTACCCGGCCATGCCCTATCCGTCCTACACCCATGTGACCAAGGGCGATGTCGACGCCATCTTCGCCTATCTGAAGATGGTAAAGCCGGTGCATTACACCCCGCCACCCAATCGCTTGCAGTTTCCGCTCACCATCCGGCCGCTGCTGTTTTTCTGGAACTGGCTCTACCTGAGGCACGGACCGATCGCCGTGCCTGCGCGTGCGAGCCCGCAATGGGTTCGCGGCGCCTATATCGTCCAGGGCCTCGGCCATTGCGGCGCCTGCCACACGCCTAAGACGATATTTCAGGGGGACAAGTACGACGACGCGCTGCAGGGCGACGTGCTGGACAACTGGTTCGCATCCGACCTCACCGGCGATCCTCGCGCCGGTCTGGCGTCGTGGTCGGCAGCGGATATCGTCGAGTTCCTGAAGACCGGCCGCAACGCCCGTTCGAGCGCCTCGGGTTCGATGTCCCCGGTGATCGTCCATTCGATGTCGAAGATGTCCGACACGGACCTGAAAGCCATCGCCGTCTATCTAAAGAGTGTGCCGGAAGCCAAGTCCGAAACGCAGCCGCAACACCCGGCAGCCGCTCTCATGGCCCAGGGCCGCGCCGTCTATGTCGACGAATGTTCGGCCTGCCACAAAATGGATGGCGCCGGAGTCGCGCGGTTCTTCCCGCCGCTGCGGGGCAACGCCAATGTGCAGCAGACCGATCCTACCACGCTCCTCCATTACATCTTGACGGGAACGCAGACGGCGACGACGAGCGCCAGGCCCACGCCGTTTTCCATGCCGACCTACGCCTGGAAGCTGAACGACGACGAACTCGCGGCGCTGGCGACCTACATCCGAAATAGCTGGGGCAACGCCGCTGCTACGGTCTCGGCCGACCAGGTAAAAGATCTCAGAAGAAAGGTCGCCGCCCATCCGCAGCGCAAACCGCCGAGCAAAGTGTAGCATGCCTTTCGTCCGCCGTAGAAAACGGGCGCCGTAGAAAACGGGCGCCGTAGAAAACGGGGTCATTGTCGAACCCTCTCGGCGCCGGCCAACGGGTGCCATTCGACCTTATTGCTGGGCTTTCTGCTGCTGCTTGTTTCGGTAATCGCGCACTTCATCTGGCGCCGCAACTGCCGCGACTGGCTGCGCCATCTTGTCGTGCCGATCATCGGCGCGGCCATCACCGCCTACGTGCTGTAGAATGCAGAGATCAACGCGAAGATTGCCGGGAGCAGCTGGATGGCGGCCGGGCTCGCTCTGTTCCTCACACTGAAACTTCTTCGCCGCCCGAACGAGGCTGCCGACTGACGCGAACCGACGTCGCAGGATCAGGATTTTCGCGGGCCGATTTTTGCGGCTTTGCGAAGGGTTTCGTCGATCCTCGTCTGCCAGCCCGGGCCTTCGGCGCGAAAATGCGCAAGAACATCCGGCGACAACCGCAAGTGAACCGATCGTTTGGGTGCAGCCAATTTCGGGCGCCCGGCGGGTCGCGTGAGCGTGCCTTTGGCCGGACGGACGGGATTGCCGCCAATCGCAATCTCTGCTCTTTCCAGAAATTCGTCTGTCAATTCGGGTGCGTCGTCGGGGTCAACCCAGCTTTGCCTTGTATTTCGTCTGTTCGCGGTCATTGCATTTCCTCAAGGAGATGACGTGACGGCTGGTTTCGCGATTGGTCCAGACCCTTGCTACCATTCGTCCTGCCAGGAAACCGAACGTGATGTAACGAATTTCTCCATAGTCGTAGCGATCGTCGATCAGCGTGTAGGTCAATCCGTCGAAAATCCGGCCTGCGTCTGCAAAATCGAGGCGACGCTCCTTCAGCGTCGCTGCCCGCTTCGCCGGATCGAATGTGATCCTCATCAATTGATGTGGCCACAATAATACCCGATGTCAAGTTGATCGGCGTGGACCCTCTGCCGGAAGGGGCGCGCGGAGCCCCGGAGAACGCGGAGGAAACAAGGTTCACAAGTGAGGCGGCGAGGCGGTTAGAAACGATCGCGCGCGAATTCACGCCGAACTCCTCATTGCCTCGTTGTGAGAGTCTTCCGCGTCTCCGCGGCTTCCGCGTGCCCCTTCTGCTGCGAGACATCGCAAAATGCCTGCCAAATGTGTCGCACCGATCCCGCAGGAGACAGATGGCGACAGAAGCTCGCCAACCTTTTCCCGGACAGTCCTGCGTAGGCAGGGGAGGAGAGGGGCAACTATTTTCCCAATTGCGGCCAGGGTGTCCAGACATCTTCGGACCAACCGGTACGTTGGTCGCTTCCGCCACGTCTCGCACTCCCTGAAATGCGTGGATGCCATGGCGCGCCAGCGCAGGGGAACCACTTCAGGAAATGATCATTAAGTCTCAAATTCCTCGTTCGAAGGACTCCGTGGCGGGACGAGTCTCCGAAACAGAATCGGCGCCTGACAGCGCCGGGAGTCATGGCTCGCCGGAGCCATGGCCATGACCATCGCCTGTCCCGATTGCGGATTGCTGGAAGATCTGCCCGACCTGGGTCCGGGCAGCGCGGCGGTGTGCCGGCTTTGCCGCACCGATCTCGAGTTGACGATCGGACGAAGCACGACCGCGGCGCTGGCCTGCGCGCTGGCCACGTTCCTTCTTCTGTTTCCGGCCAACCTGCTGCCGCTCGCGCAGGTCGAAATCTTCGGGTTGCACGGCGAAAACGTCATCGCCGGCGGCATCGCCATACTATGGAACAGGGGCTGGTATTTGCTCGCCGGAGCAACCGCCGTTCTCGTGGTGCTTCTCCCGTTCGTCCGCTTCGGAGCATTGTGGGCGGTGCTGGGCGCGCTCGAGCTCGGATATCGACCCTCGTGGCTCGGTGCCGTCTTCCGCTGGGCGGTGCGCCTCGACAGATGGGCGATGCTCGACGTTTATCTTCTCGCGAGCTTTGTCGGCTACTACCGGCTTTCTCACGTGGAGCAATTGCACATTTCGCTGCAGATGGGCGGAGAGTGCTTCGCGGCCGCCGCGTTTCTCACCATGCTTTCGCGTGCCCTGCTCGACCGCAGGACGGTCTGGCGGGCGATCGCGCCGGAGGTGCGGATCGACGCAGGGATCGAAATCTGCTCCTGCACCGTCTGCGATCTCATCCAGCCCGCATCGCGCGACGGCAAACCGTGTCCCCGTTGCCGCGCCACGCTTCGTACGCGCAAACCCGATTCGCTGCCGCGCACGGCTGCGCTGCTCGTCACCGCGTTTCTTTTCTACTTTCCGGCGAACATCTACCCGATGAGCGTCTCCAGCCAGCTCGGCACGCAGCACACCTACACGATCTTCGCCGGTATCGAGGCGCTGTTCGACAACGACCTGTGGCTGCTCGGCGTGGTCGTCACCTGCACCAGCATTCTCTTTCCGCTCGGCAAGATTTTCGCGCTGGCATGGGGCGTGCTCGCGGTCCGGCTACGGCGGGCCAAACATCACATCGCAAGGACGAGGTCGATCCGCGTGGTCAGCGAGCTCGGACGCTGGTCGAACACCGACCCGTTCACGATCGTTTTCTTCGTACCCCTGATGCATTTCGGCGCATTGGCGTCGGCGAGCGCGGGTTGGGGTGCGACCGCCTTCGTGGCGATGACGCTTCTGACGATGTTTGCCGCGGAAACTTTCGACCCGCGGCTGATGTGGGATGCAGCAGCGGGAAGATCGCGATGAGCGGGGACGGCCAGGACGTCTCCGAGCGCACGAGCGCCCTGGTGCGCCACAGTTCCTGGCCGGGCTGGATCTGGGCCTTGCCGCTCGCAGTCGTTTTGATCCTGGCGTGGCTCCTCTTTCGGCATTTCGCGCAAGCGGGAACGGACATCACGATCGCCTTCGCCGATACCCACGGCATGAAGGTCAAGGGCACCAATGTCGAATATCGCGGACTCAAGATCGGCAGCGTCACGGCTCTCTCGCTGACAAAAAACGGCGACGGGATCGACGCCACAGTGACGATCGACGACCGCGCCGGCAAATTTCTGAGAAGCGGCACGCGGTTCTGGTTAAGCGGCGCGCATCCCAGCCTCACGAATCTGTCTTCCCTCGGGGCGCTTCTTTCGGGGCCGACCATCGTCATGCAACCCGGGACCGGAGAGCCGGCGAGACGCTTCGTCGCTCTGGCGCATCCCCCGGCGTTTCCGGCGCCCCAAAGCGCACCGGCATACTACGCCGTCAACTTCACCGGCGCAGTCGGCGGCCTTTCGCAGGGCGATACTGTCACGTTGCGCGGCTTTACCGTGGGCGAAATCAGAGATGTCGGATTTCATTACGATTCGAGGGATGCGACGCTGGAGACGCCCGTCACGCTTGCGCTCTACCCGCAAGGCTTTCGCCTTCGCGATCCGGCCGCATTGAATGCCGCGCTTGCGAGACTGGTAGGCGCGGGATTGCGAGCCCGCCTCGACCAGGACCGCCGCTGATCGGAAGCTATCGCGTTTCCCTGGAAATGGTGCCGGGCGCATCGCCTGCGACGCTCGGCCAAAGCGCGGGACTGCCGGAAATTCCCGGCGCACCCGGCGGCGGACTGCAATCCATCCTCTCCAGGCTGAACAAGGTACCGGTCGATCAGATCGCGCAGAACCTTCTGGATATTACCCATCGCGTCGATGCGCTCGTAGCCTCGCCCCGGCTCGCAGACAGCATCGCCCAGCTCGACGATAGTTTGCGGCAAATCCATCAGACGGCGGCGAACGCCGGACCGAAGCTTGCGCAGCTCGTGCAACAGTTGCACGCGACCGCCGACCAGATCGACCAGGTTGCGCAGACCGCCAACAAGACGCTGGGCGGCGCGCCGAGCCAGAACGGGATAGGTTCGACGTTGAAGGAGGTCACCGACGCGGCACGCGCGCTGCGCGAACTCGCCGATTACCTCGACAGACATCCCGAAGCACTTATCAAGGGAAGACCCGGAGGATGACGAAGCGGATCGCAGTCCTCGCCTTGGCGCTCGTGACGGTTGCGGGCTGCGGCTCCAGTCCCAAGACCAGCTTCTACGCTCTGAGCGTTTCGCCATCGCCGGCCCAATCGCCAACGCAGGCCGCATTTCCCGTTCAGGTGGTCGCGGTGCATGTACCTCCCATGCTCGACCGCCAGGAAATGGTACGAAAGATGACCGGCCAGTCTGTGAAACTCAGCGATACCGACCGCTGGTCCGCCCCGTTCGGCGACATGATCCGCAATGTTCTTTCGCAGGATCTGCAGTCTCGCCTGTCCAGGGGAAGCCTTATTCTTCCCGAAGCGCCCACACCCCAAGGCACCGCCAGCATCGTGGTGACCATCGCCGACTTTTCGGCCGATGCGCAGGGCCATATCGAACTCAGCGGGAGTTGGAGCGTCGTGAGTTCCAAAACGAACAAGCCGATGCTGCAACGGACTGTGGCGCTCAGCGCCGATGGCGACAGCGATGCCAATGCAGTCGCCGGAAGCATGAGCCGCGTGCTCGGGCAGCTCGCAAGCGACATCGCTTCGGGATTGGCAGGCGTTCGCGGCTGAACGCGCGGCCCTTCTTGCGTCCCCCGGAAAGCGCACCGCTGTCCGGGGAAATATTTGCGGAGTCGCAAGGCGCTTCAGCGCGATCGGGATTCGTGTTCGGGGGGCCTTCCCGATTCAGGAGTTCGAATCCGGCAAAAGGGTCACGCGGAGACGTGGAAGACTCTCACAATGAGACAGTGAGGCAATGAAGAGTTGGGCGCGCATTTGCGCGCGATTTTTCCTCACCGCCTCGCCGCCTCATTGTGAACCCTGCTTTCCTCCGCGTGCTCCGCGTCTCCGCGTGCCCGTTCCGTCGGCCGGAATCGCACAATGCCTGCCGAATGTGTCGCGCCGATGCCGCATGAGAACGATGGCGACAGAACCTCGCCAGGCTTTCCTGGACAGCCCTGCGGAAAGCGGGGGAGCTGTCGCGCGCGCGGAACGCGTGCCGGCGCGCGGTTTAACGGCTGGGCGTGGCACCGCCGGCGCTTCGCGCTTCGGTCCGCATGTGCTGGTAGTCCGCTGCGGTGAGATAAGGCAGGGCTTCCAGGAAGGCGACGAGGTTCCACACCTGGCCGTCGGAACGCACCTCCGCCCAGGCCGGCATGGCGGTCATCTTCGCGCCCTGGCCGACAATCCAATAGAGTTCCCGGGGACGCCAGCGGCGGGCTGCGTCCTCGAGATAGGGCGGCGGCGGAGTCATGGCGCTCGTCCAGCGCGCCTGAGCGATCCCCGGGGCGCCATGACAGACGACGCAGGAGGCGTCGTAATCGCGAAATCCCGCCGTGATCTCAGCGGGCGCGAAGCGGGCCGGGGCCTTCACGCCGGCGGCGCGAACCTCCACCGAACGGATGAAAGCCGTGTGCGCCGCGACCGCCACGACCGCAAGGTGCGGCGCACTGGCCGTGGCGTTGAAAAGGCCGCCCTCGATGACGACCATGGCGCCAATCCCTATCGCGCCGAACGCGCAGACGCCGCCTGCCACAAAGATCAGGAGTTCCTTGGGCGAGGTCAGAAAGCGCACGATCGGCCGTGGAATCCAGACGGACATGGAGGTCAGTGCTTTTGATAGAGGTAGGCGGCGACGTCGCGCGCCTGGACCTCGGTGAGACCGACATCGGGCATGGCGTTGCCTGGAACAACGGCCTGGGGATGGCGAAGCCAGCGGACGAGATTCTCGGGCGTGTTCGGCAGGACGCCAGCGATCATGGTGCGATCGCCGAAGGTCGAAAGGGGCGGTCCGACCTCGCCGATGGCGCCTTCGACGCCGGCGATTTCGTGACAGGCGCCGCAACTGAACCGTCCGACAAGAATCGCCCCCTGGCCTGAATTGCCGCCGAATTTCGGCCATGCGTGCGCGGCCGGGCGTCGCACACAGCCCGAGAGCGGGGCGGCGCAAACGATCGCCAGCATCATGCAAGTCACAAGCATACGGGGAAGACCTGACCAGCGCCGATCCGGTGTCACGGTGCGAACCTCCAGCATGAGGGGACAAAGAACGGCCA
>Ga0182015_10007291_pt1 | contig 10824 bp, 12 predicted proteins | sample 712P3MmetaG_FD_120478 | JGI IMG/M metagenome (GOLD analysis project Ga0182015, IMG submission 120478) | Permafrost microbial communities from Stordalen Mire, Sweden - 712P3M metaG | ecosystem: Environmental > Terrestrial > Soil > Wetlands > Permafrost | place: Sweden: Stordalen | collected...
CTTGCGATGTCACGCTTTCTGCCGGCTGGATTCGTCCGAAGCCATGGTTCCAATCTATTGTGCCCATCGATCCGTTAGCCGAGCTGTTGGCTGCAATTGCAGGGAAGAAATTTAACCGCCGAGCGGATCTGTTGGCAATCGGCTGCACGCGCAACCAGGTAGGCGTGCATATTTGTTGCGCGCCTATTGAGGTTAAACATCACGGTAACCCGACCAAACCGGAAGCGCGCCCCGATGAATCAGACTCGGAACTGAAACGCGCACGAGAACAGTTGAAGCAAACGCTTGATGTGCTGACCGCAATGCGCGATTCCTTCCCAGCCGTGGAGGGAAACTCCATGTTGGGGTTCACGCGCCGGCTCGCCCTCGGGGTCTTGATGGACTTCGCGCTCGATTTTGCAACAGAGCAAATTGAGGCCACGGAGCGCGGACTGATCTTAGCTGACATTCTTGCCGGTCGTTGTTCGATAACGTTGGGTACGCCGAGCTTGATGTGGTTTGCTCCAGGCTCTATGAGTCTTAACGGTGCGGCTATTATTCGTGATCAGCATACTTCAGGAGATTTGCTACTTGAGGAAGCCTACATTGATCCCTATGCAGTGCCTGGCCTCTGGTGGCCAAATACAGCGCCTCACGACGATGACCGCTTCGTTCGCGTTCGTATCGATGACATGATGACTTCCGTCACTGCGGGCTGCTCGCCAGCGCCCGTAGGTGGAATCGATCTAAGACCGGCATTGAAATCGCTCTTAAGAATCACTGATGAAGGCGCCGTCAAGGAGGAAGCAGCTGTGCCAGGTGCCGCAGAGGGAACAATTCCGCCCCAGGCATCTGAAAAGAGTGCCACGACTCAAGCAATTTCCAGTGTTTCTCCTCAAACAAGAGTTGAACCGTCACCACCAGCGGAAATTGTTGTTCCAAGTGAGAGTGCTCCATCCGCGACGCCGCAGTTGGTCTTGGGTGCTAGACAAATTGGAGCTCGCTGGACCATTCTTGGCAAGTTAGCGACGGCGGCCGCAGATCCCGTCGCTTTGGATCTCGATCAGCCTAAGGTGCTGGGTATCTTCGGGTACATGGGTTCAGGTAAGAGCTACTTGTTAGGAACTATCGTGGAGGCAGCTGTCCAACAGCTTCCACATTTGAATCAACTGACCTCACCGCTAGCCGTGGTCGTCTTCAACTATCGTAGGAACGCTTCGGATCGCTTTGAGTTGTCTACCCTGACAAAACCAAATGCCGACGGGTCCGATGTGGAAACGCTCGCTCGGGAGTTCGGAGCGAAGCCAGCGGGTATTACCGACGCCTATATTCTTGCTCTAAGAGGAGAACTCACGCCAGGACGGTTGGCCGAATATGGAGGAATTCCAGCCCAGGAATTAATGTTCAGACCCGCAGCGCTCAGTGTCGAGGACTGGGAACTCCTGATGGGAGAGCCAGCCGCGGACCGGTTGTATTCTCAATTAATTCGTCATGCCTTGATTGAATTGCGCGAGCAAGGAGACGTTTCGGTCGAATCGCTGCGCGCTCGTATTGCGAACCTCCACAGCGCCGCAAGCCGGAACGCCGCCGAACAGCGGCTAGTATTTGCCGAACGACACATCTCAGATTCTAGGGGCACCAATTTCGCTGAAATCGTAAGACCAGGACGAGTTCTCATAATTGACTTGCGCCAACCGCTCTTTAGTCGCGATGATGCTCTGCGATTCTTTCTCGTTTGTGCGAATCATATAAGCCGAGTCCAAGGAGAGTTCAACAAACTCATTATTTTCGATGAGGCGCATGAGTATCTCTCCGACGCTTTCGGAGACAAACTGGATAGCCGGCTTCGTCAGATTCGTCACGAGGGTACGTCTTACATTTTTGCAACCCAAGACGCAGCATCTATCCCCAGAGAGATTCAGCGACATATCGGAACAAAATTCGTCTTCGGGTTGGGCTCACACCAAAACGTTCAAGATCTGGCTGACTTCGCCCCGGAGTTTGCCCGCTTGAATCTGACCGAAATTCCCAGTGGACAGTGTTTTGTGCAGTCGACAATGTCGTTCCGCAACTTTTTCCTTCAGCCGCGAGCATTGCGCGTCCGACCCAGAGCGACATCGCACGGCGGAGGGACACGGGTGTTTTCCTGAGAGCTCTACTGAGCAAGAGAAAAAGAACGGCAAAGGATGATCCGCGACACGCCAGTCGGCGTTTGATCCGCAGTTTTCGGACAAATCTGCTTAAATGGTATGCAATCAACCGCCGCGATTTTCCGTGGCGCCGTACGTCAACTAGTCAATATGTGAGAGTCGTGAGCGAGGTCCTGCTCCAAAGAACGCGTGCGGAAACAGTAGCGGCTTTCTTTCCATCTTTCATTCGGCACTTTCCGTCATGGAAGGCTTTGGCTTCAGCGAGCGAAGCCGAGCTACAGTCATTCTTGAAACCGATTGGTTTATGGCGGCGCAGAGCGGCGTCCTTGAGTTCGCTCGCCTCGGCTATGGCAAAGAGAAATGGTCGCTTCCCTCGCGGAAGAATGAAGATTGAGACGCTCCCAAACGTAGGCCAATACATAGCGAACGCGATACTTCTGTTTTCCCGCGGTGAATGTCTGCCTCTACTGGATACCAATATGGCTCGTGTTTTGGAGCGGCACTTTGGGCCAAGAACCAAAGCCGACATTCGGTATGACGAGCATTTGCAGGCACTGTCAAGACAAGTGGTTCAAGGTCCGAATCCAAGGCTTGCTAACTGGGCGATTCTGGATCTCGCGGCCAAAGTATGTACGGTCAGAAACCCTCGTTGTAAACATTGCCCCTTGCTCCCTACATGCAAGCGATTTGGGCTACAACAATTGGCGATGCAATAGTCGCTCATCCCCGCTTTTCCACTTTTCCGTTGGACCCGTAGCCGACCGTCTATCTAGGAATGTACCTTAATGGACGCCTTGACGCCGACCTCCAGCACAATTGATTCAATGGGTTGCGAAGCGACTGAAAAAACCTTATTGACACAACCCGGATCCGGATCGCCGAGGAATAACTAGGTTCGCGACAAAACCGATTCAATTCTTGGATCTGAACTCGGCAAGCTTCTTGTGTTCCCGGATCTGGGCATAGCTGACCGCCATTTGTGATCCCGTCTTTACTTTACCGCTGTAATCGTTCACGGGTTCGTTGTCCAGTCTTCCGAACACGAGCCGCTTTTGGTCGTCGCAATGATCAACAATCATCCACATCCACTCGCCGATCCCGGTAGTCTCGTCGGGGAACTCGACCTTCACGTAGTCGCCACGCTCGTAAAGAGGCTGGCATTCGCCCTGGTGGTCCCGCGGCAACCAGCAACGCGGCGTCTTTTGGCAGTCCTTCTTGAGCGACTTGTTCTGCTCACGCCACCAAAAACGATTCGCCTTCATGGCTGCGTCGTCGGGATTCGTGCCCGCTTTGTATTCGGTATCGAAGTCGAACGACCAAATGCCCTGCCAGTCCTCCATCTGCATGTTGATCGAGCGCAGGGCGTCCTTGACCTGATCCAGCCAGACCTCGTATGCGTCAGCCATTGACCTCCATTGTAGAGCCACTGCTCCGCGATTCGCCACGCCACTGCGTTTGCTCAAAGGGGAAGCTTATCGGTAGTGGCTCAGTTTGACTTCAACATTCCGATTGTTCCGCAGATTTCTCCGGTTCTCTGAACTCCGGCTGAATCAACGATAATCACGACCGCGCCCGAATCCAACAGACTACGCACGCAATTCCTGATGGCTTCAACATACTCGCATGAAGCCATCGGCAGACGGTCTTGCGTCGGAAACTCCTCGACGATAAAGCGTGAACGATAGCGCGAGATTAGCCAGTCCTGAAAGGTCGGTTTTGCTCCATCCTCCATGCACGAACGAAACGGGTAGTAGCTGAACTCGGAGAGTCCCGAAGGGTATTTCTGACCTAGGAGCGAGATGATCGACACTTGTGGAACTTTGGGAAGCCCGTCAACCCACAAGTCAATGATGTATTCGGGAATCTGCTTCTTTGAGCCGCTGAAAGTACCTCGACCGGGACGCCCGCAAGTGAAAAGCCTACCGCTAGTGACAGTCCACTCGCGTAAATTGCAAGGCTCACGTTTTTTCATGCAACGCCTTCACTCGGTGAGTATGGCACACGGAACCACAAGACAGGACTCAAGATTCAAACTGACCCACTAGCAGCTTATCCAGAAGTTTGACCATCGCCAGTGTGTCCAGCCCACAATAGACCAGCAGAGCCTTCCTGATTCTGTCGTACTCGCCACGATCCAAGCCGCCGCACACCAGCGACTCCCAAGCGACCCCGGCAGCCTGACCGTTCGCGACCTCAATGCCGTCGTAGGTCATCTCCGGCACGAGCGCGGGTAACACGGATTTGATCGAGTACGAGCCTGCGTATGCCGGATGATAAGTGTGTTCCCGCACGACAGGCAGCAGATCGAACAGGCGGGTTTGGATCGCGGTGATCCGATCCGCGAACTCAGGAAACCAACTGGCAAGTTCTGAAAGGCGCTGAGACTCGAACGAGGAATACACGACGATAGTTCCTCGCTCGCCCAACGAGGCACAGAGCGAGCTAATGAACTCGCGCCGGGGATCGCCGCCATCTATTGCGAGAAACTCGTAATGCTCTGGCTCCGCACCGGGTCGACGCAGGACGTGTACGCTCCACTGAAAAGGTAAGTGGTCGTATGGACGCATCCCTGCGAACGGGGGAACTGCCCAGTTCACCGTCTCGAAATCGGCGAAGTACAGCGGGTACGTCAACCCGCCCAACACCTCGCCAAGCTCCGGGCTAAACCACGGTTCCCCCGCCTGTACGCACGTGGCGGCACGCCGCTGAATCTCGGTCAATTCAAAGTCATCCGGTACATCGCGGATGGACTCGACGCCCAACTCCTCCAATTCCTCCATCGCGCTGGCGTGTATTCGTGGGAGGAACCCGATGTGGTCGTGTGGACGCGGGCTATTGCAGCGCTCGAAGAATTCGCAGGTGACGGGATTGGTGCAATGCCTTCCCGGTGATAGGTCTGGCGCTTTTCGCATCGCGAGCACGGTGAACGCCGACCTGAGCTGGAACGTAAGCTTCGTATGCAGTCGCTCTACTCGGCGTGTCAGATTCCTGACCTTGAAAAGTCGTCGGACGTCGATAGAGCCGCCATCGAAAACGTAGTTCCTGTTGATGTGTGCCAGACAGACCGACGCCAAATCCACTCCGCAGCGAGAAACGACGCGATATTGAATGCCGACATCGTCTAGGTGTTCTTCCTTTACGACTGTGCTGGATTTGACCTCAACAAGACGCCAGCGCCCGTCCCTACGGCGATGAAGGACATCGACGCGCACTGCCACTCCGTCGTGCTCAAAAGCAGCCTCAAAGAGCGCAGGAATTTCAGGGTTGGCGACTAGCTCTCGCGTGGCGCGGATCGCCTGATCGAGCCCGCCGTCACTGACGACTTCCACCCCTCCGGGGAACAACTGGCGAGCAAGCATGCCCACTTCGCGACCCTGCTCCATGATCGCGCAGGCGGAAGCGTCCGGCTCTGCCGCAAGGTCCGGCTCATGCACCTGCCAGTAGAGCCGCTTGAGACATTGCACGCCAGCGACGAATCTGCTCTTGGACAATTTCATTTTGTTCACCGCAGCGCCTGATCTTGCATACCCTTGACCATCTCGCGGAACTCTCGCATCGCAGTGATCAATTCGGACTGCTCTGCATTTTCGCGAAAGTCAGAGGGCACGACAAATGTGTCGTAGTCGTTCTCCACACCTTTGTTTCTGTGATCTTCGGCTTCGAAGAGATCGAAAGTCACCGCGACATTCCGGCTTTTCACATCGCCGTTTTTGTCGAGAGACAACTGTTTCATGACGAAACAATGGAAATAATCCATTAAACGCCTCCTCTGGAAAGTATTCGCCTGCACCTGCATTCACTCGATTGCGCTACTTCTCTGCTGCCCCACATACGCGCTTGGTCATCCGCCACGCCACCAGCAGGACGTATAACTGGGGTGTGCGGCGTGAAGTACCGAATTAAGTGGCGCAGGAGGTTGATGATTACTGGAGCCCATACGCCAAAGAACAGCGCTGGGAACAGGACGTGGCTCGGTCTCTTGATTCCGGTTTCACGGACAAACAGGCTGACCATGAAAACGGTCACCATCGTCGATGCGAAAGACAGCAACCAGCCACCGAACAGGCGTCCGCCAGCCCAGAAAAAACCTGTGCGTGGGGAGACTCCCTCGCGCTTCGCCCGTGCCGCTCTGGTGATAGACGCAACGAACATGTACCAGAAAGCGCAAAGGACGGGACCGACCATTGCGGAGAGGATGATCTCGTCGGGGTCAATCCGTTTGATCGACGCCATCCACAGAGCGGCGGCAAGTGTAATGACTGGAGCCGCAGCGATCAGAAGGACTACCACTACGAACGCGACAATGTGATTCCAAACTCGCTCTAGCACTGGTTCCCTCCCTTTCCAAAGTCTCCATCGGACGAAGATCAGACTGCCTCAGACTATGCGCCGCGTTTGGCGGATGCCGCTGGCATCTCGCTGAGGCTTAGGCGCGATCTTCGATACGACGTTGTCGCAAAGCGTCTGCAACCGCGTCCTGTACTTCGTCGCCATCCCCGAAGCAGTGTCGATAGCCTTCGCCGCCTTCTTTAGCTCCTTCTCGACTTCGTCCCAATCGACGAACGTGCGACAGATTTCTTCCGCCAGCGCGGAATTCTTCTGGAGGAAGTCGGGGCCCTCGGTTCTCATTCGTTCGAAGAGAGGCTTGAGAACTTCGAGATCGCGGGGCAGCCATTGCCGGGTCGAGCGCAGAATCCACACGCCGTCCTCCTGCCCCCATCTTTGTTCCCGGTCAAGCTGGCGAAGTTGGCTTTCTTCTCTCGCGACGATGATCCCGACCGGGATGCGGCGTTCCTTTGCGTCACGTATCAGCTTCTTGACATCGCCTTCAGTGACCAACGACTTGTCCTTGTTGTCCACGACGATGCGGGGCTCAAGCACGGCACCGCTGGGATCGCGGTACGCCAATACGAAATCACCATTCTTAGAAATTCTTTCAACGGCTATCCCAGCCCAAGTCCGTGCCTCATCAGCGAAACTGACTTCCTCCAGCTTGCCCACGCGGGCGACTTTCGACATTTCTGTCTCAAGTTCATGATTCTTTTCTCGAAGCTGGGCGACTTCCCTTAGACAATCTTCGACTCGACGAGTGAGGTCTTCCTTCTGAGACTGCGCCGTGAGGAGCTTAGCTTCCGCGTCCGCATGACCTAGCTGAACATCGAGCGCGTGCAGTTCCTCAGCGACTCGTGCAGCGGATTCTAGTTCCTTGATCCTCCCACCGACCGTCCGAAGCTCGTCCCGGTAGCGTTGTTCGATCTCGACGGTGCGCTTGGCTAGCTCACTTTCAAAATGAGACCATGCGGTCTGGTGATCGTGTGTATTTTTCTGCTGGAGCAGTCTGAATGCTTCCTCTGCGGAGAGTTGGGCGACGCGGGCGAAGTCCTTGACCCCAAGTCGATCCAAGACTTCCGTTCGCTTCAAGTTGCCTACGCCTAGACAGAGTGGGCATTCCATAGTCTCGTGAGCGGTGGACGATTCGGTTTTCAAGTAAACCTCCCGTGCTTCTCAGCCTTCTTGGCACTCTGTCGCTGCTTTTGGAGGGGGGAGGCTTTCCGGTTAGCTATTCCTTCGAGTCGATTAGGAGACCCGGATGGCAAGCCACCTTGGCGTGTTCAGCGGAGTCTCGCCGGGTGAATAGCTGCTCGCAGACAAGACACTGGCGAACGTTCTTACCGACGCAGACAAATACTTTGCCGATCTGGTCGGTGCGGATGGAGCCTACGTCTCGCTGCCTTCTTTCGTCGGTGGTCATTTAGGCGCGAACCTCCATCTGGGAGCGTCCAGTGGAAACTTGAATTGCGAGAGGGGAATTGCTGTTCGCCTCGTTCATGAGGCGACATACGGAGGCTCGTGAAATGTTGTGCCGCTTGGCGACCTGCGTCAGGGACAACCCAGATCGGCGGTCGAGCACTACCTGCTCACGGTCAATATCGAGCCGCGATCTGCCGATCTGGCGACCTTCCATGCGAGCCCTTCGCATCCCAGCCCGCACTCTCTCCCGGATCAAATCCGACTCCAATTCGGCAATCGAGGCGATCAGGGTCAGGAAGAGTCTGCCCATCATGCCGCTCGTGTCCACCTGCTCACGTCGTGAGATGAAAACCACGCCCAGACTTTCAAGTTCGTCGATCACCTGCAAGAAATGCTTTACGCTCCGCGCCACGCGGTCAAACGCCGTCACCAGCACGGCTGAGAATTTCTTCTTACGGGCATCCGCCATCAGCGCATCGAGACCCGGACGACGTGCCCTGCTGCCCGAGATGCCACAGTCCTGATAGGTCTGAACGACCTCGATACCGCGCTGCTCCGCAAGCTCCCTGAGATCGTAAAGCTGCGACTCGACCCTCTGGTCGGCGGTGCTAACCCTGACATAGATTGCAGCCTTCAATGGAGTCCTCCTGAACGTGGACGGCGGGGTTTGCATTATGTCCACTGGACATATTATATGGGTCATGCCGACAAAAGTCAATGGTGTTATGTCCATAGGACAGAATGAGATATAATGGCGGCATGGGCTGGAAGACAATGCGGGTCGCTGTCTGCGATGTTTGCGGCCACAAGTGGATACCCGAGAGCGAGAACCCGCCGAACTGCCCGTCGAAGAAGTGCCGCTCGACCCTCTGGGACAGGGGAGGCGTTGACGGCAGGACGCGAGAAGCTCGAATCAAGACGGGTCGCAGTCGTAAGACGGCGTCGAGGAAGAACCGATGACAGGGATGTGGCTTTACTTCGAGGCTGCTTTAACCTGCTCACCCCGAAGATGCACTCCCTTTCGAGTTGTATCCTAAAACTCCCAACGGGAGGCAATATGTCGCCAAGTCCAACCTTACGCTGGCGCGACACAACAAATACAATCTGACGGTTACCTGCCAGTCAGTTACGATCACTTCTAAACAATGGTGAGATGAACGTGCCAGAAGAAGCGAAGGCACAGCACTACATCCCGAAGTTTTATCTCAAAGGCTTCACCGACGAGCAGGGCAAACTCTGGGTCTGCGAAAAGTTCAAGCCTATTCGAGACTCAAAGCCGAAGCTCGAAGCCCATCGACCGGATTACTACACTCACGCGGAACAAGGTGAACGTGACGAGACCGCCGAGAATATATTGAAGCAAGCAGAGTCACGAGCCGCTCCGATTGTTCGCAAACTTGCAAACCCGCAATATAAGCTGACGCCGGAGAACGCAGGACGTGTCGTCATCTTCATCGCGTTTATGTTTGCCAGAGTCCCGAGTTGGCGTGAACACCTTGATAACGTCGCCGCTCAGATAGCGCGGGATGGGATAGTCAAGACCGCGAACGACAAGGAGAAGTTCTATCGAACGTGGGCGGAGCTTGAGAAGGAAAACGGGAAGCCACTTGGGATGGAACCTGAGAAACTGCGTCAATACATTCTCAAAGGCGAGTACGACCTGAAGCAAGGATCAACCGGATTCAACCTCGGGGCGATGTTCACTTCGGCATTCAGCGCAGTCAGGAAATTAGCAACAATGGGTTATCAGGCGTTGTACGCGCCGGAGGGGAGCTTCTTTCTGACTTCAGATTCTCCAGTCTTCACGCTTCAACCTGATGGCAAGGGGCAAGCAACGATAGGGGTGGGCTTCGGGTGGGAAAATGTGGAGGTCTACTTTCCGTTAAACAAGAGAGCATGCTTCATGATGAAGAAGGGCATACAACCACAGGGCCAGATCATCGAAGCAGGAAGAGTTGACCTTATAAACAAGGTCACGATGGCTTCCACTGCTCAGTACCTCTACTCGTCTCAAGGCTTCAGGAAAATCGCACGACTTTTCGACGAGCACGGTTGTAGAATTCGAGCGGGTAAGAACGCGTTCATGAGCAGGCCCCCAACGCCCGAAGAGTCAAGACTGCTGTGACGATAGAAGGTTATCTTAAATACGTCGCCCTCGTCGATGTCGTGCCCAAGGGCGGGGTGGAGTTCTCCATCACGGACTCAAAATCCAACGGCGACCACCTCGCCTTCCCGTGGTATCTCAATGGGTCGATGCACAAACCCTGTCCGGTGATCGCGGCGAAGACGGGCGAGACCAAGTTCTGGATGACGTTCGACACTGGTGGGGACGGCATCATGGTCGATCAGTCCGTGATGCCATCAGGTTTTCAACGACACATCATCACATATAACATTGCGGGTGGCGTGATCGGCGATGCAGAACCCGAGGCTCCTCTCGTTGAGACCTATTGGAGACTTGGTTCGTTTATTCTTCAGGCCCCTGTCGTGGTGCTACCCCTCCACGAACAGAACATCAAGCAGAACATCAAAGGTCTGTTCGGCTTTCCTCCATTCGTCAATGCAAAACGGATCACGATTAATCACGAGCCGGACATCATCGTCATCGACAATTTTCGGAACGAAGGCAATATTCATATCGAGGGATTTCAGGACGCTGGGAAGTGGGATGCTGAAAACTACTATCGACGAAGGAAATCAACAATTGGCATCTAACCCACCGTCTCAAAAGGGCGCAATCCGCAGCTTCATTTTATGCGGCCTTTCGCCCCCTGTTTCGCCTCACGGGAAGATGGTCAGCCAGTATACCTTGCTGACCACCGGTGGCCGTAAGAGAATCCTCGGTCTTCCCGCTCTCGCCCCTGGCGCTCCTGGCGCTCTTGACGTTCGATCCCGAGTTCTTCCTTCTAACTTCCTAACCAAATGTGAACGAAAAGGTCTGAAC
>Ga0182015_10007292_pt1 | contig 10822 bp, 10 predicted proteins | sample 712P3MmetaG_FD_120478 | JGI IMG/M metagenome (GOLD analysis project Ga0182015, IMG submission 120478) | Permafrost microbial communities from Stordalen Mire, Sweden - 712P3M metaG | ecosystem: Environmental > Terrestrial > Soil > Wetlands > Permafrost | place: Sweden: Stordalen | collected...
CACAGATCGAAACGAACCTCTTTGGAACGATTATTGTGACGAAGGCAGCTCTTAGGTATTTTCGCGAAAAGAAAGCAGGCCCCACTTCGCGACATCCCGATTCGGTTGGCATCGAGCAAGTCCGCTGGCCATCGCCCGGATTGTCGCGGGCCCGGGTCGGGTCCAGCTTCGAGAAGAATCACGTGGGCATCGGTGCGCTCGATAGGGCGGCCGACGACATCGGCGATCGAGACTCCATAATTCGGTGAGTAGTTAAAATAGCTGTAGGCTTCCGCCGTAGTATCCAATTTTCAACTTCTGGCTGGAACCTGAGACACCCGCCGAACGGGCAATGCGATTGCCACAATTCAGAAACCGCTTGACAACTAGATCTTACTGTGCAAGACTACGTGCAATGCACGATATAGTGACATTACATGTGAACGACTGGAAGCAGCAGCTCAAGAAAGGGACGCTGGAGCTCGCCGTTCTAGCCTTGTTGAAGGCGAAACGATCCTATGGCCTTGAGTTGCTGGAGCGGCTGAACGAGATGGAGATTGAGGTCAGCGATGGCAGCATCTATCCATTGTTATCAAGGCTGCGTGTTGAAAAAAAGGTCTCAACGGAATGGGTTGACGAAGACATGGGCCACGCTCACAAGTATTACGCCCTTACACCGCATGGCAACCGCATCCTACGTGGCATGCTCGCCGCGTGGAGTGACTACGCAGCCGCTATCAACCGCGTAGCCGGGAAGGCCGACAATCATGAATAACATATCGTCCGACGAAGTAGAGGACTTCCTGCGTCGATTCCGGCGAGGGCTGGCAGCTCTTCCCGCCGATATCCGCGAAGATCTGGTGAGCGAAGCGCGTTCGCACATTCAGGACCGGCTCACGCAGGGCAAGCTGGATCTGGCGTCCGCGTTTGGCTCACCCGAGGCATATGCTTCTCGGTTTTTAACGGAGGATGCCTTTCAAACCGCGGTAACGCGGGACAGGCCCTGGCAGCTTGTTTCAGTGCTGCTTAGTAAGACGCGCTCATCCGCGTTGGTCGTCTTCGCGGTACTGCCGTTGGCGGTCATCGAGATCATGGCCGTGGCCCTGATAGTAGTCGGCGTGTTCAAGCCGTTTAGCCGCGACCATATCGGACTCTTCCTGCATGCCGACGGAACTTTCGGTGTGCTGGGGTGGATTAGCAACCCGGGGTCGATGCGCGAAGTATTGGGCTATTCCGCGATGCCGATCTTCATTTTTGGCGGTCTCTTGCTGTTTTGGGTCAGCAACCGGCTGCTCTTGCGCATGGCGCGCGGCGAGTTGGCGGGGATACGGCATACGCGATGATTCATTTGCTATCGAAAGGCGGACCAAAATGAGAACCAGGAACCTTGTCGTATTTTTAATACTGACCTTTGCTATCGGATGGATTTTTCAGGGGCTGGCCATCGCGCGTGGCGTCGCGCAAAACGGCGGTTCGTGGCTGTTGGCTGCTATGTGGTCTCCGATGCTGGCTGCCCTGATTGCCGGAACGGAAACTCGACGGTCCGTATGGACGCGCATGCGCAGGCCTAGGTGGAAGCTTTGGCCGGTCGCGCTCTTTGCCGGCTTGTCTTTCGGCATTTTTCAACAACTGTTGCTCGTGGTTGGGCGCCAGGGACATTGGCATAACGAATTCTTCCAACTGAGTGAAGACGGTACGAGCATCGCGATGATCCACCATCTCGCTATGATGCTGGGCGTCGGACATCAAAGCTTCGGTTTTTTTGCACTCAACCTTCTCCTCTCAATTAGTTTCGGTTCCGTGATTCTGATGCTCACAGGCGGAATTGGCGAGGAAGGTGGATGGCGCGGTGTACTCCAGCCGGAAATGCAGCGCCGCTGGGGACCCTTCTGGGGCACATTCCTGGTCGGACTGATCTGGGGATACTGGCACCTACCTGTGAATTTGGCAGGCTACAATGGCGCGCAACATCCGATCCTGCAAGCTTTGTTAATCTTCCAAACAAACACTGTCGCGATGAGCTTTGTCCTGGCCTGGTTGGTGCAGAGGAGTGGCAGTATTTGGCCGGCCGGGCTGGCGCACGCCGCCAACAACGTCCTGCAATCCGGTATGCCGATCGTCGCGAACGACTGGCGAGTGGATCAAATAGCGGGCACTCTCGCTTCGATTGTGATTGGCGCGATTTGCGCCTGGTTGCTCATTCGACGCGAGTCTCACGAAAGCGCGGGCCCCGAGAGAATAGCCGAAGTACCCTCAAAGGAATTGTTGCGGCGCGCGTATGAGGCTGACTAGGCCGGGATAAATCCTGAAATCTGGCCAGAGCTGAGCCAGCGACCGCACTCGCCCCGGGGGCAAAACCGACGAGTTGGTTTAGATCGTCCGCTGTGTCAAGGGAATGAAAAAACCAGACGTGATTGAATACGTAGCGCTTCGCATGAGCCACGTAGTAGTCGGCTCCGCGCCGGGCGATTTCTTCCAATGACAGATGACCCGACGGTGTATTGTACGCGTAGCTCATGCGGCAGCAACCATTTGTGCAGGACCGCTTGCGTTCTTTGCCATCGGTGCTTTGCAAGGTGCGCTATTGAATCTCCTGCCGCCGCGCGCTTTCCATCGTCTCTCGGTGTTGTTCCAGGCGGTATTCGCAAGGGCATTCGTCGCTGCCACTCCGTATGTGTTCGACATCCCGAACCGGTACGAAATGATTGCGGCCAGGCCGCGCTGGATGTTGCTGTTTCCCCCAGCCTGGTTTCTGGGTCTGTATGAGACATTGCTCGGGGCGCGGGACGGCTACTTCTCGCGATTGCGGGACATGGCCATCGTGGGAATCGGGACTCTACCCTTTGAAGCTCTCGGGTTTGGCTGGGTCTTGGCGTTTGCCCACATAGCGCTTGTAGCCGTACTGATGCTCTGGCTAGTTGAGGTGCGGTTGCGCGAATGGCACAAGATTCCGTTCACTGCTCTTATGTGCCAGGCCGGCGCAATCTTTGGCAGATCATGGGAGCCTATCTGCTTCTCTTCGGAGTCCTAATCGAACAATCACGTACTCGAGGCACACCTGCTTCGGCCATTCGTCCTGCTCGGCGTTGCGGAATCATCAGCTTTCTCTATCTCTCTATGCGCTCCGCACGGCAGGCCCAGTGGAGGATCGTCCCCCTCTTATTCGATGAGTCGGATGAGCCCCTAATTCGCACTCTTCGATTGAACCGGGAGTAGCGGAATGAAGTTCACGCGCACGCAATAAAGTGCCGGGCCGAGCGTGAGATGCTTACGAGAAGAGGACTTCGCCGTTTCTGCCAAACACTAGCTCCTTCTCAAATTGAGCTACGCGGCAGGCTGTCGGCAGGGTAGAACAATCTAGTCTTGGACGGCCACTCCCATTGGGCGGTTTTGAAGCGATAACCGTTGCCCGCTTTTGAAGTGGACCGACGATAACTGCTCCGGCAGTTCCGCCTCCGACAACCAGAATGTCAGTCTTCATGTCAGGATCGAAGCCACCACGTCACTGAGTATCTTTCCAGCCGCGTAGTCGGTCGTGTCGAGGCCCGGATTGTAGATTGTGACATCCATCCCCGTCACCAGTCGAGAACCGATCAAAGACCGAGCTAGGCTGATTACCTCCCTCGGGGTAAATCCGCCTTCGACTCGCCAATCGACTGCCGGCATCAGGTTATCGCTCAGGCAATCTGCGTCCAGATGAAGCCATACCTGATCGACACCACTCGCTCGAAGGAAGGCGATGGCATGGTTTGCTGCGTCTGCAATCCCTGCCGCTCTCACCTCGTTCAGATTGCGTACCAGTATGGCTGTGGTATAGACGTCATCGCTTGCATGCGTCAGCTGAAAGGCGCGGTCACGGTGCCCATACATAACGCAGGCTTGGTCGTTGACGAATGGACCCAGGCCCTCCAGGTTCCCAATCGAAGGAACGCCTCGCCCGGTGGTTATCCATACGTCGCTGTCGGACAACTCCCCTGAACCGTTAAGCGGATTCCAGAAATCGGTATGGCCGTCCAGGAGGTACAACCCTACGGAGCCCAGGCGCCGGATCGCCAACAGACATCCGAACAGGACGCTGTCGTCGCCACCAAGCACTAAAGGAAAATCTCCCGCTCGTACGATCGCCTCAACTCGATTTGCCTGCTCTACAGCAAGTTGGGCGACCGCCTGCACGTTGCGAGCTCCAATCGCTGGCTCAATCGTGTCGCTGAAGGGCGGCGCTTTGAGTGGTGGTTCAACCGTGGCATCAATACGCTCAGCCAAACCCATTGCGAGCAGAACTTCACCCAGCCGTTCCACCCCGCCGGGGCGCAATCCCAAGTTCGTCGCCACGTGCAAGACTCGAAAGCTCATGTGCGCTCCGACTGAAACCACAATTCGCCGAGCCGAACTGTTTTGGTGCTTCGAACCCTCCGAAACTGGTGATGAGCCGACTGGCCCGCACGTCCGACAAAGCACTAGGGATGTGTTCCTTTGAAGTATTCGAGCAAAGCCTGAAGTTCCTTTTCTTTCCGCTTGATAGAGATGTCGATGTTCGCTACCACGTTGGAGGCCGGGTTCAGCTGCCGAATTTCTGGCGGATTCGGCGGCTGAGCGACTGAAAACGTCCTGATCTGAGCCAGGTTTTCTCCGTGGCAGACAGCGCATCTCGTCCGCAACTTCACCTCGATGGGCTCACTCATTGGTTGACTTGACATGAAAAGCCCTTCCGCAAAACCATAACTCCCACCATTACTCAAGTATGCTGGAGTATTCTCCTCTTCGACCGCCAAGCCACCAGAGTCCGGGTCCTGAAGAAATAGCTTCCGGCTGATTTCGCACGCGCGCATCGTTCCCTTGCCTGTCCCAGAACCGGCTCCGGCGGAAAAAATCCGGACCTGTGCTTCGCTCGTCAATCTCGTAGGCCGTAGGTTGCCGTGCGAGTCAATCAAAAGCAGTTGAGTCATCAGAGCCACCCCCTCAAGAGATGACGGATCGTCTGGAGTGTTCGCCTGAGCTTTCAGGAATCTGTGCACATCCCGAGGCGAGTGCCCTGGCTTTAGGAAAACGCGGCTCACACGGCGGAAGCCCGCAGCGTAGTCATGCGAACGCGGCAGGAACCAGGCAACTTCAATCCATCCGCTGTCCTTCGCGAACACATCTGGAAAGGAGTAACGCCGCACTGCCGAAGAATAATTCTCCGGCAGAGCATTGATCTCATCTGGCGTCAGCGCAATCTTCCCAATCAAACGGCCAGTCAAATCCAACGCTGCCTTTCTCCTCTCTCCCAGCCTTCTCTCGTCGTCTGGTAGGAAAGGAAAGAAGAGCGCATCATAGGCACCCCAGAGGTCACTTTGCATCAGGGCTCGTGCACTCACGGAACGCGTAATAGTTTCCTTCAGCGCATCGCGTAGCGTCTGGGTGAATGCCGGGTATGCCGAGTCGGAGAGTACGAGCATGCTTCCCAAGGCCACCGAAAAAGTCGGATACATGGGGTCGATGGCGCGGTCACCGGCTTCGTTCCTCTCGAAGACCCGAGTGCTGACCTTCCGGCCTCCAGGGCCATCGCGGAAAGGCGCTCCCTCCGCAAAATCGGACGACAGTCGCACCTGGAGTTCACGCGAAAAGAGAAAGTAGAAGATTTTGTTCCAGGGGTCGTTTGGGTTATCCGAGTAAATCAACTCCCTCGTTAAGCCCAGCCCGACTCGCGGGAGACTGCTTGGTGCTCCCTGGGCGAACAGAGGCTGTGCCGCTATCGCCAGAGCCATGGCATGGACTGCCCAAATCCATGGGAACTTGCAGTTCATTCTGCTGGCGTGCGCCATGTTCGCCAACTCCCTTCGATTCGTCAATAGCGATCGATTCTAAACAAAACTTCAAACCTAAGTAGGTGCCGCCCCAGAACTGCAACCTTCTCTTCAACACTGTAATGCTTGCGCTCGTTCCTCATAGGTTCGCTCCGTTATCTTAACGGACGAACGCTTTCTCGATTTCCAGCTGAGGCAGGACACTTTACTGAACTTGCGCTTGCTGAGCGGGCCCTGACTCCATCGTCACGTCCTTCACGTTGTCATCGGGAATTCGGTCAATCAGTAACGCGAACGGATCGATTCCCGCTTTTTCCGGCAATTGGGCCGTTGTGAACGTGAACGTGGAATTGCGCTGCGTGATATGCATACGTTCGCGGAAGAGCGTATCGCCGTATTTTCTCCCACTTGCAGGCTTGGCGAATGCCCCGATATCGATCCAGTCATCCACCGGCACTTCAGTTTCCTTGCCCTTGGCATCCGCCTTGAATTTGCGGGCTTCCACATTGATGGTGATGTCATATTTCCCATCCACGCGTTTCACCGCCGTGGCTTCCAGAGTGCGATTGGAGAACAGGGTGATATCTTCGAACAAGTCTTTGATCAAGTACTGCAGGTTGGGCGGCGTCTCCTCCCGCAAGGCATCCACCAGAGCATAGGACGTGGGATAGGGTGGAGGCGCATAGGCGTACTGCTGAATTACCTTGCGCAAGGCTCGATTCACCGCATCCTCGCCGATCATCTCCTTCATGCAATAGAGCACCACGCTCCCTTTTCGGTAGAAAATGTAAAACTGCTGGAACTCGACGGTGAGTAGCGGACGTTCCTTGAGCCGCTCCTGGCCACGGGAGCGCAGGTAGTTGTCCATCTCATACGTTAGAAATTTCCTCATCATGTCCCGGCCATATTCCTTCTCCATGACCATGAGCGCGGAGTATTGCGCCAAGGTCTCAGAAAGCAGGCTGGCTCCCTCCATGTTGGCGCCGGTCACCTGGTTCGCCCACCACTGGTGCGCCATTTCGTGAGCCACCACATAGAAAACAGTATCGATGTCGTCGGAGTGATTCACATTGGCAATGAAGCCAATGGATTCGGAATAGGGCATGGTCCCGGGAAATGCCTGCGCAAAGGTGGCCACACGCGGGAACTCAACAATGCGGGCCTCCTTGAGTTCGTATGGCCCAAAGTTCTTGATGTAGTAGTCAAAGGACTTCTTCATGGAGTTCATCATCCGGGGAACATTCCACGGATGTTCCTTGAGGTAATAGACCTCCAGCTTGATGCCGTTCCAGTCCTCGCGGGCCACTTCATAGCGGCCGGAAAGGAAGCCGTAAGCATTCCGCGACGGGTGGTCCATTTTGTATTCGAAGTAGCGGCGGCCATCCTGCTGCCATTCGCGCACCAGTGATCCCGAGGTAATGGCGATCTGATCGGGCGACGTGCTGATGATCGCGCTCATGTCGACCCAGTCTGAGTGCCCGGGGAGATAGCTGTTATTGCAGTCGGCAGTGCAGTTGCGCTCCAGGGCAGGCATAAGGCCAAACTCCGGAAGGCCAAATTTCTTGCGCTTCAGCGCATCACTTAGCTCGCGGCTGTAGTCGTAGCCGATGACAGGGGCAACGAAGTTATCGATGAATGTGCCGTTCTGGAATATGCCGTTCTGGATAACGTCCGTATTGCCCACATTATTCTGAAATCCGCGATTCTTGCTCTTCACGGTGAAGCGCAGGGTACGCTCTTCGCCCGGCTGCAACGGTGAGGTAAAACGATAAATGCGATAGGACAGCCGCGTGTCGTCTTTCGTGAGCACGGCTCCGGGAATTTCAATGGAGGTGTCGTAGAGCGGGTCGAGCGAGAAATGAATTTCGTCCAGGGGATGGGAATAGGAATCTTGGATGACCTCCTCGGCGCGTATGTTGACGTTGCGGCTCGATGGGAAAATGTCGATCGCGTACTTCACGCTGCGTACGCTCGGCTGGGGCACCTTGTCCAAAGGCTTATAAGTTTTCTCATATTCAGCTTGGACGCGCTCCACGTCTTTGGGTCCCGCAAGACGATTCAATACTTCAGTGTTGTACCAAATCCAGCCTCCGCAGCCGGCAAATGCCAGCAGAGAGAGAGCCGTAGCGGCTTTCCAACCGGAACCAAACCGCAAGGCTGCGTTGCGGCGGCGGGCCTGCCATCGGTCTTGCTTCCCGCGTGGCCAGAACATTACGGTGGCTATGGCCAGCAGCGCGCAGAAAAAGATCCAATAAAGAGTGAACCAGTCCCATGCCAAACGATAGGGAGCATCGCCGAAGAAATCCGAATAAATGACGTTGGGCCTTTCCGCGAATTGAACCAAGTATGTCGCCACGTTCAATGGCTGCCATAGAAAAATATTTACTACATAGACGGCGATGAAAACGAAATATCCCACGTACTTGTTGGGCGCCAGGGCCTGGATCAAGAAAGCCAGAGTCGCCAAAAAGACAAACCCTGAGGCGTCTCGCACCAGCAATTCGTGAACATAAAGACCGAACTGAAAGCGATAGTAGCCATGAACTGCCTGGTCGACGATGCCGATCCCCATAGCCACGGCCTGAATCAGCGTCACCATGGCGATGAGCGTGGCCAGCCGCGCCGCATAGGACACCCACTCCGGCGTTGGCGTTGCGTCCGCAATTTCGTCCATTCGTTCGTCGCGGTCCCTCCAAACCAGAGCGCCGGCGAAGTAAGTGATCACGACGATAAGAAGGAAATTAAGAGCTCCTCGAATCTGATCAATCACCCAGTAGGTTACGGGAAAGGTTTGATTGTTCAGGAGGGTGGTGGCGAAGGCCAGAGCCAAAATGCAAAACAAACCAGCGATCATGACAACAACGACAAAGGCTGTGTTCTTCGCCATTCCACGAAAATGGATTCCGAACGATCCCAGGAACTCTGCCCATGGCGAATCTGTCAGGTGCGGGTGGGGCGTGGGAGCCGCAGCCGGAACTATCGCTGGCTGCTCGTCGGGCTCGATCGCTTTGTTTTTCGTCCGCCTCTCGGCGAAGCTGAAGCGGGAGTAAGCGAGGGCAAAAGCTGCGCAGCCGACTCCCATCCAAATCAAACGGTTCCAAAGAAATAAGCCGCTGAAGCTGACAAAGAGAGTGTTCTTGTCGGCCACAGTCCAGTATTTGGTGACCACCTCAAATGCCCTGGCGCCAAAAGGGTCGAGCAGGGCTCTAATCTGCTCCCGATCCTGAAAAAGTTGAAAGGTCAGACCGCGGAATACGAACAGGAGAATTACGGCAACAAAGGAAGCGATGTCTCTGCGCCACACAACCGCCGCAGCAAACAAAATGGCGGCTACGAAAAAGGTGTCGGGCAGGGCGAACAGCAGAAAGCCTTTCCAATGCGCGGTCCAGCTCACCGCTTCCCAGCGTTCCGCATTCGCCCAGGGCAAGTACTTGGCCAGCAGAATGCCCAGAGAGACTCCCAGCATGGGAATCACCGAGACTAGGGTTGCCCCAAGAAAGCGCCCCAACAGGAAGTCGCGGCGCCGCACGGGCGTGGAGAACATCATCTGCTGCGTGTTATGGCTGAAGTCGCGGAGCGCCGCAAAATTGACAAATATGGCGGTCATCAGCAACGTGAACACGCCAAAACTAGCGTAATGGAATGCGATGGCGAACGGTGCATTACGGTAGGTATTGGAAAGGTTTGCCGCCAGGAGATCATCAGAGCTGATCACATAACACATCATCAGGCCGATGACAATGAGGAAGATCCATAGCATCCAGGAACGAAGCCAGAAGCGAATTTCAAACCACGCGATCTGCCAGAGCATAATCGTTTCTAATTCCACGAACGGATTTTGGTGAAGAAGACGTCTTCCAGGTCGGGTGCACAGGGAGCAAATCCATCAGAGAGGGTCGACGCGCTATAAACATGGAGAAAAGGACGTCCGCCGACCAGCCTGTTGGAGACCACCTGGTAACGCTGCTGGTAGTCGGCCAGCTCGGTCTTGGCGATGGAGATTTGCCAGATTCGCCCGTTTAATTGAGCGATGGCATCCTGCGGACGCCCCTGATATAGCACCCGGCCCTGGTTGATAATTGCGGTGTTGGTACACAGGTCCGTCACGTCTTGCACGATGTGCGTGGAAAGAACCACGATCACCTGCTCGCCGATCTCGGCCAGCAGGTTGTAGAAGCGGTTCCTCTCGCCGGGATCCAGACCGGAAGTAGGTTCATCCACAATCAGCAGTTGCGGATTGCCAATCAGCGCCTGCGCAATGCCGAAGCGCTGGCGCATGCCTCCGGAAAAGCCGCTGAGCGCTTTCTTCCGGTCGTCGTAAAGATTGACGCGCTTGAGCAACGACCCGACGACGTCTTTTCGTTCCTTGGCCTTGGTAATGCCTTTGAGCAGGGCGATGTAGCTGAGCATGTCCTGAGCGGAGGTGCGCGGGTAGACCCCAAACTCCTGGGGCAGGTAGCCCAAGCGTCGCCGCGCTTCGTCCTTTTGCTTCAGCACATCAATGTCACCCAGCGTGGCCGTGCCGCTGTCCGGCTCTTGCAGGGTTGCCAGCGTGCGCATGAGAGTGGATTTGCCCGCGCCGTTCGGGCCGAGCAGTCCGTACATGCCCGCGGGAATGGTTAGGGAGACGTTATCGAGCGCCTTAACGCCATTTTGGTATGTTTTCGAGAGGTTCTCAATGCGAAGTTCTATGCTCATGTCCTCACTCTTACGAACGGGAGGTAAACGCACTATTCCTCCAAAAAGGGTTCTCGTGCGCCACTATGCTAGTGCGAACGCGGACGGTGCGATAAAAACAAGCTTTGAACAATGGTTGCATGAGAACGTGATTGCTTCAATGTCATAATATTCATAATAAACTTGCTTATTGTGCAATATCTTGGTAATCCTGGTTCCGGTGAGGCCTAAGCTTGTTTGCGGAACTGAAAGCTCTTGTTGCCCTAGCTGAGACCGGCTCGATGGAGCGAGCCGCCAACGATCTCTACCTCACGCCTTCGGCATTGACTCGAAGAATTCAGCGCTTGGAGCTCGAACTCGGTGCTGTTCTCCTCGACCGG
>Ga0182015_10007294_pt1 | contig 10822 bp, 8 predicted proteins | sample 712P3MmetaG_FD_120478 | JGI IMG/M metagenome (GOLD analysis project Ga0182015, IMG submission 120478) | Permafrost microbial communities from Stordalen Mire, Sweden - 712P3M metaG | ecosystem: Environmental > Terrestrial > Soil > Wetlands > Permafrost | place: Sweden: Stordalen | collected...
AGAGCAAATGAATAGCGAGATAAAGTGATCCATGTCACAGCCTGACCCGGCGGCAGGGGTATTTCCTAAGGATGTATTGAGGAACCGGATCGAGAAATCCTGAGGTGCTTCCCCTGTAGTTGGAGCCAGTCAGGAACTGGGTTTGGCGAATCGCGGATTCCGGCGAATTTCGGATTTCTTTGGAGGCCTTATGCAAACGATGCAGCCGATGCACACGATTCCCGCACGCGGCGGGTTGAACTTCGACGAGACGCCGTTTTTGGCCATCTGGGAGGTCACGCAATCCTGTGACCTGACTTGCAAACACTGCCGAGCGGCGGCGCAGCCAATTGCCCATCCCGACGAGTTGAGCAACGCCGAAGGCAAGGATCTGATTGACCAGATTGCGGATATGGGCGTGCCCATCTTCGTTTTCACGGGCGGCGATCCGCTGAAGCGGAAAGATGTTTTTGAGCTGATCGAGTACGCTGCGTCGAAAGGCGTACAGGTGGCCCTTACGCCAAGCGCGACGCCACTGCTGACGCGGGAAGCGATGGCCAAGCTGAAAGATGCTGGGCTGGTGAGGTTGGGGATTTCGCTGGATGGATCGACGCCGGAGATTCACGATGCTTTCCGGGGATTGCCGGGGGCGTGGGCGCGGACGATTCAGGCGATCGAGTGGGCCAATGAAGTGGGCCTGCCGATTCAGGTGCACACCACCATAAGCCGACACAATGCACACGATCTGGATAATCTCTGCGCGCTGTTTGAGAAGCTAGCCATCGTGATGTGGAACGTGTTCTTCCTGGTTCCCGTGGGGCGCGGGCAGCAGGCGGATTTGTTGAGCGGCGAGGATTTTGAGAAGGTCTTCGGAAAGATTTATGAGTTGTCGCACCGAGTGAGTTTCCAGATCAAGACCACCGAGGCGATGCACTACCGGCGCTACCTGCTGCAGCACAATCTGGAAGAGCGCCGCATGGGGCACGGAAGCTCGTCGGGGCATGGGCACGGTGGGCCGAGCGGGCAGCCGATGAATGCGAAGATGGCGGCGGCACTGGGCTACGAGCCGGGCGCTCCGACGGCCGACGCGAAGACTCGCACGGCAAGCTGGGCAACGCGGCGCGTGAACGATGGCAAGGGCTTCATGTTCATCTCGCATGTGGGCAATGTCTATCCGAGCGGCTTTTTGCCGATTCATGCGGGCAACATTCGCGAGACGCCGGTGGCGGAGATTTATCGGGAGGCACCGATTTTCAAGAGCCTGCGCGATACGAGCAAGCTTGAGGGCAAGTGCGGGGCGTGCGAGTACAAGGAGATCTGCGGCGGGTCGCGGGCGCGGTCCTATGCGATCACCGGCAATCCACTGGCGCAGGAGCCCTGCTGCATCTACCAGCCGAAGAACTGGGATCCGGATGTGGAGCAGAAGGCTGAGGCGTTCCGGCACCTGGAGCCGCAAGAAGTGCTGGTGAAGCTATAGGAAGCGCAGGAGCGAGTCGGGGTGGCGCTTCTTGACGGCGGCGAACCAGGCGCAGGGGAAGTAGAGCAGGACGACGACCGCGAGCCATAGGCCGCAAACCACACCGAGGCCCTGCCCATAAGGCTGGCCGTCTGGCGGATAGTTGAGGAAGAATCCGCCGTGGAAGAGCCAGGCAACGGGTTGATGGCTGAGGAAGCCGAGAAGCCCTGCGGCGAGATGGATCAAGTACAAGTGCAGGATGTAAAAGAAGAGCGGGACGCGGCCGTAGGTCTCAATGACGCGGCCAAACCATCCCCAGAATGGCGCTCCGCCGATGGCGAGCAGGATGAAGATTGGGCCGAGTGTCATGAGCAGAAACTGGAGCGAGGGCGGATACTTTTCGACGTCAAAAAACAGGATGATGGTTTTGGAGAAGTCGGGGAGCAGATGCCAATCGCCCGGTGTTGAGTGGGCAATCTCCGCGGGCGGATTACCATAAGCGTTGGTGACGCGCAGGAGGGCGAAGAGCGCGATTGCGCAGACGCCTGACCAAAGTAGCGTCCGGCGGGCGGAGGATGAGTTGCCCTGACGTGGGGTTGAGTTGGCCTGGAAGAGCGAGCCGATGCTGAAGCCGAGGAGGGTGACTGCGCACCACGGAATCAAGGGGAACAGGACGAAGAGAGAGAACTCGCCGAGGTGGGCCCGTCCGGAACGGTGAAGCACGAAGAGCAGACCTTGGAATGAATGGAAGTCGGCGGGTTTGAAGCGGTCGAAGAGGTCGTGCGCGCAGATGACGATCAATGCGACGGCCATGATGAGGGCGCGGGGCAAGCGGACAAACGCGGCGAGGAGGATCATGGAGAGGCCGAGGCAGCAGATTACGCCGAACATGCCCCAGCCGGGGTGGAATGTCCAGGCAAAGCCAATCACCGTGAACTCAAGCACGATTAGCCAGATGCCGCGCGTGACGAGAAACCGCTGCAATGCGGCAGGGGAATGCCTGGTTCCGTAGAGGTATGCGCCGATACCCGCGAGGAGGAAGAACGCTGGGGCGCAAAAATGGGTGACCCAGCGGACGAGGAAGTAGAGGGGCCAGGTATGGTCGATGTCTTCAGGCGAGAAGGGGATATTGCAGACGAAATCGCGCGTGTGGTCGAGGGCCATCACGACCATTGCGAGGCCGCGAACAAAGTCGATGGAGGCGATGCGATTGGCAGGTTGGAGGTTGGGATTCTGAATGGGGGTCTCCCTTTTCAGTCCGGATTTTCCTCGAATTGTACCGCGGCCGTGGCGAGGGTGAGAATTAAAACACGCCCAACCGCAGAGTGGATCAGGGTATGAGGGCTGGGTGCGCTGAGGCGATCCAGCCCTCAACCAGTTTCAGGAACGACTTGGCGTGCAACAGGATCTCGTCAGCTTCTGTCGCTGTCGCGATTGCCGCCCCGGTATAGTCGATCTCGTTGCGCTTGCGGCGGCAGGCATCGAAGTAGTCTGCGAGGTGAGCGCCGGACTTGCCCAGCGCGAGCTTGGTGGCTTCGAAGGAAACTCTGTGATGGCCCGGAATACTGCCCACTCGATATCCGGCGCATGCGATCGCCATCTTCGCAGTTTGAAGCGCGGCATTGTGGGCTGTGGCAAAACGGCGATCTTCTGAAAGTCCTTGCAATGACGCATCCGCAAGGTCGCGCGTAATTACTTTCCGCAGTTCTTTGAGCTCGGCGGCGCTGGTGCTATGCGCGTGCAGCTTGCCCTGCTGCAACAGCTTCTTGAAGCTCATCCGGGTCACCTTTCAAAAGGACTGTCCTGCCCCTGAGCACTGTGGACAGAAAGTGATCCCCGCAAGCCAGTTTATCGCGAAACTCGCGGCGAGAGTAAATGGTGGCATTGCACTCGCGGCTGAAGCGGGACTCCAGCTTACGCAATGTTGGCAGAAGATCGATCTGCCGGACCGAACCAACAATCAGCAAATCCACATCGCTGCCCGCCCGTTCTTCACCGCGCGCCACGGAGCCGAACACCAACGCGAGTTCGATGCGGCCGCCCAAGGTCTTGACCGCGCTCGCGAGCGCCGGGACGATGCCTCCAGTTTTTTCCATCAGTTTGCGCAGGTCATTGAAAATTGGCGAATCTTGGTTGGCCTTGAAGTACGCTCGGCGCCCGTCCTGCCGCCGAAGCAGGATTCCCGATGCCACGAGTGACTCAAGTTCGCGCTGCAAGCTCGACGGCGTGCGCCCCAAGCGCTTAGCGATCTCTGTCATAAACCACCACTTGGCCGGCTCGAGCATCAAAGCCGCAAGCAGGGCCGCACGCATTGGCGAAAATAGAGCATCGAGGGCAGTTGTATTACGCATAATGCGTAAATATATACGCATAATGCGTAAATATCAAGACCTTCTCGCGTATGCCTGGATTCGCGGTGCCTGGTGCGATTCAATGCCTGGCAGATTCGAGATCGACTTTGCCCTTGAACCTGGAGTACACAAAAACCACGTAGCCGACGGCAAGCGCCATGCCAACGGCCCACCAGGCGAGGCCGACTGCGAGGGTGTGCGGGCCGGAGAGGGCTTTTGCCAGGGTGATGTCGCGGTCCTGGCCGGTGGTGGCGGGCAGGAGGGTGGGATAGAGTCCCCAGCATGCTCCCGCGAGCATGAAGAATAGATAGAGGCATGATGCGAGGAATGCTTTGATGGGTTGGGCGGCGTGATTGAAGTACCAGATGGCTCCGAGGGACGCAGCGACGCCGGCTGGGATGACGAACGTGAAGGGGTAGTCAAAGTAATTATTCAGGCTCGAACTGCGAACGGCCATCGTTGCCCATAGGCTGATCAGGGTGAGCACCGAAACGATGGCGCAGAGCACAGGGACGATCTGGCGGGCGCGCTGTTCGAGGTCGCCGGAGACCTTCATGACGAGCCAGAGAGCGCCGTGGAGTGTGAGCGCGGCGAGAGCGAGGACTCCGCCGATGACGGTGTACCAGTCGAGGATGCCGGGGTGAACACCAGGAGCCCAGTTGGTCCAGAGGGGCAGAAAGAAGTAGCCATCCGCCTGCAGCGGAACGCCACGCAAAACGTTGGCCAGCGCGGCCCCGAAGAAGATGGTGAGAAGGCCACTGGACAAACCGAAGACGCCATCGAGCAGGTCGCGCCAGACGCCGACGTCGATGTGGTTGCGCAGTTCGAGGCTTACACCGCGCAGAATGAGGAGCCAGAGCACGATCATGAGAGGCAAATAAAAACCGCTGAAGGCCGAAGCGTAGAGAAGCGGAAAGGCAAAGTAGAGCGTGCCGCCGCCGGCAAGAAGCCATACCTCATTGCCGTCCCAGACCGGGCCGATGCTGGCGAGGGTTGTGCGGCGCTCTTGTTCCGTGCGGACGAGGAAAAGATGCAGAACTCCGACGCCGAGATCGAAGCCATCGAGAACTACGTAACCGACGATCATGATGGCGACAAGCCAGAACCAGATGAATCCCATCATGGAGACTCCTTTCAGCGAGTTAGCGAGTTAGCAAGTTAGCAAGTTAGCAAGTCAGCAGGTCAGCGCGTAAGCAAGCCAGCGCGAAAGCCGAGGATCTCGTCGCAATGGTCCACAACATACGTTTCATCTTTTGGCCTTGGCATCGTCGCAAACCCCTCTAGTGCGCATCGACAGCATTCGCCATTTGCGGATCGGGACCAACGCTGATCTCGCGATAGATGAGCACGGTGAAGAGCAATCCGAGAAGCGTGTAGATGCCCATGAATCCGATCAATGTAAAGAGGCCGTTGCTGGCCGAAACCGTGTTCGAATAGCCCTCGCTGGTGCGCATGAGTCCGTAGATGAGCCAGGGCTGGCGGCCGAGCTCAGCGGTCATCCAGCCGGCGGTGTTGGCGATGTAGGGCAGAGGAAAGCTGAGGAGCAAAGCCCAGAGAACCCAACGCGCTTTGTGAAGCTTTTGACGCCACAAGAGGAATGCGGCCACGAGCATGAGCAGGACGAACCAGGTCCCGAGGCCAGCCATGATGTGGTAGGCGTAGTAGAGCAACGGCAACGCCGTGGGCCATTGGTCGTGCGGAATCTGGTCAAGCCCCTGCACCTCGGCCTTGGTGGTGCCGTAGATGAGGAAGCTCAACATGTCGTTGACCACGATGGGATTGTCGATCTTGCCGGTTTCCTCGTTTGGCTGGCCCATCAGCACGAGTCCCGCACCCTGTTCGCTGTGGAAGAGGCCCTCCATCGCGGCAATGGCCGCCGGCTGGTTATGGGCCACGAACTTGCCGTGCAAGTCCCCGGTGGGGAAGATGATCGCAATGGAAGCGATCAGTCCGGCGATTACACCGACCTTGAGGAAGATGCGGGCAAACTCGGTGCGCTGGCCTTCGAGAAGGTAGAACGCGCCAACGGCGCTCATGACAAACGACCCGGTGATGACTGCGCCCGTCATATTGTGCATGTATTGGAAAAGGCCCCATGGGTTCAACAGCAACTGCCAGAAACTGGTGACCTCAAACTGGCCATTCGGGAGCCGGGAGTAGGCGACCGGATGCTGCATCCAGGCGTCGGTAACGATGATGAAGAAACCGGAGACCCAGGAGCCGACAAAGACCATTACGGCCGAAAACCAGTGGAGTCGCCTGGAGAGGTGCTTACCGCCGTAGAGAAAGAGCCCGAGGAACGCCGACTCCAGAAAAAAGCTGAAGACTCCTTCCATGGCCAGCGGCTGGCCGATGACGCCGCCTGAGAGGCGCGAGAATCGAGCCCAATTGGTTCCGAATTCGAACTCCATTGGGATGCCCGTGACAACGCCGAAGACGAAGTTGATGCCAAAGATCTTTCCCCAGAAGCGGGCTGCCTGATCCCACAGCTCGTGGCCGGGTCGGAGGGCGACGGACTTGAGGACCACGATCAGCAGCGCCAATCCCATGGTGAGCTGTGGAAAGAGGTAGTGAAAGGTGATGGTGAAGGCGAAGTGCAGACGATGGATCAGTTCAGCTGTCATGGAGGGGTCTCCAGAGCGGTGATGTGCTTAAGCGTCCTGACGGAAGGGCCACCGCGGGCCAGTTGCCGGAGGATGAGAGAACGAGGGAGATAAGGACGAATGGTGCGCGGATGAATGATCGCACACTACAGCGATTCCAGGCCTCCTTGTGATTTAAATCACATGCAATCGGGGAGGCGAGAGAAGAGGATGGAAGTGCAGGCACGCGAGGGCAGGGGGGTAATCCCCAATGCCGGCGAAGGCACGTTGAGATGTTGAAGCCGCTTTCGATTCGGCTTGTAACAGCTACCTTACACTGGCCAGGCATTGCTCTAAGATGAAGTGAGGTCGACCGATGCGAACAGCGATCATTGGCGGGGGTATTGCGGGACTGGCGGCTGCCTATGAGCTGGAGAAGGTGCGCTCGGGCGGAGCGGATGTTGAATATACGCTCTTTGAGTCGCGCGACCGGCTGGGGGGGTCGCTTTCGTCGGAGATTGTGGGCGGGACAGTGCTGGAGCGGGGGCCGGATTCATTCCTGACGGAGAAGACGGCGGGGGTAGAGCTGTGCCGGGAGCTGGGGCTTGGGGATCAGCTTACGCCTTCGAACGATGCGGAGCGGAAGACCTACATCCTGGTGAAGAACCGAATGGTGGCGCTGCCCGATGGGCTGATGTTTCTGGTGCCGACCAAGCTGGTGCCGACGGCACTGACTCCACTGTTTTCAATCAAGACCAAGATCAAGATGGGGCTGGAACTGCTTCATCCGCCACGGCCGACTGGGCTGCCCGATGAGTCTGTGGCTGCGCTGGTGGCGAGGCACTTTGGGCAGGAAGCGGTGGACCGGCTAGCGGACCCGCTGCTGAGCGGAATCTATGGCGGGGACGCCGCACAATTGAGCGCGCGGACGGTGTTGCCCAAGCTGGTTGAGATGGAGAGCGAGTATGGGTCGCTGACTCGCGGGATGCTGGCGGCGCACGCCAAAATGGCGGCGAGGGCCAGGGAGGCGGCGCAGAAAAACGGGAATGGTGGTGGGCCGGGAGCTGGGGCGGGTGGTGGGCCGGGAGCTGGACCGAGCGCAAAACGGGCGCCACGGACGATCTTTACGACGCTCAAGGGCGGGATGCAGGAACTTGTTGACGCACTCGAAGCAAGGCTAAATCCGGGATCGGTACGGCTGGGAACAGCAGTGACCTCTCTGGAGAAGACAGCGACAGGATGGGTGGTAGAGGCCGGGGGCGTTCGAGAGAGCTACGACGCGGTGATCATCTGTTCGCCGGCGTGGGCGGCCAGTACACTGTTGTGCGGTGTGGATCAGACGCTGAGCGAGGGTCTGGCGGGCATCCCCTACTCTTCGTCGATCACTCTGAACCTGGTGTACGACGAGGGAAAGCTGCCGGTGTTGCGGGATGGATTCGGATTTCTGGTTCCGGCGAGTGAAGGGCGGGCGATGCTTGCTTGCACATTTGTCCACAGGAAGTTTCTGGGGCGGACAGCGCCGGGAAAAGCGGTGCTGAGAGCGTTTCTGGGCGGGATGAAGAACGAGGCATTGCTCTCGGAACCGGATGGTGTGCTGGTGGAAACCGCCAGACGGGAGTTCAAAGAGATTCTGGGAATCACGGCGGAGCCAGAGCATGTGCAGGTTTCGCGATGGAAGCGTGCGATGGCGCAGTATGCCGTGGGCCACCAGGAGCGGGTGAGGCGGATTCAGGAGCGGGTGGCGGGACTGCCCGGGCTTGAGCTGGCCGGGAACGCCTATGACGGGATCGGGATTCCGGATTGCATCCGGCTGGGGCGGAAGGCTGCGCGAGAGCTGGTAGCGAGTCAGCGAGTCAGCGAGTCGGCAAGTCTGCCTGTCGGCTGAGGGGTTTTCTGAAGCTTTGGCCCTGAACTTTTATGGTTTCCCACCCTTCGAGCAAAAGCGCCTCGAAGGATGGGGCACCCGGATGAGGCGGTCGCGAGACATTGGTTCGCTGGAACTTTGGGCTGGGCTGACTCGTATTCACAGGTAAGGACAGGACCGCCCTGCAATGGCCGAGGCGTAAACTGGAGCCGCACTTAACGACTCTCATCTAAGACAGGTCTCCGTTGAGACATGCGAAAGGCAGATATGAAAAAGATCATTCTTGGAATTCTCGCGTTTACTTCTATGGCCGGTGCTGTTTCGCTCTCGGCTCAGGCTCCGGCAACGACTCCGGCTCAGGGAACGACCGCGGCTCCGGCATCGGCTCCGGCACTGACGGCGGACCAGATCGTCAGCAAGAACCTGGATGCGGTGGGCGGCAAAGACGCGATCAGCAAGGTCAAGTCGATGTCGACGGATGTCACCATGCAGGTGATGGGGAACGAAGCGCCCAGCAAAGCGGTAGTGGTGGACGGCGTGGGCGTGAAATCGGAGTCAGAGTTCAACGGGATGAAGATCATCTCGGTCTATACGGACAAGGGCGGCTGGATGCAGAACCCGATGGCCGGGGCAGCCGATCCAACGCCGATGCCGGACACGCAGTACAACACGGGCAAGGGCGACATCTACATAGGCGGCCCGCTTTGCGACTACGCGGCCAAGGGCAGCACGATCGAGCTGGCGAGCAAGGACGACAAGTCGTACACAATCAAGCTGACCACGAAGGAAAAGGTTGAGTTCTCGTTCTTGATCGATGCAAAGACGTTCCTGATCAACAGCAGAATATCGACGGCCGATATGCAGGGCCAGTCTGTTACGGTGACGGAGACATACTCGGACTACCGGAAGACAGATACCGGCTTCATGGTTCCATACACCATCGGACTTGATTTTGGCGGTCAGTTCTCAATCAGCATGACCGTGAACAAGATTGAGCTGAACAAGACCATTGACCCCGCGATCTTTGCGATGCCGAAGGCTGGGGCGTAGTCGAGCGTTTTCTGAGGCTGCGAAACCTGTGCGGGCGTGGACGCCCGCACGACAGCCGGTCTGGAGACCGGCGCTACTCCTTAAGCTATTGGACTTCGGGTCTCGGTTCTGAGCAAGGGCCGAGGCCCGAAGTGCGTTCAGGGGATGATGGGCAGGATGAGGGCGGTGGGGTGGGCGGCATCGTGGTAGACAGTCTGGGTGGCTTTGACGAAGTCAGCACTGTCGGCGGCGGATTTGCCGGTGTTGAGGTTGCGATCGAAGCGGGGGAAGTTGGAGGACGAGATTTCGAGGCGAATTTTGTGGCCTTTTAGGAAGACATTTGAAGTGGCAGCCATGTCGATGGTGAGTTTGTAGATTTTGCCGGGGATGAGAGGCTTTGGGGCAGTGTGGGAGTCACGGAAGCTGGCGCGCAGGATGCCTTCAGAGATGTTGATGGCGCGTCCGTCGGGGTATACGTCGACAAGTTTGGCGGTGAAGTCGGTGTCTACGGCGGTGGATGAGGCGTAGAGATCGAGGGTGACGGGGCCGGTGACGTTCAGGTCGTTTTGAAGCTCAGGGGTCGAATAGACGAGGACGTCGGGGCGGCCTTCGACTTCTTTTTGGTCGCGCGGGCCGGGCGCTAGATGGGTGGCGTCGCAGCAGAGCGGACCACCGACGGTGGGGACGGGGTTGGCGGGGTCGTAGGTGAAGGTGTCGGATGGCATGCCGCCGGTACGGAACATGATTCCCTCTCGATAGAGCGATCCGTTCCCCGCAGTCCCGTTTGCCTCAACGTTTGAACGGAGCAGGTAGCGTGTCGGCTTGGCCTCGGGCGGGGGCCAGGCGGAGAAACTTTGCCACTCGTTTTTGCCCATGGTGAAGACTTTGACGGGGTGGGCGGCGTCGGCGAACTGGTTCTGTTTGCCGAGGAAGAGGTAGTCGTACCACTCGAGGACCATTTCGTTTTCGTCGAAGGGGGCGTTGGGGCCGAAGTCGACATCGCCAACCTTGCGGCCCCAACCGGAGTGGCCGCCGATGGCAACGACGAGGCGCTGGTTGGCGCGGGCTGCGGGGTTGCCGGCGTGGTCGCGCATTCCGACGTAATTGCGCAGGGAGCCCTGGAGGAAGATGTCGTACCAGGCGGCGATGGTGAGGGAGGGCACCTGGATGTTCTGGAAGTTTTCTTCAATGGACCATTTTCGCCAGTAGTCGTCGTAAGTGGGGTGGGCGAGCCAGTCGAGAAAGTAGGGTGCGAGCTGGGCGGTGAGGGCGGCGTCCTGCTTTGCGTCGCCGAGATTGAAGAGCGGGTACTGGCGGAGGGGCAGGACGGAATCGCCGATGAGGGCGTTGTTGGCGGGAGTAAGGTCGCGTGTGTCGTGCTGGCGGAAGGCGGTGTTTTGGGCGAGGCTGCTGGTCCAGGACTCGTTGAACCATTGCTCGAATGCGCCGCCCTGGTAGGTCCAGTTTTCGTGGTAGTTGGAGGCGGTGACGATGGGGCAGATGCCGGCGAGGTGGGGCGGGTGGCCGATGGCGGCGAGCATCTGGGTTGCGCCGACGTAGG
>Ga0182015_10007296_pt1 | contig 10821 bp, 6 predicted proteins | sample 712P3MmetaG_FD_120478 | JGI IMG/M metagenome (GOLD analysis project Ga0182015, IMG submission 120478) | Permafrost microbial communities from Stordalen Mire, Sweden - 712P3M metaG | ecosystem: Environmental > Terrestrial > Soil > Wetlands > Permafrost | place: Sweden: Stordalen | collected...
GCAGCAACTGTGGATCGTCGCTGCACAACGTGCCGCCTCCGCTGGCGCCGCGTTTTCGGATGCGCCCGAGGTCACTGAGTTCATACAGGCCAGGCCTGCGGCCGCGATAGCGCGCGCAGGCTGGGCATCCGCCGCGGATGGCGCCATAGCGGCAGCATCGTCCCAAAAAGATGGCAGCGGTCCGGCCGCGCTCGACGGAAGCAGGCGAGCGACGGCCTCGTCCCCGCCGCCCCTTTTTTTGATGGCTCCCGCGTTGCAATCGGAATTGGCGCCGCAGAAAAAATCAGGCCCGCTACAACGTGAGTTGAAGCGGGCCTCTTTCTTTTCGATGTCGATTCGATCTAGAAGTAAAACTTCAGACCAAACTGAATGAGCCGCGGCCCGCGGTCGTTCAGGACTTGCCCGAACGTAGGACTGCCGCCGTCATAATCGACTCGAAAGAACTGAGTGTGGTTGAAGGCATTGAAGAACTCGGCGCGAAACTCGATTTGTTTGTGTTCGGTAACTTGGGTTGTCTTCGTCACGGACATGTCCCAGTTGTTGATTCCGGGACCGCGAAGCCTGTTGCGTCCCAGGTTCCCATAAGTGAATAGGGGAATGCCAACATCGCCTGCTTGCGAGCACGTTGGGTCGTTCAGCGGACACGGTGAGCACAGCATGTTCGTCGAATTTATCCAAAAGTTGTGACTGGCTTGTGTGTTGCCGCCGTTGCAGTCGGTAGAGAATGAATTCTGCGCGCGAGGATTCACGTATGCGATCGGCCCCGTCACGTCAACGCGATCCAAACCGTTGTTTTGAAAACTTTGGTTGGAATCTGAGTAAAATGTAAGCGGGTTGCCTTTCTGAAATGAAACGATTGCGTTTAACTGCCACCCGCCCGCAATTTTCTTCAGGAACCCGTCTCTGTGAATCGCAGCGTCAAAGGGAATGTTCCATATTTCACTGATCACGAGGCGCTGCGGCGTGTCGAAATCGGCCACGGAACGGTCAAGACGATCGTCGATCGGGTCGGTGTATTGGAATGAGCGAGCTCGGTAGCCGGACGTCAGATCAATCGTCTTCGCTACGGTGTAAGCAACGCGAAATTGAAGGCCATGGCTATACTGATGGTCCGCCGTGAATTGAAATTGATGGCTGTCGGACAATCCGTTGCCCAGGTTCGTGAAAATCTGCGTCTCTGCCGTTGGCGAGCCTGACGGATCATACGGATCGGAAGGGTTCAGATATCCACCGGTGCAGGCGGCAAGTAGACGCGCGCAGTCAGGATTGATTGGCGAAATTCCCGCAGCCGTGGCCGAGGCATAATACGTCTGAAGTTGGTATTGCAAAATTGAGGGCTGCGGAAAGTTTGTCTCGCCGGTGCTTATCAGTCTTCGTCCGAGACTTCCGACGTAGACGGCTTCGAACATCGTCTTTTTCGCGGCCTGCCACTGAAATCCGTAATTGAAATTCTCGGAATAGGGCGTTCGGAAATGCGGCGCCGTGACGTAAGCATACGGAATCTTCGGCGTTAGGAATGTCAGGTTTGTGTACGGAAACGGATTCGCCAGGCCGAAAGGAGTGTACGGGTCTGCAACGGGATCCGTGGTGATGCCTTGATAGGACGAAGGAAAATTGTTTGCGATGTAGCCGAAGGGCGGTTCGCCTCCGAACTGGAGATTTGTCGCGCCGTCCTGAAGATCGTAGAAAATACCGAATCCTCCGCGCATGACCAGTTTCGCATTGCCAAACATGTCCCAGGCGAATCCCAAGCGCGGCGCAAAGTTCCTGTAGTCCGGATACATCAGAGCGCGGTTTGGGGTCCCAGGATCACCCGGATAGAGGATGTCCGGCGGCGCGTTCGGGAAGACGGTCGACTGCTGCCCAGGAAAATACCCCAGTATGTTGTTGTGCACATCGTATTGCGGGACGTAGAACTCGTACCGCAAGCCGTAGTTGAGAGTCAGCCGCGGAAGCACTTTCCAGGTGTCCTGGACGAATCCAGAATAAGATCCCGTGCGGATTCCGTACGTTGAATAGTCGGATTGCTCGAAGTTGTCGTAGAACCCGCCAACGAAGTCCGCGAAGTCATTTCCGGTGAAGCTCGCGGCGTACTCATCGAAATCGAAGCCGCCGTTGTTGTAATAGTCGTAGTAAAAATTGTTCTCGATTCTCGTGATGTCCACACCGAACATGATTTCATGACGCCCAAGCGGAATGGTGAAATTGTCGGACCACGCCCAATTGGTTCGATTCAGAGTCGTTGGACCCTGGATCGACGGGCCGAGATCGAATGTGGGCGTGAACATGGTCGGCGGAGCTGGCGCAGTCGGATCGGCCGGCGTGATGTTTGTGAAACCGAGAGTCGATGGCGACGTTGCGTCAGTGGGAAAGGCTTGTAACTGCCTGAACCTGCTCACTCCAAAGCGAAACTCATTCAGCTTTCCACCTGAGAAAGTATGCGTCCAGGTGAAGGTGCCGATTTGATTGCGCTGGCCGTCCGTCCCGCCGCTGCCTACTGGGACATTGCCGCCGCTGCCAATAGGTTCTGCACCTGTAAGCGAAGTAATCGAGCCGCCTTCTTCGGGGAAGAGGTCGCGCGAGTCATCAATAAGGTAAACGAAGGAAAAGACGTCATGCGAAGTGAGGTTGTAGTCGAGGTGCACAATACCCTGGTCGTCGTCCACTAGCGCGGATGGCGACGCCTCAAAATTGTTTCCGGGTAAGTTTGGGAGCGGCAAGTATTTGTTTATGTAGTTCTGCATGGTCGGATTTACCAGACCGGCCGTGGCCATGTTGTTGTATGGGATATTCGCACTGGTGTTCGGATTGATGAGTTGCGTGCCGCCGGCCGCGAGCGCGGACGCCGTGCAATTGCCACTGCCATCGTAGGCGGAACACAACTCTGCAAAATTGCCTCCCCGTTCGGCTTGATCGGGGACCGCAATCTCCTGGGGAACCTGCCCTTCCCGCCGTCTCGCTCCTTGATACGCGAAGAAGAAGAATGCTTTGTCTTTCTTTATCGGTCCGCCAATCGTGCCGCCAAATACATTCCGCTTGAACGGAGAGGTTTGGTTGGCGAAGGCATCGCGAGCGTTCAGTGCGTCATTGCGGATGAATTCGAAGAGGTCTCCGTGAAAATCATTCGTGCCGGATTTGGTGATTTGATTGACGATTCCACCTGACGTGCGGCCATATTCCGCGTCGTAATTGTTCGTGAGAATCTTGAATTCTTCGACGGCATCGGGGTTCGGGCTGACGACAATGTTGTTTCCGAGAAAGTCCGTATTGTTAGCACCATCAAGGAGAAAAGTTAACGACTCCGAGCGCTGACCGCTCACCGAGAACGGATTTCCTGAAGTATCGTCCGGGTCGGGCGCAAAGACACCGGCCTGCAGAAGTCCGAGTTGCAAAGTGTCGCGGTCAAGAAGCGGAAGATCGCGGATGGCGCGCTCGTCCTCCACTTTTCCTAGGACCGCGCTCGCCGTATCCACCTGCGAAACGGTCGCGGTTACCTCCACGGTTTGGGTAGCCTGCCCAACCTTCAACACAACGTCCACGCGGCCGTTTTGGTTCAGGTCGAGCACGATTCCAGTTTGGACGGTGGTCTGAAAGTTCGCATGGGTGACGGATAGCTGGTAGGTTCCGACTTGAACGGCGGTAAAGAGATAGCCTCCATCATTGCCGCTCGTGCTGGCGCGCGGAACGTTTGTTTTTGTGTTGGTCAGAATCACTTTGGCGCCGATAATGACGCCGCCGCTTTCGTCGGTAACCGTACCACGCAATGACGCGGTGTCTTGCGCCATTGCAATTTTGCCGAACGCTAGAAATGCGATGAATAGAAGTACACCCCGCCGCAGCCAAGAATTGCGGTTCACAAGTCACCTCCGTCTGTGGACATCTTCCACAGGCACTCGAGGTGTCAGGAAGTCTCAGTCGCGGCAACCGTCGGCAGAAAAACCAAATAGAGCCGGACCACCCCACCCCTACACCACGGGTTCACCCGATATGAGCATTTTTATAGGTTTACGGGCTCTTTCTGTCAAGCGGAGTTTAGTTCTAGGGCGGACAGCGAAAAACTGATGGTCAAAAAAAAATGAGCGGCCGGTGGGGGTGCCGGCCGCTCGGGGGCATGGGGTGACGAGTGCTGAAAACGCTCGGAACGCCGCGCCTCAGGCGCCAGTTCCACCAAGCTTGCGCTCGTTGGTTAACCGCCGCGCCGCGCACCGTCTCGAACAAGACCATTCTGCTTTGGCGCTGCGCCGGAGACTATGGGCCTTGGGGTTCATTTTGTTTAGTACGAATGACCTATATATTCTGCCGAGCCAAGAACAGGCGGAATCAGCAGACCGATTGAACCTCGACCCCGCCAGTGATAGCCTCGCGTTTTGAAGCTCCAGCCTCAACCAGAATATCGTTGTTTGACGAAGGGCCTGGCAGTGGGTTGGCAGGTCCAACGATTCGATGACGACACGATTACATGACGACGCCCGGCACACAGCTCGATAGAGTTGCGCTTGTCGAGTCCCAGACTCTGGGGATAGTTCGCCAGCTTCTCGTCGAGTTGGGCAGCCGATCGACCGTCGAAACGCTCGATCGAGCCGGCCTCGCGTCGCAACTCGAGCATGACCTGGGATTGGGAAGTCTCGAACGGGTTGAATTGCTGGTGCGCCTTGATGCAGCGTTTTCCGTTCGCCTTCCCGACAGCGCGCTGGTGCAAGCAGAAACGGTCGCGGATCTGGTTAGCGCGGTGACAGTTGGGCAGGCGGCTGGAGGATCGGGCGTTGCGCCGGCTACGGTCTCGAGCGCGAGCGCGCCGGCTTCGAACGTCTCGCCGTCGACACGCCGCGTTGGTCAGTTCCTGGAGGGCGCCGAATCGCTCACCGAAATCGTTGTGGCGAGAGGGCGCGCTGAGCCCGATCTCGCGCATATCCAACTTTACGAGGAAGAAGATCGGATCAGGACGATTACGTGCGGCGAACTCCTCGAGCGCGCATCTGCCGTCGGCGCAGAACTCACTCGCCGCGGACTGCGTCCGGGCGAAGCAGTTGCGTTGATGCTTCCCACTGGCGCTGAATTTTTCTTCTGCTTCGCAGGAATATGGATGGCTGGCGGTATTCCCGTTCCGATGTACCCGCCGTTTCGCGCGGATCGAATTGAAGAATACGCGGCGCGCCAGGAAGGAATTCTCCGCAACGCCGAGGCGAAGTTTCTGATCACGTTCCAGCAGGTAGCGGGTCTCGCGCGTTTGCTTGCGCCGCGCGTGCCTTCGCTGATCGATCTGCTCGACGCTTCGCAACTCGTCAAGGCCAAAGCTCCGCCGCTGCCTCCCAAAACAGAAGCGCGGCCTACCGATCACAATTCCTACCGCGGGCGGGGGAATGAAATCGCATTTTTGCAATATACGTCCGGGTCAACGGGAGATCCCAAGGGTGTCGTTCTTACTCACGCAAATTTACTCGCCAACATTCGTTCGATCGGAGAGGCGGTGCAGTTGGTGAGCGAGGATGTGGTGGTTAGCTGGCTGCCGCTTTATCACGACATGGGATTGATCGGCGCGTGGTTTGCCCCGCTCTGCTTTGGGCTTCCCCTCGCTGTGATGTCGCCGCTCGCATTTCTAACGCGGCCGGAACGGTGGTTGAAAGCCATTCACCGGCATGGCGCGACGATCAGCCCCGCTCCCAATTTTGCATACGAGCTCTGCACGCGGAAGATTGCGGATCGCGACATCGAAGGACTCGATCTCAGTTCGTGGCGGGCCGCGTTGAATGGCGCTGAGCAGGTCCGCTCAGAGACGCTCGATCGCTTTGCAGCACGATTCGCGCCATACGGATTCCGGCGCACAGCAATTTCTCCCGTGTACGGTCTAGCGGAGGCGTCGCTCTGCGTGTCGGCCCCGCAAGTTGGATCGGGATACAAAGTTGATCGAATCGCGCGTGACGCGTTCGAGCAGGAAGGCCGCGCGGTCTCGTCCGCAGCAAACGACGCGACGACCTTTGAATTCGTTGGCGCGGGACGCGCCATCCCTGGCATGGAAGTGCAAATCGTGGATCGCGAGGGTTCGGCAATTGGCGACCGTGTCGAGGGACGTCTCTGGTTCCGCAGCGCCTCAGCGACGCAGGGCTACTATCACAATCCCGAGGCCACTCGAGGATTAGTGCGCGAGGATGGCTGGCTCGATTCGGGCGACCTGGCGTATGTAGTCGAGAACGAGATCTTCATTACGGGCCGCGCCAAGGACATCATCATCAAGGGCGGCCGAAACCTGTATCCGCACGAAGTTGAGGAAGTGGCTGGAAGAGTGGCGGGTGTGAGGACAGGCTGCGTGGTGGCTTTCGGCGCGCCAGATGCGCAAAGCGGGACAGAGCGCTTCATCATTGCCGCGGAGATGCGGAACGCGGCTGATCGCGAACGCATCGCCGCCGATATCACGCGTCAGGTGACCGAAGCGATTGGCGTGCCGCCGGATCGCGTCGAGTTGCTAGCGCCGCATTCAATTCCCAAGACATCGAGTGGAAAGCTTCGCCGCTCCGAGACGCGGCGGCTGTTTCTGGCGGGCGAGCTCGGCCGGCACAAACCTGTGTGGATGCAGCTCGCGCGGCTTTCTTTCTACAGCATGCCGCGGCGGTTGGGCCTGGATTTGCGACACGGCGCAAAAGCCGCGGCCGAATTTGTATATGGCGTCTATGCGCTGTGCGCTTTCAGCGTCCTGCTCGTTCCGCTGTGGATCGTGGTTCGGCTTGCGCCCAATCGCCGGGCTGCGGCAAGCGCGACGCGCGCAGGGGCTCGCATAATGCTTCGTTGTGCCGGTATCGGCGTTTCTGTGAAGGGCGCCGATCTCCTCAAGGATCTGAAATCTTCCGGGCCGTGGATTTTTGCGCCGAATCATTCGAGCTATCTGGATATCCTGACGACGGTTGCCGTTATGCCCGCGGGAGTGCTTATTGTGGCCAAGGGTGAAACTGGATTGATGCCGTTCATCGGCACATTCATCCAGCGGATCGGGCACCTCACGTTCGATCGCAGCGACTCGCAAGCGCGTGTCCGCCAGGCGGATGACGTCGCCAAAATCCTGGAGGGGGGCGAGTCGGTGGTCATATTTCCCGAGGGTACGTTTACGTCGGCGCCTGGAATTCGTCCATTCCAACTTGGCGCGTTTAAGTCGGCTGTGGAAACGAACCGGCCGATTTGCCCTGTCGCGCTGAAAGGCGCGCGGCAAATTCTTCGCGATAAGACGTTACTGCCGAAATTTGGGCGTGTGGAGATCACGCTTGGCCCGCTCGTCCAGCCAAAAACCGAGACGAGCGCGAAAGCTGAAGATGCCGACTGGCATGAAATCGTGAGGCTGCGCGATGCTGTGAGAGAAATCGTCGCGCAAAATACCGGCGAGCCGTTGCTGTAGCGGCGGTCGCATTTCCTTCAAGCCTGTTTGATACAAATACCATCCGTGTAATTGCCGGCCCAAGCTTTATGGTCATGTTGACCCCGAGGCGGGAGCCTCGGGGCTCTGAATTGTGAGCGGCGCCGAGCGCAGAGCCAGGATGAAAGTCCTTGGCCTCCGCTGGATCAGTGAGTCAAGTCAAAAATAACTGTGATGTCTGTCTCGACTTCCACCGCTTGGCCATTCAAAAGTGTGGGGTGGTATCGCCACTGGCCGACGGCAGCGACTGCAGCGCGAGCCAGAATTGGATTTCCAGTGACGACATCGAGGCGGCTGACTGTGCCATCCGCGGAGATGATCGCGCGAAGCCGCACCGTGCCTGACATGCGCAGTGCGATGGCGCCTGACGGATAAATTGGCTCGATGCGCGTGATGAGACGCGCTTCCTCGACACCCGCGCTGACACGCACGGGTTTGGTGGGCTCCGGCGGTTTCGGAGGAGCGACGGCTGGCGTCAGAACGGAAGGGCCCATCCCGAAATCGACGCCCGGCCCATTGCCGCTGCCGTCTCCGTTTCCGATCGCCGGGGCGTCGTTACTTGCGGCGCCCGCGTTGGCGTCGGTCGAACTTGCTGTGTGTTCCGGGATTCTAATCGGCTGATATAACGCCACTGGATTTAATACGGGTCTGGCGCCGTGCGCCGGTTGCGGGGATGCGTGAACGGTGTTGGCCAGATGCGTGCCGCCGTGATACGGGGGCAGCGGCACGAACGAATAACGCGGGCTTATGACACCGGGCGTGAAAATTGGAATTATGAGGAGCGCGGCCACGAGCGAACCTTGAATGAGGATTGAGAGAACGAACGATTCGCGGCGGAGACGCTTTGCTGGAGCCGCGTCTTTCGCGTCGTTTTCGACGAGGCAATTGGAAAGCAGTTCGGGATCGCGCATCGGCAATCATCCTTTCTCACTGGCAGCTTTGTGCAGCCAGCAGTCCTCGGCGTCCGCCTTCGTGAAGCGAGGCGTCCAGGAGGAAATTGAGGATCGCGCGACCTTGATGTGATAGACACCGCTGTGGATTGGCAGTGCCACAAAAGGGCGATTTTTTCAGCGCTTCGGGGATGACTGGTGCTCGAGCGTTTGTATATATCTGAAAAGTAAGGCTCTTAATGATTTTATGGCGGTTATGCATCATCGATGGCCAGTTAAGCATCGAATTGGTTGGGCGAATTCATCACGAGGCATTTATCATGAACCGAATATCATCTGAAGCAGTTGGTCTCCGCTATACAGGTTGGGCCGCGCTGAACCGTGACCCGCAGGAAGACCGCCTGGAATTCACGTGTCCCCATTGTGGGGAGCCTGGAACCAAGGCGGCCCGGCGTCCGCGCGCTTCCTATCACTTCACCGACGGGTTCGTTCAGGACCTTCAGGGCGAAGCAGGAGTCTGCCGGAAGTGCAAGAAATCACTGCGCATCGTTCCGGTGGTGCTCCTGCACGATCAGGGCGAAAAGCGGCGTTTTGAAGCTGTTTTTCAGCCGGACCGGAACGTCTCATCGAACTAAGCTCGACAAGCGCATCCAAATGCAAAGAGGGGGAACCGTGTCTAACGTGTTCCCTCTTTTTGTTTTTGCGCCCGCTAAACAATTGTCTTAGCGCGCCCGGCTCTTCGCGGACGAGCCTCGCGCGCCTTCCGAGTAATCCCTGGCCAATCGGTGGCAGGCAAGTGATGGTGCTTGAGATCCGCACGCAATCTGTCGAAGGCCTCATCCACCGTATCCGCAAATTTCAAGAGTTTCATTTCGCGTTCGTTCATTGTTCCCGCTTGGACCATGGTTTTCCAATTGATCACTTTGTCCCAATATTGCCGACCGTAAATCAAGATCAGGTGATGCGACGAGAGTTTTCCAGTCTGCAGCAGCGTCAGCATTTCCCACAATTCGTCCATCGTGCCGAACCCGCCGGGAAAAACGATCAGGGCTTTCGCCAGTTGCGCGAACCAGAGTTTGCGCATGAAGAAATAATGAAAGCAGACATTCAGCTCGGGGGTGATGTAACGATTCGGCCGCTGTTCGTGGGGAAGTTGAATGCTCAGTCCGATCGAGGTGCCGCCGGCTTCGTGCGCTCCGCGATTGGCCGCTTCCATAATGCCCGGCCCGCCGCCGGAGCAAATTACGAAACGTCGCGGGTCTGATCCGAGCGTCATAGCCCATTCCGTGATGCGGCGGGAGAGCTCGCGCGCGTCTTCGTAGTATCGAGACATTGCGAGCTCTCGCTTCGCCGAGGCCATTTTTCGATGCCAATCCGCCGTTTGCTGTGTCCGCCTCGAAGCTCTCTTCAAGTGACCTAACGCAGAAAGCGCTTCCTCGCGCGATTTGATTCGCGCCGAGCCGAACATCACGATGGTGTCGGTGATGTTTTCCCGGCGGATTCGCGAGAGTGGGTCGAGGTACTCGGCCATGATACGCAAGGGACGAGCAGGCAGGCTTTCCATGAAGGCTTCGTCGTGGTACGCGAGCTTCGCCATCGGAAGATACCGCGGACGGCTCATGCTTCCTCCTGTAAGGAACCGAATCAGGCATTCTAGGAGAAGGCCGCGCCCAAAGCCAGACATGCCAGTCGAGCCGGGGGCGGTTCGGAGCTTTCGATGCAACACGCTCCGTTGGGCGCGAATCAGATACAGTATCGCCGATGGGGATTCGAAGGCATCGAACGCGTTGGCTTATTCTTCTCGTTTTTGCCGCGCTGCTTGAGGTATCAACGACTGCGCGTGCGCAGGAACCTCCCGGACCAATCCATCCGCCGCCGAATGCGGCTCCTCAGAAACCTCCAACGAATTTACCGGAAAGTCCGGCACCGCGGCCGGGAACGCCGCAGCAGAAGCCGATACGAGTTCGCGTCACCGAAATCACAGCGCCCGTGACGGCTCGCGACAGGGACGGCGAGCTCGTGCTCAATCTTGAACAAAAAGACTTCCACGTTTTCGACAACGGGGCCGAACAGACGATCGATCATTTCGATCTTGGCGGAGATCCTCTCGCCATTGCGCTGCTCGTGGAAACAAGTTCGCGAGTCGAAGCGCTTCTCCCCGCCGTCAGGCAATCGGGGATCGTTTTCACGCAGACCGTGATGGGCCCGACGGCCGATGCCGCGGTGCTCAGCTACGACGATACGGTGGAAATCCGGCAGAATTTCACGGGGGATGAGGACGCAATAGAGAATGCAGTGCACAAACTGCAGATGGGGACGTCTGGCAGCAAGCTTTACGACGGGATCGCAAGGGGAGTTGCGCTGCTGGCCGAACAGCCTCCGCGCATGCGGCGAATTCTTCTCATCGTGGGCGAAGCGGAGGATACGGGAAGCTCGACGAAACTCGGCGTTGCTCTGCGCGAGGCTGAGCTTGCCAACGTCACGATTTACACCATTGGTCTGAGCACAACCGCCGCTGAAGTTCGCAGCCAA
>Ga0182015_10007298_pt1 | contig 10818 bp, 8 predicted proteins | sample 712P3MmetaG_FD_120478 | JGI IMG/M metagenome (GOLD analysis project Ga0182015, IMG submission 120478) | Permafrost microbial communities from Stordalen Mire, Sweden - 712P3M metaG | ecosystem: Environmental > Terrestrial > Soil > Wetlands > Permafrost | place: Sweden: Stordalen | collected...
ACGACGTCGTCGAAGGCATCGTCCTGCTGCAAAAAGGCGAAAACTCAGATACCACCCTCGAAGGCATCCATGCCAAAGTCGAAGAGCTTAACGAGCGGGTCCTTCCGCCTGGAGTAAAGATCGTCCCCTTCCTCGACCGCAGCGATCTCCTTCATCTGACAACGCACACGGTTCTTGAAAACCTCACCATCGGCATCTTTCTCGTCGCGCTGATTCTCTTTCTCTTCCTCGGCAACGTCCGCGGTGCGCTTATCGTGGCTATCACCATCCCCTTCTCTCTGCTCTTCGCGTCTATCTGCCTCGATCTCCGCCACATCCCCGCCAATCTTCTCTCACTCGGCGCGCTCGACTTCGGCATGGTCGTAGAAGGCGCAGTGGTCATGGTCGAAAACATCGTTCGCCATCTCAACCACAAGCGTCGCGCCGTTGTTCCCGTTATCGACCAGATCCGTGAAGCCGCGCATGAAGTCCAGCGCCCCGTCTTTTACGCCATCATCATCATCATTACGGCGTACCTGCCTATCTTCACCCTGCAATCGGTCGAAGGCCGTCTCTTCAAGCCAATGGCATGGACGGTCGCCTTTGCTCTGCTCGGCTCGCTGGTCTTTTCCATGCTGGTCGCCCCAGTGCTCGCCAGCTTCCTCTTTCATCGCGGCGCATCCGAGTGGGAAAACCCGGTTATGGTATGGCTTACCAACCGCTATCGTAAAGACTCCACCTGGGCCATGCAGCACAAGTGGGCTCCAATCGGCGCGGCCACCGCCATGTTCGCGCTGGGCGCGTTTCTCATGTTCTCCGGCGTCATCGGTTCGGAATTCCTTCCCCACCTCGACGAAGGCGCCATCTGGGTGCGCGGCTCGCTCGCGCCTTCCACCGGCCCCACTGAAAGCCTACAGATCACAGACCACGCGCGCCTCATTCTCGCCAGCTTTCCTGAAGTTACCCAGGTCGTCTCGCAGACCGGACGACCGGACGACGGAACTGACACCACCGGCTTCTTCAACACCGAATACTTCGTCGACCTCAAACCCAAAGACCAGTGGCGACCCGCCTTTCACAAGGACAAAGAAGAGCTCATCGCCGCCATGGATCGCGAGCTCGAAAAGATGCCTGGCGTCGTCTGGAACTTCTCCCAGCCCATCTCTGACAATGTCGAAGAAGCTGTCTCTGGCGTCAAAGGAGAGTTGGCCGTCAAGCTCTACGGGACCGATCTCAAGACGCTCGAAGCCAAGGGCGATCAGATCGTACAGGTCATGAGCGGCATCCAGGGCGTTGCCGACCTCGGCCTCTTCCGCGTTCTCGGCCAACCCAACCTCAACTACACCGTCGACCGCGATGCCGCCGCCCGCTACGGCATCAACGTTGCCGACATCCAGAACGCCATCGAAGGCGCTGTCGGCGGCACCATCCAGGGCGCGCCGGTTACGCAGGTCCTCGTCGGAGAAGCTCGCTACGACGTCATGGCGCGCTACGACCCCAAATTCCGCTCCACCCCCGAGGAAATTTCCAACATACGCCTGCTGGCACCCTCCGGGGAGCGCGTCTCGCTCGCGCAGCTCACCAGAGTCTCCGTCACCGATGGCGCCGAAGAAATCTACCGCGAAGGCGGCACGCGTTACGTCGCCATCAAGTACAGCGTCCGCGACCGCGATCTCGGCTCAACTGTCGAAGAGGCCATCCATAAGGTCAACAGTCAGGTCAAGCTTCCGGAGGGCTACCACCTGGACTGGGCGGGTGAGTACGAGAGCCAGAAGCGCAGTTCGCGCCGCCTCCTGATCGTCTGCCCCATCACCGTTATGCTCATTTTTGTCATCCTCTACGGCATGTTCGGCTCGTTCAAATGGGCCCTGCTCGTGCTCGCCAATGTCGCCATCGCGCCGGTCGGTGGTCTGGTTGCATTGTGGATCACCGGCAACCATTTCAGCGTCTCGTCCGGCGTCGGGTTCCTCGCTCTCTTCGGAGTCTCCGTCCAGACCGGCATCATCATGCTCGAGTGCATCAACCAGATGCGCACCAACGGCCACGACATCATCACCGCCGCCGTCGATGGTTCCGTCATCCGTCTCCGCCCCATCATGATGACGATGATTGTCGCCACCCTCGGCCTGTTGCCGGCTGCACTCTCCCACGGCATCGGATCGGACTCGCAGCGGCCTTTTGCCATCGTCATCGTCGGCGGCCTCATTGGCGCGCTCATGATAGGCATCTTCCTTTTGCCCGCGCTCTACGTTCTTGTCGCCCGCCCTACGGATGTCCTCCCTATCCCTGACCAGGAGTTCGAAAATTGAGAAGCCACGCCTCCAACTCCGCGCACGTTGTATTAAGCTCAGCGAATTTTGCATTAAAAATCAGCGGCCTCGCGCTTGCACTGACGCTCGCCACGCCTCTCCACGCCCAGGTTCCCGGAGCCGGAAGCGCCAACGGTCCGATGACTCCCGAACAGTACGCCCAGAGCCTTGCTCTCGCCGATCCGCGCACGCCGATCGTGTCACGCCCCGGCGCGCTGACGCTCACCCAGGTAATCGATGCCGCACGCACGAAGAATCCTACGCTGCTGGCCGCCGCCCAGAGCCTCCGCGCCGTCCGCGCCCAAGAAATCCAGGCCGGTCTTCGCGCCAATCCGTACTTCACGCTCAATGGAACAGACATCACCTATGGTGCGAACGCGCAAAATCCTTACACCTACACCGCGCAGATCTCGCGCCTTTTCGAGCGTGGCGAAAAACGCCGCTGGCGTCTCGACGATGCCCGCGCCACTACCGCGGAAACTTCCGCCCAACTGGAAGACACCACCCGACAAACCATCCTGATCATCAAGACCGCCTTCATCCAGATGCTGCAGGCCAAGGCCTCGCTGCAACTAACGCGGGCCGAACTCGTGCAGTTCCAGCATGAGGTTGACATCGCCCACGACCGCTTCCAGGCCGGTGACCTCGCCAAAATCGACTTCGAGCGACTTGACCTTCAGGTTGCGTCCTTCGAATCCGCTGAATCCAACGACATCGTCAATCTCCGCCAGGCCAGCGATCAGCTGCAAACCCTCATGGGTGTCGAAACTCCCAACCCCAATTTCGACATCACTGGCGATATCGTCCCACCCGTCTTTACAGTGAACCTCCCCAACCTTATCCAAACCGCTCTCGACAAGCGGCCTGACTATGCCACCGCCAAATTTGGTGTCGATGCCGCTGTCGCAAACCAGAAGCTCACCTTCGCCAACGGCACCACGGACCCCACACTCGAAGTCGAGTATGACCGCGCGGGCCACGAAAACTCCGTCGGCTTTTCCGTCAACATCCCGCTCCGCATCTTCGACCGCAATCAGGGCAATAAAGAGACGTCCATCTTCCAGGCGGATGCCTCACGCTTCACCCTGATCGCCGCCAAAAATCAGGTCGTCTCCGACGTCGATCAAGCCTGGATCAACTACACCGAATCCAAGCGCCTCTCCGACCGCTATACCTCACACTATCTCGAGGAAACCAAAGACGTCCTCACCATTGCGCAGTTCGCCTTCGAGCACGGCGGTATAGCACTCATCGACTATATCGACACTGTCCGTGACACCGAAATTATAAACAGCGCGGCAATCAGTGCCTTCAAGCAAACCTGGCTCGCCATCCACCAGCTCAGCGCGGCAACAGCAAGCGAGATGACGCCTTAGCGTGCGATGTGCTCGGGCATACGCAGATCCGCATCGCCAAAACTCCATCTGGCCCAGGTTCTCGGAAGTTCTAACGCTCAAGGACAGGCCTGTAGTTGCGACGATCCCGAAGTGATGATGATTATTGGATGGACTACGAGATCCGATGACCAGCGCCTAAATCCCCAATTTGACTCCAGTGCTCGTTTTTCATGACGGCTAAATGGAGAGCGAGGCGCAACATCATTCTCTTAGGTTGCACGTGATTTATCCATGCGTTCGGGCGATTTTGGGCTTCGGAGCAAACTGGTAATATCTCCGCCAACAGTTGACACATCTGACCGGACGAAAAGCGAAAACGCTTAGCAGCCTATCGAGAGGCTGCGGTATGTCCTCCCTAAATTCAATCGAACTGCAAAGTGGGCACTCCTGGCTTCGGAGAATTTGTGGAATACGAGGTAGCCGGAGAAGGTCGGAAATGCTCATATCAATGCTCCTCGCGATGCGTTGACCAATAAGGCTACGAGCTGCTTCTATCGTTTGCGCTGGAATTTGCGTCGAGCCACAAGAGGCAAGCTCGGATGCTACCCGTTGCCAGCGCCATGCAGGAATCCCCTGCCCCGTAATAGAGATTGATCGTGTCGCCGTCTGTCCCAATGGTTTGGCCGCACGGGAAGACGACATCGTTGACATCGCCTCCGCGCTCGTAGGGAGCTTCGGGGCCAAACATCCAGGAGTCGCCTCTTTGTAAACAAACTTCCGGCCTCTCCAGATCGAACAGAGCCAGGCCGAGACGATAGATGCTGCCGGATGCAGTGCTTCTCACACCGTGATAGATCGCCAACCAGCCTTTCGCGGTCTCAATGGGTGGCGAGCAAAGGCCAATCTTGTTTGCGTTCGACCACCCGCCTCGCCGCGCTTCCAGCATCACCTTATGACTGCCCCAATGACGCAGATCCGGCGAGTAAGAAATCCACATATGCGCTCCAAGCGTGGTCACAGGGCGATGAATCATGGCCCAGTTGCCGCCAATCCTGTGCGGCAGCAAGGCAGCATCCTTGTCCTCTGGCTGCATAATCACGCCATAGCGCTCAAAGGTTTTGAAGTCTTTGGTCAGCGCGAGCGAGACTCCTGGACCTCCACGCGAAAAGGATGTGTACGCAACCGCGTATTGGTCCAGTTCAGGAATGCAGGTGATCCGGGGATCTTCAATACCCCATATCTCCTCAGGAAATTCATCGGGCTTCGCTTCCAGCGTTGGCGTTTCATCAATTCGCCAACCATCGATTCCGTTCGCCGAGCGCGCGGCGCAAAGATGTGAAAGCCCGCGCCGATCCTCAACACGGCAGAGCAGCAGGGTATCGCCGTCAGCGAGTCTTACCGCGGCAGCGTTGAAGACGCTGTTAATGGGATAAGGCCAATCTTTGCGGCTAAGAATTGGGTTGGCGGGATGCCGCGTGAATAAAGAGGCTTCAGAGTTCGCGTTTGGATCGGTTCGTTTGGTCGCGTCAACGGCTGGCGACGCAGTGGAAGTTGCAACTGGCTTCAAATGGAGACACTCATTTCCTGGCTCATAGACTCTGTTGTTTCGCTTTGTATGCCCTGCATGTCAAGAAGTGCCATCAAGAACGAAAGTGTTGATTCGGCGCCCTGGTTTTCGTTCGCACGATCGGGATGCAGACCATCTTTGCAGCCGCCGGTTACGGCGTCGTACAGCGGGACATGCAAATCGTTCTCGCCGAGAAACCAGCGGAAGGCGCATTGCGCTTCCTCCAGCCAACTCTGATCCTTTGTCAATCGATAGGCCAGCGCACAAGCAGAAATGGTTGCGCAGGCTTCCACCGGCTGTTGATCGAAGCGTGCCTTTTCCTCGCCTGCAACAAAAAACCCGCGTGAGCCAATCGGCACAAAGACTGCATCGTCGCCGCGATGTTGTTCGGCGACCAGCCATTGCAGCGAATCGCATCCGGCCTGCATCATCTTTTCGTTGCCACTGTTCCATCCTGCAATCAGCAGCGCCTGCGGCAACCTGGCGTTGGAGTACGAGAGACTCTTCTCAAACCAATGCCACTTGTCTGAGTGAGTCTGCTCGTAAATATCCAACAACCGGTTGGCGAGAATATTGCGGGCGCCTTGAACGGATCTGTCGCCGGGAAACCAGTCCAGATAGGCCTGCATGCCTAAGACAGAGAATGCCCAGGCACGCGGACTCGTGAACGTCAAAGCCGCTGGCCCCGCGGCCTCAAAGAGTCTGCCCGCCGCGCCTCGGAGCCCTGCATTATTTGAATTTCCGAGCACTGTTCCCAATGCCCACAAGGCACGTCCATGACTATCCTCAGAACCAATCTTCTCCAGCCATTTACGGTTGTAGCCGAGAAAGTTTCTAAACCTGCCGTTCTCCTGATTGAAAGCGAGCCACAAAAATGCCAGGTAGCGGTGCGACAACTTTGCATGCTCATGCCTGGTGGATAGCGGCGAGTTGCCTATGAGAGTCGTTGTGATCAGCGCACGCGCATTGTCGTCGGTCGTATAGCCCTCAAGATAATTCGGCAACGAGAAGATGGCGTGCTGCAACATGCCGGTATCGTCCGTCATGTTGGCCAGGTGTGAGATGTTTAGCAATGGTAGGCTATCGCTTGCTTTTGCGGCGAAGATATCCTGAAAAGCCGGGCGGGGGCGCAGCATCCGGTCAATACGGGCGCGCTGGAAACTCTCCATATAGGCGAGCGCTGTCTTTTCCCATGTCGTGCCGCGCGAGTGAAGATACGCACGCTTTCGCATCGCATGCCGTTCAGCGTCGTTGCCCAACAACCGGATGGTAGCGTTGGCGACGGACACGGGATCGTCAAACGGCACGATCACGCCGCGGTTGCCGGCAAGAAGCTCTTTTGCGTGCCAGTAAGGCGTCGAGATGATGGCTTTTCCAGCTCCAAGAGCAATGGCAAGCGTGCCGGAAACTATCTGAGCTTCATGGCGATACGGTGTGATGTAGATGTCTGCCGCACCCACGTGCTCAATTAACTCTTCGGAACTCACAAACCGGTTGTTGAAGATCACGTTAGCGGAAACGCCGAGATCGCTGGCCAATGCCTGTAGTGATTCTCTATATGTCTCACCTTGCGAGCGCCTGATATGTGGATGCGTTGCTCCTGAGACAATGTACACCACGTCATCATGCTGCTCCAGAATCTTCGGCAGGGCACGGATTACGTTCTCAATTCCCTTGTTTGGAGATAACAACCCAAAGGTGAGAAGCACCGATTTCCCCTCTGTACCGAACGAATCTTTAAAATAGTTCGGATCCGTAAAAGGAAGGTCTGGTACACCATGAGCGATGAGATCGATCTTTGCTGCGGGCACGTTGTAGACATCGCGCAAGAGAGTGACAGCCAACTCGCTCATCACAATCAACCGGTCTGAGAGATGGGCAATCTCAACAAGAACTGCGCGCTGATAGGAATCAGGCTCGCGCAGCACGGTGTGGAGCGTGGTCACCAAAGGCATTTTCAATTTGCGCAACAAAAGCAGTATGTGACTGCCAGCCAAGCCACCGAAGATGCCGTACTCATGCTGCAGGCAGACCAGATCGTTGCCATTGAAGTTGAGAAACTCAGCAGCCCGCTCGTAAGAAGCCTCATCTTCCTGAGCAAGCTCCAGCCGTACCCGATCCGGGTAGTCATAGACCGTTTCTGGATCGTTGACCGGAATAGCAAAGATTTGCGCATTCCTAAATTCAGCCGCAATCGCGGTACACAGGTCTGTGGTGAAGGTGGCAATCCCGCATTGCCTGGGAAGATAGTTACCAATAAAGGCAATGCGGGTTGGCAGGGGCAACGACGGTGCTTTCAAGTTTTCCCGATTTGTGCTCTGTAGCAGAGACACTTCAGACTCGGCTTCGCGTGGAAGCATACGTGAATTCGGCATATAGCCTGCTTTCGAGTCCGTTGTTGTTTCGAGTGAGTTTGCTAAAGGAGAACTCTTTCCTTTAGATGCACGCTGATGGGTAGAGGCTTCCTCTGGACTCATTTGCTCAACAAGCACAAAGAAGCATTCAGCTTTATTTGACGGGGGTAAAACTCGCCCTGGCTCATCAGAAGCCAGCAAAGGAGAGGACTGAAATGCCACTGCTCCTGTTACGAGCGTACTCCCTAAAGAGAACGAGCGCACTTGAGTATTGTCACGCTCAAACGCGCATGAGCAAAACGGCGAACCCTCCCCTGACGCCAAAGGCCCATCAGAAGATGGTGATATGGTCCATTGGATCTGGAGAGGGTCGGCTGATCATTGCCGCTATCTAGCGGTGGCCACTGGGTGCGCGGCTTCCGCGCTGCACCCCGGCGCTGTGCTCGCGGCCGGCATCATGGTTCGCAGCGCCGACATTGCCTCGCCCATCGCGGGCCTCATTGCCCTGGAAATGATTGAAGGGGCGAGCGCCGCGCTCCGGCATTGGGCCGTGGTAGCCGTTGCGAGGATCATAGCGATTGTCCACATGGCCGTAGAAGCCGGAGCGACCGTGATACCAGGGGCCAGCTCCAATGAACAAGCCACCGTTGAACCAATCCGGCCCGTAGTAGCCATAGGGAGAGCAATTGTAAGGAGCGTAGTCGTAATAGCCATAGGGGCATACAGGCGCTACTCCGATGCCAATCGTGATCTGGGCAGGTGCAGCGGCAGTTCCGGCAAAGAGTATAGCGCTCATTGCGGCAAGAATAAGAGTCTTCATAGCAACAGGGTTACACTGATGCCCGCGAAATACTGAGTCGAATTGCTCACATGCCGGTATGACCCAGGATGGATCGATCGCCAGTTAGAGGCGCACTTCTTGCGGTACGGCTCCCCCCTCAGCGTTGCACATGTGGAGGCTGCGAGCCTTTACGTCCCACACAACGCGCAGCCATCGCAGCACGACAATCGAATACCAATTGATATCGAACTCGTACCAGGCCAGGCCGTGACGGGATGATTGTGGGTGAGCGTGATGGTTATTGTGCCAGCCCTCGCCGAAAGTTAGCAAAGCCACCCAGAAGCTATTCCTGGAGGTATCGGCGGTGAGAAATCTGCGCGATCCCCACATGTGTGTGGCAGAGTTCACGAGCCATGTGGAGTGGAGCCCTATAACCGTCCGAAAGAAAATGCCCCACAAAACGAACTTCCAGCCACCAACAGCAAAAAGCACCGCACCCAAAATGGTGATGGGCAACCAATGCCAACGGCTGATCCAAACGTGGAACTTGTCTTTGCGGAGTTCCGGCACATACGGCAACAGATTGGCCGAATCGTTATGCATGGTCTGGCCGGTCAGAAGCCAACCAACATGGGCCCAGAAACCACCTTCACGCGGGGAGTGCGGATCGCCTTCCTTGTCTGTGTTCTGATGATGCTGGCGATGGGTTGCAACCCAGAAAATTGGACCACCTTCGAGGGTAAGCGTAGCGCAAACGGTCAAGACATATTCCACCCACTTCGGTGTCTTGTAACCTCGATGCGTAAGAAGCCGATGGTATCCGACGCCTATGCCTAGGCCTCCGGCGACCCACCACAACGCCATCGCGACCAGGAATGCCTTCCAACTGAAGAAAAAGAGCGCAACGACTGCCCCGATATGAAAGGCAAGCATGATGAGCGTGGTGACCCAAACAATGGGCTGCGTAAACGTTCTATCGCGCGCTAGGGTTTGCATATCGATTCACCTAATCTTTGGATGAGTCTCGATTCGAGATGGGCGTGTCATCACTGAGTAATACTTCTGTAAGGTGAGCAGGTAAAATTCTCACCCAAATTCCCTAGGGTGTCCGGGAAGAAGGTTGATTTGGCCGGTGCGGAACCAGCGACAAATCGACACTCGTGATGTAGACCACCAAAGCTACGGAGATGCAAAACACGCCAATCCAGAAACGCCAAATCCCTATGCGCACGTTTCCAATAAGGAACATAATGATTGGGATCCCCGGGAGGATCAGGGCCTTCCTGCGGGTGGTGGTGTTTGTTCTCACTCATGTTCGCAAGACCAATGGCTTTCCAAGCTATTCAAAGACTGCTGCATTCATCGCGCGCGACATAAACGGTCTTCCTCTCTGGGGATCTCTTGTACCTGCCAGGAATGCTGAGCCGTTTTGCTCAGCAAAAAGGTAGACCAACTGAAAAGATTAAGCGAGGAGATTATGGATGCATGCTAAACGTGCTACAGCAACTTCGGGTGGCGACGACTTGAATGTACGCCCTGCCAATTGCCTCGATCGTCTTGCACTTTGGATTACTGTACGCGTGGGCTCCATGGGTTTCTTTGTCGTCATTTTTGCCTGGACGGTGATATGGCTGTCGTGGAACATGCTGGCCTCCAAGGCGATCCGCTTTGATCCATTCCCAGGGTTCGTTCTGTGGCTTTTCATCTCGAACATGATCCAGCTTTTTCTGATGCCACTGATCCTGATCGGACAGAACCTGCAAGCCAAGGAATCGGACCAACGAGCCAAGAATGATTACAAGGTCAACCGCAAAGCCGAGGAGGAGATTCAGGAGATAAAAACCAGCATTAAATCCATCCTCAAACTCCTGGATGAAAGTAAAGGTGCACAGACATCATGAAAAGTTCTTTCACGCAATGCCTCCGATCCTGGTCATTGATCGCCATGATGGTCTTCGCACTTCAGCCGACTGCCCATGCAGAACCGATATCCGTCCGATATGTGCAAGGGGCCTTCCATGGGTTTCTCGAGCTGTATTCGGAAGACGGCCACGTGGTCGCTTCGGGTGACAGTACCCAGATCGTTCATGGCGATCGGGTTACCTCACGAACGCTCTTCAGGTTCAAAGATGGCTCCGTTGACGAAGAAATCACAGTCTTCTCGCAGCACCACACCTTCCAACTGATCACTTACCACCATATTCAGAAAGGGCCTTTCTTTCCTCATTCGATGGACATGACGATTGATGTCCATAGCGGTCAGGTCACGGTCCGGACAACAGGAAAAGATGGGAAGGAGGATGTGGACACCGAGCATATGAACCTGCCGCTGGACCTGGCGAACGGGATGGTTCCGCTGGTGATTGGGAACATGCGGCCCGATTTACTTGGGATGACAGCTTCTATGGTGGTGGCCACCCCAAAACCGCGGCTAGTGAAGCTGGACATCTCCCCCGCCGGCGAAGAGAATCCTCTTGTGGCAGGCTCTTCT
>Ga0182015_10007299_pt1 | contig 10818 bp, 11 predicted proteins | sample 712P3MmetaG_FD_120478 | JGI IMG/M metagenome (GOLD analysis project Ga0182015, IMG submission 120478) | Permafrost microbial communities from Stordalen Mire, Sweden - 712P3M metaG | ecosystem: Environmental > Terrestrial > Soil > Wetlands > Permafrost | place: Sweden: Stordalen | collected...
AGACCCGGGTGGGCACTGGCGGACTCATCTGGGCGACGTCGCGTCACGCGACGACCCGGGCCGGTGATCCCCAAAGGTCCACGATCACGTCCTCATCGCGAACGCCGTGTTCATGCTTGACGCTCGTGGCGGTTGGAAGGGTGCCGACACCGCGTTGTTGCGAGACCACCTGCACGCGGCGACGGCCGTCGGGCGCATGGCTGGCGCCGCCAAGGCGGTCGAGCTCGGATACGGGATCGTGGCCGACCCGGGGCCTTCCGGACGGCTCGGGGGATGGGCGATCGCCGGGATCCCCGCCGAAGTCTGCGAGCTGCACTCCACCCGCTCGGCACAGATCACCGCGGCGGTCGGACCTGAGGCCTCCTACAAGGCGCGGTCGGTCGCCGCCAGGGCCATCCGGGACCGTAAGGAGGAGGTTCTCGTCGAGGACCTGTCGGCCAGGTGGCGGGCGGAGCTGACCGCTGCTGGTCACCCACCGGAGGCTGTCGCCGCCGAGGTCGAGTCCGCCGGCGCCGCCTACCAGCGCCCAGTTATCGATCTCGAGCAGCTTGCCGGCGAGCTGCTCGGTCCGGGCGGGCGCCTGGCGGGTGAGAAGACCTTCACTCGCGGCGACGTGATCATCGCCGCCGCCCCGCACCTCCACGGCCTGCCCGTCTCTGTGCTCGACGAGGCAGTCGAGACGGTCCTCGAGCATCGCGACGCGGTCGGCTTGCCGATCGTGACCGGCACCAGAGAGCAGGTGTGGGCGGCACGCTGTGTGCTCGCCGACGAGGAGCGCATCGCCGCCCTAGCGCTGTCACTGACCGGCGAAGAGGGCCCCAAGGTCGAAGAACGAGCGGCGCTCGATGCCGTTGCCCGGCTCGAGGAACACCTCGGAGTGTCGCTCACCGCCACCCAGCATGAGGTCGCCGTCGGCCTCATGACAGGCGGGCACCGCCTCGATGTCGTCATGGGCGTGGCGGGCCCTGGTCACGAATGCACCTTCCTCTCGACGATGATGTACATCTGGTCCAGCGGTGTGCCGAGTGGCTGTCACACGCAGGAGATTCGTCTCGCCGCCGCGTAGGGTCTGCGGGCGGCGTCGTCCAACTGGACCGAATGAGTGACGGCCCTGTTGCCACAAGTTGTTGCCAAGTTCGCTGTATCGGCCGCGGCTTCTTTCGGTCATTCCGTTATCGGTCACCTTCGTCTTTTCGTTTGGTGTCTGTCAGCAGGCACGAACTGCTCTGGTGCCAGCAGTTCGCTCACCGAGATGGGCTCATCGCAGCAGGGACACGAACCGCCCGGCCCGAGTCGGCGTGCGAAGACATTGCAGTCCTCGCAGCGCTGCACGCCGAGCATGCGCGACTCACAGAGCGGGCACTCGTAGACGGTGTCGGGCTTGGCGACGACCGGCTCGGCGGGGAGCTCGGACTTCCGCCGCCACGCTGCCTGCCGGCAGGTCGTCGAGCAGTAGCGCTGGCGACCCGAGCGCACAAATGCTGTCCCACAGAGCGGGCAGGGTATCGTCGCGCCATCGTCGCGGACGGGGTTCACGCCCTCACCGTCACGAACTCGGGGCGGCGAACAGGCCGCGCTCTGCGTCCTGCACCCGAATCGCGAGCGCCTGGCGCTTTCCTTGTTTGATCTGGATTGCCTCGAGCTCGCCGCGGCGGATGCGGTCGAGCACAGTCTGGCGTGCGACACCGAGTCGCTTGGCGGCCCCGTCGAGCTTCACCCAACCGTCTGGGATCTCGCCGACGACTCGCACCCGGACATCTTCGTCGACGCGCAGCATCCAGCGTCCGGATTCGTCCTGGTGCCCGACGATGAAGCCCTCGGAGAGCCAGCGGTGAAGCGTCGTCCGGGACACGCCGAGCATTGACTGGGCGCGGGTCATGTCGACCATCCCGGCGGTGTCGTCACCATCCACGTGCGCCGAATGATGCGCGATCTCTCTGGTGACTCGGATGTGTTTTGACGTGGCGGCTCGTGAACGCGAGTCCCATGGCTGTGGCGTGTCCCTGACGATTGAGGCGATCGGCGATCGCGGCGTCGTCGAGACTGGGGGCGAGTTGGCGGATCATCTCCACCACTGCCTCGTCGGTAGACCAGCCGTTCGTCCCTCTCCTCGGCAGGCTCACCGTGATCGGGGTGACAGCTCCTCCCTCCCATGCGATGTGACCGCTCGCCACTCCCTCCGGCCGGTCGACCGTGATCTGCACGTCGCCGATCAGTGTCCGCAGCAGTCGCTTTCGTTCGTGCACGGTCGTCGTCGGCGCCTCGAACACCGCCCGCAGGTCCGCCCCCGCTCGACAGAGCCAGGCGATCTCCTCCTCGCTGAGGCGCAGCGGCTGGCGTGAGCGTTGCTTTGCCAGCTCGGACTCGGCCTGGCGCAAGGCGACCAGGCACTCCTCGAAGCGGCGCTCGAGCGTGCGCGCCACAAGGCGGTTCTCGGGCTCGCAGGCGTCGAACTGGCGTCGTGCACGCTCGGCCTCAAAGCGCGCCCGCTCGACTGCGAGCTCGAATACTTGTAGCCGCTTCGCGCGGGCCGTCTCCACATCGGCGAGCGCGGCGGCCGTCGCCGACACCGCTGCCGGCTCGAGAACGGCGAACACCCTCTCGATGACGGCGGCCTCGAGGAGTCGTCCGGCGACGCTCTGGCACCTTGTAGCACCGCCGTAGAGCTGCATCGCCCGGCTGCACAGGTAGCGGACGTGGCTGCGATTGGAGTAGGCGACCTGCATCGTCCGCCCGCAACGGCCGCATCGGACCAGTCCCTGCAGGAGCGCCTTGCCCTCGCGGGGGGCTCCGCCTCCTTCTCCGGCGGGCGCCCGCCAGTTGCCCCTCAGCTTCACCCGATTGGAAAGGTAGGTGTCGAAGCTGATGTATCCCGCATGGTGGCCGGGGATGCAGATCTCCCATTCCTCGACGGGAACATCCACGACCCGCGTCCGAAGGTAGCCGTCCTCGCCGACCGAGCGCACCGTCTTGGTGCGCCCGAACACGAAGGCCCCGCTGTAAGCGGGGTTCGTCAGCACGTCGTGGACGGCCGGGTAGGTGGCATGCTCCCACCTGACGCGGCGCGACCCGCCCGAACGGCGAGGCAGGCGGATACCGTCGCCACGCATCGACACGACGACCTGACGCGCCGAGCCGAGCGACTCAAAGCGTGCGAACACTTCGCCGACGGCGGCGCGCACGGCCTCGTCGGGGTGTATCACGACCTGGTCGTCGTCGTAGTCGAAGCCGACGGGCAGTCCCTGTCGCAGCTCCCCGCGGGCTGCCTTGTGACGCAGGCCGGCGTTCAGTCGTGATCGCAAGAGGTGCAACTCCGCCTCCGACATCGTCCCTTTGAGGCCGAGCACCAGACGGTCGTTGTAGTCGGCGGGGTGATAGAGGCCGTCGGCGTCGCCGATCAGCGAGTCGGTCATGGCGCACAGGTCGAGCAGGTGATACCAGTCGCTGTTGCGCCGAGCGAGCCTCGAGACCTCGATGCCGAGCACGATGCCGACCTTGCCGAGGCCGACGGCCGCCACGAGCGACTGGAAGCCCGACCGCCTCGTCGCCTCCGCACCCGAGCGTCCGAGGTCCTCGTCGACGACGCGAATACGGTCGGCGGTCCAGCCGAGGCCAGCAGCGCGCTCGACGAGCTCGTACTGGCGCGCCAGGCTCTCTGTGTTCTGCCTTACCTGGGTCAGCGTCGACTGGCGAACGTAGACCCACGCCTCCCGGTCGAGATGGGCGGCCCGCAGCTTTCCCTGCTCAGCCATCGGCGCCGTCCTTGTCGTCTTCGACCACGCCCTTTGAGATCATGCCCGCGAGCATGCGGAGGACCTCAGTCCTCGTCGTCTCGGGCAGGTCCCAGAAGGACCTCATTCCGACCACCTCGCCGATTGCAAGCGACAGCTGCGTGGACGCGACTACTCTGAGCCTCCGCAAAAGGCTCACCTCCTTGACTCCTGGCACGGACTCTGGGAGGGCGAGCCTATTTGCGTTCTTACACCCCGGCGTGGCTTTGTCGCCGCCTTCTTGTGCTCGTCGGGACTCAGCAAGCCCGCCGGGTCGTAGATCACTCTCCATAGCGATGCGCGCCCGGCGACGTGGCCCTCGGAGCGCACGAGCTTGGTGCGTTCGCGCTCGCGAGCCTTGAGGGCGGACCTCTCGTCGGAGTGCGACGACAGGACGCGGGCGGACGATCCGAACGGATCGGCTCCGTGAGAGTGCTGCACGACACGCCACGGTCTCGGCTGAGGGCGGCCAGGCTGTGCGGCGCGTGCCAGCGCAGGATCGACGATCGCCCGCAGCCGCCGCACTCCTCCCACCGAGAGCACGCCCCCATGAACAACGGCTTCGGAGTCACTCTCACCGAATACGTCGGTCAGCGCCGCCTCGATCAGCGCCGGCGAACCGTCCGGCAACAGAACCGAGACCTTCAGCTTGCCGTCACGATGTGCGCAGCCGATCGCCGCTAGTTGCAACCCATACAACGGGTGAGTCACCGACGTCACAGTCACTCGGCGTGGAAGCAAATTCCGGAGTTGACGTAGTCGATCACTGTCTCTGCCGGCTCCGGGAAGACCACGACGCTGGCGGGCGGTCCGCGACGGCTTTGTGACCGCCGGTTACACCGTGCTCGGCACCGCTACCTCGGGACAGGCAGCCAGGAACCTCGGCGGGGGCGCCGGGATCGAGTCGCGCACCGTCGCGTCTTTTACCTGGCGACTCGACCACAACGCCCTTCGGCTTTCAGACCGGCACGTGCTGATCCTCGACGAGGGGGCCATGACCTCAGATGTCGACCTCGCCCGGCTTCTCGCGGCTGTCGAACGATCCGGAGCAAAGCTGATCGTCGTCGGAGACGACCGCCAGCTCGCTGCCATCGGCCCAGGCGGTGCCCTCACCGCCCTTGCCGGACGCCACCCCGAACAGCTCTGGGCGCTCGGTGACAACCTCCGCCAGACCAACCCCGCCGAGCGTGCGGCGCTCTCTCATCTCCGCGACGGCAACCTCGAGGCAGCCGTCGCCTGGTACGCCCGCAACGGACGCGTGCATCCGGTGCCCGACCGCCGCCGGGCGGTGATCGGGATGATCGGTGCCTGGGCGGGCGACATCGACGCCGGCCGGGACTCCCTCCTTCTCGCCTACCGACGCGACAACGTCGAGATGCTCAACCGCGCTGCACGCGACTTGTGGGGACGCTCCGGGAGGCTCACCGGGCCCGAGCTCATCGCACCCGGAGGGCGCACCTATCGGGCCGGCGACCGGGTCGTCACCCTCGCCCCAGGGCCTCACGGCGCTTGGGTCACCTCACAGGCCGCCCAGGTGACCGCCGTCGATCCCGAGGCACTCACCTTGACCGCGATCACCCCCGACGGTCGCCCGCTGCACATGGGACCCGAAGACATCGGCGTGGACCGTCTCGGCTACGGCTACGCGATCACTGGTCATCGAGCGCAGGGCACCACGGTCGAAGTGGCACACGTCCTGGACGACGGCGGCGGCCGAGAGCTCGCTTACGTGGCCATGAGCCGCGCCCGGAGCGCGAGCCACGTCTACACCACCGCTTCTGACCTCACCCAAGCTGCGCAACGCCTCGCCTGGTCCTGGGACGACGCGCGCCGCCAGCAACGGGCCACTGACCAAGCCCGAGCCGCCGAGCGCCTCGAGGCACTACGCGCCGAGCACCGCCAGCTTGTCGGGAGCATCCCTCCTCTCGTCACCGACCAGCTCGCCCAGATCCGCGACCAACAGGCCGCCGTCGAAAAGGACCTCGCCGATCTCCGCACCGGTGCCGGACGGTGGGCCGACACGCCCGTCCGGGCTGGTTACGAGAACCTTCAAACGGCCAGGCGAGCCCAAGCGGAGAACCTCCGCCGTGCCCAAGTTTCGCGCCTTGGTCTCCCCGCCCGGCACCGCAGCCGTCAAGACCTCAACACCAGCGCCACCGCGCTGCAGGCAGCCGAACGTACCTGGCAGGAGGCAACCGAACCTCACGCTCGGCTTCTCGAGGACGAGCGGTCCCGGCTCGCTGCTCAGATCGGCGAGCTTGAAGATGGGAAACAAGCCAGAGTCGACTTCATCAAGGCGCACCCCGACGTCATCGACCGGATCAGCCAACTGCATCGAGCCATCGAAACCCAGCTAGCCAGCGCAGATCGCCATCGTTCTTCCGTGAGGCGCGCCCCAACACCACCGCCAATCATGCAGGCGCGGAGCATCGGGCCTTCCTGCGACCTGCCGCCCATGCCTGCGGTTCCCACGGGTCCCGACCTCTGAGCTCGCCAAGACCTTGATGGCACGCGCCAGCACGAAAGTGCCGGGAACATAGCCCTCTGCAGCCCATGAGTGAGTGCTGCCGAATACGGCGCGGCCATCCTGTCGTTTGGCAGGGTTTTGGCTGAACGATCTGTGCGCCCCAGTCCCGGTGCGTTTCGGGACACCGCGGTCCGCTGCAAGCCGCGTCACCAAGCTCCGTGCAACGGACAACCCGGAATGTGGGGCCGACGTGTTCGGAGAGCATCACGACACGCCCGCGATCATGTCCGACTTGTCGAGGGACCACGTCTGCTCTAGCATTCCACTAACAGATTAGTGGAAGAGGATTGATGATCGAGTTTCAGCTCGACGCCACCTCCGGGGTGGCGACCTACTTGCAGCTCGTCCAACAGGTCCATCAGGCGCTACAGCTCGGCCTCCTCGAACCCGGTGACCAACTGCCGACCGCCCAGCAAGTGGTCGCAAAGCTGGCGATCAACCCGAATACGGTGCTGAAGGCCTACCGTGACCTCGAACGCGAGGGACTGGTGCGGCCCCGGCCAGGACAGGGGACCTTCGTTGTCGGGACGCTGCCGCGAACCGATCCACTCGTCCAGGCACGCTTTCTGAAGGCGATGAATTCGTGGCTGCACGACGCGAGAGTCGCCGGCCTCACGCCCGATGACATCGAGGCGATCTACCGCACCGCGTTCCGCAACTCCTTCGCCGAGGGCGTCGCATGAGCGGCGTCATCGAAGCGAGTGGCCTCGGCAAGCAGTACGGGCGCAAATGGGCGCTCCGGGGGTGCACGCTGTCGATCCCCGCTGGGAGGGTCGTCGGGCTCGTCGGCCCGAACGGAGCCGGCAAGACGACGCTCCTCCATCTCGCGGTCGGCCTGCTCGCGCCCAGCGCCGGATCGATCAGCGTGCTCGACGGCAAGCCAGGCGACGGACCAGACCAGCTCGCCAAGACCGGGTTTGTCGCGCAGGACACGCCGACCTACGTCGGCTTGTCGATCAAGAAGCACCTGCGGATGGGCGCGTACCTCAATCCAAACTGGGACGGCGACCTCGCCAAGCGGCGAATCGACAGCCTCGGTCTCGACCCTCGCCAGAAGGCCGGCTCGTTGTCCGGCGGACAACGTGCCCAGCTCGCCCTCACGCTCGCGATCGCGAAGCGACCCGAGCTGCTCGTCTTGGACGAGCCGTTGGCGAGCCTCGACCCCCTCGCGCGTCGCGAGTTCCTGCAGGACCTCATGACGATCGTCGCCGAGCACGGTGTCAGCGTCGTTCTCTCGTCGCATCTCACCGCAGACCTCGAACGGGTCTGTGACTATGTCGTCGTCCTCTTCTCCTCACAAGTCCAGCTCTCTGGCGACGTGAACGACCTTCTCGGGAGCCACCTTCGGCTCTCTGGTGTCCGCCGTGACCCGGGCAGCCTGCCCGCGGACTGGGTGGTCGTCGAAGAGACCCACACCGATAAACAGAGCACGCTCCTCGTCTACACCGACGGGGCGATCCTCGACCCCTCGTGGAGTGTCAAGCCCGTCACCTTGGACGACCTGATCCTCGCCTACATGAGCCAGGGTCGGAGCCTGAGGCCGAACCAAGGTCGTGAATTGGGAGTTCTGCGATGATCCGCTTCACCTTCATGCAGTCACGCGCATCCGTGCTCGTCGCCGCGATCGGGCTCGGTGTCGTGGCAATCGTGCTCGCGATCACGGGTCCGCACCTTGCGCACGTGTACGATGCCTTCGAGCGCTCGTGCAAGGCGGCGGGGGACTGCGCCACGGCACCGAACCCGGTGCTCAACTTGTACAAGCCGCTGCAGAGCGCCCTTCCCTTCATCGTCGCTATCGTGCCCGCACTCGTCGGGCTCTTCTTCGGTGCACCGCTCATCGCCCGTGAGCTCGAGACCGGCACATTTCGCCTCGCGTGGACTCAGAGCGTCACCCGAAAGCGCTGGCTCGCGGTAAAGCTCGGGCTCGTCGGGATCGCCGCCATGGCGATTGGCGGACTTGTCACCTGGATGGCCGACTGGTGGGCGAGCCCGCTCGACGCAGTGAATCAGGATCGCTTCGGCTTCGCGAACTTCAGCTTTCACGGCATCGCGCCGATCGGGTATGCGGCGTTCGCCTTCGCACTCGGGGCGACAGCGGGTGTGCTGCTGCGCAGGACGGTGGCGGCGATGGCCGCCACGGGCGCCGGGTTCGTGGCGGCGCGCGTCGCGGTGACGTACTGGGTTCGCCCGTACCTCGCTTCGCCCGTGCGCGAGTCGCTCCCCCTCTCAGCCGGTTCGGGTGCTGGCTTCCTCTATGGGGATGCTCAGGGCACGACAGACTTCAACGCTTACATCCACAGCGGCGTTCCTACGCCAGGAGTGGGTCAGGTCGTGCTCACCGCTCCCCAGGTGAACGTCCCGAACGGTTGGGTGTACTCGACGACGGCGGTAGACAAGGCGGGGCACGCGCCAACGAGCCATTACCTGTTCCCGGCCTGTCCCGTGCTCAAGCAGTTGTCGAGACCACAGCCGCCGTCATCAGCACAGCTCCAGGCGTGCGTCACAAGGCTCTCCTCGACCTTCCACACCGTTCTCGCTTACCAGCCGGGGAGTCGCTTCTGGCCGTTCCAGTGGGCCGAGATGGGGATCTTCATCGCGGCCGCGTTGGCACTCTGCGGTCTCACCTACTGGTGGCTGCGTCGCCGGTACTCGTGAATTCGGATGAGTCGCCCGAGCTTTCGCTGTGCGACATGCTGCGCGGCAATAAGTATGCGCGACGCGCCATCAAAGCGCCGTCGGAGGGCCGCCGGGAATACCGAACGTCACCACCGAACGTCGTACTTCGGTGAACGACGTGACGCGCAGAGCGACGGTGATGCGCTCGTAGCGGATCGCGCTGGCGAGCCGGGACCTCCCCATATCGCTCTGCCTGGGTCATTGGTAGCCTCGGACCCGTGCGGCTCAGCCCCGTCGGTGTGTGGTGGAGCGGGTCCTGGGATGTCGAGGGCCGACCGGAGCTGCACGCCGCCACCGAGCTAGAGGCGTTGGGCTACGGGGCCATCTCGTCCAGTGGCGGCTTCAACCCCGGGTTGTCCTCCCGCTTCGGGCGCCTGCTTGCCGCCACCACCACCGTGGTCGTCGCAAGCGGCATCGTGAACATCTGGAAGGCCGCTGCCGAGGAGATCGCTTCGGCGGTCGCCGACCTCGATGCCAAGCACCCCGGCCGGTTTCTCCTCGGCCTCGGTGCCAGCCATGGTCCACTCGTCGAGGAGTACAACCGGCCCTACACCCACATGGTCGCCTACCTCGATGCACTCGAGGCTGCCGTGCCGACGGTCTCCAAGGACCATCGGGTCCTTGCCGCCCTGGGTCCGAGGATGCTGGAGCTTGCCGCCGAGCGTTCAGCCGGGGCACATCCGTACTTCGTCCCCGTCGAGCACACCGCCTTCGCCCGAGACGTGATGGGCACGGGACCACTGCTCGCCCCCGAGCTCACCGTGGTACTGGAGAGTGACCCCAAAAGGCGAGAGAGGTGGCGCGCAGCTTCACCACCGGGTACCTGGGGCTTCCGAACTACGCCAACAACCTGCGCCGGTTCGGCTTCGACGTGGACGACCTGGCCGGTGGGGGGAGCGACAGGCTGGTCGATGCCGCAGTGGCGTGGGGCAACCCTGAGGCCATCGCCCGACGTGTCCGCGAGCATCACGACGCCGGGGCGGACCACGTCTGCATTCAGGTGATCGGCGGCGGTGACGGGTTATCGCTGGGAGCGTACCGCGAGCTCGCTGCCATCCTCATCGGGGGATAGGTACTCGACGCGTCTCGGTACCCTGTCTTGCTCGTCGCAATGCCCGATCCGGGTTCTTGGCTGTCCTGTCCGGACGGGCCCAGAGCGCCCGATCTGGGCGGCCGCAGTTCGCAGTCGTCGGCCCGCGCGGGAGCGCCGATCGCGCGCTGTTACGTATCCGGCAGCGATCCGGGACACACGCAAGCCGACGCTGCGAGACTTGAAACATGCGGGAGATCGATACGGTCGTGTTCGACGTCGGCGAAACGCTCATCAGCGAAGACCGGCCCTGGAGTGAATGGGCACAGTGGCTCGGTGTCTCGCCGGCTGTGCTCTTCGCATGCCTCGGGGCAACGATCACCGCTCGCGAGGCCCATCGCCGGGCCTTCGATCTCATCGTTCCCGGATTCGACTTTGAACGCGAGCAAGAGGCGAAGGAAGCAGCTGGTCACCCGTGGGATCTTGTCGCGGAGGATTTCTACCCGGATGCGATTCCCTGCATCACCGAGCTACGAGCGCTGAATCTCAAGATCGGAATCGCCGGCAACCAGCCAGCCAGTGTCGAGGAGATGCTGACCGAGATGTGCCTGCCCGTCGATTTCGTCATCGCTTCGGGAAGTCTCGGGGTTGCAAAGCCCTCTCCAGCTTTCTTCGAGCACGTTGCGCGGGAAGCCGAACGGCAGCCCCAGCAGATTGCCTACGTGGGTGACCGGCTCGACAACGACGTCGTCCCGGCTGCAAGAGCAGGCATGTTGGCCATCTTCATACGAAGGGGACCGTGGGGATACATCCAA
>Ga0182015_10007300_pt1 | contig 10817 bp, 10 predicted proteins | sample 712P3MmetaG_FD_120478 | JGI IMG/M metagenome (GOLD analysis project Ga0182015, IMG submission 120478) | Permafrost microbial communities from Stordalen Mire, Sweden - 712P3M metaG | ecosystem: Environmental > Terrestrial > Soil > Wetlands > Permafrost | place: Sweden: Stordalen | collected...
CGCCGATGAAGCAGCCTTAGGACCGGTTACGAGTCCAACCGCCAACCCTCCAACCGCGCCGGCGATAAGACCCATGAGTGCCAGCAGCAAAGTACTTTCTATCAAAGTCGAATTTCCCTGCTTTGCCATAAAACCTCCATTACTCGGCCGCATTATTGAAGACTAGTTTACATTGGCCGGTTATCCGCAGCGAATTGTCGAGAAGCGCGGGAATCCTGTACAATACTTGTTTCCGTCAGAATCTCCGAGAGGATCTACGCAGTCATGGCCCAGCAATGTGATATCTGCGGTAAGAAGCCGCAATCAGGAAACCGCATCAGCCACGCTCACAATGTCACCAAGCGGCGCTGGAATGTAAACTTGCGCCCGGTGCATGCTCGAGTGGGCGCGACCACCAAACGCATGCGCGTCTGTACCTCGTGCATCCGCAGCGGCAAAGTAGTCAAGGCGTAGGGCCCTCCGCGTTCTTATCGGCAAGCTCAGCCTCGCGGTCCAACTCTCCTACTGCACTCCTAAAAGGTGAACATCGAAGATCAGGGTGGCATTCGGCGGGATTGATCCGTCTGGCGTTCCCTCGGTGCCGTACGCGAGGCTTGGAGGAATGCGGAGTTGCCGCTTGCCGCCAACCTTCATTCCCGCGACTCCTTCTTCCCACCCCTTAATGACCTCTCCGTTGCCAATCGTGAAATCGAATGGTTTGCCGGCATCGACGGAACTATCGAACTTTTTTCCGTTCGTAAGCCAGCCAGTGTAGTGAACGCGCACATGGCTGCCTTCTTTTGCCTCCTCGCCGTTGCCCACACGGATATCCCAGTACACCAATCCAGTATCCGTTCTCACTCCAGGCCCCGTTACCTTGGTGGGCGCGTTCGTATTAGGGACAGAAGACGTTCTGGTAGCGCTTTGCGCCGGGACAAACACCGCGGTTAGCACAAGAATGCAAGCCATCGTTGTAATTCTCACGATCATTCTGGACTTGATTGTTCTAAACCTGATCGTTTTAAACCTGATCATTGCAGGCTTGATCATTCCAAGCTCCTTAAAATCATCGATGGTACAAAGCGGCGCAAGGGTTTCACCGGGCAAGATGAGTTACGCCAGAGCGATCACGTCAATCTCCAACAATACATCTTTGGGTAGCCGAGCCACTTCTACCGTGGAGCGCGCTGGTGGCGAAACCTTGAAGTATTTTCCATAAATTTCATTCATTGCGGCGAAATCGTTCATGTTCTTAAGGAATACCGTGGAGCGCACAACCTTCCCCAGCCCGCTCCCAGCGGCTTCCAAAATCTCCGAAAGGTTTTGCAGAACGCGTTCGGTTTGCGCCGCAACATCTCCCGAGATGACTTGCTGATTCGATGGATCGATCGCCACCTGCCCTGAAACGAAGACAAACCCGTTTGCCCGAACCGCCTGCGAATAAGGGCCAATCGCCTGGGGAGCGTCTTTGGTTGAGATAATATCGCGCATGTGCATCTCCGCTGTGATTAACGCAGATGAGAACATTAGAAGTCAAACCAAGCTGCCCGAAATAACCGCATGCCGGGACTTTTTCCGCAAAAAATCTGGCGCAACGCCCGCCGGGATTGCATCATCCAAACAGAAGGGAAGCGAAGGCATTGAGACCAGGGGTACGCTATGACTTCCGGCGAACAATCGAATCCACACAGCAATTCGCTCTATGCGACGCAAGTAACCAGCGAATCGGAAGACGAAGCTCGGAGGATCCGACGTTTGCAGGTCATGATCAACATGGTTTCATCGGTTATCTGCCAGGATCCCAGCCTCACCGTCGAAGAAGCTTCGGAACTCGCCGCAGGCGCCAAGCGCGCCGCCCTCGCGATGTTTCCCGACAAAGAACTCGCCTACGACCTTCTCTATAAGCCGCGCCTGCAACGCCTTATGCGCGAACGCTTTCGATTGCAATAGCACTACTCGTCGGCTACTGAATTTCGAAGGGTTCCCACTCCTTCTACGCTTACCTCGATCACATCCCCTGCCACGACAGGCCCAACGCCCGCCGGAGTGCCTGTGGCGATCAGATCACCCGGGAAAAGCGTCATAGCCTGCGCGATATGGCGGATCATCGTGTCGAGAGAGAAAATAAAGTCGCGCGTGCTGCCTTGCTGCCGAACTTCGCCATTAACCCGTGTCTCGACTCCAACCCCTGCCCACGGATCAAGTCCATCTGCAACGAAGGGGCCAACCGGACAAAAAGTATCGAAGCCCTTGGCGCGGCTCCATTGCCCGTCTTTATTTTGCAAATCACGTGCCGTTACATCGTTGACGCACGTATAGCCGAGAATATAGCCCTTGACATCTTCATCCGCCGCCGGTTGATGACACCTCTTTCCGATCACAACCCCCAGTTCGCCTTCGTAATCGACTCGTTGTGAGAGTTTCGGCCGCTTGACCACGCCACCATGTGGGAGCAATGCGGAAGGCGCTTTCAAAAATAGCAGCGGCTCCTTTGGAACCTCATGTCCCAATTCCGCCGCATGCTCGCGGTAGTTGCGTCCGATACAAACGATCTTCGAAGGCCGCACCGCCGGCAGTAGAGTGGCCTCTTCGAGCGCAATCCGCTCGATCCGCCGCGTTCGCAATTCCTCAACATCGCAGTCGCAGTCTTCCGGAGCTGCCAGAAGAACTCTAAGAATCGAATCCTTCCCGCCTACCGGCTCAACCAATCCATACTGGGCTTCCCCATTTAACACAAAGCGGCAATATCTCATGCAATCAGTCTAACCATGAGGGAAAGTCCTTCGCCAGAAGTTTTAACCGTCGGCGGAAACTGAAGTAGTCTGAATGGAATAATTAAGGGACTTTCTCGCTCGCTTCCGACGATCGAGCACTCTCATTCCCTCGCTGATCCACGGCCGAAACGGAGTAGAAATAAGTCTTTCCCGGCAAAACCCGCGTATCGCGAAATGCTGGCGCTTGCACCGGCTCTGAATTCAATTTCTCTGGCTCTCCTCCAGTCTCATGCCGGTAGATGTTGTACCCCTCCACGTCCGGATCTGTGACTGGATTCCAGATTAGGTCGACGAATGGAGCCTGCCCAAACCCCGAAAACACCGCCTGTAAACCAGAGGGAATCGCCGGGGGAAAAATGTCATGCGCGAATACCTTCACCTCGGGCGTATCGTCGCCCTCAACTTCCACTGCGGGCTTCCCCGGTATTTCGATGGCGCTGACCACCGTTCCCCGGTAGAAATATGTTTCCTCCCACTCGAATGTCTGATCGAGGAATGAGCGGACGCCGTCTCCGTCCTTTTGCACCATCGTTTCGGCACAATCCGTGGCGGGGACTTCGGCGATCTTTGCGAATTGCTTGCTGGAATCTGATCTGCGATAGATACGAAACAGATACTGGAGGTCCTTAATTTTCTCCGTGTCATGCGGACACTGCCACGTCACGAGCACGCCAGCTGCTTGCGCTTGCGCTCCAAATTGCGGAAACGGCGGCAGCGTAGGCACTAGAGGGACTTTTACCTGGTCCGAAATCCCCGCCGCCCGGCCCGCGGCATTCTGTACTTCTACCGCGTATACTGCGGAACTCATTGGGCTCTCGCGCTCAATGTTTGCGCTTAGCGTATCCGTGAAAGTTTCGCTGACTTTTTTTGTTTCAGTCTTTTTTTGCCTTTCAAAGTTTGCCGGCGGTGGCACAGATCCAACCACGGGCTCGCATTTTTTCAGGGCAGCCCCTAAGCTTCTGCAAATCTCCGTTTTTCCCAGATAACGTACACTCTGCCGATCGGTTGTCCGCGAAGGAAGGGACCAACTGAGAACCACCTTCTCTCCCTTCCGCGTGGCTCGCAAATCTGACGGAGGCTTCGGTAGCTCAAGCGACGGAGGCTCCGGAGGCCCTATCGAGGCGCATCCCGTCCAAACAGAGATGCTTACCATTATTAGCAACGTAGCTCGGAGAGTACTCATTCGCAGAGCAACAGAGTACACCACGAGTGTTTCTTTGTTTTGGGTATCAGATTCTGATGAATCAATGAAGCTTCAGTTCCGCGTTTATTCGATCAGCCCATCTCCCGATTGTGTTGTTCGATCAAGCACACTCGTTCCAGCAATCCTTTCGGTAGGGAGCAGGGAAACGTACGCTACCTTTACGGAGGAAAGCTTTCCAGCACGTCCTGGATCAAAGCGGCGGTTCCCGCCGAGATCTGAATCTCTGCATCAAGAAGTCCTGTGAAGGAACCTGTAGTCGGTACAAATCTGGCTAAACCATTGCCGTCGCTCTGCACACTCGTCTGCACAGAGCTTAGGATCGTCGGCACCCCGGTTTGCGTGCTGGAGGAATCTCCCACTACCATGCTGAGACCGGAGCCCGTCGGCCGCATCACGGTCGATTGGAAAACAACGCTCGCTGCCAGCACAGGGTTCGGCGGAGAAGAAGAATCAGTCACGCGGACTATTACCGGTTGAAAGGATTGCCCCGTGACAACCTGCACTCCTCCGGCTACTGCTTGAAGGTTCAGAAGGCTGGCCGCAACCGCATTCCCGTAAACGGTTTGGCATGGACTGTTGCCCGGCGCGACGCATGCCGTAAGTTGCACGTTGGCTGTGAAGTTGGTCAGCGTAAGCGTCACAGTGGCGTAGCCCGCGCTGTTTGTCACAGCTGCCGCCGAGCTTAACGAACCGGAGCCCTGTGCAATCGTAAAGTTTACCGTTACCCCGTTTTCCGCGATTCCGTTGCTCACCACACGAGCCGTGATTGGCACGCTGACGGTTGCCCCTTGAGCAACCCAAAGATACGGAGTTGTTACTCCAATCTGGCTGGACGAAGTGGTCGCGAATAAAGTGCCTGAGACTGACTGCGCGGGGTTGTAAACTCCCGGTGCGACTGCGGCGGTGATGCTCGCGACTCCCGCCGCCACCGGAGTAACCCAAGTGGAAGCGTTTCCGCTTTCATCAGTGACCACCGAACAAGAGGACGCGCCCCCGCAGGAAGACATCGCTGTGCCGTTTGCAGCGGTCCACCCTACTGTTGCGCCCGAGACCGGCGTAACTCCATCTGCAGCGACTACCCGTACACTAACGGGATTGGTAGCTTGCGTCCCCACCGGCGTAGGAGGATTCGCGCCCTGCAACAACAGAATTTTATCGGTGGCTGCGGCGCCGACTGTAAGCACACCTGTCATAGTTGAGAACGCGCCGCTGATTGGATCGGTAACGGTGAGAGTCTGCACTCCGTCGCTCTGCGGCGGGACCGTTACCAGCATCTGTGCTGTGGTGGTCGCTATCGTTGTTAGATCCACAACGCCAGCAGTGATGCTCAAACCAGGTGCAAAGCCGGTGCCTTGTAATACGACGGCTCCTCCACTCACCGGAACACGCTGGGGAGTAACTGAGTCGCCGTACAAAACATGGGCGTGGTATTGATAATCGGGCCGCCCATCGCCGCGCATATCGGAAACTCCCACAATGAAGCTGTTGGAGCTCAACACCTGAGTATCCAAACGGCTCATCGCAAACGTGTCGGAATTGAAAGCCGCGGGCGTAAAGGCTGGCGGAGCGGTGCCTTGCGGATCGCCAGACGTCCACACGCCAATCACCGGGTCGACCTTCGATTCACTCGGCACGCCAGCCTCGTCCAGGGCAGTTACAGCCACCGAAAAAGTGCGGTTCGCCTGAGCGGAAATCAAGAAGTACGCCACATCGCCGTAGCCGCTTAGCGAGCCAATCCAGTCTCCAGAGGCAGGGATCGCAGCCGGAGTTTCCCACGTTTCCGCAGCAGCCCAGGCAGGGACAGCCTGCGCGCTATCCGACATCTGAATGTTTTGTTCAAACTCTCCGCCTGCCGTGACCGTCACCGTGATCGGCTCAAAAGTTCCAGAGGGATCGACCTGCGCATAGTCGTAGGGCGGTACTCCTGCCGACCACACGGGATCCAGAGCCGCAATCGACAGTTGATATTGTGCAGTGCTCTCCCCGTTTGGAATCGGTAATCCACCAAGGTCGAAAACCCCCTCCAAAGTTTGATTGTCTGATCCAAATTCGCTGTAGGCCTGTCCCAAAGGATCCGTCAGGCCGGTTATCGGATTTCCAGCATTTCCCGTGAACAGGAATCCCGAAACCGATGATGCCGCATACCGGTCTGAAGGAAGATTGGTCGCAGGGTTAATCCACCGCGCAAACACATTTACGCCCTGCATCGGCTGGCCCTGGCTTCCAAGATGATTGGAAAAATATACCGAGCCATAAATGCGCGCCGCGGTTGGCGGAGGCGAAGCCACCGGATACAGCCTGGAAAGTGCGGCTGTATCATCCGCCGCAAGTTGGTACGGATTCGCATAGCAGACCGTGATCGGAATACAATTCACCGGATCGCTATAGTGCATCACCGGAAAGCCCGCATAGTCGTCCGGCGTGGGTGGAGGATCTCCCGTAATCACATTCAGGTTCAACTGTGACCAGCCCAGGCCTAGCACGCTTCCTAGAACGCGTACCAGTCGATATTCCACATCGGTGAGCTGTGACGACTGCAGAGCACATTGGCCGTTGATCACCACCAAAGCGTGTTGAAAGTTCGCCGCCGTACCAAAGTTGTCCACGCCTCCATAAACCGCGTTCCAAAAACACTGGGAAGCATCCCCAGCGCCCTCCCCAAGCAGAGCGTCGGTCACGGAGCCATCATAGTCATAGACGATTCCGACCGGAGTCTGCGTAGCGGATGGCGTAATATCCGCTGGAGCGGTCACCGTTCCACTGGAATTTACCGCGATGTTGCTTCCATTCACATCTTCCGCAAGCTCGCCCGAATCCGTCGCCACTATTGCCGCGGACGGAACAGACGTCCACTGCAGAAAAGAGTTGGCCACCAAAGCGTTCGCCGCCGAGTTCGACAGAATCGGGCTGAGATTACCCTGATCGGTGTAGTAACGAATCTGTCCCCCAGACCACGTCACAGGCTGTCCCATGGTCGAAGCGTTGAAATAGCTTGATCCTGCCACATACTCTGGTCCTCCGGCATGGGCCGCCACCATGTACCCGAGAACCACAATGGCCAGCAAGGCCGCTCGAACCGAACTTGAAAGCAAACAACGAACCGAGCTTGAAAGCAAACAACGCAGCGAATCTAGAACTGAACTAAAAATGGCCGGTCCTTCATATTCTCTTATCGTCACGCCCGCCTCATTTCTCTGCAGTCGTTTGCTGCACCATTCGAAGAAAGTCGGCATACGGAACAATCGTTTTCCCATATGCAAGGTTCTTGACCGGCAAAGCGCCGGAGCCGAAGTTCGCCTCGGACACGGCCACCCCGCCATATCGATCAATGTTGAATCTTCCCTGCGGCCCCGCAACGGGGCTCGTGAACCCCAACTTACTGGGCGGAAATAAGAACAGCATCACTCGCTCGCCCACGCGATACCGTTCCCCCCTCGCCCACAGCCCAGCCCACTCATGAATCGTGAGATCCCCCGCTGCAACTCCGCGAATTGCTTGTTCCACCTGAAAGGTGATCGCGGTGGATCCATTACGTTCCCCGCTCGCCGGGTCAGATCGGTTCACGGAAGTCACACGTCCGGAGAAAATTAATCCCGCCGGACTCACGATCTGCGCTAACCCATGCCTCGGCGAAAAGACGGGATAAGGAGCCGGTGCCGTCGGGAAGCCAGGAGGTCGATACGGTTCGCCGAAGGCCAGACGGGGCGCCGTAAATGCCGGAGTCGCCATCGGCGAACCTTCCCCTGCCTGCGCGTCCGAGAACAGTTGTACAGCGAAGATAAGCAATACAGCGGCGAGCAGACGCCGGCCGAGACTACCGGTCATGGCAATCACCTGAATTGAATGTCTGCTCAGAGGGTTTTGGGAAACCGGATACAGCCTATCCCGCACGCGCGGAACTTCACGGTGACGGATGTCACAACCCAGCCTGTGAATTTCTTGGGAAGAATGTAGAAGCTAATCAGAAGACTCTTAGAAGAAGATATTTCACAGAGTAGCAGTAGAGAGCCCAAGGGAGATTACTGAGCCAGCGCGGTCAAAGACCTGAAACCTTCACCTGCCGCTTTCACCTTTGCTTGCAGCCCACCCCACGCCATCATTCGCCCGGCTCGCGTGCTCGCGCGCACTCAGGTTCGCGCCGGCCAGCAGCAGCATCCCCGTCAGGAACGCCCAAAACATCATGCTGACCGACAATGCGAACGGCCCATATACCTCGCCAAAATTCAGCCACGGCAACGCCAGAATGTATCCGTATTTCAACGCCTCGGAGAGCAGCCCCGTGATCACCGCAGTCGGCAGCACCGCCCGCGCCGGAACTTTCCCATTCGGCAGCAGCCAATAAATAAGAAAGAAGACCGCAATGCTGGTGGCGATGGCGAACAGCTTCATCATCACAAATCCCACCAGCCGTATAAATCCCGTGCCATGCCCGCGCAGCAGAAACTCCAGCAACGCCACGTTTCCTGCCGTCATAGCCACCGAGAGCAATGTCAGCACACCGCAGCTAAAAGCCAGTCCAAGCGACACCGCCTGGTTGCCCAGGTAGGATCGATTATTTGGAAACCGCCAAATTCGGTTCAGCGCAACCTCCAGCGGCAGAAACACGCCGGAAGAAGTCACCAGCAAAATCAGCAACGACACCAACTGCACGCGATGCCGCGTATCCACCATGGCATTCAAATTCCGAATCACGAATTCCTGTCCTGCCGGCAAATAATCCCGCAGCAACTCCACCACCACGTCATACATCACCCGCGAGTGAAACACTCGCCGGATCAACGTCATCAACAGCACGACGAACGGGAAGAACGACAGGATCGCATTCGCCGCCACCGAGAATGCAAATGTGTGCACCTCGGTACGGAGCAGGTACCGCGTCGTCGACGCAATTACTCCCGCCGGCCGCTTCCGCCGCGCCGGCAGTCGAACGCCCGCGTCGATTTCCTCGGATGGAGCCACCGTCTCTGTATTTTGTTCAAGCACAAGGATTCTGATCCAGCACGCGTCCTCTAACCGAGGGCAGCGTCGCCCAATCCTACCAAGGGTCCGGCCGTTCTTGTCGTTACCTCCGCCCTAAACCAAAGTTTACGCCGCGCAACCGTTATCCCCCACACTGCCAAAACCCTCCAACCCAACCCTCCAACCATGACTGTCGGCTGTTCTCACCTTGCCTTCTAATTCTTCTTGTCAAACCGTGGGCCAGTGCTTATTATGCGAGTGCTCATTGACCGGTGCATGCCGGAATGAGTTGTTAAGGCAGGTTGACGTCTTGAGCAGTGCCGTAGAATCCAGCATCGGTGGGTCAAGGCTCCGAAAGTTCGCGCCGCATTTTCTTCATGCCGCGTTAACCGAGGAGTCTTTTTGCATTGGGGCCACTTCTTCGGCACGAACAGTCGCAACCAAGTTCCACCGAATTTCTTGAAGGGGGCGTCTCGGGCAGCCGGGGCAACGTACGAGGAAATCCGGGGAATAATTCTGAGGGGTCAGCGAAAGGAGTTATTCAGTGAGAGAAAAGGGAACAGTCAAGTGGTTCAACGGGGCGAAGGGATATGGCTTCATCCAGCGCTCCACGGGCGAGGACGTCTTCGTGCATTTCTCCGCCATCCAGGAGAATGGTTACCGGTCCCTCAATGAGGGCGAGACCGTGGAGTTCGATTTGCTGAAGGGCCCCAAAGGCTTTCAGGCGGGCAACGTCGTCCGCGGATAACGCAATCGATGCCGATTGCCACCCTCCCGCTTCGCACGGGAGGGTTTTCTGTTTTACGTTGTCTACGCGGAGGCTGCCTAATCAATGGCAGATGATGTGGTGGCAGATTGTGTGGCGCGGGCGCCCTCGCCCGCGTACTGCCCGCATCAAGGTTCAAATCGCCAACGCACCCAAGTTCGTATCAGCAACGCATCAAGGTTCGTATCGCCAACGCACCCAAGTTCGCATCGGCACGCAACAAGGTTCAAATCGGCAACGCATTAAGGTTCGTATCGCCAACGCACCCAAGTTCGTATCAGCAACGCATCAAGCTTCGTATCAGGGCACCGCTTCAGCGGTGCCGCAGAAGACATTAAATAGATTTCGCCTTTAGGCGCTGCGGGTGGCCCGCGCTTTTGACCTCGCTGGCACCACCACCAAACAGGGCAGCCACTTTTCCGGAACGGGAAAACAAGAGAGATGGACAGCAGGGCCGCCCGCCGCGCGGGCTTCGGGTGGCTGGATCGCCGCTTTCTAAATCGCAACAATGTTCCACGTGGAACATTTTAAATCGCACAGTTTCTTGGGGCGCAAGTGATTGATTCTGCGTAGCGCGATTCGAGCAGGTGATATGGATGCAATGAGTTAGGCCGTGGCAACAACGTCTACTTTCGAGGGGGCGGGAGGGTGTGCCGGATTGGGGTCTAAAGTAGACATGGCTGGAGAGGCGAGTACTTTTTATAGTACGTGCACTTTTGGCAGAAGTGACGCCGAAAGTATGGGGGTCAGTCCCGTCTGTCCCGTTCGCTTTGCCGTTCAGCACACTCGCTTGCAAAATGCCCGCTGACTTGCACCTGTGTGCATCATCCGACGGCTTTCAGTGCTTCCCCTACGCCGAAGACGGCACCCACCGCCGCGAGAACATCACCGACTGGGCCCTCGAACAATTCCGCGCCCACTACCATGACCCTCCATCGCCAAGTGGGACATCTGCCACTACATCTATGCCGTCCTGCACCACCCCGAGTACCGCGAGCGCTACGCCGCCAATCTCCGCCGCGAACTCCCTCGCATTCCGTTTGCTTGTCATCCTGAGGCAGCGGAGTCCTCGGCTTCTCCGAGGACTCCCAACGAAGGACCTATGCAACTCGCCGGCAGCACCGATGCCGCCGAC
>Ga0182015_10007301_pt1 | contig 10815 bp, 10 predicted proteins | sample 712P3MmetaG_FD_120478 | JGI IMG/M metagenome (GOLD analysis project Ga0182015, IMG submission 120478) | Permafrost microbial communities from Stordalen Mire, Sweden - 712P3M metaG | ecosystem: Environmental > Terrestrial > Soil > Wetlands > Permafrost | place: Sweden: Stordalen | collected...
CAACGGAAAAGAACTCTAAACCGACCGGCAAGCAGACCAAAGCAACACCGCAACCGGAAAAACTCAACCCGAACAACCCAAATCAACAGGGCTAACGGCGTTCTCACGCAGACACTAAAGCCCCAATTTCTCTTCGGGGCTCGATTGGCCCGGCTGAAGCCGTGCCGTTGTTACAAAACTTTGTTGGAAATTGTTCGTGGTCGATATCACAAGCATTGGCCGACGGTGAACGATGAGTTCGCCTTGCCATGAAGGAATCAGGCGACTAAGTGGCCGTGGAGGAAGGATGCGGCGAGGGTGCCGTCGGGGTTGACGGCGACGAAGTTTGCGGGGAGGCCGGGGGCGAGATGGCCTGCGGAGGAGGTGAAGCCGGGCGAGCCTAACGGACGTATCAGGGCGGCGGGGTTGGTGGTGAGCAGGCGGAGGCCGTGCTCGAGAGTGGAGCCGGTGAAGCGGAGGAAGTTGGCGAGGGCGCGGTCGAGGGTGAGGACGCTGCCGGCGAGGACGTCGCCGGAGGTGGCGCGGCCGTTGGCGACGGTGACGGTGAGGCCGCCGAGGCGGTAGTCGCCGTCGGGCATGCCTGTGGCGCTCATGGCGTCGGTGACAAGGATGGCGCGGTGGGGGCCCTTGGAGCGCGACCAGATACGGACGATTTCGGGGGTGGTGTGGATGCCGTCGCAGATGAGCTCGGCATAGAGCGAATCTTCGGCGAGGGCGACGCCGAGGATGCCGGGCTCGCGTTGATCCAGAGAGCGCATGGCGTTGAAGGTGTGGGTTGCGCTGACGGCTCCGGCGGCGATGACCGCGCGAGTTTCGGCGGCGGTGGCATTGGAGTGGCCGACGGATACGCGAACACCGCGGCGGGTAGCGTGGGCGGCGAGTTCGGGTGCGCCGGGCAGCTCGGGGGCGAGGGTCATGAGGCGGACGTGGCCTTCGGCTGCGTCATAGAAGCGGTCGAAGAGAGCAATGTCGGCGGGCTGGAGATGCTCGGGCGGATGGACGCCGCGCTTGAGGTGGGAGAGAAATGGGCCCTCGAGGTGAATGCCGATGGGACGGGCGATAGGGGCGGAGCCGGCGGGGTGATTGAGGAGGCGGGCGAGGCCAGAGAGCGCGCGGAGCGTGTCGTCGATGGGGGCGGTGACGGTGGTGGCGAGGTAAGCGCCGGTGCCGCGCGTGGCGAGGAAACGGCCGATGGAATCGAGCGCGGCGGGTGTGGCCTCCATGACGTCGTGGTTGAACGCGCCATGGATGTGGACGTCGAAGAAAGAGGGCGCGAGGGTCGCGCTGGGGAAGTCGAGCGCGTTGGGGATGGCCGGGGTTTCGGCGGCTGCGCGCGTGGAGAGGGAGAGGATGCGGCCGTCTTCGACTATGAGGATGGGGTGGTCGAGGAGGTGGGCGCCGTCCCAGAGCTTCGCGGCGGTGAAGACCGTGGGCATGTATGGATTATTGCAGGCGCAAGACAGCGAGTCAGCAAGTCAGCGAGTCAGCAAGTCGGCGAGACAGCAAGACAGCGAGACAGCAGTTCAGCGAGTGGCTGCTCTTAGTGGATGCGGTTGGATTGTTCGGAGGAAGGATTGATTCAGGGGAATGAGACCTAAGCAAGCCCACGAGACATCTTTTTCATCGCCGTATTTTCGAGATAGACGACGCCATTGGAGACCGAGCTGCTGATGAATTCAGCGGCAAAAGCGCGCCCGATATCATCTTGCTCAATTGTCCCAAACGGCCCCGGAATGAGACGCCCGAGCCAGGCAACATAGCCCGGGGTGTGAACATTGCCTGCAATGATTCCAGGGCGGAAGATCGCCAGACTCTTGAAGCCGATACCTCGAACCGTTTCTTCTTTTAACCCCATAACCCGGGCATAGCGAATTCTGCTTTTCGGTGAGCTTCCGGCAGCCGAGAGCAGCGCAAACTGAGCAACGCCTCCGGCATGGCACCCACGGGCAAAACCGCCGACAACGCCAATTTCGAGGGCCTTCAATTCTTCCTCGCTCCACTTCCCGCTGCCTGAACCGACGCCAACACAGGAGGCTCCGTAGACAGGGTCGCCCATCGCCCCCATGCTCAGCGCAAGCTTGGAGACCTCTGCTGGGAACTGCGGATCTGCCGTATCCAGGATCACCTGGCGCAAGCGATGGTTGGCTGTGAGAGGAATTGCCTTGCGATTGACCATCACCACTTCAATGCAGGACGGCTGGGCCACAAGCGCGCGCACCACCGCGGCACCGACCTGTCCTGTGGCCCCGATGATCAAGACGCGAAATGCCATTTTTTGCCCTCTTTTTACGCCCTGCTGTGTTGCCGCATGCGATGGATTGCGATCAATTTCCAAAACGGTTTAGCGCAGAGCCGCAAACTGCGCAAATATCAGCACAACTTCTGTCTCGCGCCGTGGCGACCGTTGGCATACACAGCATTATTTCAGGCTTCAGTGAATTTGCTTGGATTGTTCCGCGGCTGCAGCGCCGTGCGAGCGGGCCTGGAGGGTTTGGAGCGCGGCTTGGAGGGCGGCCATCTCGGCGCGGGCGGCGATGATTTGGGCGGAGAGCTTGGCGAACTCGGAGTTGAGGTGGGAGCGGAGCTGCTCGATGGCCTCTTCGAGGCGGTCGTTGGCGGCGATCTGTTCGGACTGGCTGACCTGGACGGCGCGGAGGTTGGGGAGGATGGAGTTGAGGAGCAGGTCGGTGAGGGAATCCATGGGGTCAATCATGAGGAGATTTTAAGGGGAGTTGGGATTGGGCGCAGGATTACGGGGGAGTGGGCGTTGGTAATGGGGTGAGGTGCGTGGGGCTCAATCGTAAGCGGCGGGTTAAGATATGGGCGACTGTTCTGTTGGGAAACGGGTCTAGCGATGACACTCTTCAAGAAGCTCTTGATCGTGAACGTCAGTGGGATCGTCGGTGCGGTACTGTCATTTTTCATTCTTCCTGAGAGCACGAGGTTTTGGCTTTGGTTGGGAACTGTTGCGGTCGTGATTTGCCTGTTAAATCTTCTTGTGCTTTCTCAGCGCAGGCGGATGATGGCAGGGGAACCTGTTGGCTCGAAGGCGGGTTCGGCGTCCTTGATTGTTAGCCTCATCCTTATTTGCATTGCCCTGGCGATCCAATTCGCTTTCCGGTAGCCCTCAGTGAAAAGCAACCGCAGATCCTTCGACTCCCCTCCCCTTTGCGCTGCTCAGGGTTTGGTCACTCAGGATGACGCGGGTGGTGGGAGCGATTGACTATCGCGCAGATGTAACAGGATTGTGAAGCAGGGGCGGGGACGATTTGTTAGGGTATCTTGCATGAGAACACGCGTGGGAGTGGTGGTTTGCATGGTCGCTTGGGCGGCGACGGGTACGGCGCAGAGGAATGGGCAGGCGCCTGAGCAGAGGATTGATCTGCCGACGAGCAAGCAGTTGATTGGGGAGATTCCGGGGAAGCCGGAGCGGCTGAACGGTTTGCCGATGACGATGGCGGTGTCGCCGGATGGACAATACGTGGTTACGGTGAACGCGGGGTATGGGACGGCGGAGTCGAACTACGAGCAGTCGCTGGCGGTGCTCGATACGCAGACGGGGAGGATTGAGGATTTCGGGGATGCGCGGACGGTGGTGGGGGCGAAGCAGACGCTGTATTCGGGGCTCGCGTTCAGCCGGGATGGGACGCACCTTTACGCGAGCATGGGCTCGACGACGGACCCGGTGGGCGATGGGACGAAGACGACGGGGAATGCGATTGTGGTGTACAGCTTTGCGGGCGGAAAGATTGCGCCGGAGAGGCTGATTCCGCTGCCGCTGGAGCAGTTGGCGGCGGGGCGAAAGACGAAGCTGGTGGGAGATAAGGTTGGGGACAAGGGGGTGCCGTTTCCGGCGGCGATTGCGGTGATTGGGGCTGAGGGGCAAGAGAAGCTGCTGGTGGCGGAGAACTTGTCGGACGATGTGGTGCTGGTGGACGCGGCGAGCGGAAAGATTGAGAAGCGGTTTGACCTGGCGGAGAACGCGACGGTGCCGTCGACGTATCCGATTGACCTGGCGGTGACGGCGGATGGGAAGCGGGCATTTGTGGCGCTGTGGAACACCTCGGAAGTGGTGGAACTCGATCTGGTGAAGGGTACAGTGCGGCGCAAGGTTCCGCTGCTGAAGCCGGCGAGCGCGATTGCGGCGGGGAGCCATCCGTGCGCGTTGAAGTTTGGGCCGGATGGGAAGACGCTGTATGTGGCGCTGGCGAATCGCGATGCTGTGGCGGCAGTGGATGTTGCGACGCTGGCGGTGAAGGGGTACTTCGATACGCGGCTACCGCACCAGACGTATTTTGGCGCGGAGCCTGAGGCGCTGGCGGTAAATGGGGATGGGTCGCGCCTCTACGTGGGGAACGCGATCAGCGATTCGGTGGCGGTGTTTGACGCGAAGAAGCTGACGGCGAAGACGTCACGGCGAGGGATGGCGGAACCGATGGGGTTTGTTCCGACGGAGTGGATGCCGATGGCGATGGCGTTTACTCCGGCTGGCGCCGGCGGGAAGCTCTATGTGGCGACGGCGAAGGGGCATGGGACGGGACCGAACAACATGGTACAGGCGGATACGGGGCCGAATATGCCGTTGCGGATGCATCGGCCGAGGACGTATATTGCGACGCTGCTGCATGGGTCGCTGGCGACGCTTGATGCGGGGGAGATTGAGAAGAATCTGCCTGCGTGGACGGAGAACGTGATCGAGTCAAACCGGATGAAAGCGGCGGCGGAGACGGTGCCGTTTGGCGGAAGCGGAAAGAATCCGATTCGGCACGTGATCTACATCATCAGGGAGAATCGCACGTACGATCAGTTGCTTGGCGACTTGAAGAAGGACGGCAAGCCGGTGGGGAATGGAGACGCGCGGCTGACGATGTATGGCGAGGCGGTGACGCCGAATCTGCACAAGCTGGCGCTGCAGTTTGGCGTTCTGGATAACTTCTTTGACTCGGGCGAGGTGTCGGGCGACGGGCACGTGTGGTCGACGGCGGCGATCGGGACGGATTACCTGGAGAAGACTTGGGAGCAGAACTATCGCGGCGGGCAGCGGACGTATGACTGGGAAGGGATGGTGGCGGATGGGTATTCGCTGGAGCAGAAAATCGCGGATGTGGCGGAGCCGGCGAGCGGGTATCTGTGGGGCGACCTGGCGAAACATGGCAAGAGCTATTACCACTTTGGGGAATTCATATCGACGACGTTTTGCGACGAGGTGAAGACGGCGAATCCGCAGGCGGGGCCGCAGGTGGCGGGGCCGAGCTGCGCGCGGAAGGCGATTGGGCCGGGGGAGGCGATTCCGGAGGAGTGGGGCGGCGGGGTGAATAAGTGGCCGTGGGCGATTCCACTAATCGCAGCAAATGTGGCGACGAAGCCGGAGTTGGTGGGGCACTTTGCCGAGGAGGCACCGGACTTTGAACTGATGGTGCCGGACCAGGTGCGTGTGGAGATATTTCTGAGGCATTTGAAGGGTTGGATTGCGGATAAAGCGAAGGGCAAGGATACGATGCCGAGCTTTGTGATGCTGCGACTGCCCAACGATCATACGGCGGGGACGAGGGCGGGGGCGCCGACGCCGAAAGCCTCGGTTGCAGACAACGATCTGGCGGTGGGAAGGGCTGTGGAGGCGATTTCGCATTCGGCTTTTTGGGAGGATACGGCGTTCTTCATTCTGGAGGACGATGCGCAGGATGGCGCCGACCACGTGGATGCGCACAGGAGTATTGGGCTTGTGGTGAGCAAGTATTCGCCGCGGGAGGCCTATGGCGGTGTGTTTGTGGACAGCCGGTTTTATTCAACGGTGAGCATGATTCGGACGATGGAGACACTGCTGGGGCTGCCGCCGATGAATAATAACGATGCGTTTGCGTCGCTGATTTCGCCGATTTTTGCGGGGCCGGGGGATCAGGCTGCGTATACGGCGGATACGTCGAACCGCGACAACGGGTTGATCTACACGGCGAACGCGAAGACCGCGCCGGGCGCGAGGGAGAGCGCAAAGATGGACTTTCGGCACGCGGACCGGGCGGATGCCGGGAAGCTGAACGTGATTTTGTGGCTGGACGCGATGGGAGACAAGCCGGTGCCGGCGATGCTTAGGGAGAAGCGGAAGAAGACGAAGGATGGGGACGACGACTAATGGGGGTGGGGCGCGGACACGCGATTTTAAGACAGGCAACCGCAGGTCCTTCGACTTCGCTGCGCTTCGCTCAGGATGACACATCTTTTGGTGTTTCGCTGGTGAGGGTGCGATCAATACACTGTCCCAATGATGAAGCGGATTGGGGTGCATCTGGGGACGGCGGGCGGGGCGTCGAATGCGGTGGAGCGGGCGCGGGAGGTTGGGGCGAATACGTTTCAGATTTTCTCGTCGAGTCCGCGGATGTGGAAGGCGCCGAAGGTGGATCCGGCGCAGGCGGCGCGGATGCGGGATCTGCGGGCGAAGCATGACGTGGGGCCGCTGGTGATTCATACGAGCTATCTGGTGAACGTGTGCAGCCAGACGGAGGATGTGCGCAAGAAGAGCGTGGATGCGTTTCGGGGGGAGATTGAGCGGGCGCTCGAGTGGGGCGCGGAGTACCTGGTGCTGCATCCGGGGTCGTGGAAGGGATTGACGCGGGACGAGGGGCTGAGGCTGGCGGCGGAGTCGATTGCGCAGGCGATTGACGGGCTGGCGTGGCAGGGGACGGGGTTTCAGATTCTGATTGAGAATACGGCGGGGGCGGAGTTCTCGTTGGGGGGGAGCTTGGAGCAAGTGGCGGAGCTGGTGGAGCTGCTGAAGAAGTGTGCGCCGGTGGGGGTGTGCCTGGATACGTGCCACACGCATGTTTCAGGGTATGACCTGGTGACGGCGGAGGGATACGAGGAGACGGTGAAGCTGGCGGCGGCGACGGTGGGTCTGGACGCGGTGAAGGTGTGGCACTGCAACGATGCCAAGGCTGAACGCGGCTCGAAGCTGGACCGGCATGAACACATTGGGCAGGGGACGATGGGAGTGGAGGCGTTCAGGCGGTTGCTGAACGATGAACGGTGGGGGCATTGCGCATTTTTGGCGGAGACGCCGGTGGATGAGCCGGGGGACGAGGAGCGGAATGTGCGGGTGCTGAGGAGTTTGGTGGCGGCGAAGTAGGTTTCTGACCGCGTGGGTTGGTGGTTTGTGAATGGACACCATCGAATCCCACCCTAGCCGCAAGAACAAGAACGCGGCGAGGGTGGGGCACCCGGCGTAGATCTGTAAGGGGCGTGTGCGCGCGAATGTCGGGGAAAGAGGTGGCTTCGCGGTCAGACGAATTCTCTGGCTCCTCGTCCCTGACAGGAGCTATCGTTTTAATTCTTGGATCAAGTTCAAAGGAGATGGACGCATGAGAATGCTTAGCAGGAGTCTTACCCTCATTCTGGCGGCGGGATTGGTGGGCCCGCTTGCAAACTCCCAGGGCGACGTGAAACCCACCAGCGCACCCAAGGCCGCAGACAGTCCGTCACAGGTGTTGCTGGATAGCTGGAACGATGTTGGCCGCAAGCTGATCGCGATGGCGGAGGATTTTCCCGCGGACAAATACGACTTCAAGCCGAAGCCTGAGCAGCGCTCTTTTGCAGAGCAGCTTTTGCATGCGGCGGGCGCGAACTATTTCTTCATCAACCCCGTGCAGGGGTTGAAGCCGCCGACGGATGATCCTAAGCGGGCGGATTACGCGACGAAGGCCGCTGTGGTGGCGTATGTGAAGAAGTCGTTCGCGGACGGCGCGGCCCTTATCAAGAGCAAGGGCGATGGCGGGATGGGCGACCAATTTGTTAATCCGTTTGGGAATCAGCTGACGCGATTTTCTGACGGCGCGTGGGGCATTGTGGAGCACTCCGGCGAGCACTATGGGCAGCTGGTTGTGTACTACCGAGTGGCTGGGTTGGTGCCGCCGGAGTCTCGGCCGAAGAAATAGCCGGGGGATTGGCTTCGAGTTGGGCAAGGCAGGCGGGCGGATTCGCGATTGTTGAGGAGCCCGGCTGCGTGGACTGATTCATTCTTCGTAGATTTCGCGGCGGTGGCCAACCTGAAGGACGAGCACGACGACACGATCGTCTTCAATGCGGCAGATGAGGCGGAAGTCTTCAACGCGATAGCGCCAAAGACCGGCCAAGTTGCGGCGAAGTGGCTTGCCGAACCGGCGGGAATCTTCGCGGCCGGCAATGCGATCGCGTAGGTATTTCAGAATGGATTGCTGGACACCGGGGTCCAATTTGCGCAGCTCACGGCGGGCACGGTCGTCGAACTCGACTGTCCAGACCTTGGGATGGGCCGAATCAGCCTTTGAGGTCAAGGCCCTTCTCCAGATCCTCTAGCGACCAGCGTTTGGCAGGGTGCTCCAAACGATAGAGGGCTGTGTAAGTGTCTTCAATCTCGTCGAGATGGAATTGCAGAGCCTCCCGAACATAGAAGCTCTTGGGGCGGCCGGTGAGGGCGGCGAGCCTCTCGAGGCGTGATTCCATTTCGTCGGGGATGCGGACAGCGAGCATGTGCGGCTCCGGTTTGTAACGCTTGTATGACAAGTATAGCACTGGTGCGATTGTTGCGTTGAATCCGCGGTAGCATTTTGCTACCATGGGTGCATGAGCCAGCCGGTCAAGCTTTCGGATGCACTTGTTCTTGATGCCCGCCTCGCGGGCGAATTGGAGAAACGATCCATTGCTGGCCAGGTTGAGTATTGGGCGAGCCTCGGCAAACTCGTTGACGCCTTGATCGATGGCCGAACCCGTACGGACGTTCTCCAAAGGAGCGGGTCAAAGCCACTTTCCGAACTAATTGCTACTGTCGGCACCCCTGAAGGCGATGCGCGTCTCAAGGCCTACCTCGAAAGCGAGCCCTTCCCGCATTTTGACCCCCACCCAACTCGTAAGGGTGTTCTGATTCGAACCGATGCCGACGGAATCCGATCAGTGGGCAGGTTTGTGGACCGAGAGTTTGTGGTGGAGACGGTCGGAGAGTTGACCGAGGATGGTGTAATTGACGCCGAGTATGTCGATGTGACCGAGACTGTGAGGGGGTAACGTCGGTTCTGTTCGGCAAGTATTCGGGCACCGATGTCGATGTGGCCGAGACTGCGAGGGCGGCAACGCAAGAGAGCCCAGCAACCGCAGCCCCGATTTACAGGGTTGGATTCTCGGGTGGAGACGCAGGTAGATTCGAAGACCTCGATGGTATCTATCTCACGCCCGAGTGCCAGATCTCCAAGGGCGGGCGCAGATACCCGCTCAAGGATTTGAAATGGGGCGGAAAGCCGCCCACATCTACACTCGGCTACGCGAAATTTGTGCGCGTCGAAGGGAATGCCGTCTCGTCGGCTAGGGGAAATCCGCGGGTGTCCGGTGGCAAGGACCGACCTAAGAAAGCGGAGAAGGCGTGATCACACTGCATGACCGCAGGCCGGTCATAGTCGCACTTGCGGGTCCTAATGGTGCAGGAAAGAGCACCTTCTACCGTGCGCACCTTGCTCCATCCGGCCTTCGATTCGTGAATGCCGATCAACTCGCGCTGCAGTTGAAGATCGATCCCTACCGTGCCTCGGACATGGCCGACGCGGTTCGGAAGGAGCTGGTTTCGGTCAGGGAGAGCTTCATCTTTGAAACGGTATTCTCCGATCCAGTGGGAGACAAACTGGCGTTCCTCCAGGAAGCTCATAAAGCGGGATATACGGTTGTACTCATCTTTATAGGCATAGACGGAACAGAAACCTCTCGAGAGCGTGTAGCTATGCGCGTCCTCAAGGGTGGCCACGACGTTCCCACATCCAAATTACAGGCCCGTTATGCTCGCACGATCGAGAATCTTCGACTCGCGCTCGTGACCCTCCCCAACGTCGCAGTCTACGATAACAGCGACTTGCGCGAGCCCTATCGCTTGGTAGCTGAAGTCCGCGAAGGTCAATTGCGGACACTTCCACCAATTCCAGAATGGCTTCACCCGCTGCTGCCCTGAAGCCAACCCATCTTCCCATTTACACTTGAAGGGTTATGGCGGAAGAGACGGAACAACGTTACGATCCGGCGGTGATTGAGCCGAAGTGGCAGGAGCGGTGGGCGGCGGACCCTGGACTGTATGCGGCTGAGCCCGCGGATTGCGGAAAACCGAAGTATTACGTGCTGGAGATGCTGCCTTACCCGAGCGGTGTGCTGCACATGGGGCACGTGCGCAATTATTCCATTGGCGATGCGCTGGCGCGGCAGATGTGGATGCGCGGCTACAACGTGCTGCACCCGATGGGGTGGGATGCGTTTGGGCTGCCGGCGGAGAACGCGGCGCTCAAGAACAATACGCCTCCGAGGGAGTGGACGCTCAAGAATATTGCGGCGATGAAGCGGCAGTTTCAGCGGCTGGGGATGGGATTTGATTGGGCGACGGAAGTGACGACGTGCATGCCGGATTATTACCGGTGGAACCAATGGTTCTTTTTGAAGATGTATGAGAAGGGGCTGGCGTACCGGAAGAAGAGCAAGGTGAATTGGTGTCCTGAATGCGCGACGGTGTTGGCCAATGAGCAGGTGGTGGATGGCTGCTGCTGGCGGCACGAAGAGACGATTGTGGAGCAGCGGGACCTGGTGCAGTGGTTCCTGCGGATTACGGCGTACGCCGAGGAGCTGCTGAACGATCTGGCGAGGCTGGATGGCTGGCCGGAGAAGGTGCGCACGATGCAGCGCAACTGGATCGGGCGGAGTGAGGGGACGGAGGTGGATTTCTTCCTGGCGGAAGAAAAGGGTTCAGGGTTCAGGGTTCAGGGGTCAGGGACCGAGGGACTTGGGACTGAGGGACCAGGGACTAGGATTCGCGTGTTTACG
>Ga0182015_10007302_pt1 | contig 10813 bp, 9 predicted proteins | sample 712P3MmetaG_FD_120478 | JGI IMG/M metagenome (GOLD analysis project Ga0182015, IMG submission 120478) | Permafrost microbial communities from Stordalen Mire, Sweden - 712P3M metaG | ecosystem: Environmental > Terrestrial > Soil > Wetlands > Permafrost | place: Sweden: Stordalen | collected...
CGCCGTTGGCCCAAGGTCTCCAAGGTTGTTTCGACCTGCCCCCGTCCCGCATTTCGAAGGTCATTTTTCGGTTTCCTTCAAGTGAGAATATTTCTTTAACCCAAAGGTCGCCCAGCCGCCTTGCCCATTCCCAAATGCCATCCATGACGCTCTCCGTGTGCTTTCTGCCAAATGTCATCAGCATATGACAACTCATAACTTTTCTCAAATTAATCGCGCGCTCGGCTTTCGGCGGCCCATACTCTCCATGGTTGAAGGCCGATTGCGTTGACTTGTGGAAAGCGGGCCTATACCTGACCGCACCGCCCCCGGCCTGTCCGCCGGCCAGAGTGTGTCCCATGAAAATTCTTGTGCCCGTGAAACGGGCGGCCGACTTCAATGTTAAGATCAGGGTAAAACCCGATGGGTCCGGCGTCGATCTCGCCAATGTCCAGATGTCGATGAACCCTTTCGACGAAATTGCCGTCGAGGAAGCGTTGCGCCTGAAGGAAGCAGGCAAAGCCAACGAAGTGATCGTGGTGTCGATCGGGCCCGCTCAGGCCGCCGAGACGATCAGGCGAGGGCTAGCGATGGGCGCGGATCGGGGCATTCTCATCAAGGTTGTGCAGCCGGTCGAACCGCTCGCCGTTGCCAAGCTCTTGAAAGCCGTCGCGCTCGCTGAGGAGCCTTTGCTGATTATCCTTGGCAAGCAGGCGATCGACGATGATTGCAATCAGACCGGACAGATGCTGGCCGCGCTTTTGGGCTGGGGCCAGGGCACGTTTGCCTCGAAAGTCGTGGTTGGCGAGGGATACGTGGATGTTACCCGCGAGGTCGACGGCGGCTTGCAAACCGTTAGCCTTAAACTCCCCGCCGTCGTCACAACCGATCTCCGCCTCAACGAACCACGTTACGCATCGCTGCCAAACATCATGAAAGCCAAGAAGAAGACGATTGAGGAGAAGACGCCGGCCGATTTTGGCGTCGATATCGCGCCGCGCCTCAAGATTTTGAAGACCGTTGCGCCGCCCACCCGCAAGGCCGGAACCAAAGTCGCTTCCGCCGCCGAACTTGTCGCAAAACTCAAGGACGAAGCCGGGGTGATCTGATGGCGGTCTTGCTCGTTGCCGAGGTGTCGAACGGCAAGCTCAACGAGGCAACCGCCAAGGCGTTGACGGCTGCCAAGGCGCTGAACGAGCCGGTTCATGTCCTCGTCGCTGGCGAGCGGGTGGAAGCGGCGGCCCGGACTGCCGCCAGCCTGGATGGCATCGTAAAAGTCCTGGTCGCGGACGATTCCGTTTATGCGCATCAATTGGCCGAACCGCTGTCGGCGCTTCTCGTCCGGTTGGCTGGCGATTATTCGGCGATCCTGGCCGCCGCGACCTCGACCGGCAAAAACGTCATGCCGAGGGTCGCGGCACTCCTCGACGTGATGCAGATTTCGGAGATTATCAAAGTCGCCGCGCCCGACACGTTCGACCGGCCCATTTATGCCGGAAACGCGATAGAGACGGTCCAGTCGACCGACGCCAAGAAGATCATCACGGTGCGGACGGCGGCGTTTCAGCCAGCCGGCGGGGGCGGCTCCGCGCCGGTCGAAAAGATCGCCGCCGCCGCCGCGCCCGAGGTTTCGCGTTTTAAGGATGAGGCGCTTGCCAAATCCGAGCGCCCCGAGCTTGCTGCCGCCAGGGTCGTCATATCCGGTGGCCGCGGCATGCAAAACGCGGACAATTTCAAGACCCTAATCGAGCCCATCGCGGACAAGCTCGGGGCGGCGATGGGCGCGTCGCGCGCTGCGGTCGACGCCGGCTACGCACCAAACGATTGGCAGGTCGGCCAGACCGGCAAGGTCGTCGCGCCCGATCTCTATATCGCCGTCGGCATCTCCGGCGCCATCCAGCACCTCGCGGGAATGAAGGACTCGAAGGTCATCGTTGCCATCAACAAGGATGAGGAGGCACCGATCTTCCAGATCGCGGATTACGGGCTCGTCGGCGATCTTTTCGCGATCCTGCCGGCGCTGAACGAGGAGCTTGCCAAGCTCGGCCGTTAGTCTATTCTTAATTTCGGGCTTCTATCGGCAAAAAGGAGATTGAATTCATGGATATTGATATTTCTAAAGCACGTTGGGATAGATTATTGGGAGCGGCATTGTTGGCTGTTGGGGCGCTGGCACTTATAGCTGCTTCATTATATCCAACTTATGTAGTTGCAAATATATTTGGCATACCCGTTGGATATGACGTATCATTCTAAATTTGTTTATTATATAGTTTGCTAGTATTTGTTTTTGCTAAAAATATACGAGCAGATAGGGCTAGATTATTGGCAACTACACTCTTCATTTTTGGGGTGGCAGCACGTATAGCCGCTTCATTTTATCCAACTTATGTAGTTGCAAATATATTTTGCATACCCGTTCGATTTCACGGGTTATTTGTAATTTGTATAGATTGCATGATCCTAACATTACCATTTACTAAAACTCATTGGCAGCACGGATCTCTTTTCGCGTGTTATTCCTGACTATGGCAATTTGTGTCAGTTTTCTGTCATTGTTGGACGTTTTCTCTGGAGGTCATAGCGGTTTTTAGAGAACACGAGACAAAGCAAGAAATTATACAAGTTCAAACGGTTCTCGCGGCCCACTCTGTCGCAAAAATCAGAAAGCGTGACTTTTGAGGATTTTCAGGAATTCTGTTTTTCTGGCTTTTTCAGAGACAAGATTCTTATCAAAAATCGTGATTTTTGCATGATCTTTTTCACGGAACCGAATTCGGCTTTGACCCACTACCGCTTGTGCAGCGCAGTGGATATAGTTTCGTCTTTGGTCTAGAAATGGGTGGAATCGATATGGCCAGAGGCTTCCCGCTTGATTTCCAGATCCTTCCCTCTTGATTTACGTTGTGGGCGAATAAAATGGACATAAACAAAATCGGGGTGATCGGGGCCGGCCAAATGGGCACGGGGATCGCCCAGGTCTGCGCGCTCGCCGGCATCGAAGTCGCTCTCAACGATATCTCGGAGGCCCGCATCAACGAGGGGCTCGCCACGATCGCGGGCAACCTTGCCCGCCAGGTTGAGCGGCGCCAAGTCGATCCGCCGGCGCGCGACGCGGCGTTGCGCCGGATCAAGCCCGCGCCCGGCTACGACGCTTTTGCCGACAGCGACCTCGTCATCGAAGCAGCCACCGAGAACGAAGAGATCAAACGGAAGATTTTTTCCAAGCTTTGCCCCTCGCTGAAGCCAACGGCGATGTTGGCATCGAATACGTCGTCGATTTCGATCACGCGGCTTGCCTCGATCACCGACCGGCCTGAACGGTTCATCGGCATTCATTTCATGAATCCGGTCCCGCGCATGCAACTCGTCGAGTTGATCCGCGGCATCGTCACCGAGGATGTGACGTTCGATGCCGCCAAGGCGCTGATCGCAAGGCTCGGCAAGACCTTTACCGTATCCGAGGATTTCCCCGCCTTCATCGTCAATCGCATTCTGCTGCCCATGATCAACGAGGCGATCTATACGCTTTACGAGGGCGTGGGCTCGGTCGAATCGATCGACACCGCGATGCGGCTCGGCGCCAATCACCCTATGGGACCCTTGCAGCTTGCCGATTTCATCGGGCTCGACACGACGTTGTCCGTCATGCACCTCCTGCATGAGGGCATGGCCGACCCGAAATATCGTCCCTGTCCGTTGCTTGTGAAATATGTCGAAGCCGGTTGGCTCGGGCGCAAAACCCAGCGCGGGTTTTACGATTATCGCAGCGGCACGCCGGTTCCGACGCGATAATCCCTTGCCGCGCCAACCGTTGTTGCAAGATAGGCTTCACAAAGGCGTCATCAAACCTGTAAAATGTAGCGCAAGGGACTAGCCTTGGATTCGAGGCGGATATAAGCATGGCGCCGCGGCGTTGCGGCTCGCGAGCGACGCGCTAGACGACGGAGCTGATGTGACGGTTCATTGCCAACCCAGGGTCACCCCGGAAGCGTGTCCGGCGCTCGTGCTCAATGCCGACTTCCGGCCGTTGAGCTATTATCCTCTCTCGCTTTGGGCGTGGCAGGATTCGATCAAGGCGGTGTTCCTCGACCGGGTGAATATCATATCCAACTACGATAAGACGGTCCGAAGTCCGAGCTTCGAGATGCGGCTCCCCTCGGTGGTTTCGCTTAGAAGCTATGTCAGACCCCCGCGCCATCCAGCCTTCACCCGTTTCAATGTCTTCCTCCGCGACCGTTTTAGCTGTCAATACTGCGGCTCCCGCGAGGATCTGACCTTCGACCATCTCGTCCCCCGCTCGAAAGGGGGCACGACCACCTGGAAAAATGTCGTTGCCGCCTGTTCCAACTGCAATCTGCGCAAGGGCGATTTGCGTCCCGGCGAGGCGCGCATGTGGCCGGCGCGAATGCCCTATCAACCAACCGTCAACGATCTGCACCAGAATGGCCGCCGGTTTCCGCCCAATTATCTGCACGAAAGCTGGTTGGATTATCTCTATTGGGATTCGGTCCTGGAGCCTTGAGCCAGGCGGCTGCGCCGCCGCAAAGGATTGCTATGGCGGGGATGGTCTGCTAGCTCCGCATCCGCCAAACCGGCCTAAATTTGGGACGGTGATAGTTTGTAGCCCGGCCGCCTCCCCACACGCTCCGCGAGACCGAAAGTCTAACACGTCGCCAGAGCGTCGCGCGAGTCCGTTCGTTTTTGCGGATCATGCGCGGCGCGCCAGCCACCGCTCACGCCGCCACTTTCGCCGCGATCGCGGCGAGCGTGCGCAGGATTTGTCTTGTGCCTTCGAGCCTTGCAGCTTTCGTCTCGAAAGCGCGGACAAACACGATTTTCATGTCGGGGCGCACCTTGGCTTGCGGGCCTTGCTCCGCGACATAGCGCACGAGGCCTTGCGGGTTGGCGAAGGAATTGTCGCGAAACGCAATGATGACTCCTCTTGGGCCCGCTTCGACCTTTTCGACATGCGCCTTTCGGCACAAAACCTTGATCGCGACCAATTGCATCAATTCCTCGGCTTCGAGAGGCAACGGCCCAAAGCGGTCGATCATTTCCGCGGCAAAACTCTCGATTTCCGCATCGGATGTTAGCGCGGCGAGGCGCCGGTAGAGGCTAAGACGCAGATCGAGATCGCCGACATAATCCTCAGGGATCGTCACCGGCGTGCCAAGCGTGATCGAAGGCGACCAGGTCTCCTCGGCAGGTGCCTCGATACCCGCCCGCAATGCTTCGACCGCCTCGCGCAGCATCTCTTGATAAAGCTCGTAGCCGACCTCCCTGATGTGACCCGACTGTTCGTCGCCGAGCAGATTTCCGGCGCCGCGAATATCAAGATCGTGGCTCGCAAGTTCAAATCCGGCGCCGAGTGTATCGAGCGAATGCAGCAATTTGAGACGCCGTTCGGCTTGCGCCGTCATGCTGCGCTTCGGCAGCACCGTGAACAGGGCATAGGCGCGGATTTTCGCGCGCCCGACACGGCCACGCAATTGATAAAGCTGGGCGAGACCAAACATGTCGGCGCGATGCACGATGAGCGTATTCGCGGCGGGAATATCGAGGCCGGATTCAACGATCGCCGTCGAAAGCAGCACATCGTATTGGCCGTCGTAGAAGGCCGCCATCCTGGCTTCGAGCTCGGCTGCCGCCAACTGGCCATGCGCGACCACGAATTTTACTTCCGCAACGTTTTGACGCAGGAAGGCGCTTGCTTCCTCGATATCGTCGATGCGCGGGCAAACATAAAAGCTCTGACCGCCGCGAAATCGCTCGCGCAGCAGCGCTTCCCGCACGAGCAATTCGTCAAACGGCGATATAAAGGTCCGGACCGCCAGCCGGTCGATTGGAGGCGTCGCGATGATCGATAGGTCGCGCACGCCGGTCATGGCGAGCTGAAGAGTGCGCGGAATCGGCGTCGCCGACAAGGTCAGGACATGAACCTCGGCGCGCAGCTCCTTGAGCCGTTCCTTGTGCTTGACGCCGAAATGCTGCTCCTCGTCGATAATGACGAGACCGAGATCCCTAAAACTCACCCCCGGACCTAGCAGCGCGTGGGTGCCAACGACGATATCGATTTCTCCGGAAGCGGCGCCGAGCTTGGCGGATTTGAGACCGGCGGCGCCAACCATCCGCGACATTTGCGCGACCTTGATCGGCAAATGCGCGAAGCGCGCGGCGAAATTCTTGTAGTGCTGGCGGGCGAGAAGCGTCGTTGGCACGACGAGCGCCACTTGCTTGCCCTCGATCGCAGCGGCAAACGCCGCGCGCAAGGCGACCTCGGTCTTGCCGAAGCCGACGTCGCCGCAGACGAGGCGGTCCATCGGCTGTCCGGAAGCCATGTCGGCCACCACCGCGTCGATAGCGGCCTGCTGATCGCCGGTTTCCTCATATGGAAAGCCCGCGCAAAATTCGGCATAAAGATTTTCGGGCGGGACGAGCTTTGGTGCCGCTTTGGTCTGCCGCGCCGCGGCGATCTTGATGAGACTCGCCGCCATATCGAGAACGCGCTTGCGGATGCGCGCCTTGCGCTTTTGCCATCCAACGCCACCCAGTCTGTCGAGCTCAACTTCTGTCTCCTCCGCGCCATAGCGCGACAAAAGCTCGAGATTTTCGACCGGCAGAAAAAGCTTGGCGCCCTCGGCATAATGCAGTTCGAGGCAATCGTGCGGCGCGCCGGCGGCTTCGATCGCCTTTAGGCCGGCAAAACGCGCGATCCCATGATCGACATGGACGACAATGTCGCCCGCCGCGAGCGCACAGGCTTCGGTCAAGAAATCCTGGGCTCGGCGCGGCTTGCGGCGGCCGCCGGGCAGCCGGTCGCCCAAGATATCCTGTTCGCCGATAAGCGCGAGATCTTGCGCCTCAAAACCTTGCTCGATGCCAATAACCGCCAGGGCCAGTGTGGAAGCTGGAAGGGCGCGGGCTTGCGCAAGCGAGGACACCGGCGCCGTGCCGGCGAAGCCGTGGTCGGCGAGAACATGGGCGAGCCGCTCGCGCGAGCCGTCCGACCAGGCGGCGAGGATTACCCGCTTGTCTTCTGCTTGCAGCGCACGCACATGGCCGATGGCGGCGGCAAAGACATTGGCGTTTGGATCGGCGCGCTCGGAGCCAAAGGCGCGGCCGGGTTTTGAGCGGCAATCGACGACAAGACCCTTGCCAGTTTCCGGCTGCGCGAGAGGCACCACGGAGACGACGCTCGCCGAGGCGATGCGCGCGCACCACTCGGACGGCGCGAGATAAAGCCCGCCCGGCGGCAGCGGCTTATAGGTCGAATGATTGGGATCAGCGTCATGCGCATTCTTGCGCGCGTCAAAATAATCCTCGATCTGCGCGAAACGCTCGCTTGCGGCTGCTTCGGCGAGGGGATCGAATGTCAATGGAGCGCCAGCACAATAGTCAAACAAAGTGTCGAGCTTTTCGTAAAACAGCGGCAGCCAATGTTCGAGACCTTGATGGCGGCGGCCCTCGCTAACCGCTTCGTAGAGAGCGTCTCCGCGCGTCTGCGCGCCGAAATGCGCGACATAGCCCTGGCGGAACCTTCGCATCGTTTCGCTCGTCAGCTGCACTTCGCTCATCGGCACGAGATCGAGCGCGCGGAGCTGGCCGGTCGTGCGCTGCGTTTCGGGATCGAAGGCGCGGATCGATTCGAGGGCATCGCCGAAAAAATCGAGGCGCAACGGTTGCGGCATTCCGGGCGGAAAAAGATCGAGGATGCCGCCGCGCACCGCATATTCGCCAGTGTCGCGCACGCTCGATGCCCTGGCAAAGCCATTGGTTTCGAGCCAGTTTACAAGCGCGTCGCGATCGACGACATTGCCCGGAGCGGCGGAAAACGTGTCGCCCGCTATTTTGCTCAGAGGCGGCACCCGTTGGACCAGGGCGTTTACCGTGGTGGACAGGATGCGCGGACGCTCCAATGCGGCGCGTGAACGGGCAAGGCGCGAGAGAACCACGATGCGGCGCGCCGAAATCGCGGCGTCGGGAGATACTCGGTCATAGGGCTGGCAGTCCCAGGAGGGGAAATCGAGGAGCTCGATGTCCGGCGCGGCGAAAGTCAGCGCCTCGCCGAAGGCGCGGGCGCGCTGGCCATCGCGCGCGACGTGGACGAGCGCGACAGCCCGGCTTTCCGTGTGCTTGGCGAGGGCGCGGGCAAGATCCCCGGCACAAAAGGCGTCGAAGCCATCGGCGACGGAGGAGAGCATTAGCGAGCCGCCTTTCGCAAGCTCGACGGCCATGCGGTCGAAATCAGTCACGCATTTTTGCATCTCAGCGTATAACTCGTCATTGTTTTCATTGTTCGCATGCAATGCAATGAGTGGTCGTAAACAACGTGTCGTGACGCAGATCTTTGGCGACACGTCAATCGTGCGTCTGCTGAGCGCTTCACTTCGATTTAACTATATAGAGGAATCAATTCTTCCTAATAAAATCCCCTGATTCAATCAGTCGCAGTCCATCCGTAGGCTGTTCGAAAATATAGACCGATGCGCTAACGACATCTCCACTCCTGAGTTTCACATCGTGCTTGCGCCGTACATATTCAGTTGGTTTAGAAAACGTTGGGCCACATTCTTCATAGTCATCCAAACGGGACAACACGATATCTGGGCAACTCAGTTTGTAGACTTCACCATAAACAACGTCTCGCGGGTTATCCGAAGGGACGAGACCAGGGTAGTAGTCCACCATATAAAGCTTGCCCCGATAGGTGGCATCGCCCACAAATTGACCGTAACGCGCCAAGAGGTCGTACATTTCACTGTTGCTGTCCCGGCGGAGAGTCCCATAAACGAACAGATAGTCGTGACTCATTTCGTCCCGCCCCTCCGGCGGACTTCTCCCACCAATTCCAAAACCCCTTCAAACCCCCACGCTTGAAGATATTCCAATATAAAGTCATGGTTCTCAATCCGGCGAATATAATATTCAAACATCATTTGAATTTCCTTGATAGAAAGTTGTCGTAGCTTCCAGAGGCTTGCTATAACCTCGAAGAAGTTCAAAAAGTCGACAAGTTTCTCTTCAAGAGATTCGTCAGTGTGTCCTTGCAAGGCACTCCGTAGACGCTGTACGCCATCTTCATTGCCATAGTCAAGAATCCGGCGGATACCTGCATAACTTGATTGATAATAGAACTTTTCAAACAAAGAATAAAGCCATTCCGCGCGGCGGAGATTACTATTTCTATAATAGATATAAATAGTGATGGCAGCTCCTATGATGCCGCTAAGCACATCAATAACCGGAATTATAAGGTCCTTGAAAATTGCATATGTGAGAATGGGCATTACGGATCTCGTCGTCGCCTATCGATCAGCCCGCGCCATTCTAACAGGCCAGGGTTCTTTGAGATCGGCCACGGTGCATGGTCAATGCGAAGTTTTCGCGAAACGCCAGACCAGCAGCAGAATTTACGTATGGATTGGACCGGCATGGCGATGGAAGGCACGGATCTTCCGCAACACCGGAGTATCGTATAAGCGCGGGGTTTCCGCCGCAAAGGTAAGCCAGCCGAAAACGTCGCGGTCCTCAGCGTCCAGCAAGCGTTCATAATCGTCGAGCTCGCGACTGCCAAGGCCGGCGATTTCGGCGTCGGCGAAACGGCCAAGAACAAGATCCATTTCACGTATTCCGCGATGCCAGGAACGAAACAGCATACGGCGTCGCCTTGCGTCCAGGCTCAAAGTGGATGCTTGCCGGCAAGGCACGTTGCGCTCCATCGCTCCCCTCTTAGACAGTGGCTAGCCAATCGCGCGCGATCTTGCCCCAATTGAGATAGGCGTCGAGGAGTCCGATGGCGATAAGCCCATAGCCCCAATAGTCCAGCCGAAGCCCGAAGAAGTTGCTCCGCTTTCCAGGATGGTCGAGGATTCTGGCGCAAAAGACGCAGGGGAGTCCCCAGAACAACATCGTTAAAACGCCCGCTGTCTCACTGCTCTGATGAAAAACGGCGCCCACTCCGTCCGCGATGAATATGCCAACGACAAAAAAAACGGGGACCAGATATCCAAAGCGAGAAAAGAAGTTCATGGCTCGGCCGCGTGCTGGTGTGCGAAATCGCGTCTTGTCATATCGCGAAAGGGCGTGCTGCCGCCAGTGCGGATTTAACTGGCGTGAAAGCAAGACCAGCGCCGCACGCATAGCTTGCATTGTCCGGAACGGCCGATCGATGCCGTGACGGGATTTTGACGTCAACGACCAGCCCGCGGTGGCGCATCCGTTTAGACCCGCCGTTTGATTTCGGCGTTCACGATCGCGGGGCCTTGGTCCCATAGATGGTTGCCGATCCGCACATAGGCGAGTTCGCGTTTTTCTTCCCGGACGCGGCCACCGAGGCGCTCGCCGTACCAGCTGGTCCACACCTGCCAGTCCTGCTTCTCGGCGGCGAGCCCCGCTTCCAATACCTTCCATAAAGACCGGAGCCGGACCGGTTGACCGTTAGGCCACAGAGTCGCTCCGGCAATATCGGAAACCGTCGCGCCTTCTTCCAAGCGCGTCGCATCGGCAGAAAGCGCGAACCAAAAAAAGGAGCCTGCGGCGCGGGCGGCGGCGGCGGCGCTGACGGCACGGGCGGCGGTGGCGGCGGAGAAAAGGTGGCCGAAGCCGAAGGCGGCGGCGTCGACGGCGTGGGAGGCGTCGCCCCGTACGGCGAGGGCGGCAGCGGCGGCGGCATAGGCGGCATATTCGGCGTCGGCATGGGTGGCGACGGCGGCGGCATAGGCGGCGGCGTCCGCGTCAGAGGCGGCGTCGGCGGCTGTGGCGGCCGCGGCGGCAGGGGCGGCGGAAGCGGGCGCAGCGACGGCGGCCACGGAGGGCTCGGCGGCGGCCGCAG
>Ga0182015_10007303_pt1 | contig 10812 bp, 9 predicted proteins | sample 712P3MmetaG_FD_120478 | JGI IMG/M metagenome (GOLD analysis project Ga0182015, IMG submission 120478) | Permafrost microbial communities from Stordalen Mire, Sweden - 712P3M metaG | ecosystem: Environmental > Terrestrial > Soil > Wetlands > Permafrost | place: Sweden: Stordalen | collected...
CCAGCTGGACCCGCCGTTGCTCGTAACCACGATTGCTCCGGTGATTGAGGTCGTAGCGCCCACGGCTACGCAGTCGCTCGTCGAAGGGCAGGACACAGCGGAGGGACGCACGTGGGAAGGCACCCGCTTGTTCGCCCAAGTGGAGCCGCCGTTCGTCGTGACGACGATGACGCCGGCGCCCGACTTCGTGCCGCCGACCGCTACGCAGTCGGTCGTCGAGGCACAGGAGACGCCTTCGAGGAGGGCAATGCCCGACGGGGCGGACTTCTTCGTCCAGGTGGCACCGCCGTTGGTCGTGACGGCGATCGCTCCGGTGTTCGACGTCGTCCCACCCACGGCCACGCAGTCACGCCTCGAGGCGCAGGAGATCCCGAAGAATTGAAGGACGGCGGCAGGGGCCGTCTTCGTTGCCCAGGTGGAACCGCCGTTCGTCGTGACGAGGATGGCGCCGGTGCCCGACGAGGCGAAGCCGACCGCCAGGCAGTGGCTCGTCGATGGGCAGGCCACGCCCGAGAGGTACCCCACCTCGGAGGGAATCGATTGCTCCCTCCATGTGGCTCCGCCGTTCGTCGTGGCGACAATGTCCCCGCCACCGGTCGTCGTGTTACCGACTGCGAAGCAGGCGCTCGCGGATGGACAGGCGATACCGCTGAGCGTTTGCACGGGCGCCGGATACCCCTGCTCGACAGCGAAGCTGCCCGCCCCAGGTCCAGCTGCCGATGCTGGAGTGGTTACCGCCGCTGCCGCCACGGTCGCCAGGAGCGCAAGCCCGAACGTCACCCCGACGGGCTTCGACGCGGCGCGAGATGACATCGTCCGGAACCTCTGCCCCATCGGTGCCTCCTTCCTCGCTCGCACTCGAGTGCGCCAGCCCCGGGGCAGCGTACTTCCGGGTTGCTGATCCATTGGAGCGGCCGGCGAGCGCCGGAGCGCGTCTCGTCATTCCACAGTGTGAGCGCCGCCTTCAACGCGTGCCCGCCGCGTTCGATCTCGGCCACGGTTGTGCTCAGCACCCTCCAGCCTTCGGCCTCGATTCCAGATCGCCGCTCGTGGTCTCGCGAAAGCTTCCGCGGCCCGTGATGGTGCTCAAAGCTGTCGACCTCGAGCACGACTCGGAACTCCGGCCGGCCAAAGTCGACGCGCCAATGGCGCCCGTTCGGTTGCGGTACGACCATCTGGGCGACGGGAGTCGGGAAACCCATGCGGCGGAGCCACCGCGCCACGACCACTTCGGCGTGGCTCTGCATGGTGCCGCGTTCCCACAGGGCCAGCGCCGAGCGCACCGCACCAGATCCGGTGCGACCTTGCACACTGTTTCTGGACAGGCATCCGCTCAGCAGTGGAACGGTGGTCACGCACCTGACCAGCGAATCGTCCACGAGGCGCTCAACAGTGGCGTCGTCGAGCCGAGCGGCCAGGTCGACAATGGTGCGCGCCGCCGTGGTCACCGGCAACCGGTCATACGTTGCCAGGTCGGCAGTGGCGAGGAGGCCGAGCTGCCGCTTCGCATGCGAACCCAAGTGGAGACGGACCTCGTCCGTGCGGCGAGCTCTGTCCATGGACAAAGGCTGCAGGGTCGACCTACCGCTGGGCCTACCGCTAATGACGGGCTTTGTCCACAGGAGCGGCCACAGCCGATGAGATGCAGCGGGATGTTCCAGGGCGCGGTCCAGCCACGCTGTGCGAGCGCCAGCCGCTAGTCTGTGACATGGAGCACGACGATGTCAACGCCCGCCCGCCGGCCCCGTCCTTCGCCGCCAAATTCGGGCGGGAAGGACTCACCTTCGACGATGTGCTCCTCGTGCCGGCGGCCTCGGAGATACTGCCGTCGGAGGCCTCGACAGAGAGCCGGCTGACCCGCAACATCTCGCTCGCCATCCCGCTCATCTCGGCCGCTATGGATACCGTGACCGAGTCGCGCCTCGCCATCGCCATGGCACGCGAAGGGGGCATCGGGGTCATCCACCGCAACCTCTCGATCACCGATCAGGCCGCCGAAGTGGACCGGGTGAAGCGCTCCGAGTCCGGCATGATCACGAACCCCATCACTGTCTCGCCGACGACGTCCATCGCCGATGCGATGGGTCTGATGGCCCAGTTCCATGTGTCGGGCGTGCCTGTGACCGACGAGGCCGGGCATCTGGTGGGGATCGTGACGAACCGGGATCTGCGTTTTGTCGAGGAGAGCGACGAGCCGGTGTCGTCCGTCATGACCGCCGGCAGCCTCGTCACAGCGCCCGTTGGCACGACGCTCAAGGCTGCTCAGGTCATCCTCGGCCGCCATCGCATCGAGAAACTTCCCATCGTCGAGACCGACGGCACCCTTCACGGTCTCATCACGGTGAAGGACATCCAAAAGCGGATCGACTACCCGAAGGCCACCAAGGACGACCGTGGGCGGCTGCGTGTCGCCGCTGCCGTCGGTACCGGGCCTGATGCCTTCGAGCGCATGGAGGCCCTCGTCGCCGCCGGCGTGGACGTGGTCGTCGTCGACACGGCCCACGGTCATGCGAGAAGCGTCATCGACACCGTCGCCAAGATGCGGGCCAACTTCGAGATCGAGATCGTCGCCGGCAACGTCGCCACGGCGGAGGCAACTCTTGCTCTCGTCGACGCCGGCGCGGACGCCGTCAAGGTCGGGATCGGGCCGGGCTCGATCTGTACGACGAGAGTGATCGCCGGCATCGGCGTACCCCAGATCACGGCGATCTTCGACTGCGCCGCCGAAGCGAACAAGCGCGGTGTTCCCGTCGTCGCCGACGGCGGCGTGCAGTTCTCCGGCGACATCGCCAAGGCCCTGGCGGCGGGAGCCTCCACGGTCATGCTCGGCAACGCCCTCGCCGGCGTCGACGAATCGCCGGGTGAGATCGTGATGCAGCAGGGCGAGCGCTACAAGGAGTACCGCGGCATGGGCTCGCTCGGCGCCATGCAGGGACGCTCGTTCTCGAAGGACCGCTACTTCCAGGGCAGCGTCGACAGCGGCAAGCTCGTGCCGGAGGGCATCGAAGGACGAGTGCCCTACAAGGGCCCGCTCGGCATCGTGCTGCACCAGATGGTCGGTGGCCTGCGGCAGGCCATGGGGTACTGCGGGGCCCGCAGCGTGGCCGAGCTTCAGGCCAACGGACAGTTCATGCGGGTCTCGCCGGCGAGCCTTCGGGAGAGCCACCCGCACGATGTCGTGATCACGAAGGAAGCTCCGAACTACCAGATGCCGTAGTCCTGAGTGGTGGCGGCGGGCGCTCGGCGGCCAACTACGTGCGGGTGCGGTACCTGCGTACGGCGAGCGGTTCGAGCACCACCAGCAATCCGACACACCACCCCAGCATCCACACGACATGATCCGCCGCCTCGGCCGGCCCACCGACCATGAGGGCCCGGGCTGCGGCCACGGTCTCGCTCACCGGCTGGTACGTGGCGAAACCCTGCAACCATCCGGGCATCGACGACACCGGCACGAACGTGCCTGCCGCGAACGTGAGGGGAAAGAGCACCGGGAACGCCATTACCTGTGCCGTCTCACTGTTGGGCGCCGACAGACCGATGACGGCGAATCCCCACGACAAGCAGTAGGCGAACAGTAGGAGCAGCGCCACACCAGCGAAGAAACCCGGCACGGAGTGGATGCGGAACCCGACCGCGTAGCCGACACCCGTGATGATCGCCACGACGAGCACGTTGCGGACGAGGTCGGCGAGCGTGCGGCCCGCCAGCACGGCGGACCGTGCCATGGGAAGCGACCGGAACCTCTCGATGATGCCCTTCTGCAGGTCCTCGGCAAGACCGATGCTCGTCTGGACCGACCCGAAGCAGACCGTCTGCACGAAGATCCCCGGCATGAGGAAGTTGACGTAGCCGCCGGGGATGTCGGTCACGTGGATCGCCCCGCCGAACACGTATCGGAAGAGCAGCACGAACATGATGGGCTGCACACTCGAGAAGAACACCGCCTCCGGAATGCGGGTGTAGCCGATGAGGATGCGCTCCATGATGACGAGGGCGTCGAGGACGGCCCGCCACGGTGTGGTCTTCGCCCGCTGGGCGGCAGCGTCGAACTGCCCGGCGATGGCAACGGTGCTCACGTGACCGCCTCCTTTTCTTCGGCCTCGGCCCCGTGACCCGTGAGGGCGAGGAACACGTCGTCGAGGCTCGGCTCGCGCATCGCCAGCGTGGTGGGGATGAGATCCGCCTCGTCGAGGAGGCCGAGGGCCTCTGTCACCGTGCGGGCGCCGCCATCCAACTGCAACTCGACTGTCGTGCCCGCCAGCACGGGTTCGCGTGGCCATCGGCCGGTAAGCACATCGAGCGCCTGCTTGGCCCGCACGTCGTCGCCCATGTTGAGGTCGAGCACGGTCGCCCCGAGGCTCGCCTTCAGCTCTTCCGACGTGCCCTCCGCGATCACCCGGCCGTGGTCGACGACGACCAACCTGTCGGCGAGGCGGTCGGCCTCCTCCAGGTACTGGGTGGTGAGGAGCACCGTCGAACCTGCGGCCGCCAGCTCTTCGATGACGCCCCACATCGCCACCCTGCTGTAGGGGTCGAGGCCCGTGGTCGGCTCGTCGAGAAACAGCACCGGGGGCCGATCGACGAGCGCCGTCGCCAGGTCGAGCCGCCTCCGCATGCCGCCCGAGTACGTCTTGAGGGGCCGGTTGGCCGCATCCGTGAGCTCGAAACGCTCCAACAGCTCATCGGCCCGCGCCGTCGCCGCCTTCCGCGTGAGATGTGTCAACTGGCCGATCATGCGGATGTTCTCACGCCCCGTCAGATTCTCGTCGACGGCGGCGTACTGCCCCGCCAGCCCGATGCAGGACCGAACGGCGGCGGCCTCGTGGACGACGTCGTGACCGAGCACCCGCGCCGAGCCGGAGTCTGGCCGGAGGATCGTCGTGAGGATACGGACAGCGGTCGTCTTGCCGGCACCGTTCGGACCGAGCAGGCCGAACACCGTGCCCTCTTCCACGTTGAGTGAGACCCCTTCGAGCGCACGGACGCCGCCCTTGAACGTCTTCACCAGGTCAGTCGCCTCGATGGCGTTGGCCACGATGCCTCGGCTCCTTTGACTGAGGGGGCGTGGGGCCCTGCGCCCCGGGCAACTGTTCTAACAAGAGAGGTCCCGGCGCAGTGTCGCCCGCTCAGTCGCCAGGGCGGATCGGGGCTCCCCCGCCAGCCGCCGACTGGTAGCAGGCGTCCACGACGCGATGGGCGGCGAGTGCCTCGTCAAGGCCGGGTGACGGCGCCGTGCCGGAGATAACGGCGGTCACGAAGTCGAGGTTCTCTTCGACGTACGGCCGGACTCCGAGCCCGCGTTCGCCACCACGGAGCGGGACGTCGATCAGCCACGCCGGCGGCGGGCAGGCCCGAAGCTCGGTTGCGTCGCTCGTCTGAATCGTCAGCGGTCCTGTGAAGTCGTCCTCGAAACTGACAAAGCCCCGTTCGAACAGCACCTCGACGCGCCGTGTCGACGGCCGCGAGAGCACCTGGTGCCAGACGCTCACCAGCGACACGGTCAAGCCGGAGCCCGTCTGTAGGAGTGCCGAGACCGAGTCCTCGATGCCGACATGGCCAGAGAAACCCCCCACGGTCGCCCACACGCTCCGAACGGACCCGAAGCAGGCGCTGATGATGTCGACATCGTGGATCGAGTGCTCGAGTAAGGCCCCGGAGCCGGCGATCGTGACATCCGAGCGCCACGTCGAGGCGTAGTGGCCCTGGATCGGGAAGAACTGGTCGTCCCGCACGATCGCGGCCATCGGGCGGCCCAGCTCGCCAGTCCTCACGATGTCAGCAAGCTGCCGGAACACCGGTGCCGTTCGCATGACGAGCCCCACTTGTACGGCGACGCCGGCGTCTGCGGCGACGGCTGCGAGGGAGAGGGACTCTCTGAGGTCGCGGCCGAGAGGTTTCTCGCAGAAGATCGGTCGGCCGGCATGCGCAGCCGCGCTGACGGCCTCGAGGTGACCGCCTGTCGACGTGCACACATAGACGGCGTCGCTCTCGGCCGCCAACTCCTCCATACCCGATGCAGCATGAGCGGCGAAGCGGTCGGCGAAATTCGTCGCCCGCCCGGCGTCGGTGTCGTGCACAGCCGCTATCTCGACATCAACGAGGCCGGCCGCGGCGAGCCCATCGAGCGAGAGGGCGTGGGCATGGGCGATGACGCCGCAACCGATGAAACCGACCTTGAGCGTCCCCATAGCGGGTCATTCTCACCGATGGCGGTACGCTGTGATGGGATGGGTGCGTGACCGAGTCCTTTCTCGTATCGCCCGGAACTACGGCGAACCTTCATGATCGTGACCCCTCTTCGACGCCGGGCGCGCCCGGCGACCGAGCCAGGACGGAGGCCGTTTTCACACAGCAGCAGGCGCGGCTGGCGGACTTGCAGGAGCGCTTGTGGTCCGAGGGCCGGCGGTCTCTGCTCGTCGTGTTGCAGGCGATGGACACGGCGGGCAAGGACGGGACGATCCGTTACGTGTTTCGGGGGTTCAATCCGAGTGGCACGAGGGTGGCCGCCTTCCGGGCGCCGACCGAGCTCGAGGGGGCACACGACTTCTTGTGGCGGGTACACCGCCAAGCTCCGAGGGCGGGCGAAGTCGTCGTGTTCAACCGGTCACACTACGAGGACGTTCTCGTGACTCGTGTCCACGGTCTGGTGCCGCCGAAGGTCTGGCGCGAGCGGTACGAACACATCAACGCCTTCGAGCGCCTCTTGCACGATGCGGGCACGCACATCGTGAAGGTCATGTTGCACATCTCGTACGAGGAGCAGGGCAAGCGACTGCAGCAGCGGCAGGACGACCCTGCGAAGCGCTGGAAATTCAAGGCGTCGGACCTTGCCGAGCGCAAGTACTGGGACGACTATCAAGCCGCTTTCACCGAAATGCTGGAGAAGACCTCGACGGAACACTCGCTCTGGTACGTGATCCCGGCGAACCACAAGTGGTACCGCAACTGGGCAGTGGCAGAGGTTCTCCTCACTGTTCTCGAGCAGATGAACCCGAGGTACCCAAAGCTTCCTGCCGGTGGAGCGACGGAGCCTGGGAGAGTCGTATCGCAGGGCTGAGCAACGGAGAGGCCGGCAGGCAGAGGAGTATCGTCGCCGCAGGACGAAAGGACGCCGTTGCGCCAGGGATACGGAATGCCTCGAGATGCAGGTCACAAGAGCTCGGGCACAAACCCAGTGACGATCCCTCCGATGCCCGTGGGCTGGACGCCCGAGATCATTCGCAGCCTGTTCCCGATCGTGTTCAGTATCGGCCGGCGGATCACGTTCTTCGCCGGGTCTCGCAGTCCCAGCCTGCAGCTCCTCCTGCCGGGTGGCCCGAAGTCGCTTCCGGCGACCGTCCAGGGTTGGGTCGATCTGTGGACGACGGTGGCGTCGACCGTGAAGCCAAGCGTCGTGCCAGCGGGCCCCAATCACGTCGACCGGGTACGAAGGTCGGCGGTGGCCACTCCATTCCGAGACGCCGAGGCAGCACTGGCTGCAGAGATAAACGCACCGTTGGTGCTCGGCGGCGTCGTGTTCCGCGGGGGCCACGGATTCGGCGAGGAGTTACGGGTCGGCGCCGTGGTCGACATCCGGATGGCTGCCGATGCCATCTTGCTGACGAGCGTCATCGACGGGTCCACTACCTACTCCGTCCCGGCGTACCGACTGGTGGAGGTCGAAGCGAGCGGGCCTGGTGCAGTGACGAGCGGCGGTTTCGTCGCCACCGTCGGACACGGTCTCGTGGGTGATTTGACGGATCGCTATGCATCCGAGTGGATGACCGACCGCTTCGGGAAGACCACGATCAGCACGCTCATCCGGCTGGAGACCGACTCGGGCGAGCTCTTTTTTCGCAGCCTGACCGATACGCCGAAAATGCCCAGGTCGCTCTTTCCCCGCTCCGAGCGCTCACGCGGAGCGGGCCGGGTGGCGCGGCCGGCGCACGGTCGCCGCTCGGGATGTCGTCGGCAGCGGGCGGTTCCACTGCTCCCGCAGGTTCGGCCGACGAACCCGACGACCTCGTCTCTCGTCTCGAGCGCCTCTCGCGGTTGCATGACTCAGGGGCCTTGTCGGATGACGAGTATCTGCTCGCCAAGACCAAACTGCTCTCCTGACAAGCACACCGAGCACCGGATACAGCTTCGGCGACAATCCCACGGCGGAACGCCGCCTGCATCTCGTCGCTTCGGTCTTCGCGACCACATCCGAGGCACTGCTCACACGTCTCGATCCTGAGATCACCGGGCGCGTGCTCGATCTCGGCTGTGGGCCGGGCCTCACGACGTGGATGTTGGCTGGGCGTTTCCCCGGCGCCAGCGTGCTCGGCCTCGACAGCTCGGCCGCATTTCTCGCGACCGCAGGCTGCGGCGGGGATGAGCGCTTGGAGTTCGTGCAGCATGACGTCACGACCATGCCGTTTCCCGGCGCTCCAGCCGCGGTGATCTACGCCAGATTCCTGCTCGCTCATCTGACCGAGCCGCAGACTCTCATTGCCGCCTGGGCCGGCGAGCTTGCACATGGCGGGGGGCTCGTCCTCGAGGAGGTCGAGTGGATCCACACGACCGATGAGGTGTTCTCCGAGTATCTCGACCTGATGGCCGGCGTGCTGCGCGCCCGCCATACCGAGCTCTACATCGGGCCCATGCTCGGGCGCTGCGAGGTGCCCGCGTGCACACGACGCATAACGACGTCGCCGTCCTCGAGCCGACGACTGCGCGAGCAGCGGGCATGTTCTCGCTCAACTTCGCCACGGCCCGCTACGACCCGTCGGTTGTCGGGAAGTACACCGAGGCGAAACTGAACTCGCTCGGCGAGGCCCTTGAGGCTCGTCAGAATGACCAGACCATCGGATCGATCAGCTGGGGGATGCGGCAGCTTGTCATCGAGCGCCGGCGACCATGCTGAACGGCGTAGCCTGACCGCTTGGTCGGGTGGTCCAGCGGGACCTTCCTGCGGGCTGCTGCCCGATCCGTGCCCCCGTAGCTCAGAGGATAGAGCAGCGGTTTCCTAAACCGCGTGCCGCAGGTTCGAGTCCTGCCGGGGGCGCCATAAAAGCCCTAGTCAAGAGCTAGCCAGCTCGGTTCTGTTCCACGCAATGTCTCAAATCGCCCTCTCTTGGGAATATCTTGGGAATATTTGGGGCCCGATATCTGGTAGCTTCGTCTGCATGCGCGGACACCTCGAGGGACGGGGCAAGGGTGTCTGGCGGGTGAAGATCTTCGTCGGCCGCGACGAGACCACAGGCAAGCTGCGGTACCTGACCCGGACGGTCCACGGGACGAAGCGGGAAGCAGAAGAGGTGCTCAGCCAACTCCTCGTCGAGGTGAGTCAAGGAACCCACGTTGTCGCCGACGCCGGCACGGTCGCCGAGTTATGGGCTCGATGGTTCGAGCTGAACGCAGACCGCCTCTCCCCCACCACGCGCCGCGGCTACACGGCGCTACTCGAGCGACACATCCTGCCGGCGTTCGGCAGCCGGAAGGTCCGCACGTTGCGAGCATCAGAACTCGATGCGTTCTACGCGCGACTGTCCCGGACAGGTGGGGAAGGCGGCCGCCCGATGAGCCCTCAGAGCGTCCACCACGTTCACGCCGTGTTCCGGAGTCTCCTCAACCAGGCGGTCAAATGGGGATGGTGTGGAGTCAACCCAGCGACTCGCGCCACGCCTCCCAAGGTTCGACGACACGAGTTCAAGTTGCCGTCGATCGAAGAGGTGATCACGCTGATCCAAGCCGCCGAGGACTACGACGCCGATCTCGGTTGCTTCTTTCGACTTGCAGTGGTCACGGGAGCTCGTCGCGGTGAACTGTGTGCCCTCAGATGGAAGAACGTCGATCTGTCTCTCGGCAAGATCTCCATCTCCCGTTCCATCGTCGACGGCAGCAACGCTCAGTTGATCGAAAAGGACACCAAGACCCATGCAAGCCGTCAGATCATGATCGACGATGAGACCGCTCAGGTATTGGCTCGTCGCTGGATCGCCGCCGAGGACCGAGCCGCAGCCTTCGACACATCACCCGTGGCCGACGCATTCATGTTTTCGGACGCGCCGGATGGCCAACTGCCCTGGCGACCCGGGCGTGTGACTCTGGCCTTCGGACGGCTCTGCCAGGAAAACGGCATCACTGGCGTTCGGCTGCACGACTTTCGTCATTTTGCCGCCAGCAGATTGCTCGGCGCGGGCGTGCCCGTCAAGACCGTGTCCGGCCGTCTCGGACACGCCAACGCTGCCACGACCCTCAACGTTTACGCCCACTTCCTCGAGAATTCTGACGCCGAAGCGGCTCAGGTGCTGAGCGAGTTGCTGAGACCACGACCCGAAGCTGATCCCCTGTCCGGCACGTGAGGCTGCACGGCGGGTGATGAGCCCCACCTGAACCGTTCAGCGGCTCCGAGCGGATCTGATCGGTTCCCCCGCCTCGAGAATGAGAGGCAGTGCCGCCGGTGGTCACCGCCCAGAAGCATCCCGAGAATCACCCACCGGACTCAGGCAGATTCGAGATGATCACCCGCTTGGCGTTCGGGGACGCGTTCCGAAGCTTTCCTTTGGAGAAGGCCTCGATCGCTCCCGATCGGGCGGAGATGATCACCCACTCTCCGTTCGTCGGTGCACTTCCCTGGTGGTTGTCGTTTGCCAGCGACCTGGGACCACCTAGCCGCCGGGGCCGATCGCCGGGACTTTCCGCACGGCCTGAACTGCCCGGATGGACGAAAGCAAAAGCTCTGGACGCTCGGTATCCCAGTACCTATCCGTTCTCGTGGCCCAGCCTCGAACCGAGACGCCGGAAGCGCACCCCGCTGGCAAGAGCCACCCTCGCGCTCGGGCC
>Ga0182015_10007304_pt1 | contig 10811 bp, 6 predicted proteins | sample 712P3MmetaG_FD_120478 | JGI IMG/M metagenome (GOLD analysis project Ga0182015, IMG submission 120478) | Permafrost microbial communities from Stordalen Mire, Sweden - 712P3M metaG | ecosystem: Environmental > Terrestrial > Soil > Wetlands > Permafrost | place: Sweden: Stordalen | collected...
CCCGGCGAGGCCGGCCCGTCGCGGTACTTGGCCCAGCCAAGAAAAAGGCCTGGAAATCTCCTCGTAATAAGTTGGCGGGGAAGGCCCGAATTGTTGCTGACATCGTGAACGTGGATATGTCTTCGCTTTGGGAAGTAGCCCGGAAGTAGGAGCAAGCCGGTTGCCGCCTCGGTTCTTGTTAGATACCCACATTGCGGTTCGATGGCTGATCGACGCAAGGAAGCTTTCACGCGAACAGACGCGAGTGCTCGAAGGCACGGTGCGGCGCGCCGAACCGGTAGCTTTAAGCGCCATAAGTCTCCTGGAAATCGCCAGTCTCACAAGCGAAGGAAAGCTCAAGTTGATCTGCGAGATCCCGCCGATCGCGCAATCGTGGCAACTGCGAGAGTGCATCGGCTGCGCTTGGTGACATCGGATCAGCGGATCATCGAATCGAAGCTGGTGCCAGTGGTCGCATAGGCGCTGGCTGCTAATAAGACTTCGCAATCACCACGCGGCGATCCACAGGCTCTCCGGTCACGATGCATTTTCCGGGGCCGTCGTATTCGTCGACCAGCGGAATGCAGCGGACCGTGGCTTTGAACTCTTTCAGGCGGGCGTCGCACACCGGATCGTCCTTCAGGTGCGCCATGACGAATTTGCCGCCGCCCTTTTCGGCGGTGACGTCGGCCAGGATGGACTGCACTTCATCGATGGAATTCGCAAGCACGGTGTTGGATTTGAGGCGCTGCTTCGCGGCGGCATAGAGATCGCTCTGCATTTGGGCGAGTGCCTCGGGAATCCGCGCGGCGACTTCTGACTGCGGCAACACTTCCTTCGCTCCCGTGTCACGCCGTTTGAGCACGATGTTATTGGCAGCCACATCGCGCGGGCCCAACTCAAGAACCAGCGGGACGCCTCGCCGCTCCCAATGGAAGAACTTCGCACCAGGACTCGGGCCTTCTCGATCGTCGATTTTCACTTTTACGCCTTGGGCGCCGACGTCGGCGGCGATGCGGTGCGCGGCCTCGAGCACCTGCGCCTTCTCATCATCCTTGCGATAGATGGGCACCAGCACGGACTTCACGGGCGCGACTTTCGGAGGCAGCACCAGCCCCTTGTCATCGGAGTGGCTCATGATGAGGCCGCCAATCAGTCGCGTGCTGACGCCCCAACTGGTCTGCCAAACGTAGTCGAGCTGGCCTTCCTTGGTTTGGAATTTCACGTCGAAGGCGCGGCCGAAGTTTTGGCCGAGGTCGTGGCTAGTGCCGGATTGCAGCGCCAGGCCGTTCTGCATCATCGCCTCGATGGCATAGGTGCGCACGGCGCCCGCGAATTTCTCGGCGCTGGTTTTCTGGCCCTTGATCACGGGCATGGCCATGATGTTCTCGGCGACGTCGGCGTAGACGTCCAGCATGCGCAGCACTTCTTCGAGCGCCTCTTCGTGCGAGGAGTGCGCGGTGTGGCCCTCCTGCCAAAGAAACTCCGTGGTTCGCAGGAACATGCGCGTGCGCAGCTCCCAGCGGATGATGTTGGCCCACTGATTGAGGAGCATGGGCAGATCGCGATAGCTTTGAATCCACTTGGCGAAGAAGTGGCCGATGATGGTTTCCGACGTCGGCCGGATGACGTAGGGCTCTTCCAGCTTCTTGCCGCCCGCAATGGTGACGATCGCAAGCTCGGGGGCAAAGCCTTCGACGTGTTCCGCTTCCTTTTGCAGAAAGCTCTGTGGGATCAGGAGCGGAAAATAGACATTCTGGTGGCCGGTGGCTTTGAAGCGGTCATCCAATTCGCGCTGCAGGACTTCCCAGACAGCATAGCCGTTGGGCTTGATGACCATGCAGCCTTTGACGATTTCGGCCGGCTCGGCCATATCGCCATGCAGCACGACGTCTTGATACCAGGCAGCGAAGTCCTGGCTGCGTTGAGTGATGGGAGATTCGGCCATGAGATGGGGAAAGTCTTATTGTAGGTCACAGCGGCGGGAAGCTTCCACGGGAAGGTGATGTGTTCTTAGGGCAGCATCCCGAGCGGGATATGGTAACGCTCGGCAAATTCCTCTTGCGTCAAGTCCAACGCCGGCTCCCTGACGGTCGTGGCTCGGCTACCCCCGGGCGCGCTTCAGCGCCGGCTTCAGATTCATGGTCCGGATCAGCTTGTGCAAATAGTTGGGATGCAGTCCCAGGATCTTCGCGGCCGCTTCATGATCGTGATTCACTTGTTCAAACGCCCGCAGAACCACTTGGCGCTTGGCGGCTTCCACGGCCTCTTCGTACATGCTGGCCGAAACGGCGGCCGGGCGCGATTCGCGGATTTGCTCGGGCAGATCCTCAGCCAGCAGCATGTCCGACGAGCCCAGCACAACCGCGCGTTCGATGGCGTTTTCGAGCTCGCGCACATTGCCCGGCCACGAGTAGCTCTGGAGATAGGCGCGCGCTTCCGGCGCCAGACCGACGATCTTGCGGCCGCACTCGGCGGCGTACTTCTTGGCGAAATGCTCGGCCAGCGGCAAAGTGTCCTCGGGACGCTCTCGCAGGGCGGGCGCCTTGAGCGACACAACGTTCAAGCGGTAAAAAAGATCGCGCCGGAAATCGCCTTTGCCGACGGCCTGCTCCAGATCGCGATTGGTGGCGGCAAGCAGCCGGATATCCAACTGGATTGTCTTGGTGCCACCCACGCGCTCCATCTCACGCTGCTGCAAGACACGCAGAAGCTTGGCTTGCAGAACGGGCGAAAGCTCTCCGATTTCGTCCAGGAACACAGTGCCGCCCTCGGCGATTTCGAGCTTGCCCTTCTTTTGAGTGATCGCGCCGGTGAACGCGCCCCGCTCGTGGCCGAACAGCTCACTTTCGAGCAGCGTCTCGGTGAGCGCGGCGCAGTTGATGGCCACGAACGGTCCCGCCGCTCGCAGGCTGTTTTGATGGAGCGCGCGCGCGATCAATTCCTTGCCAGTTCCGCTTTCGCCCAGGATCAGCACGGTGGAGTTGGACGGCGCCACTTTGGCAATCTCACGCTGCAGGCGGTGCAGCTTATCGCTTACGCCCACCATGCCGTGTTCAATCTTCAGCTCGGATTGGAGACGTTCGTTCTCTTCTTGCAGCCATCCCAGGATGGTGGCATTCTCCCAGGCAACTGCCGCCATGCCGGCCACCGCCGTAAGGACTTGCATATGGCCCTCGTCGAAGCGGTGCTCCGGACCGGTTGATTCCAGGTACACCACCGCCGCCACTTCATCGCGCACAACCAGCGGAGCAGCCAGCGCGGAAAGACCCGACTGGTCTTCAGGCTCCTGCCAGACCACCACGCGTTCGCCGCACACACGCGTTAACACTTGCGGATTCGGCGTCCAATCGCCCGGATGAGAGCCGGGAATAAAAATAGCGGCGCGCGAGGCGGGAATCAAGTCCAGCAGCAGCGATGTAAGATGGCTTCGCAGCACTTCCGCTGCTGTCACGGAGGTGGTATCGTGCAGTCCCCGAAACGAATGCAGCATGGTGCTCACCCGCAGCAGCGTGCGCAGATCGTGGAGGGCGCGCGCCGAGGGAGGCAGGATGGTGTATTCGTCGGAGGAAAGATAGAGCGATTCCTCAAATCGGAGCTCCCGCGTACTCGTGCCTGAGTCCAGCTTCTCCTGGCCCGCGGTGGCGTTGGCTTCCACCCGGTAACAGAAAAGCGAACCGCCGATCCGTATCTCGTCGCCCGGCATCAGATGCTGTTCAGTGACGGGCGTGCCGGTGACGAACGTTCCGTTGCGGCTTTCCAGATCCTTCAAGGTGCAGTTGTCACCCGAACGGATGAAGAGACAATGCCGGCGTGAGACCGCATGATCCTCCAGTTGCAGATCGTTGGTGGCTTGCCGGCCCACCCAAAATTCGCCTTCGGGTAAGGGGAAGATATTGCCCTTCAAGGGACCGCGCACCGCCACCAGTCTCGGCTCGATTCCCGTCTTCAAGGAAACGCTAACCATCTGATGCATTTATCGTACCCCGTCGCGGCCAAGTCCGGTCTCAAGCCGGAAAGCTATCGGTTAGCGGGACTCACCTTTTGATTCTCAGCCGTCCAGCCCAGCCACTCCAAGTGACTGTGCAGCAGGCCCAATGCTTGTGGCGACCCAATTGCTCCCTTAGGAGATCAACATGCAACCAATCACGGCACGTCCTAGATCGAATACCGGCTTGCGAGCGGTTGTGACTTACGGGGTACTTATTCTGGCCTTGTGCCTCATGACCGCGGATTTCTGCCGGCTGATGCGGGCTCCCGCGGCTGCGCCATTTGCGGCGTCAAGCAGCAGCCATCATTCAAACCGTTTCTAGGCGGGCAAACCGTTTCTAGGCGGGCAAACCGTTTCTAGGCGGGCAAACCGTTTCTAGGCGGGCAAACCGTTTCTAGGCGGGAAGGCTTCTCGGAGGAGAATGGATGCGCCCCACGTTCACCTGGAGTGGCGTGGGGCCTTTCCTTGCTTGAGATATGCTAAACCCTGCGCGCCGCGTGAGTGATCAGCGACACCAGGAACAGCACGATAAATACAAAGAACAGGATCTTCGCGATTCCCGCGGACGCGATCGCGATTCCACCGAATCCGAAAATCGCGGCCACAATCGATACCAACAGAAACACCAGCGCGTAATACAACATCTATTGTCTCCTCTCCCGTTCGGCCCTTCTTCCCTCGATGGCCGTGAGACGGTCTCCGTACCCACCGTGCAGTTACGTTGCCACTTCGCAGGTCGTGACATTGCAGCAACATCCGCCGTGTCCGGCGCCGATACCCGGAAGAAATTGCCAGCGTTGCCGCGCTTCTTCGCTGAGCCCATACAAAAGTACCGGTACAAGCCTTCCCGGGTACGCGGCGCTGGCCCTATTGCACCGGGATCGGATTTCGAGTGATACTGCTCGGTAGAGCCCTCCGCGCGGGAAAACATGATTTTGCCTATGGAACGCCTTGTCGGCCAGACTGTTTCGCACTATGCGTTCCTGGAAAAGCTGGGCGCGGGTGGGATGGGTGAAATTTATAAAGCCCGCGATTCACGGCTGAACCGCATTGTGGCCGTGAAGGTGCTGGCACCCGGTAAAACTGGCGATCCAAACCGCCGCCGCCGCTTCATTCAAGAAGCGCAAGCCGCTTCCGCACTGAATCACCCCAATATCATTACGATCCACGACATCCTGCCCGAGGGTGACACGCAGTACATGGTGATGGAGTACGTCTCCGGCAAGACCTTGCAGGAGATGATAAGAGCAGGCAAGCTTCTGGTTCCACAAGTGCTCCAACTCGCCACGCAAATGGCGAACGCACTGGGCGTGGCGCACGCGGCCGGCATCATTCACCGCGATTTCAAGCCCGCCAATGTGATGGTGACCGGCTCCGGGCTGGTAAAGATCCTGGACTTCGGGTTGGCAAAGCTGACCGATCTTTCCGCGCCGATGCAGGATACGTCGGATGGGCAGCAGAATACCTTGACGGCGGCGCCGCTCACGCGAGAAGGCTCCATCATGGGCACGGTGAACTACATGTCGCCCGAACAGGCTGAAGGCCTGAAGGTAGACTACCGATCCGACATATTTTCATTTGGCGCGGTACTGTACGAGATGCTCACTGGCCATCGCGCGTTTGACGGCGATTCGGGTATCTCCACGCTATCGGCCGTGTTGCGGGACGAGGTGAAACCGATTCACGAGATGGCCCCGGAGGTGCCAGCCGAACTCGCGGACCTCGTGAACCGCTGTCTGCGCAAGAATCCCGCGGCGCGCTGTCAGTCGATGACCGAGGTGGAGGCGGAGCTGACCAGCTTGAAACGCCGGTCCGACTCGGGCATTTTCCATAGCCCGGCCGTATCGAGCCCGTCCGTATCAAGCCCGTCCGTATCAAGCCCGTCTTTATCAAACATGCCTCCGGCGGTCACCACTCGAAAGAGCGGAGTTCCGAAGGCCATCTTGCTGGGCGCCGCGTGCCTGGCCGTGCTGGCACTCGCGATTGTGGCTGCTTGGTGGCCCACGCACACAAAGCAAACGGCAGCAACTGCGGCCTCGCCCGCGCCTGTTTCATCCGCGCCCGCTTCATCCGCGTCTGTATCCAATCCTGCAACCATACCCAATCCTGACCAGCCGCCCGTAACGCCTGCCCAGCCGTCCGCCACACCTAGCGAGCCGCCCGCCACGCCCGCGCAGGCGCCGGCAACACCGGCAGCCGAATCTCTTCCACAGCATAAACCGCCTGCGGCTCCGAAGAGATCGGTATCTCCATACGCGCCAGCAGGTGCAAAGCTGACGACACCCACGCCCACCGTTTCGAACGTGCCGAAAACGGTAGTGGCGCCGCCGGTCCCCACTCCCACGGCGACGACGCCCGCAGCTCCGGTTCTTCCGCCACGCCCGGTTGCGGTTGCGCCGGTGATTCGATCCGCCGCCCCAGCCGAACTTGTGCCAGTGAAGCTCACCGATGGAATTCCCTTCCGGATCGCGCTTGTAGAGGATGTGCCCATCGATGCCGAGGTGGGTCGAGCGCTGAAATTCCGTGTGCTCGACGGTGTCCAATCCGGAGATACAACGGTCATCGCTAAAGGGTCCATCGTAACCGGATCGTTGGCGGATTTAGGCGGCAAGAAAAACTTCTTCGGCCAAAGCAGCAAAGTACGATTCCGGCTGATCGCAGCCGAATCGGTGGACGACGCAAAGATCAATGTTCGCGCGACTCCAGCATCGCGGAGCGATGGCGTTGAGAACCGCCCCTTCGCCACCCCCAATGGGACCAAGGACAAGGACCTGATCGCCACCAGCGGCACCGAATACATCGCCTACATTTCGGGCGACCAGACTGTTTCAGTCCACAAGTAAAGTTCACTAGCTCAACGAAAATAGGCGGGCGGCGTTTTCTTTCAAGATGAGCGGCCGCACTTCATCGCGGATGGCGATGGCAGCGAAATCGGCCAGCCATCGATCGGGCGTGATGAGCGGGTAATCGGAGCCGAAAAGCATCTTCTTTTTCAGTAATGTATTCGCGTATTGAATCAAAATAGGCGAGAAATACTTGGGCGACCATCCCGAGAGATCGATGTAGACTTGCGGCTTGTGCAGGCACACCGAAATGGCCTCGTCCTGCCACGGGAAGGACGGATGCGCCATGATGATCGGCATGTCGGGAAAATCCACGGCCACGTCGTCGATGTCCATCGGGTTGCCGTACTTCAGCCGCACTCCACCGCCGCCCGGCATGCCCGTGCCGATGCCGCTGTGGCCGGTATGAAAGATCACGGGGAGCTTCGCTTCGGCCACCACTTCATAAAATGGATACGCGGCTTTGTCGTTGGCGTGAAACTGCTGCAGCGGAGGATGCAGCTTGAAGCCGCGAATGCCGCCCGTGGCGATCAGACGCCGCGCTTCTTTCACGGCATCCGCGCCGCGCATTGGATCGACGCTCGCGAACGCCATCATGATATCGCTGTTGTCGGCCGCGAAGGCGGCGACGTCGTCGTTTGAAACCTGCGGCCGTCCGGTGAGCCGCTCGTCGACGGAAAACACCACGCAGCCAATGTTGCGCGTACGATAATATTCCGCCAATTCCTTGCGGCCGTAGCCGACGCCGGTGTTGCCGAAGTACTTGCGCGCTGCTTCTTCGGCGGCATTGCCGGTTGGGTCGGGTTCCACGTGTACGTGAGTGTCGATGGCGACTAGATTGTCGAGTTTCATGTTCTTAGATTACGCCTCGGGTTCTTAGATACGGATGACGCGCGCCGAGGGCTCGGGCGCATACAGCTCTTCGACCAACGCCGCGCGATTGCGCAGCACCGCGCGCTGATTGAACGAGCCTTTGTCGGTGACTTCCTGCGCGTCGAGCGACGGCGGATCTTCCATCAGCATCGCGCGCGCCACGCGGCTGGCGCTGCCAGTGCTGGCTTGCGCCAATTCCTGCAGCAGTTTCGTGAATTTCGCGCGCACCTGCTCGTTGCGCACCACCTCTGCATCCGACCCGCCCGTTACCAGCGCCCGGCAGGCCTCCACGTTCGGAAAGATTAACGCGGCAACGTAAGGGCCGTCGTGACCCGCGAACACGATGTCGCGCAGGTAGGGCGCGCAAGCCCCGAGAAACTTTGCCCGCAGCGGCCCGACGCTGACCCAGGTGCCGGTAGCGAGCTTGAAGTCCTCCGCGATGCGTCCGTCGAAAATAAATCCCTTGCCCGGATCGCCCGGATCCACAAATTGCAGCGCGTCGCCTAGGCAATAGAAGCCTTCCTCGTCGAAAACGGCGCGCGTCAACTCGGGCTGCCGCCAATAGCCGGGAGTGATGCTGGGGCCGCGCAGGCGAGCTTCCGTCTTTTGGCCCGCCTTCACCAGCTTCAACTCGACTCCAGGGGCGGGAAGGCCGACATGTCCGGCGCGGTCTTCTTCCCAGTAAGGGAACAAGGCCGCCGGGCCCGTTTCGGTGGAACCGAGACCGGTATACATCAAAATGCGCTCGCCGCAGGATTCCACCGCCAGCTCTTGCAACTCGTCCCATACCGGCTGAGAAAGGCCCGCGCCGGCGTAATACATGAGGCGGAGCCTCTGGAAGAACCGATCGCGAAACTCGCGCCGCTCGCGCAAATAGGGCAGCACCATCTCGAACCCGCGCGGTACGTTCAAGAAGATGTTTGGTCGAACGTCATCAAGATTGCGAATGGTGGCCTCGATGCCGCTTGCCACCGGCCGGCCGTCGTCGATGTAATAAGACCCGCCGTTGTATAGCACCAATCCGAAATCGTGATTGCCCGCGAAGGTGTGGTTCCAAGGGAGCCAGTCGCACAGAACTGGCGGATCGTCCACGACGAACGGCAGCATGGTGCGCACGATTTCCTGATTGCTGCACAGCATGCGTTGCGTGTTGATGACGCCCTTGGGCGTGCCAGTGGAACCGGAGGTGAAAAGAAACTTCGCGATCGTGTCGGGTCCGACGGCCGCGCAGGCTCGATCGACGGCGGAGGTGGCGGAAGTGGTTTCAAGCACGGAGAACGGCGTCGCCTTCAGGCCTGCTGGATCGCCACTGATGACGAGTTCAGCATCTGGCGGCAAAACCGCTTCGATCGCCTTACGGAACGGCGCACCGTCCGAAACAAACACCAGCCCTGGAGTTAAGATGTCGAAGATCAATCGTAGCTTTCCGAAATCCGACGACACCAGCGAATAGGCCGGTGAGATGGGTGCAAAAGGAATGCCCGCGTACATGGCGCCGAGGCCGAGCGCGGCGTGCTCAATATCGTTGCCGGAGAGAATCGCGATGGGGCGTTCGGCGGATAGCGGCCGCTCGAGCAATGCCTGCGCCACATTGCGAGCCGACGCGCGCATCTGCGCATAGGTCGCGGTCCGCCATTCGCCGTTGGGATCTCGCTCGGCTAGGAAAACCCGATCGGGCGCGTGCGCAGCCCAATGATCCAGGCGCTCTGTCAATTTATCGGGATACGGACCGAGCGGATGCAACGGGCGAACAACGAGTGAGCCATCGGGGTGCGTAGAACATTCGACGTCTGCGGGCGGAAAGCGTACCTGTCGAACGGGAGCTGAAAGATATGTCATGCAACTGCGAGAGACTGCTCGCGGGCTGCGTCATAATCCGCGAACGTCTCGCCTTGATCCGCCAGCTTCGCGAGCAGCGGCGCGGGCTCCCAGAACTCGCCATGCTTTTCGTGAAACTCGCGGATGCGATCGCGAACCTGCTTCAGACCGACCGTGTCGGCATACCACATGGGGCCGCCGCGATAAGCCGGAAAACCATAGCCGGTGAGGTAGATCACGTCGATGTCCGCGGCGCGTAACGCGTAGCCTTCTTCGAGGATCTTCGCGCCTTCGTTGATCATGATGTAGATCGAGCGTTCGATGATCTCGTCATCGGAAATGTGCCTGCGTTCGATGCCGCCCTCGTGCGCGGTTTTTTCGATCAGCGCATGCACTTCCGGATCCGCGGTCGGCTTGCGATTCTCGTCATAGCGATACCAGCCCGCGCCGGTCTTTTGGCCGTAGCGGCCCAGATGAAACAGCTTTTCGAGCACGATAGGCATGCGCACGCCCGGCTTTTCCAGATGCTTGTACTCCTGGCGAACGCGCCACGCCAGGTCGATCCCGCCCATGTCGTCGACGGCGAAGATGCCCATGGCCATCCCGAAATTGGTGAGCGCGCGATCCACTTGCTCGGGCGTTGCGCCTTCTTCAACCAGGAATTGAGCCTCGCGCATGTAAGGCAGCATCATTCTGTTGCCGACGAAGCCGCGGCAGTTTCCAACCACCACACCGACTTTGCCGAGTTTCTTCGCGAGTGCCAGCGCCGTCGCCACCACTTCCCTGCTGGTGGCCTTGCCGCGCACAATCTCGACCAGCCGCATGACGTTGGCAGGGCTGAAAAAATGCAGCCCGATGACCATGTGAGGACGCGAAGTGACGGATGCGATCTCATCGATATCGAGCGTGGAAGTATTCGACGCCAGCACGCAATCGGACTGGGCGATCCTGTCGATCTCGCCGAAGATCCGTTTCTTCAGCTCCATGCTCTCGAACGCGGCTTCGATGATGAGATCCGCTTGCGCGAAGCCGTCGTAGGTGAGTTGTGGATGGATGAGCGCGATGCGCTGGTCCATCACTTCTTGCGAGAAACGGCCTTTTTTGACCGAGTTTTCGTAATTCTTACGAATGATCGCGAGGCCGCGGTCGAGCGCCGTTTGTTCCACTTCCTTGAGCAACACGGCAATGCCGGCGTTCGCGCAAGCCATCGCGATGCCGCCGCCCATGGTGCCCGCGCCGATAATCGCGGCCTGGCGGATATTATAAACGGCCGTTTCCTTCGGAATATCGGGAATCTTCGCGACGGC
>Ga0182015_10007305_pt1 | contig 10809 bp, 12 predicted proteins | sample 712P3MmetaG_FD_120478 | JGI IMG/M metagenome (GOLD analysis project Ga0182015, IMG submission 120478) | Permafrost microbial communities from Stordalen Mire, Sweden - 712P3M metaG | ecosystem: Environmental > Terrestrial > Soil > Wetlands > Permafrost | place: Sweden: Stordalen | collected...
AAATAATGCCACCCACCCGGCGTCACCGGCGTTGGCGGATCGGCCGATGCTGGTTTCCACGGCAAGCCGCCTTTTATGACAGTGGCGCGGACGACGTTGGAACTCAGCACCAGCACCATTGCGCTGGAACCAAGGAGTTGTCGCCGATTTATTCGGTACATGGCAGCTTTCCCAGTCGACCCACGCTTGATGATCGATATTCGGAAATAGTGGAGTCATTATCACGCTGGCGGGAACCGCAGCTCTCGGCTCCGTCCTGATCGGAACGGGCGCATCGGCCGGCCGCGCCAGGCCGGTGGCTTCGCCAACAGCCCGTCGCAAAAGCGTGAGCATAGCCGATCGATGAGATTACTTTCGCAGACTTGAATGTCCGATGTGTTCGGAAGTCGGGCAGTTGTTTCACTTTCTGACAGTGTAACATGACACATTCAATAAGGGCTGGGTGCGGAAGGGGCTTGATTGGCCCTGTCGCGATTTGTCTGGAATTGCTTAAATCGCATCTTCCGAGGATTGTTCGTACCAGATCACCCGGCGGCTTCTACGTTTCGGCTCCGGTCGCCGGGCGGCCCATGCAGCGGTGAGCGGGCGCGGGCGCCTGACAGTCCGCCCTTTCCCGTAACGCATATAGGAGGACCGCGGAACGCACTTTTCATGGTTTGCTGCGTTTGGACTGTTCTTGCGCGGCGGAGGACGGACAGAGATTCATGTCATCCTCCATCGTTCGAAGATGTGAGCAGTCAGTCCAATTCCTTGTAGATGCGCTCGTCATAGAGCGCGCCTTGCATAGGCAATAACCGCTCGCGAAATGCGCGCGTGTGTGGGGCCATCGCGTGGGCATCAAGGGCCTGCTTGCTTGTCCACTCTTCGACCACGGTAAAGTGGTTTAGCCGATTGGCCTGCTGCAACACTTCATAGGTGATATTGCCCTTGTCCTTCGCGGTATCGACGCTCATTGCCCTGAGCAATACCAAGCAATCATCCAGGTGCGGTGGAACTACATCGACATGGGTGAGCACATAGATTGCGCCGGGTTTGTGCTCATCCTTAACGGCCCCAAGATAAAGACCACTAAGGATTCGCTCGTCGTGAGGCGCACTCTGAATCTCGTTGAGGCGGTCACGAAAATGCAAGGTGCTCGCGGCTTTGTCATGGCCGTCGAGCGCGGCTTTATCTTTCCAGATTGCGAGGATCGCAAAGCGGGTCGGACGCGCGATCTCATGCAACACGTCGAAGCGCAGATTGCCCACCTCCTTGCGGCTTGTATCTCGGTATCGCTCGAGCAGTGGCTTGCCGGAAGTCACTGCGTCCGGCAGGACCTCGACATAAGTGACGAGATAAACCGCGCTGTTCTGGGCATGCGCAGGCTCTGCAAGCATCGGCGCCAGAGTGGCCATGGAGAGGACAAGCTGAAAGATAAGACGCAAGTTCGTTCCTCTTCCTCTATTCCAACCGCCGCTTAGCGACATCTTCTGGCGTGACACGGCCTATCTTGCCGCGATGCTTCTGAAAAGAAGCCGATGGGGGCGAGGCGGCTATTTTCAAAAATTCTCCGGACCGAAGCACTTTCGCGCTTTGGGATCATAATGCCGGTGTGCGCCGCAACCCAAGTAACAGCGGTGGCCGAAGCTGCTTCGTCCATACTCTCCACGCCGGGGTCGTGCAAATCGGTCCCTGCTGCCATGCCTAAAGTCGGGACCCACAACGTTATTGCGATCACGCAGGCGAAAAAACTGCGGCGCATTGCGGCCTCCTGTTAAGTGCGAGCAAAAGTCCGTCCGTACCGTCCGGACGCGACGACCATCATGTAGGGAGAACGGCAGAAGGCACTTTTCATGCTTTGCGGCGTTTGGACGGTTCTTGCGCGGGACTTCCTTCCCAAACGAGTGCGCTACTTCTCTTTGTCTGCGTAAAAGTTCAATCATTCAGTTTCAGTGAACATACCTTTCGACAAGTGACCACTTTTTGCACCGCCATGGCGACACGATTATGAACCGCGTGCAGGAGATCAGCTTCAACGCATCCCGGCGCAATATGAGCCGCTGCCGCCGGTTCGAGTGGCAAGCATGGTCCTCAGCAGGAGGAGGAGACCGCGATGAGAGGAGCACTACGCTTGGCGGGATTGACCCAACAAAATTCAAATAACGGCAAGATCCGCAAAGAGTTCTGTAGTGCGCTGCTAATCTAAACGCTTGGGAAGCGCTGCGCGTCCGTCCGAGATATGCGTAGCACTTACTATTCTGAAGCAGAAGTGCCGCCTGCGGACATCTGAAAGCCTCAGGCGTGCGGCCTTCGACAATAGCAATGGACATACGTCAGTCCCTCTAAGATCATAGGAGTAAACCTCATGCCCCTCATAAAGGTACGCACTGCAGTAATCACGCTTGCCGCTATTACCTTCAGCACAGCGTTGGCGACGGGCGCCTTGGCCGCCGGACGTGATGGCGGAGCTGGAACCGGAGGCGAAGGCGAAGGCGAAGGCGAAGGCGAATTCAGAGACGGCTATACTGGCGGTCCATCGCTGGACAGAGGCCCCGAAACGCCGCCGCCGGTCTTTAATCCATCAACTCCATACACTGTCCCTGCCCCGCGCGAGACCCCAGTCTCGCCGGCAAGTCCGGGATCAGTGTTTGGGAATGGTCGATGATCCTCAAGTGAGTGAGAAGTGTTGTTCCAAACCACGCTGGTCGATCTGCTCAACAAGGGGAGCACAGCGCGGGGACAACAATCAGCGCATCCAAGCAAGGGGTCCGATCTGCGCATCGGATCCCATCGCTTTGTCGGCGATCTCCATCGCTACCGCATCACGGCTGCTATTGAGGAAATATCTGTCGAGATCGAATCGGCAGGTGAGGTTCTGGCCTGGCGTCCAAAGTCCGGCTTATGTTTTTTAGGAGCCGAAGGACGGGAGAAGCTGTTCTCATGGCTACCGTCGGTGCCGCAAGGAGTGCCGGATGTCCGGCACAGAATCGGCGACGTGGAATATCGCGGCTCCGACAGTGGGCTACCACGATCACAACTGGGGCGATGTCCCCATGCAGACGCTCCCGGGGAGAAACAGTCTTGGAGTGCACGTGTTTCGCTACAGATTGATTTCCCTATTTTACCAGCTCAAACTTCTGCACCCTTCGGCCCCAGTTGGTCTCAGCCACATAAACGTTGCCCTTGGAATCGACCGCCAGTGTGTGGGCGTGGGTGAATTCGCCGATCTGATGGCCAGGTCGACCGAAACTTGAGAGAACTTCGCCACTAGCATGATCGAGAATCTTCACCTGTTCGTCGGCACCATCGGCTACGTACATGTACTGCTGTGCGCGATCTGGAGAAAATCCGATCCACCAAGTGGTCCCCCAATTATCGGGGAGGCTGCGTCCTCTTTTAATCCAGATATTTTTTTTGAAGTTCCCCATTTTATCAAATACTTGGATTCGATCGCCCTGCCGGTCGCAAACGTAAACGAGTTCGTCGTTGCCAAGAGCTATACAGTGCACTACCCGCATAAACGCGCCACCAACACCCGCATCCACCTCCTCTTTTGTGCCCTGATGCCCCCACTGCCTGAGGAATTCTCCGTCTCGGTCGAAAACAGCAATACGACTGTTGCCATATCCGTCGGATACGTAAACATCGCCGTTTCCCGGATCGACGGCGATATCTGAAGGCATATTGAACTGCGTGCGGCTTGAGTTCATGGCCCGTCCTCTGAGAGTGCCGTCAGAGGTATCGAGAACGCCCCGCTTCCCGATTTGCATCATCAGCTTTCCGTCGTGGCTGTATTTCTGGATAATTCCGTCGCCGTTGCCAGCAGTCCACAAATTGTTTTCGTGGTCGATTTTGCAGCCATGTGGCGTGTTCGGCACTATTTCCCAGTCGCCAAAGCTATGCACAACCTTGCCGTCGGTGTCGAACTCGATGAACGGCGGGGCCTGCCGGGCGACTTCAGCCTCCTTGTCCGCTATGTCGTTCCGATTGACGATAAACACATGATCCTGATTGTCCACGCAGACGCCACTTATTTGGCCGGTGACCCAATTCTCGGGCAAAGGTTTTGGCCATGAGGGATCCACTTCGAACTTGGGCGCGCCACTTTGCGCCAGCAGTGGGCAAAAGGCTCCGAACGAAACAAGGAGGCCGAGGCACAGCGAAATCCTCTCTCGAAGTCCCATCTTGTGTCCTTTCACCGAGCACACCGCAAGCATGAGCAAATTTCGGCGAATCCGCGGATTAGCGCCTTTCGCGCGGTGATTCATCGATTTGAAGCAATGCGGATCAAACCACGGCAATACCTTGCAAGTCTCATCAGGCAGCTGGACCACATAACTGTATATCTGGCACTCAACCTAGGCATCGCCGTGGAAAAGATACTTCCGTTTCTCTCTCTGTTGTCGCGGCGCCATTTTCTCGGAACCGCGGGCGCAGTGACTTTGGCCATGGCTTCGCGGCAAGTGTCAGCAGAGGCCGTGGCGGAACCCGGATCGAGGCACGACGTGGTCCTAACAGTCAACGGATGGCGCCGTTCTCTCGATCTCGATGCTCGCGTAACGTTGCTCGATGTGCTGCGTGAGCATCTTGGGCTGACGGGTACGAAGAAGGGCTGCGACCAAGGACAATGCGGCGCCTGCACGGTGATCGTCAACGGACAACGCATCAACAGCTGCCTGACGCTAGCCGTAATGCATGCGGGTGACGAGATCACGACTATCGAGGGTTTGGAAGAAGGCGGAAATCTCCATCCCATGCAGGCTGCATTTGTGCGTCATGACGGATTGCAATGCGGATATTGCACCCCCGGTCAGATTTGCTCGGCGGTCGCGCTGCTGGCTGAACACAACGCGGGCTGGCCGAGCTACGCTACGGCGGACGTCGCGACCGCGCCATCTCTCACCGACGCGGAGATAGCGGAGCGTATGAGCGGCAATATCTGCCGTTGTTCCGCTTATCCCAACATTGTTGCCGCCATCCGTGACGTGGCGGCGGGAGGCCGCACATGAAGCCATTCCGCTACGAACGGGCTAATAGCCTCGCGTCCGCCTGCGCATCGGCATCGGAACCCACGGCCAAGTTTATCGCCGGTGGCACCAACCTGCTCGACCTCATGAAACTGCAGATCGAGACGCCCGCGCACCTCGTCGATATCAACGCGCTGCCGCTTGGCGGCATCGAAGAAACGGCGGAAAACGGCCTGCGCATCGGCGCACTGGTGACGAACAGCGCGCTCGCCGCTGACATGAGCGTGCGGCGCCGATATCCGCTGCTGTCGCAGGCGATCCTGGCCGGCGCGTCCGGGCAGCTTCGCAACAAGGCGACCACCGGCGGCAATCTGCTTCAGCGTACGCGCTGCCCCTACTTCTATGATACCACCAAGCCTTGCAACAAACGCGCGCCCGGCTCCGGCTGCGCGGCGCTCCACGGCCTCAACCGCATGAACGCCGTGCTGGGCGTGAGCGACAACTGCATCGCCGCGCATCCCTCCGACATGGCCGTCGCCATGACTGCGCTCGAAGCGCGCGTCGAGACTATCGCGCAGGACGGCGCGACCCGCACCATCCCGATCGACGCGCTCTATCGCGCGCCCGGCGATACGCCGAATATCGAAACGGTACTGGCGCCGGGCGAGCTGATTCGATCGGTGGTGCTGCCGCCGCCGCCCGCGGGCCGGCAGATCTATCGCAAAGTGCGCGACCGCGCGTCCTACGCGTTTGCCTTGGTTTCGGTCGCCGCCATCGTCGCTCACGACAACAACCGTGTGCAAGCCGCGCGTGTCGCCTTCGGCGGCCTCTCCTACAAGCCGTGGCGATCGGCAGACGCCGAAGAGAGCCTCTCCGGTGCAACGCTCGCCCGCGCGTCCTACGACGCCGCCGGCGCAGCCGCGCTGAAAATCGCACATGGATACGGCCATAATGACTTCAAGATCCCGCTCGCGCGGCGCACGTTGCGCGCCGCCTTGACTGAAGCGACCGGAACCATCTGAGGAAAAGCAAACATGGCTGAAAGCAATCTCGCCGCTCCAGTCGGGCTTCCCCTCGATCGCGTCGATGGCCGCCTCAAGGTGACGGGCAAGGCGCCATACGCCTACGAATATGCGGCGCAGGGCGCCGCGCTCTACGGCGTCATCGTTACCGCGTCGATCGCCAAAGGCCGCGTCGTCGGGGTGGATGTGCACGACGCCCAGAACGCGCCAGGCGTGCGGCTGGTGCTCACCAAAGACAATGCGCCTCCGCAGCACCCGTTCGGCCCGGTCGATCTGCCTGACCGCTTCGCGCGCGCGATGCCTGCACTCAATAACGACGACGTGCCGTACTTCGGTTTTCCCGTCGCCTTCGTCGTTGCTGATACGTTCGAGCAGGCCACCGCGGCGGCCGCGATGGTGCGCGTCTACTATGCCGCCGTGCGCGGCACTTATGATCTGCATGCGGCTGGTCCCACCGCCACCAATCACAGCCCAATCGACGGCGGCGAGCCGGCCGACAGCGCCATTGGCGATTTCGACAGCGCCTTTGCCGCCGCCCCGCTGACGATCGACGCGACCTACACCACGCCCTATCAAAATCAGGCGCCGATGGAGCCGCACGCGACGATGGCGGTGTGGGATGGCCCGAAGCTCACCGTGCACACGGCGGCGCAGTTGACGACAAGCCCGCAGGAAGGCCTCGCCCGCACCCTCAACATGCACAAGGAGGACGTGCGCATCATCACTCGCTATATCGGCGGTGGCTTCGGCAACAAGTTGCCATACTACTTCGAGGCCACGCTCGCCGCGATCGGTGCCCGCATGCTGAAGCGGCCGGTGAAGGTGGCGATGACGCGCCCGCAAGTCTTCCATATGACGTCCCATCGCTCCGCATCGGAGCAGCACCTGCGCCTCGGCGCGAACCCCGACGGCCGGCTGATCGCCTACGGCCAGGACGCGCTGGTGCAAGCCGCGAGCTTCGATGACTACGTCGAGCCGGTGATGCTGGCGGCGCGCCAGCTTTATGCCGCGCCCAATCGGCTTACGCGCCATCGGTTGGCCAAACTCGACTTGCCGCGCTCGGATTCGATGCGGGCGCCAGGCGACGCGATAGGTCTCCTGGCGCTCGAATGTGCGATGGACGAGCTAGCGGAACGGCTCAATCTTGATCCCGTGGAACTGCGCCTGCGCAACGACACGCAGACCGACCCGGAACACAACCTGCCTTTCTCGTCGCGCCATCTCGCCGAATGCTTGCGCGAAGGCGCGGCCCGTTTCAGCTGGAGCAAGCGCGTCGCCAAACCCGCGAGCGTGACCGATGGCCGCTGGCTCATCGGTCTCGGAGTGGCGTCGGCGATCCGCGGTGACGTTCTTCGGAGCGCGACCGCGCGTGCACGCCTCGCGCAAGACGGGCGGCTGACCGTGGAGCTGGCGATGACCGACATTGGCACCGGCACCTACACCATCCTCACCCAAATCGCCGCCGAGGCAATGGAGCTGCCAGTCGAGCGCGTTACCGTCCTGATGGGCGATACGAATTATCCGCCGACTGATGGCTCAGGCGGCTCGTGGGGCGCGAACACCTCGGGCGCGGCCGTTCTCGCCGCGTGCCGAAAGCTCAAGGCCGGGCTCGCCTCCGGCATGACGGAGGCGGAAGGCTCGGTCACGCCTGCTGAGTTTAGCGAGCGCTATTCGCATGCCAGCTTCGGCGCGCACTTCGTCGAAGCGGCGGTGCATCGTGATACCGGCGAGGTGCGCGTCAGGCGCATGCTCGGCGTGTTCGCAACCGGTCGTATCCTCAATGCGAAAACGGCGCGCTCGCAGATGCTCGGCGGCATGACGTGGGGCATCGGCTCGGCGCTGATGGAGGAGAACAGCGTTGACACGCGATACGGATCATTCGTCAACCAGGATCTGGCAAGCTATCACGTCGCGGTCAATGCCGACGTCGGCGAGATGGATGTCGTGTTTCTGCACGAGGCCGACCCACACGGCAGCCCGCTCGGCAGCAAGGGCTTGGGCGAGCTCGGCATCTGCGGGGCGGGCGCCGCGGTCATCAATGCCATCCATAACGCAACGGGCGCTCGCATCCGCAACATTCCCGCCACGCCGGACAAGCTGCTGGCCACGCTCGAAACACTAGACGCTTAGCAGATGAAAGCTTCCCTTATGAGCAAGTATCCTCCCGTTCGCATCGTCCGACCGGCCCAATTCGACCGAGGAACAGCCCAGACGCCGGGCTCCGAGCGTCGTGCCGCCATCGCGGCTGACAATGGTATCGCAACCAAGCTATGGGGCGGGATATTTGTCGTTGAGCCCGGGGCCAAGACTGGCATCCATCACAAACTCGTAAGGGCTCCCGCAAGGCGTACCATCACGTGGAAGAACGCGGCGCGTGGCAGACACGGATAACGCCCGATCTTGCTGCATTCATTGGGGCGCAGACGAGCATTTTTCTCGCTACTGTCAATGCAGAAGGGCAACCCTATGTCCAACACCGCGGCGGCCCGGCGGGCTTCCTGCGTGTGCTCGATGACAAGACGATTGGCTTCGTCAAGATTTGGGGCCAGGCGCGCGTCGTCAAGGGCGACCATGAATTGATCAGGAAACTGATGTCGGAGGACGACAAGGCGCGTCCTGAACAAGTGGTCCTCTTTACAGTTTCCGCGTGGGACGAAAACTGTGCACAGCATATTCCACGCCGCTTTGAAGCAGCCGCCGCCGAATACGCTCTACCTCCGACGCATCCAGAGTAGGGAACATTTGGTGCCGACGGGTGTCGATGATCGACGGCGTGGGTGGAGGCAAGACTACTTACCACCTGCCAAGCTCGGCTGTTTGCCACGCCTAGACCAGGACCAGTTCGTCAGCATGATTTTATGACTCCACTTGCGCTACCACGCTCTTGTCCATGGAGCTGCCGGCTTGCATGCTTGAACGCTGTCGGTCGTCAATTTGGGGCGCTTGGCCGTGGGTTTCTCCGAGACGGTTGGTCGGGTTGGGCGTGAGCATTTTTTTCTAACGTGCATCCACGAATAACATCGCAAAAAGCACGAACAAATAGAGAATTGAAAACGCGAACAGACGACGCGCGGCATTTTGCTCGGCGATACAGCTTCTGCGCAGTCCCCACGCGAGCAGAATCATCGCGGATCCAAACACAAACGCGATCGCACCGTAGATTGCCCCTGCAAACCCAAGAACCCAGGGCAGGACGGAGATTGTTACCAAAAGAGTGCTGTAGATGAGGATCTGGCGCTTTGTCTCGGTCCTGCCGGCCACGACCGGCAGCATCGGGATGCCGGCACGAGCGTATTCGCCAGCACGATTAAGCGACAGCGCCCAGAAGTGGGGCGGAGTCCACAAGAAGATGATCAGGAATAGGACGACCGGCTCGACCCCAATATGGCCGGTCGTCGCAATCCAACCGATCATTGGCGGAAATGCGCCGGCGGCTCCGCCGATAACGATGTTTTGTGGCGTGCGACGCTTTAACCACATCGTGTACACAACGACGTAGAAAAAGATCGTGAAGCCGAGCAGCGCGGCCGCGGCCATATTGACTGTAAAGCCGAGGATGAGAATGGCGCACGCCGCGAGCATCAGCCCGAAGACGAGCGCCTCCGCGCGCGAGACACGGCCACGCGGGATTGGTCGCTTAGCGGTACGCGTCATTAGCGCGTCGATATCCGCGTCGTACCACATGTTGAGCACGCCCGCGGCGCCGGCACCACCTGCAATGCAGAGAAGCGCTACAAAAGCAACAACTGGGTCTAGGTGACCAGGCGCGACCAATAGTCCAACCAGTGCAGTGAAGACAACGAGCGACATCACTCGGGGCTTCATCAATGCTGCGAAATCTCCCAAGCGCGCCTGGCTCCTTGGTAGAGAAACAGCGCGGGCGATTTTCGTGAGATCGGCACCTTGACTTGCGATCGACATGAACGGACATCCTGTAGTCATCAATCAAAACCCTGTCTTTGCGTGTTTTGCGCGGCATAAGGGCAGGGTCATTCATCCCATCGGCATTGACACCATGTTGTGATTGAGGTGTTGGTTCAGCGCTGCATCTGCATGATTTGCTCCATTGGCATCATGTTGTGGTTCAGGTGCGCCATGATCCAGAGCGAACCGACGAGCAGCAGGAAAACGATCAGCACGCCGAAGGCAAGCGCCATGACGTTGTTGATGTTGTCCGGGCCGGTTGTGATGTTGAGGAAAAAGACGAGATGGACGCCCATCTGCGCAACGGCGAGAACAACCAGCGCAACAGGAATGCTGGGTCCCCAGACCAGCGTGGTGCCTGAGATAAAGAAAGACACGACGGTGAGGAGCGTCGCGAGGCCGAGCCCGATTAGGTAGCTTCCGACGGCCTCGCCGGTCTCGTGTCGGTCGAAGGGGTTGTCGCCTGGCGCGGTGTCGGCGTAATGGGCGTCGCTTGGTTGGCCAGAGTCGCTCATTGCTCGACTCCCATCAAATACACCACGGTGAATAACGCGACCCAAATGATATCGAGGGTATGCCAGAACAGGCCGAAACAGAGGACACGCCTGCGAATATCTGCCCGGTACCCTTTGGCGAACACCTGCGCCATCATCGTCAGCAGCCACAGCAGGCCGGCGGTCACGTGCAAGCCGTGGCAGCCGACAAGCGTGAAGAACGCCGAGAGAAACGCGCTTCGCGTTGGGCCAGCGCCGCGCGCGACCATGTCTGCGAACTCGTGGACCTCAATGAAAAGAAACGCCTGTCCCTACCGAAAATCAAATCCGGACGTATTGATGGTGCAGACCCCCGAGGTGCGGGACGGCCGTGATGCGGCCAGCCGCCTGAACTGCACGCGACGCAGGTGCATCCTTGTTCAG